>ERZ773024.428-NODE-428-length-15515-cov-2.840168_pt1 | contig 15515 bp, 10 predicted proteins | sample MGYA00511667_ERZ773024 | MGnify/ENA primary metagenome ERZ773024 (study PRJEB29015, sample SAMEA2738117) | human oral metagenome | biome: human oral; feature: human-associated habitat; material: saliva | place: China | collected 2258 ... | reverse complement strand
TTACACCAATGAAACGCTATGAGTTTTTTTGTTGCACTATATTTTACAATTTATCTCTCAAAAAGATGAAATAAAAGGTTTTAAAAATTAAAATGAGATAATGGCTCTTTGACTAAAAATAAGTTATAATTAGAATAAGTGTAATATGTAATTTTTATGGTATTTTTTCTAAAAAGAGATAGTGTCTTTACAAGGTTTTTTTAATAAAGAAAGTAAGACTAAGGATAATTTTTGGAAAAAGACAAAAATATCATAATAATATCCGATAATGAATAGTGTTGACTAGTGAATGGTTGGGTGTACTTAGGTTATCATCACCTAGGTCATGGAGGAGAAGATAGAAGTGATGAATGTTTCAGGCCGATTTTGTGTTTTTTCGCATAAGGATAGACAGCATCAACGTTTTTTTCAATTATTACCTGATGGTAGCATTAGAGATATTGACAGTCCTGGTCATGATAATGAACGCTTTTGGGATTTTCAAAATAATCAGATCTGCTTATATTCTAATCAAAGGCAGTTAACTGCTACTTTTGATTGTTGCTATGAGGAAGAGGGACATTCATACTGGGAAGGTTGGCATCAACACTCTATTCCTTTGGAACTTCGTCTCTATGATATGAAATCTGATCTTTTTGATTTTAAGACGAAGTTTACCAGTAGGTTTTTGATTGATTATGGAGCATTGTCAGTTGGTCCACATACCTATGGTATCCCCTTTTTAGTTGACTATGATCATGGTGGAAAGGTAATTATAGGGGATTACTGTTCTATTGGTCAGAATGTTTATTTTGTGACGGCAAATCACAATTTGGAATTGGTGACTACCTATCCATTTAAAAGTTTAGAGCGATTTTATTCAGATAAGACCTTAGATATAGAAGACGATCACACCCTTCAATCTCCTACTAGGGTTGGTAATGATGTCTGGATTGGGAATAATGTCCAGATTATGGCTGGTGTAACTATAGGTGACGGTGCGGTTATAGCTGCAGGATCTGTGGTTACTAAGGATGTATCCCCCTATGCTATTGTTGGAGGGAACCCAGCCAAGTTGATTCGCTATCGTATTGCAGATGCTAATGACCGATTCAACATGCAAAAGATTTCTTGGTGGGATTGGCCAGAGCATGTAATTTCAGAACGACTTGATAAAATTATGAGTAAGGATATTTCTGCCTTTAGTGCAGAATATTTACCCGAAGATGACTAGGCTCAATATTGTATCCATTTATTTGGTTGATGATTCACTCACAGAAGTTCTTGTTAGAGTTCTTCGTATGTGTAAAAGCTTGGACAACTATAATGTGCTATAAATAATAAAAGAAGAAATAAATATGACAGAAAAAGTTAGTGTAATTGTACCCGTATTTAATGTTGAAAAATACCTTAGACAGTGTCTAGATAGAATCCTTCAACAAACCTATCAGAATCTCGAAATTATTATTATAAATGATGGCTCAACAGATGGAAGTGACGCCATATGCCGTGAGTATGCTGGTAAGGATTCACGAATATCTTACTTTGCAAAAGAAAATACTGGGATTTCTGATACAAGAAATGTCGGTATTCGTCAAGCAACGGGTGAGTATGTGACCTTTGTAGATTCGGATGATTGGTTGGAATCTACCTGTCTAGAAATTTTATCCGAGAAAAAGAACCAATATGATGCAGATATTGTAGTATCTTGTTACTGTATCTATGATGAGGAAAAGGAAACCTATCTTTTCTTTACATACGGGGAAGAATATGACAAAGTTTATAGTTCGAAGGAACTGTTAGAAATTCTACCTGTGTTAGAGGGGAAAACATTAAGTTTTCAGACTTCTTGGGGAATTCTATTTAAGAAAGAGTTGTTTGACCACGTTTCTTTCCCAGTTGGAAAATTAAATGAAGATATTGCGACAAATTATAAGTGTTATATACAGGCTGAGAAGATAGTCTATACGCATAAAAATACCTACTGCTATCGTCTAAGGAATACAAGCATTTCTCATGAATCATTTACAGAAAAAATGATGCGTGATGATCACGATGCTCGCATTGCAAGAATTGCCTTATTAGCATTAAAGGGCTATAATATTAGTCATTATTTAACGCAACATAAACAATATCTGAAATCCTGGCGTCGTTTAGCATTGGAAAATGGACTGGCTGAAAGCGGAGAGACGCGTCGCATGGAAGAACTAGATTTTCTTCTTTCCGAAGAAGAGTAAACCTCCATTTTTTACTGGAAGATTTGTCCCAGTCAAAAGTAATAGTAAAACTCAAAAGCTGTGTTTTCTGGGACTTCTGTGATAGCAGACAGAATATTAGGGAGAAGAAAAGGTTGAACTTACAGTAGGAAGTTTTGACATAAGAATAGAGAGAAGGTTTTATTATGAAGGCGATTGTAGTTGCTGGGGATAAGAATTATCTCACACCGATGCTTACGACGATAAGGTCTATTTTGTATTATAATCAACAGGTTAAGATTTACATTCTACATCAGAATATCCCTAGCGATTGGTTCCATGAAGTCAAGATTCAAGTGGAAAGGTTAGGCAGTCTTGTAGAGGATATTTTTATCGGTGATGTGATTGATCCAGAGTGGAAAACCCAAGCGCACATCTCCCCCATAGCTTATGCTCGATACTTAATTCCACGACTGATTACAGAAGATAGAGTAGTCTATTTAGATAGTGATATTATTGTGCATGGAGATTTGAGTCCACTCTTTGACTTGGATTTGGGTGACTACTCTTTAGCGGCAGTAAGGGATGTTGATGGCAATGGATTTAACTCAGGGATGCTGGTCATTGATTGTCAAAAGTGGAGAGAAAAAGATATTACTTCCTTGTTGTTTGATAAGACAGTGGAGTATATGTCCTACCTGGAACAGACTACTACAGAAGGTTTCAATGGGGATCAGACCATTTTCAATTTAGTCTTCCAGAATCATTGGCTAGAGTTGGATAAGCATTTTAACCTTCAAGTTGGTCATGATGTCATTGCTTTTTATAGCCATTGGGATTCACACTTTGAGTTGGATAAAGAGCCTTTGATCATCCATTATACGACCTATCGAAAACCATGGTCTACTCTGATGGGCTATCGTTATCGAGACTTATGGTGGGCTTTCCGAGATGTTAGTTTTGGTCAAATTGCTGACCATTATGCAGGTTGTTTTACCATTAAGAGAGTTTATGACCTTCATAATATCAATCTATTTACATTCACAGATTCGCAGGATTTTCTGTATATTGATGAACTAGCCCAAGCTCTGCCTGATGTTGGGTTCCATATCGGAGCCTATACAGATATGGGGCCAATTCTAATGGCTTTGGACAAATATCCAAATGTGCATCTCTATCCTAGCATGGTTGGGGCAGTGATTGATGAAATGATTGAGAAGTCAGACGCCTATCTGGATATCCATAAGGGGAGTTCGATGGACTTTATCGTCAATCGCTATATCAGTGCAGGTAGACCAGTATTGACTTTTGATATGACCAACAAAAATCAATTGAAAAAAACAGTAGTTTCGTCTCAGTCTCCCCAGTCAATGATAGAAGTAATTAAAGAGTTAAAGAAAGATAAAATGGACATGAAGGCAATTGTACTCGGAGCCAACTACCAATATGCAGATAAGGTATTAACGACAATCAAATCCATCTGCTGTCATAATCGAGGACTTCGTTTTTATCTGATTAACAGCGATTTTCCGACAGAATGGTTTTTCAATCTCAATCGTAAATTAAAGAAGTTAGACTGTGAAATCGTTAATGCCCGTGTCAATAGCTCCCATATCAGCCAATATAAGACTAACATTCACTATGCAACATTTTTACGTTACTTTATTTCTGATTTTGTTGAGGAAGATAAGGTCTTATATCTGGACTGTGATTTGGTTGTCACAAGAGACTTAAGTCCTCTATTTGATGTTGAATTAGGAGACTATCCTTTGGCAGCAGTCAAGGATCTGGGGGCTCAAGTATATTTTAATGAGCATGGATTCAACGCAGGTGTCTTGCTCATCAATAATCGCCTTTGGAAGCAAGAAGAAGTTCGCAAGCAGTTGATTGAAATGACTAATGAGTTGCATGACAAGGTTGCTCAAGATGATCAAAGTATCTTGAATCTCTTATTTAAAGATCGTTGGTTGGCTTTGGACTTTAAATATAACTGCATTACCTTGCACACACATTTCTCAGATTATCGACCAGAACCTGGGACTTATCCACCGATTATTCATTATTTGACAGAGAGAAAACCATGGGGACTGTATGAACGCTCCATCTATCGAGATGTTTGGTGGTATTATAATGCCCAAGATTGGTCTGATATGAGTCAGGAGACGCCTTGTTTGACAAAAGATCAGGTGAGCCAGTATACAGGTGTTCAACATTCGGCTCTAGTCTATACCTTCTCAAGCGACTTGAGAAATATGGGCTACTTGATTGAACATCTACCAGATGTCAAATTTTATGTGGCAGCTCCCGTTATGGTGGCTGATAGTATTACAGCTCTACTAGCCTACCCAAATGTCTCTGTCTTGTCAGATATTGCTGGGCAACCAGCTTTGATTGATAGCTTGGTTGAAGGCTGTGACTTTTTACTGGATATCAATGCTGAATCCGAAGTTGATGGGATCATTGGGCGTTTCCGACAAGCAGGAAAACCAGTATTTGCTTTTGAAAGTGTAGTCCATGGAGAACAAGGTCAGTTTCTTTATGACCAAGCACATCCTGAGGAGATGGTTCGAGCTATTGAAGCTTACTGTCAAAATGGAGAGTTGCCTGTAAAAAAGCTGCAAGCCTACCCAAAGGTACTGGATATTCAGCAGAGTCTTGATTATATACTGGAGCACCATTCTTCTGTCATTCGTTATGGAGATGGGGAAATGGATATTATGATGGGGCATGGGATTCCTTATCAAGACTACGATGAGACATTGGCAGAACAGCTTAGAAGTATGATCCAACTAGAAAGCTCTCCAGAATTGCTGGTTTGTCTTTCTGATGTTTTTGAAGGCCTGGAACGCTATAATCCCGAAGCGGTCAACTTTTGGAAAAAGCATTTAGAGCATTATAAAGAAGCTTATCATAGATTTTGTACAGCAAGTTTCTATGGTTCAACTTTCATATCTCGCCCTTATATGGACCTCAAAGATAAGTCTGCTTCGGTAGCCCACTTTGAAAAATTAAAGAAACTTTGGGATAAACGAAACATCTTGATCGTCGAAGGTGAAAACTCACGTTCAGGAGTTGGTAACGATCTTTTTGACAATGCTCAGTCAGTTGAGCGGATCATCTGTCCTTCTAGAAATGCCTACAGTAAAGTTCAGGCTATTCAAGAAGCGATTGAAACGCATGCGGATGGTAAATTAGTATTCTTGATGCTTGGTCCTACAGCCAAAGTTTTAGCGTATCACTTAAGCAAAAAAGGCATACAAGCGATTGATCTTGGTCATATTGATTCCGAATATGAGTGGTTTAAGATGGGAGCAACTTCAAAAGTGAAATTCTCACATAAGCATACCGCAGAGCATAATTTTGATCAAGAAATTCAGCTAGTTGCCGATGCGGCTTATGATGCATCTATCATCGTGAAGCTATAGTCAAGGAGTAGTGAATGAATAAAAAAGTATTTGTGTTAGCTGGAGATTACGGTTATATTCGTCAAATCGAAACTACCTTAAAATCTATTTGCTATCACAATAGTGATGTCAAGGTTTATATTTTTAATCAGGATATTCCCCAAGAGTGGTTTGTCTCCGTCCGGGAAAAAATGGCATACCGAAATAGTGAGATAGTTGATATCAAGCTGTTTGGAGGTAATATGCGAAATTGGAGCCTACCACCTGTTGGACAGCACATAAACTTTATGACCTTTGCTCGTTATTTTATACCGAGTTTTGTTTCAGAAGATATTGTTTTATATTTAGATTGTGACTTAGTAGTTACACGTGATTTGACAGATTTATTTTCTATTGATTTAACCAATAGACCTCTAGCTGCTGCAAAAGTCATATATGGTTTAGAAGATAGATTTAATGCTGGAGTATTATTGATCAATAATGCTTATTGGAAGGAAAATACAATCCAGCAGGAACTGATTGAAATTACTGAAAGAGAACATGGACACTTACCTGAAGCTGATCAAACAGTTCTCAATATAGTGATGGGAGAAAATTATGTATTATTAGATGATACCTATAATTTTCAGATTGGATATGATCAGGTGGCTGATAATAGAGGACAATATTTTATTTTTGAATTGCCACTGACTCCATTACCAGCGATTATTCATTATTTGTCTGCCGATAAACCTTGGAATACTTATTCGGTAGGTCGCTTACGTGAAGTTTGGTGGAAATATAATCAGCTAGAGTGGGCTCAAATTAATAATCAAGAAGAACTTGTTGTAAAAAAATCTAAATATCAAGCATTGATCATTACAGGTAGTCAGCAATTAGAACAAATTGATTACATAATTAATCATTTGTCTGATTATAATATTCATATTGTGACTTTTACAGCTATGGGAGATACTCTCAAAAGTCTAGCCAGTTACGAGAATGTGAAATTGCATCCAAATGTCATGAAATGGATGTGTCGGAAATTGATTGAGGAATGTGATGTTTATTTGGATATCAATCATGAGGGGAAATTTCCAGATGTGTTAGATTGGGTACAAGGAGCTCAGAAGACAATTTTAACATTTGACAATGTGGTTAATCCTTATCATGTAGATCACATTTTTCCGCATGAGAAACCTCAGGATATGATTGACTTTTTGAAGGAACTTCAAACTAAAGATTGTCTATGAGTGATTTGTTTTTAAAAATACTAAATTAGAGATTTAAAATGAAGATAAATATTACAAATATTTACGGTATGTCTGGTCAAAGTACAGCCTTAATCGCCCAGAATGAAACCGTTAAAATTGCAAGAAAATTAGACTTTCACGAGCTTGGTTTTTACTTTTACAACATCTATAGTGATAGTCAAGGTGAGTTGAATAGCCGTTTAGATGGTGTTTTAGCTAAGCTTGGCTATGGGGATATCGTTGTTTACCAATCTCCTACATGGAATGGTAGAGAGTATGATCAGGCTTTTATTAGAAAATGTAAGATTTTAAATACGAAAATCATTACCTTTATCCATGACGTACCACCGCTCATGTTTCCATCAAATTATTATTTGATGCCTGAGTACATTGAGATGTATAACCAATCGGATCTAGTAATTGTTCCATCAGAAAACATGAAAGAACGCCTGATTCAGGAAGGATTGACAGTTCAAAAGATTATTATCCAAGGCATGTGGGATCATGTTCATGACTATCCTTTGAGACAGCCTGCTTTTCAGAAAAAACTATCTTTTGCGGGTAGTGTAGAACGTTTTGACCACTTATCCAACTGGGCTTACTCAACCCCACTCGATATTTTTTCAGAGTCTAATCAGGAAAATCATAATCCAAGTGTTTCCTTTAAAGGGTGGAAAACAGATCCAGAGTTACTTTTTGCTTTGTCAGAGGGGGGCTTTGGCTTAGTGTGGGGAACAAGTGAAAATCCAGCTGAAGAGGCAGATTACTATCGCTTGAATATCTCTCATAAAGTCAGCACTTATCTTGCAGCAGGAATTCCAGTAGTAGTACCATCCTATCTCTCAAATGCCAGTTTCATAAAGGAAAAAGGCTTAGGTTATGTAGTAGATAGTTTGGAAGAAGCCAGTCGTCTTGTAGATGGAACGACAGCAGAAGCTTATCGACAAATGGTTGAAAATGTATATAAAGTGAGTTATGCCTTGAAACAAGGCTACTTTACAAAAAAACTATTGATTGATGCAGTGATGCAGGTTTTGGATGTTTAGAATAGAATCGTTAGGGATTGCCCTCATCCATTAGGATGAGGGAATACCATTATTGGCAAAAGATTAATTTATAAATTTATACTCTTCGAAAATCAAATTCAAACCACGTCAGCGTCGCCTTGCTGTACTCAAGTACAGCCTGCGGCTAGCTTCCTAGTTTGCTCTTTGATTTTCATTGAGTATTAGCTATGTTCATCAGAATATCTCATCACTCGAATAAGGTAGGAGAAAAATTTGAAGAAAAAATTAACATCAGTTGTCGTGAAACGGGTTATGTGGACGATTTCTTTCTTGTTCATTTACGTTCTAGGAAGTAGATTGACCCTTCCCTTTGTAAACGTTAATGACACGAGTTTTTTGGGTGGAACTGCAGCTTTCTTAGCCTTTTCTACGTCTATAACAGGTGGAAATCTTCGGAGTCTTTCCCTATTTTCAGTTGGACTGTCTCCATGGATGTCGGCGATGATTTTATGGCAAATGTTTAGCATCTCTAAAAAAATGGGATTGGGGAGTTTACCACTTGAAGTTCAAGATCGACGAAAAATGATATTAACATTTGTCATCGCTTTAATCCAAGCACTAGCCATTACTCTAACTCTCCCTATTCAGTCAGGGGTGAATTATGGGCTAGTCTTGACCATGAATGTTCTACTCTTGATTGCGGGCACCTTTTTCTTAGTCTGGTTATCGGATTTGAATTCTTTGTTTGGTGTCGGAGGGTCTCTAGTTATCTTGATGTCAAGTATGGTGTCTAGTATGCCAGAAAACATCTTAAAAAGTATCAAAGAATTACAAGTTGGTCCCTTATTGATTGTGGCTCTTTTGATGCTTTCAGTGGTATTTTTAGCGATTGCAGTTAGAGTTCAGAGAGCTCGTTATCGAATTCTGGTAAATAAGATTATGATACACAATCGCTTTAAACGTTATTCTTATTTGGATATTTTGCTGAATCCAGCTGGAGGGATGCCCTTTATGTATGCCATGTCCTTGGTATCCATCCCACAATATAGCTTGTTGCTTCTTCAGATGGTTTTACCGAAAGAAGCATGGATTGGGGAGTGGATTAGCCGCTTTGCAATTGGTCAGCCAATTTGGATCTTCACTTATATTGTTGTTTTGTTTATATTAGGGATTGCGTTTGCATTTGTAAATATGAATAGTGAAGAAATTGCTGAGAGAATGAAAAAATCTGGAGAATATATTTATAATATCTATCCTGGAGAAGATACTAGTCGTTATCTCGGAAAATTGATATTTCGTTTTGCAATCATTGGATCTATCTATATCGTGTTTATGGCAGGATTTCCAATGTTGATTGTCTTATATGATCCGCGCTATATGCAGCTAAGTATGCTTTCAGGCTTATTTTTGATTTTTAATGGTATGGTGTTTAATATCAAGGAAGAAATTGATGCCTTGACATTAAACGAGAATTATCGACCACTCTTAGAAATCGATTCATAATTGTGAGGAGAAGCTATGTATTATTTCATTCCTTTTTTGGAGCGCAACAATTCATCTTGGCAAGCCAATATTGTGCCTTGGTATAGGACTCCTTATCGCCTAGAATTTGATGATATCTTACACCAAATTCGGATTTTTAAACGCCAAGAATTAGAATCTAAGATGCTATGGTTGACTTATCATCCTCATCTACGCTACTTGTTACACAGACAAGATTTATTGGAGTCGGATGTTTTCTCCGTTTTTGATGCCATTCAAAACATTGAAAATGAGGAGATGCATCCCTTACAGTTAAAAGACTTGATATGGGATGAAGACTGTGACTTTATCTATACTCCTTTTGTAGTTGTAGTTAAGCAGCAAGGGGAACTCTATGCTCATATTGAATATGGTTCAGAAGGCTTCATCAGCTATATCACTTACTTTAAGGATAACCAAGTTGATTTCATTTGCTATTTTGATGATCGAGGCTTTTTGTCTAGCCTTATAGAGTATGAGGATCAAAAACCAGTTACTCGTTATTATTACAATGCAAAGGGACAGTGGCAACTGAGGGAAAATTTGCAGGGCGAAGAGCCAATTGTAAAGATAAATCCAGCAGTAAGCTATCGTTTTGGAAAATTAGTTTATGACAGTATAGATGAAGTCATTTGGGAATTCTTAGCAACATTTTTAAATCAAGACTATGAGGTTGGAGATTCATTTGTTTTGGCTGCTCATACTAAGTTTCAAAATCAATTGTTAGAAAGATTGCCAGAAGAAGCTCCAAAAATTATAAGTTTCTTTATTGAAAGAAATCAAGCAGATGATTTACAAGCTCATCATCAGCTAGTAGAACAGTCTAGATTTTTGATTAGTGATCGGAAAGATTTTCTTGAGCGATTACAAGAGGCTTATCCACAATTTGCTTCTAAAATGCACCATTTACCATCTTTTGATACGCGCTTGAAGTTAGGTCTCAGTCAACGGTTAAAGGAATCAAAAATTTATGTCCAATTAGATATACAGGTGCAACAAGATCCAGAAGTCTTGTATGAAGTTTTGCATTTTGTCTCGAAAAATCCTTTGACCGAGGTTGTTTTTTCAGTATTTAATGCAGAAGGTTATCAAATAGAAGCTTTGCAGAAGCAACTCGATTCGCTGATTATAGAACGTCTTAACCCAAGGGATCTGTTAAAGGATACTGTGGTATCTGATGCGGAAAATACATTAGAGGAAAATACCAGAGATGATTATCGCTTTAAGATTAGCAATCTAAATGATGAGATGGGCTTAATTCGTGAGTTAGAATATACTCGTTTAATTGTTGATTTAAATCCAGTCGCTAATATTTACACACAGATTGCAGGGATTAGTGCAGGAATTCCTCAAATCAATCTACAAGAATCAGAATATGTGACTCACTTACAAAATGGGTATATTCTATCGGATTTATCAGAGTTTAGTAAAGCTGGGCACTACTTTTTAGATACCCTGAAACATTGGAATCAAGCCTTAATTTACTCAATTGATAAGATTCGACAAAATACAGGTGATCAATTTGTAGACAAGTGGGAAAAATGGTTAGAGGAGGCAAAAAGTGAGCAATAAATTACAGATTTTGCAGATAGGTAGCAGAAACTGGAGCCATGACTATGAGCTTCCTGAAAATATGGATTGGCACTTCTTTTGGCCGAGATCAACGACTGCCATAAAGAAAGTCATGAAAATGGAAGGCTTAAGAACTTTTTCAGCTGTTTTGGTTGAAAATCCTGAGCACTTATCGGATTTGATTCCGTTAATGAGAAAGATCACTCCTTATACGATTTTCTACCCTGATACAGTTGAGCCTCAATCAAAAGATCTTCAAGACTTCTTGAAAAAAACTTGTGCTCAAGCAACAGATTTTTCAAACCCAGCAGAACTTTTGAGACTTCTATCTAAAGCTCTGTTTAGAGGACAGTATGGGGATAAGTTGGTTCCAATTGATATGATTGTCAATCCTGCTTTTACGGGAAAGGTTCGATACAACGGTTATGAAAATTTAGAACTCCTAGGGGAGTACGGCGACGACTTCCGCCCCTTAATCAGCTGGAAGTATAATATCCGAGCTAGCGAATTTAACCCAGTTGAACTCTGGCTTGAATATGAGAAAGATTGGACTTGTGACATTCGCCTGATTGTTCGAAATATCCAAGATGGATCTACTGCTAATTTTGTCAAAGAGCGAGTTTTCACAGTTGAAGATATGCAGTCTGCCTTGGTACTGGATGATGATTTTTCTTCATTTATCAGTGTTTCTTTAGAAGCTAGAGGAGTAGGACATCTGAAAATAGGAGCTCTTCACCAGCGTTTAACGCGCTACCAATTTGGTAAATATGTTCTTGGTGGAGGTATCATCCATAATGACAAGCGTGAGGAGATCAATTACTTTTTCTATCCAGGAGACTTTAAGCCTCCTTTGAATATCTACTTTTCTGGTTATCGACGGGCAGAAGGATTTGAGGGGTTTGGAATGATGAGATCCTTTGGAGCGCCTTTCCTTCTCTTTCAAGATCCTCGAATCGATGGAGGGGCTTTCTATCTGGGTGACGACTGTCTTGAAAATGGTGTTCGAAATGTCATTCAAGAACATTTGGATTTATTAGGATTCTCAAATAAGGAATTAATCCTTTCGGGGATGTCCATGGGGACCTATGGTGCTATGTATTACAGCTCTTTCTTTGAACCTAAAGCCGTGATTGTTTCAAAACCCTTGACCAATCTGGGCTTAATAGCAGAGCGAGGCAGACTTGAGGCACCTGGAATTTTCCCAACTGCTTTTGATATCTTGCGTCACCATTCTAAGGGGGAGGCTAGCTTAGATGCTATGAGAGCCTTAGATGACCGTTTTTGGACTCCTTTTAAAGAAGCAGATTTTAGTCAAACAATCTTTGGTCTCTCTTATATGAAAGAGGAAGACTATGATCCACGTGCTTATGATGACTTAGTAGCAGCCCTTTATCATACGAGTGCTCGTATTATGGTTAAGGGAACTTCTGGACGTCACAGCGATGATAGCACAACAAGTACTGCGTGGTTCAAGAATTTTTATAAGATGGTTTTAGAGCAGGATTTTGGGAGAAAGTTTTAATGTTGATCAAACGGAATAAAGAAATATACTGGGGAGAGTTTAAGGGAGCTAGTTTAGGAAATATCAGGCAGAATTCATTTTTGTTTGGTTCTATTGTCCTCTATCATTCAAGAGACCATGTTTATCTGGAAAATGATATGGTAAATTCTGGTACTATGATTCATGAGTGGACCTCAAGTTTTAACTTTCAAGGAAATCGCTTAACCCCAACCTTACCTCTTTTAAAAAGGGGCCATCGTTACCGTTTGTCTAGTCGGATGACTGTGCAACCTCAAAATGGTTTATACTTTAGGCTCATCTTTATGGATCGTTATGATAAGCAGGTTGGTCAAGTGATTGAAAAAGACTTGGATTTCACCTTTACTTATCCAGAAGAAGCCTATCATTACAGAGTACAGCTGTTGAGTGCAGGATTTCAAGCAGTTGACTTTCATTCATTTTCAATAGAAGAGGACGATTCTGAGTAAGATGTGGAACAAGAATAGACAATTGAGCAAGGTGAACAAAATCTTGCATCAAATCAATCTAAAAAAAGAAGAGATGGCCTCGCTAACAGATGATGAATTAGCAGGTAAAACTCAAGAATTTAAAGATAGAATTGCTGCTGGAGAAAGCTTAGACGATCTTTTAGTGGAAGCTTTTGCAGTTGTACGTGAAGCAGATAAGCGGATCCTAGGAATGTTTCCCTATGATGTACAGGTCATGGGTGGGATTGTCATCCACCAAGGGAATGTTGCGGAGATGAATACAGGTGAAGGTAAAACCTTGACCGCTACGATGCCAGTCTATCTCAATGCCTTATCGGGAAAAGGTGTTATGCTGGTGACGACTAACGACTATCTTGCCAAGCGTGATGCAGAGGAGATGGGGCAAGTATATGAGTTCTTAGGCTTGACGATTCGCATTCCCTTTTCTGAAGACGATGATGAAGAGTTAACGCCTGAAGATAAGCGGGAAATTTATAGTGCAGATATTGTTTATACTACCAACAGTGGTTTTGGTTTTGACTATTTGATTGATAATCTAGCCTCTAGTGACGATAAAAAGTACATGCCAGAATTTAACTTTGTCATCGTAGATGAGGTAGATTCAGTTTTGCTGGATAGTGCTCAAACTCCCTTGGTCATTTCAGGTTCACCTAGGGTACAGTCCAATTTTTATGGAATTATTGACACCTTGATGACAACTCTAGTTGAGGGGCGAGATTATATCTTTAAGGAAGAAAAAAAAGAAGTCTGGCTTACCACTAAGGGAGCTAAAACTGCGGAGAGCTTTTTAGGTATTGACAACCTCTATTCAAAAGAGCATAGTGTACTAGCAAGACACTTGACCTTTGCTCTACGAGCTCATACCTTATTTAAAAGGGATAAAGACTACATCATCCGTAAGGGTGAGAAGGACGAAGAACTCGTATTGGTAGATCAAAGTACAGGTCGTTTATTAGAAATGACCAAATTACAAGGTGGTTTACACCAAGCCATTGAGGCAAAAGAGCATGTTCCTTTATCTGAAGAAACACGGGCGATGGCCTCAATTACCTATCAAAGCTTATTCAAGAAGTTTAAAAAAATCTCTGGAATGACTGGGACAGGAAAGGTTGCAGAGAAAGAGTTTTTAGAAACTTATGGGATGTCAGTGATTCAAATTCCTACTAATCGTAAGAAACAGCGAATTGATTATCCAGACAATCTCTATGTTACCCTACCTGAGAAAGTGTATGCATCGCTTGCTGAGATTAAATATTATCATGAAAAGGGTAATCCTTTATTGATTTTTGTTGGATCGGTAGAAATGTCGGAACTCTACTCCTCTCTATTATTACGTGAAGGAATTGCACATAACGTTTTAAATGCTCATAATGCGGCGCGTGAAGCTCAGATGATTGCTGAATCGGGTCGCATGGGAGCTGTAACAGTTGCAACATCTATGGCTGGTCGTGGGACTGATATTAAACTTGGTCCTGGAGTTGCCGAACTTGGTGGACTTGTTGTCATTGGAACAGAAAGGATGAGTAGTAAACGCATTGACTTACAGATTAGAGGGCGTTCCGGCCGCCAAGGAGATCCAGGACTATCGAAATTTTTTGTCTCACTAGAAGACGATGTTATCAAGAAGTTTGGTCCTCCTTGGGTCCATAAGATGTATAAGGACTATACCGTAAATAAACAGATAAGCCCAGAACTTTTAGAAGGAAGACGCTATCGAAAATTAGTAGAAAAAGCGCAGAAGGCAAGTGATAGCGCTGCTAGATCATCAAGAAGGCAAACCTTAGAGTATGCTGAGAGTATGAATATCCAAAGAGAGATGGTCTATAGTCAAAGAAACCGTTTGATTGATGGGACCGAGGATCTAGATGGTTTTGTTGTGGATGTACTAGATGAATTCATAAAAAAAAGCTTGGCAGAAGAACCCTTTGAAAGTAGAGAAGAACTCTATCATTTTATCGTTAAAAATATCAGTTTTCTTTACCATACAGTTCCGCAAGAGTTAGATCTGACGGATAAGGATGCAATCAAGCTAGTTCTGGAGACAACCGTTCAAAAGAGTCTACAAGAGAAACGAACGCTTCTGGAAACTCATGACTTCTTTTCAGATTTTCAGCGTTTAGCCTTGTTAAAGGCCATAGATGATAACTGGGTAGAGCAGGTAGACTACCTGCAACAATTGAGTCTAGCAATCGGTGGGCAATCAACTGCTCAAAAGAATCCTATTGTCGAGTATTATCAAGAAGCCTATCATGGATTTGAAGAGATGAAAAGGCAGGTCAAGAAGGATATGGTTCGAAATCTTCTATTGAGTCGAGTAGACATTTCATCTGATGGGGAAATTATGGCTTATTTTCCATAAAAAGGGGACAATATGACAATTTACAATATAAATTTAGGAATTGGTTGGGCCAGCAGTGGTGTTGAATATGCCCAGGCTTATCGTGCGGGTATTTTTCGCAGCCTGAATCTGCCGTCGAAGTTTATCTTTACAGATATGATTTTGGGAGATAATATCCAGCACCTAACCGCAAATATCGGCTTTGATGACGATCAAGTCATCTGGCTTTACAATCACTTTACAGATATCAAAATTGC
>ERZ773024.420-NODE-420-length-15672-cov-5.008708_pt1 | contig 15672 bp, 19 predicted proteins | sample MGYA00511667_ERZ773024 | MGnify/ENA primary metagenome ERZ773024 (study PRJEB29015, sample SAMEA2738117) | human oral metagenome | biome: human oral; feature: human-associated habitat; material: saliva | place: China | collected 2258 ... | reverse complement strand
AGAGGCTATTTTCAGTAACGCTGCTTACACATCAACTAGTTATATTCCAAAATATAACTTTTTTAAAACTAGAAAAGTCAAAACAATCATCAACATTTCAAAGGATAGTAAAATATACTTTACAGATAATGACGCTGAGTCTGAAATCATCATACCAAGAAATGCAAAATATGATATAATTAGTATGAAAGAAAATAAAGGTGGCATTGTTTTAGAAATGAATTTAAGAGAGGAGTGATATTATGGAATTATCAGAGGCTCTACACTTTGTTGACTCTTTAGGCTTGGATGAAAAACCTATCGACTTTTCAGAGTTTACTGATGAACAATTACTAGAAACCAGTATTACACTTGACTTACTTTCTTTAGATGAGGCAAAAGCCTTTGAGTTAGAACTAGCTAAGCGACAACTCACAGAGAGATATTTTTTAATGAGAAAGCCTAAAACATAGCGCTTAGTTCAATCTAGGCGCTTTTTTCATGCAATAAATTGCTATAAACCACTAAAAACCGTATGGATTTCCATTCGGTTTTTCTTTTGCCCTGGAGCATGGCGTAAAACTGTCTTAATTTGTCCATGTGACGTAAAAAAGGAGGAGTTAAGACATGAGTCTTAAACGTGAAATGTTAGTTGAGGCAGGTATCGAGGACAAGGCTGTCATTGACAATATTATGCAAGCGTACGGTGCAGGTATTGAAAATGCTAAGTCACAAGCTAAGTCGGAACTGCAAGCCGAAAACGAAACATTAAAACAACAGCTTGAGCAACAGACCAAAGCTATCAATGATTTACAGGCCAAAGAGGGAGCTAGTGCTGAAAGCAAACAACAGCTTGAAGACCTAAAAGCCCAATTTGACCAATACAAGCTGGATAGTGAGGCAAACCTTGCTCAGATCATTAAAACTAACGCTGTAGCCCTTGCCTTGAAAGATGTAGGAGCTCACAACTCAGAGGATTTGATGAAATTCATTGACCTAGACAAGATTAGTCTGGGAGAAGATGGGAAACCTCAATTAGAGGACACAATCAACTCACTCAAAGAGTCAAGCCCTTACCTATTCCAAGCCGAGGACAAGCAGCCTAACCCTAATATCTCTGTGCACGGAAATCCACCAGCAGAAACTGGATACGATCATCTAAGCGCAGAGGACAAGGCCCTATTTGCAGGCTTTGATAGCGTATAAAACCAAAAATAAAGAAAAGAGGAATATTACACATGGCAGTAAATTACGCAGCTAAATTTGATGAAAAAGTAGATGAGCGCTTTGCTAAAGAGGCCCTATCTACTGGTATTGTTAACCAAGATTTTGATTTCCTTGGAGTTGACACAGTCAAGGTCTACTCTATCCCAACATCAGGAATGAATGACTACAAGACAACTGGGCAAAACCGTTACGGTGAAGCTGAGGAACTTGGAAATACAGTTCAAACTATGACAATGAAGAAAGATCGTTCTTTCACATTCACGATTGACAAGAAATCCGAGCAAGACACAAATGGTGTCATGGAGGCTGGAAAAGCCCTTGCACGTCAGTTGTCAGAAGTCATTATCCCGGAAGTAGATACTTACCGTTTTGCAACAATCGTAGCTGGTGCAGATACAGATCATGTTGCTACTGGTTCAGTAACTAAAACAAACGCCTATGAGCTTGTGCTCGATGGTCAGGTTAAGCTCACTGACGCTCTTGTTCCAACAGCTGGCCGTGTCTTGCATGTGTCACCTAAGTTCTACAAACTTATCAAACTTGACCCAACTTTTGTGAAAAACTCTGACCTTGGCCAAGAGATCACTATCAAGGGTCAGGTAGGTATGATTGACGGCTTGCCAGTAGTTTTGACACCTACATCACGCTTGCCACAAAATGTAGAGTTTATTATCGCTCACCCTGTGGCTACTCCATCTCCTATTAAGTTGGAAGACTACAAGATCCACGACAACCCACCGGGAATTAACGGCAAACTCGTTGAGGGCCGTATCCGTTATGACGCTTTCGTTCTTGACAACAAGAAGAAAGCTATCTATGTTCACAAATCAGCTTAGTGAAAGGGGATAACAATGAACGATTCTAATGTCGAAGAGACTTTGGTTGTATCTAAAGAAACCGAAGGGGAACCAGAAGTAAAATATCCAAAAACATTGAAAAAAGATGGTATTACTTTTACCTTGTCTGATCCAATCATGATTTCGGCCTTTGAAAATCAAGGATACGAAGTGGAGGAATAAAATAAATGGCCAAATTTGAAGCTAAAACTAATTTCTATGTTGAAAAAACAGGGCAGCAATTCGATGAAGGGGTTGTTTATGAAATGACATCTGCTGAAGCGGATGAGATTAACAGACAAACAACCGCTCACTTTGGAGAAGAATGGCTTGAGTGTATCGAGCCAGATGTAGCACCTGTAGAACTTACAGAACCAGTTCCAGAAGTTCCTGAATCAACTGACTTCTTAATGTAAGGTGGTGTTGTCATGACATACTTAACTAAAGAAGAGTACACTGAACTCGGTTTTGAGTGCGAGGGCGACTTTTACAAACTCTTAAAACGTGCCAAGCTCGCTATCGATGCTTTTACAAGGGATTTCTATTTCTTGAATAGTTTTGAAAGCGACAACGAAGCACGAAAAAGGGCGGTCAAGCTCGCTATGGCTTATCAGATAGCTTATTTAGACAGTTCAGGAGTCATGACAGCAGAGGACAAGCAGTCTATTGCTAGTATGTCAGTCGGTCGGACTTCTGTCAGCTATCGTACAAATTCACAGAATGGCTCAGGCTCGCTTTCAGTGGCCGAACGGTACAATTTATCCAAGGACACAGAAAACTGGCTTAGAATGGCTGGTTTTGGATTTGCGAGGGTTGATTATGATAGATAAAAGAATGTTACCTGATTCAGTGACTATCAAAAAGTCAATCGGAGAGGATAACTGGGGGAAAGAAACCTATTCTGAACCCCTTTTATTATCCCCTTGCAAATTCGATAGGTCTTATTCTCATTCTGGGACAGGTAATCATCGTAGTGAGCACAATTCCTCGACCGTGATTGTCTATCACAAATACTGCCCTGTGAAACTCGACAAGAGCTTCATCGGTGGCATCGTCGAAGAGGACGGAGTCAGCTACGTTGTCAAAGACATCATCCCGCAGTATCACCCATTGACGAGTAGGCTTCTAGCTTATGAAATCGAGGTGATTTGATGGGCGGTTCTAGTGTTAAGATTGACCTAAAAGGCGTTGAGAAGAAAGTATCTCTAGAGAATTTCGAAAAAGGAAAATTAGCTATCGCTAACCAAATGCTACTGGATATGGATCCATTCGTTCCGAAAAGGAAAGGGATACTGAGAGCCAGCGGACACGTTCGACAAGACGCAGTAATTTATGTCGCACCTTACGCAAGATTGCTATATTATGGCAAGAAGCGAAAGGGTTTCTTTTCAGAAAAACAAAGGAAGTTTTTCTTTGCGAATAAAGATAAGTTGCTGAGTCAAAAGCCAACGCCTGGAACTGGTCCAAGGTGGGATAAAAAAGCCGCTGCCTTACACTCTAAGAAGTGGGGCGATGTCGGATTGAAAGCGATGGGATTAAAATGAACCAAAACAATGACTTTGCAGAGGTCTTACTTGAGCACATCAAGGGCATCCAAGAAAAAATCCCGTCTAAACTTGGTTATTTAGCCGAGAAAGAGGGATTGGCCATCTATCCACTTCCTGGAGGAAATGTGGTAGAAGAGGACATGGCAGGGACACAGATTGTGGATCTACCATTTGAGATTGCGATCAAGTCAAAAGACCATAAACTAATTGATAATACACTATGGCAGATTAACACTGCCTTATCAAAAATCGGCTTGGAATTACCAAGTCAAAACAATTCTTATAACTATTTAGGCCTTGAAGTCAAGAAACCGTATTTGAACGAGTTGGACGAGCAAGGCTTTTACACTTATTTGCTGGACGTAACTGCCAGTCTTGAAATTGAAAGGAAAGAATAATGCCAAAAAATAAAAACGCACAACGAAAACACTACATTGGGCCTTACAAAGAAGCTACTCCAGACACTCCACCAACGGCTGAAGATTATCTTTGGCTCGCTAAAGGCTTGAAGACATCCTCACCAGAAAATAACGAAGAAACAGATGACTCTGCATATTTCGACGGAGATGGAACCAAGGAAGAAATGGTTATTTCTAAGCGTCGTGGCCGTACATTTGAAGGCCACCGTGACTATTCAGACAAGGCTCAAAACTTTGTCGCTGAAAAAGAAGACGAAGTTGGTGACGACCTCGTTGTTTGGTATAAGGAAGTTTCGTCTGATGGCAAAACTCAAAAAGAGGGCTTGGCCCGACTTTCTGAAATTGAAATTGGAGATGGTGAAGCTTCTGAACTTGAAACAATCAAATTCAAAGTGGTTTGGACTCGCAAACCTAAAAAATCAGCAGTAGTACCAGGATAGAGGCAAGGCGGATTCCGCCTTGTCTTCTTTTTTTGAAAGGAGAGAAAAATGGTCGTAATTAAAAAATTAAGCAACATCATCCCTGTTGATTTCGGGGAGTTTCAGCTTGAATATGTAGCAAATGATGAAAATATCAAACGGATGAAAACGATTGGTCAAAACCTTGAAAAACGTGCTAAAAAACTGGAAAAAGCTGATGATGAGTCAGCTTTCAAAGAGGCCTACAAAGCATCTAAAGATAGCTGGACAGAATTGTTCGATGAAGAAGCCTTTGACAAGGTCTATAAATTCTCAGGCGAAACAACAACAGATACAATCTATTATCTGATCCAAGCAATCCGTGGGATTGTTACTGAATTCGAGAATCGTCATTCTGAAAAAGCTATCAAGAAATATTTAGAGGGTTAATTATGCTAGATCTATCACGAAAATTGACAGATGAGTTGGTTATTGGTGATAAGGTCTATCCTCTCAATATGTCCTTCGATAACATCATTAGACTCTTTGAAATGTGGTGTGATGAAGAAATTCCAGAAAACGTCAAACCTTTCTTTGCTTTAAAAATGCTTGTTGGAGATGGATTCGGTTCATTGTCAATCGAAGATGCCATGGATGTCTTCCAACATATTTTTGAAGAGCACATCCAGTTAAAATCACTTAAAGATGTATCGGTTGAGTACGACCTCGCAGGGAATGTGATGAAACAAGAGCCTTCTGCCAAAAGCAACGAACCGCCCGTATATGATATCTCACTGGATGGTGATTTCATTTATGCGAGTTTCATGCAAGCGTACGGCATTGATTTGCTTGAAGAAAGAGGGAAACTGCATTGGAAAAAGTTTAATGCTCTATTGGCAGGACTGCCAGAAGGCACTAAATTCGTTGAAGTCATCAAAATCAGGAAGTACAAGCCAAGAAAAGGCGACTCACAGGCTTACATCGATGAAATGATGAAGTTAAAGAAAGAGTATGCACTACCTGATTCTGAAGAATACGACGATGAAGAAGATGATTACGACATGGAATAGAAAGGAGGTAGCAAAATGGCAGACGGTAAGGTCGTCATTCAAGTAGATATGGATGGCGACAAGGCTCAATCAGGAGTCGCACGCTTGAAAGGCATGGTTGGAGGATTGTCTGAAAGTGGTGAGCGATTAGGCTCAGTCTTTAAGTCGGTTTTAGGTGCTAATATCGTTAGTGGTGCCCTGATTTCAGGGATTCAGTCACTTGGTGGTGCCATGAAGAGTGTTTTTGCTACGGCTCTGGACGAAGGAGCCAAGCTTCAGCAATCATTCGGTGGTATTGATACGCTTTATACAGGCGCAGAAGATACCATGAAACGATATGCGACCGCTGCAGCATCCGCAGGGATTTCTGCTAATACATACGCAGAGCAGGCTGTTTCATTCGGTGCGAGTTTAAAAAAAGCGCTCGGTGGTGACGCAGTGAAGGCTGCTGAATCAGCCAATAAAGCTATCATGGCCATGGCTGATAACTCAGCGAAAATGGGTACTGACATTGGTTCAATTCAGATGGCATATCAAGGCTTTGCTAAAGGGAATTACACAATGCTGGACAACCTCAAGCTCGGCTATGGTGGTACTCAACAAGAAATGCAACGGCTTCTTAAAGATGCTAGCAAGCTTGAGAAGGCTATGGGTAAGAAGTTCGATATCAACAACTTTGCGGATATCGTAGAAGCTATTGACCTAGTTCAACAAGAGCTTGGAGTTGCAGGAGTTGCAGCGAAAGAAGCTGAGACTACTTTTAGTGGTTCATTCTCTGCAATGAAGGCATCAGCGTCCAATTTCTTGGCCGACCTCTCACTCGGTCAAGACATCACTCCATCTTTAAAGACGCTTGTTTCTACGACCTCTACGTTCCTCTTAGGCAATTTCGTGCCAATGGTAGGGAATATCATGAGACAACTTCCACAGGCCGTTGAAACGGCTTTGGCAGAAGCAGGTCCTAAAATCGAGCAAGGTTTCAAATCCTTGTTTGCGTCGCTCGGAGTTGACGAAGGTGTTTTTGACTCATTCAAGGACACGTTCAGAGATGTCATCGTTACGGCTCAGTCATTGTTTGAGTCGTTCACTGGAGAAGCAAGTGGTTTTGGAAATGTCATTCAAGGTGTAAGTAACATCATTGAAACGGCCAATACTATGATCCAGAACCTAGCCATGGGCTTTCAATTCGCACTAGAAGCCTTTGAGAATACAGGAGCGATTCAGAACGCTTATCAGGCATTTAAGGACTTGACGGATGCAGCTTTAGATCTTGCTATTAAGTTAGGTGATGCTATTCCTTGGGATATCGTAGGCGCAGCCGCTGGGCACGTCGTGAACGCTATTTCAATGATTGTGAGCTGGATTTCAAAATTAACTCAATCAATTAGTGCAGATGTCTGGAGAGGATTGATTGCAGGGATTGGAGGAGCTCTAGTCGCTTTCAAGGCATTTAATTTCTTGAAGAGCTTTAATCCGTTTGGCTTATTTGCTAAAGGAGTAAAAGATGGAGCGGATGAAGTCGTAAAAGGTGCGACCAAATCCAAAAGTTTTGTATCGCAGATTTTCAACGGACTAGCTAATATCATCAAAACAACAGGAACGGCAATCAAAACGGCTGCTACTGGTATTGGCCAAGGGATTAAGGTCGCTTTGTCAGGACTAGCTCCAGTTATTAAAGCCTTTGGCGCTGCACTGAAAACCGCAGGGATGGGCAATATCCTAGCACTTGGCGGAGCAGTTGCTATTGCAGCGGTCGGTATCGGTGCTGGTATTGCTATTATTGCTGCAGGTTTGAGCTTAATTGCCAGCCAAGGTGAAGGTGTCGCTACTATCATTAACGCAGTAGGGCAGGCATTTGCCACGGTTGCTACTGCAATCATCAGCACATTTGCTCAGGCTATCGTCACAGTTTCAGGAGTCCTTCCAAACGTGACAAGCGCTTTAGCTCAACTATCTCCTCTTGTGGTGGCATTTGGTGAAGCTATGGGGGCTGCTGCTCCATTTATTACAGCTTTAGGTGAAGCCATTTCAGGAATTGCTACGGCAGTGACTCCGATTGTTGAGATTATAAGCAATGCGTTCGTTTCAATATCTCAAATCATTGCTGATACTATTGTTCAAATTGTCGAAGCGATTGCTCCATTTGCTCCAGCTATAACTGAAATGGTAGTTGCGATTGCTCCGTCAATTGCAGATATTGCTTCATCGTTTAGCGATATGTTCTCTCAGATTAGCCCGATTATTGACAGCCTGACTAATCTGCTCAAAACATTTGGGGAACAGGTTAGCTCGATATTAGAGAGTGCAGGTGGTGTAGTTGAGTCTTTTGGTTCTGCTATCCGCAATGTACTTGACGGAGTTGCTGGCATATTTGACAGCATCGGTAATGCTGCCTTAAACGCAGGCCTTGGAGTGAAATACATGGCTGAAGGCATTGTGATGCTCACTGAATTAGGGTTGCTAGATTTAGCTGGAACATTGGCCACGGTGGCAACAGGATTGACAGCTATTGCTAGCTCAGGCATCGCCACTGCTGGTCCAGGGTTGCAACAAGCAGGTACAGGTCTATTATTGATAGCTACATCAGCTCAACTAGCAAGTGTGGCTATGCAATCTCTACCTACTGCTCTATCATCACTAAGTACAAGTCTTGGAACATTGCCAGAAACATTAGCAAGCGCTGGAGCTTCGATGAGCACCTTTGCTACATCAGCTATGAGCTCGTTTTCAAGTCTTTCTGGAATTGTAGAGGTCGTGACATCGGTTAAAACAGCCGGCGCATTGATGACTACAAGTATGCAAGCGAGCATGGCTCAAGTTCTTATCACAGTGAACAACGGCATGACTTCAATCGTTCAAAGCGTTCGCAATAATGCGAGTCAGATGGTTGAAAGCTGGAGAGTGTCTGGACAGCAACTTGTCAGCGCTACTCAAGGCTTTGTGAATTCAGCAAACAATACTCTTTCTCAAATTGGGCGAGGAGTTAACCTTTATTCAAACGGTTCAGCACTCATGGCTGGTTTGAAGTCTGGTATTGATTCAGGCTGGTCTCAGATTACTTCTAGCGTGTCAAATATGGCGCAATGGATCAAAGACCACAAAGGCCCTGTTTCTTACGACAGAAAGTTGCTTATCGATAACGGTTCAGCACTCATGGCTGGTTTGAATCGAGGTATTCAGACCGGATGGAAAAATGTCATGGATAATATTTCTAGCATGGCAGGAACCATTCAGGATGTAATTAACGATGACTATTCGGATATTGGCTGGCAGATTGGTCTAGGCATTTCAGATGGCCTTAATTCGTCAATGGATAATGTCACAGGTCATTTGGACGCTATTCGTGATCATGTTAATGATTTTAGTTTAAGGTCTAAAAATCTTTTGACAGGCGTTGCTGCTACCATGTCAAGCCAACTTAAAGTCGAAGCATTAAGAGGCAAGACACCAAAAGAGGAAACATCGAGCAGACAAGAAGCCTATATTGCTCATTCAACAAGCCTATTATCGGATGTGATTGATAGCTTATCAGAATTGAGAGAGCAAGTAGCACAAGGTCAGACAATGGTCTTGGACACAGGAGCGCTCATTGGTGGCACTGCTTATGCTTATGACGAAGCAGTAGGGAACATTCAGACATTGAAAGGACGGCATCGATTATGATTACTCAAATTAAGGAATATATCCAATTCGGTGATTTTAATAGCAAAGATGCCGGTTGGTATCTTCAAAGTAGGGATGCCCCTACTCCTGATAAAAAGGAGATTGTGGAGCAAATCCCTTATCTACAAGGTGTTTTAGACTTCTCTGATGCACTTGGAGAGGTCTTCTTTGATAGGCGAGAAATCACATACGAGTTTAAACTTCCAAATAAAGATTACTCTGACAGAAAGGTAGCTGAACGGTTCATCAAATCAAGTATGACAACCAAGTCGGAAAGTCAGCTATTTGACACACATGACAAGCGTTATTACTGGCTTGGAAAGGTCAAGAGTATTAGGGTAACAGATGTACCCCTGAAGAAGCATTTGATTGCTACAATTGTATTCATTTGTTACCCATTTGCGTTTCACGCTGACAATTACTTCGATGACGTTTGGGATACATTCGACTTCGAGAACGATTTTTCAAATTGGACTAAGTGGGATATTAAAGGCCAAAAAGAAATTTATTTTGTGAATGGCGGGGATACTTCAGTTAGTCCGACGGTTATCTGCAGCAGTGACATTACGTTGATTGATAAAAAAGGTAAAACTTATAAATTTCAAAAAGGCGAGAATAATGACTTTGTTTTATCGATTAAATCAGGTATCAACCGTTTTACCGCTAAAGGAAACGGAACGATTTCGCTAAGATTCAATGCAGAGGTGATGGCATGAGTAGTAGAGGAGGTTTTGAAGTATATTTTTGGAACTCTTTTCGAGAAATGTTATCGGATACCGATTTCACCAAAAAGAAGGTCGTTCATAGTCCATATTCTCGACAAGGCAACAAAATCCTTTCAGGATCTATCAAACAAGCGCAGAATGCAGTTAATGAGTTCACTTTCGTTATTCCCATGCAAAATAATTTGTATCAAAAACTCATCCCTTTTCAATCTATCATCCAGGTAGTTAATCTATACGATGATGAAATTGAGTTCGAAGGTAGAGTTTTAACTGTTTCAAATAAAATGACGAGTACAGGTTTCGTTCAAGAGGTTGTTTGCGAAGATTTTCTATCCTTCTTGCACGACAGTACACAACATTATCAAAAGCTCAAAAACACTGGAGCCGAAGCATACTTGAGAGAAATCTTGAGTCAGCATAATGCGCAAGTAGAAGATTACAAGCAGATTCGCCTTGGAACTGTAACAGTCAAGAGTTTGACAGATAAGCCTTGGCGCTATCTTGGATATGAATCAACCTGGGATACAATTAGAGAGCGGATTGTTGCTAATATTGGTGGATATCTTACTTTACGAAGAGAGAATGACGGCTTCTATCTCGATTGGGCCTCTTCGATTGGTAAGAATCAAGATTCACCTATCCAATTAGGTCGAAATATCAAGTCTGCATCTCGTGAAATTTCATTTGATGGTATCGCAACTCAAATCATGCCAATTGGAGCAGATGAGAAAAACAGTCAAAACCAAAGCGATGATAACGAGGAAGAACAAGGCCCCGACGTTACCAGAAAACAAATTGACATATCATCTGTGAACAGTGGCAAGATATGGCTTGAAGACGCTGAACTTGTGGCCAAGTTTGGTGTTATTAGAAAGCCTATTATTTGGACAGAAATCGATAATCCTCAAGTTTTAAAGAATAGAGGGCTTCAGTATTTAAGAAACCAGAGAATCGCATTAGCGAAGTGGACGGTTTCAGCAGTAGAGCGATATTTGATTGACCGTAGATATGTAAAATTTAAAATCGGTAATACACATCCGATTTTGAATGCTCCGCTTTCAGGAATTGAGCGTTTGCAGATTATCGAGAAAAAAATAGATGTCTTGAATCCTCAGAGTGTTGATTTGGTTATCGGTTCTAAATCTCAGTCACTTTCCGCTTATCAGTTACAATTTCAAGAAGCAATTGAGTCGATTGAACGTGTCAAAGCGAATCGAGGCATAGAGAGTAAGCGTGAGAAACTATTGACGCTAACAAGTGAACTAGAGCGCTTGAGAAATGAACACAAGCCTGAAAATACAGAAAGAATTAAAGCGTTAGAAGCTGAAATCATTAAAATTAGAAATGAATTAGGAGGAAGTTAATGACAACAGAAGAAGCAACAGGACGTTTGAATCTATACGACGACCCTTCGCCTTTGCCTAAAACTGACAATATCAATATTCTCGTTGATGGTATCAGAAAAAAAACGAGAGGTGCTGATGTTCGAGAATCGATTGCGAAAGCGCTTGAGGTAACATACGAAACAGCATCCAAAGACGGCAACGCGAATATGGAAGTGGCTAAGGCCAGAGGCCCCTTTGACCATCTATCCGATAGATTCTCTACGATTGATAATATTATCAATTCAAAAGCAGACGAAGCTGAAATAAAAGCGATGCTTAATAATATTTTAGACGGGTCGCCTAAAGGAACATATCCAAATGTTTCAGCTCTACGTACAGCAAAGCCATCTGGTGATAAAGGTATTTATGTTACAACTGATAACGGCCACTGGAATTACTGGGACGGAAGTTCATGGGCGGATGGTGGTTCATATCAATCGCCAACTGACGGCGTTCCTAATCAGTTCGGTGTCATATTCGACGGATTATTAACTATTGATCGCAAGTCTAAAACAGTATCCGTGAAAAAAGATACATGGATTTCGTTTGGGAATAAAAATTATGCCCCTGATACAAATTTAAGTATTAACTATGAACCAACTGGTTTATCAGAATACGTTGTATACGATTATCAAAATAAAGGATTATCTGTGATGACCTTAGCGAACGTTAAGAACATCACAGCAACACAAGTCATACTTGCGATTATGTATAAGGGTACCTTGCATTATCCGGTCAATTCCATTTTCGTTAAGACAATTGGTTACTCGGAATATACGCAGGATAGCTTAATCGGTTCGGTTGTACAAGGTAAAATAATCTATGACAATTATTCAAAAACGTTTAGTTTTATCGGATTCGGAGAACAGAACGAGATTATTGTTTCAAAGGGTACAAGTTACTACTCGATAAAAGAGCATGAAAATCTTCAACTTAGTAGTGGATTCTTACATCATCTTATTTTAGATACTATGGAAAATAAGTTTAAGCTAGTGAAGAGTTCAGCGATGCCTAGTGGAGCAACTTTTACAAGTAAGAATACAGATATTTTGATTGCATCAATATATCTTGGAGAGCTCACGCATTATTCTAGTAATAATTTTATTGAGACTACAAAATCATTATTAAATAATACATGGCAATTAGAAGAACTGATTGTCGACCTTCAGACTAAAAAAACTGTTATCGTGACGCTGGGAGATAGCACGACTGATGGTTGGAGGACTTCAAATTACACCAGCAACAACGATAATATTAATAATCTAAAAGACGGAAATAATACATATTCTGGAATACTCAATAATATTATTAATCAACAACGTGGTTACAATTTCGATCATAAAGTTTATAATCGAGGTTTTTCTGGAAAAAATATTAGCTGGCTCCGTCAAAATTTGGATGCTGTGCTATTGCCGGTACCTGAACCCATTAATTATGCATTTATTGCTATGGGAATAAATGATATGGTATATGATGCTAGTAAGATTAAATCGTTTCGTGACGATCATATCAATGTTGTAAATCGATTGTTGGCAAAAGGAATTAAACCTGTACTAATGAGTACTCAAGCTGAATTTGAGAATTACAAACGATTTGGTTCGAAGATTAATGCGATCGCTGACAACATCAAGAAGGATTTAGCCGAAGAATTAGGATTACCATTCATTGATTATAACGCTGGCACAAGTAATATTTTGAACCATTCAGAATACAAGCTCAAGGATTTAATTCCAGACATGTGCCACTTTGGAGATCTTGGTCATCAAAAAGGGGCGGAATTTTTAGCTAGTCAATTGATACATCAAACGGTATTTGTTTCAGGGATTAGTAAAATCGGGTATCAGAATAACAAAGTGGCATCTGATTTGAATTATTCAGATTACTTGACGGATGAACAAAAAGATGTGAAGTGGATTACTAGAACTGACGGCTTCGATTTAGAAGGACAACTAAGTTCTCCTCAAACAAAGACAATGTTTGAGGTTTCGGTTTATATTGAACGTCCGTCAATTGTCCGCTATTTTGGAGACAACGTGATTGTGACATCAAATGGGCAGTCATTATCAGACGGAGCTGTGCTCGATATCGGATTTTATCGAATTTTAGCTAAAAACGTCCCTGGAGTTGCTAGTAAATTCCGTGGCTTGAAATTTAATTTGAAGGAGGTATAACTATTGCCAATTGAAGAAGCTGAAAAAATCGCTCAAAGTCAATTCGCTTGGGCGATATTATTCATCATGTTTTTCTTGTTTATGATTCGATACCTCATCAGGACATCGGATAAACGAGAGAAGAAGATCATGGATTTGCATGAGCAATCAAAGGCCGACTCTAACAGACGAGAAGAGCGTTTGATGACTCATCTTGAGAAGACAACGGAAAAATTGAGCGCAATCACTCACGAAATTGGTGGAATCACTCACGAAATCGGTGGCATTCAAAAAGAAATGGTTCGCATGAATGACCGCATGGAAGAAATCGAAAAAGGAGAATAACATGCAACAGATTAACGAAATTATCGCAAACGGAGCAATCAGCATCTTAGTTATCTTGGCTGGTATCGCAGTCAAAGCGGTCAAGGACTACCTGGTTCAAAAAGGTGGAGAAAAGACCATCAAGATCATTGAGATTCTTGCTAAAAATGCAGTCAACGCAGTGGAGCAGGTGTCTGCTGAAACTGGCTACAAGGGCGAGGAGAAGTTGGAGCAAGCACGCATTAAGATTCGTGCAGAGCTTGGCAAATATAACATCAGCATGACTGACCGTGACCTTGATACATTTATCGAAGCATCAGTTAAGCAGATGAATGAAGCTTGGAAAGGAGAATAAACAAATGAAAAAAAACGACTTATTCATTGATGTATCTTCACACAACGGCTATAATATTGAGGGTGTTATGGAAGATATAGGAACGACTAACACTATTATCAAGATTTCAGAAGGTACGACATACATTAACCCTTGCTTGTCTGCTCAGGTGGAACAATCAAACCCTATCGGATTCTACCATTTCGCATGGTTTGGAGGTGACATCGAAGAAGCTGAACGAGAGGCACGCTACTTCCTTGATAATGTACCTCAAAAAGTAAAATACTTGTGTCTTGATTACGAAGATCACGCAGGTGACGACGTACAAGATAACACTAACGCTTGTCTTCGCTTTATGCAGGTTATCGCTAACGCTGGTTACAAACCTATTTATTATAGTTATAAACCGTTTACACTTAATAATGTGGACTATCAGCAAATCCTTGCACAGTTCCCTAATAGTCTTTGGATTGCAGGGTATGGCTTGAATGATGGAAACGCTGATTTTGAATACTTCCCATCTATGGATGGCATTCGCTGGTGGCAGTATTCTAGCAACCCTTATGATAAGAATATTGTGTTATTAGATGACGATGAAGAAGATATTTTGATCAGTAAAAACACCACTAAAAACCTTGACACCGTAGCAAACGAGGTCATTCAAGGCCTTTGGGGCAACGGACAAGAACGTTTCAATAATCTAACAAATGCCGGATATAATGCGCAAGCAGTTCAAGATACAGTCAACAACATTTTAAACGGCGAAACAACAAGTGACAGCGACAATACAGACCTAGACAGCGTAGCGAATGAAGTTTTACAAGGTTTTTGGGGTAACGGTCAAGAGCGTTATGATAGCTTAACAAGAGCGGGATACGACGCACAAGCTGTGCAAGATAGAGTTAATAGTCTCTTGAATGGTGGAAACGATATTTCAGACCTCGAAAGTGTGGCAAACGAGGTCATTCAAGGCCTTTGGGGCAATGGACAGGAACGCTATGACAATTTAACGAGCGCTGGATACGATGCGCAAGCTGTTCAAGATAGAGTAAACGAATTGCTTTCTTAACGAACTCACTAAAAACCTGTATAAAATCAAAAATAGATTACATCAACCGCAGGCAGTAGCTTGCGGTTTTTTTGATTGTCTGAATCAAGAAAACATCTAAGCTACTGACATCAATGTCGGTAGCAAAATAAATGATTCGCCTGAAAAATTGACTTGTTGACATCAACAAATAGCTTTACAAAGCGCTTGGTTGCCAGTTTTGTTGACGTCAACAAAACTGGCCTGAAAGTAGTTTCGGAATAAAAAAGTAATGATTTTTTCACTACTTTTTTATTTTTTTACGAATAGATAAGTAAGGAGGAAGAAAATATGAACATTTTGAACATTAAATTTACAAGTATAGAGCAGACATACCTAGGTTTTGAGCATTGGATAGATGTAACTTACCAGGTGCCGATTTTGAAAAATGAGTACACGGTAAAACTACTGATTTTATTGGACTTCAAAGTAGAAGATAAAGAGTTGCTAGACTATCTAGTAATGAGCTGGAAATATCGTGATCTCGTGTTGCATTCATTGCAGATGTATGAGACGGAAAAAAGAAATAATTTTACTATCCTTTATTGA
>ERZ773024.419-NODE-419-length-15691-cov-5.144091_pt1 | contig 15691 bp, 12 predicted proteins | sample MGYA00511667_ERZ773024 | MGnify/ENA primary metagenome ERZ773024 (study PRJEB29015, sample SAMEA2738117) | human oral metagenome | biome: human oral; feature: human-associated habitat; material: saliva | place: China | collected 2258 ... | reverse complement strand
TGCACCTGGTGCGTAACACCCCGCTGACCATTCTGATGACCCTGGCGATTCTGGGTGTGTGGACTCAGTTCCAGCTCTCCTTCTCGCACGATTTTGACACGAACTTCTTCGTGTACGCGGTGATTGTGCTGTCGATTTACCACGCGGCGTTCATTTGCGAAGCGATTCGTTCGGGTGTGAACACCGTGCCGAAGGGGCAGGCTGAGGCGGCACGCGCTATCGGCCTAGGCTTCTTCGACACCGCCCGCTTGGTGATTTTCCCGCAGGCTCTGCGCGGTTCCATTACCCCGCTCGGTAACACCCTGATTGCTCTGGCTAAGAACACGACCGTGGCTTCTGTGGCGTCGGTGGCTGAGGCTTCCGGCATGATGAAGTCCATGATCGAGTTCGACGCGAACATGGTGCTTGCCATCTTCATGATCTTCGCAATGGGCTTCGTGATTATTGTTGTTCCCATTGGTGTCCTGACCACCTGGTCCTCTCGTAAGCTGGCGGTGAAGCGATGAAAAACCCCTTTATCAGTAATGAAACCCGCGCCGCTTCCTCGGTGCTTTTCGATGAGCCGGGCCCCGTTACTCAGCGCCGCACCCACATCTTCAACATTGCGGCACTCATCGTCTTCGCGATTTTCGCGGTGTACGTGCTGACCGTGATGGGTGAGAAGGGCCAGCTGGAGCCGGAGAAGTGGACTGATCTGTTCACCGCCCGTGCCTGGACTTCCTACTACCTGCCGGGCCTCGCCTCAACCCTGTCGGCGGCAGCGATTTCGGTGGTCACCTCCATCGCGTTCGGTCTGCTCTTCGGTATTGCTCGACTGTCCCAGTACCGTGTGTTCCGTTGGATCGGTACCGTGGTCGTGGAGTTCTTCCGCGCCGTGCCGGTGCTGATCATGATGATCTTCTTCTGGCTGTTCTTGGGCAAGTACAGCGGCCTTCCGCCGGCTCAGCTGCCCTTCATCGCCGTGGTGATTGGTCTGACCCTGTACAACGGCTCGGTGATTGCTGAGCTGCTGCGTTCGGGTGTGAAGCAGCTTCCGCGTGGTCAGGGTGAGGCGGGTCTGGCAATCGGTCTGACCCCCAGCCAGACTCTGATTCAGATTCTGATTCCGCAGGCGTTCACCGCGATGATGCCCTCGATGCTCAGCCAGTTCGTCGTGATTCTGAAGGACACCGCCCTCGGTTACATCATCTCCTACCCCGAGCTGCTCGCTTCGGCGCGCCGCATCGGTTCCGGTGACGGTAACGTGCTGCAGACCCTGCTTCTGGCGGCTGCGCTGTTCGTGATTGTGAACTTCATCCTGACGACTGTGGCAACCGGCATTACCGACCGCCTGGCATCGCGCACCTCCGCTAAGGTGACCCGCGAGCTGATCCCCGGCGAGTTGGATAACCCGAACCCGCCGACCGTTCAGATGTTCATTCTGCCTGGCGGCCGCAAGTAGCCCCTTGTCGTTCGGGCTCCTCAGCCAACGACGATCAGCAAATACAGCAAAGCCCCCGCGCTCCCCTTTTCGGGAGGGTGCGGGGGCTTTCTGCTATGCGGGGCTAGTTACTGTCGGAGCTACTTAGCGGCAACGTTACTTAGACGCAGAAGCCTTCAGACGCTCAGCAGCCTTCGCCACCGCCTCATCGGAGGCGGTCAGAGCGATGCGCACGTAGCCTTCGCCGTCCTCGCCGTAGAACACGCCGGGGCCAGCAATAATACCCAGCTCCGCCAGGCGACCAATCGAATCCCAAGTGGACTCACCGAAAGTGGTCCACAGGTACAGGCCAGCCTCAGAATTCTCAATGCGACCACCGGCGGCGGCAATCGCCTCCTGCAGTACCTCGCGGCGGGCACGGTACAGGTCCTTCTGAGCCTCCACGTGTGCCTCATCAGCCAGCGCCACCATCATGGCAGCCTGCACGGGGGCGGGCACAATCATGCCGGCGTGCTTACGGCTATTAATCAGGTTCGGCATCAGCTCGGGGGCACCGGCAATGAACGCGGCACGGTAACCGGCGAGATTTGACTGCTTCGACAGCGAGTACACAGCAAACAGGCCAGTAAAGTCACCATCGCACACGCGAGGATCCAGGATGGACGGCACCGGCTGACCGCCGCGCGCCTCATCCCAGGCACCCCAACCAAGCTCCGCGTAGCACTCGTCAGATGCCACCACGGCACCGATTTCACGCGCCTGCGCCACAATCTCACGCAGCTGCTCCACGGTACGCACCACACCGTTCGGGTTCGCCGGGGAGTTCACCCAAATCAGCTTCACGCGGCTGCGGGTGTCAGCGTCCAGCTCGTCCAGGCTGTCGGCGGGCACAGACTCGGCGCGGGCAAAGCGGGCACCCATATCGTAGGTGGGGTACGCAACGCGCGGGTACACGACCACATCGCCCGGGCCCAGACCCAGCAGGAACGGCAGCCACGCCACGAGTTCCTTCGAACCAACTGTGGGCATGATCGCGTCCGGGCTCAGGCCCTTCACGCCGCGTCGGCGCTCAAACCACTCGGCGATAGCCTCACGCAGGGCGGGGGTGCCGTGGGTGGTCGGGTAGCCGGGAGCGTCAGAGGCAGCCGCCAGCGCCTCGCGAATGTTCTGCGGGGTCGGGTCAACCGGGGTGCCGATGGACAGGTCCACCGGGCCGTCCGGGTGGGCGGCCGCGGTTGCGCGGTAGGGGGCGAGCGCCTCCCAGGGGTATTCGGGCAGGTTCAGGCCGTAAGTCATTGTGTCACCTGGTTGCTTGGGAATAGTTTTCGTCATTTTAGTCTAGCGTCCGTGCGCTGGTGTGCCTACAGCAAGAGCCTCCATTCCAGCGCCTAGACGGTGCGTGGGCACCGGGTGCTGTTATGGAGGCTCTTGGCACCCGTTAGCGGGTGCGGTCAGTCTATGCGGTTGTCGCTATTATTCGCCGCAGGGTTTACTCGCCGCGCGGGGGCAGCGCCGCGATGAAGGGCACGTCCTTGCCGGTGGGGCCGAGCTTTGCTGCGCCGCCGGGGGAACCCAGGTCGTCGAAGAAGTCTGCGTTGGCGCTGACGTATTCAGTCCACTCTTCGGGGACGTCGTCTTCGTAGTAGATTGCTTCTACGGGGCAGACGGGCTCGCAGGCGCCGCAGTCCACGCACTCATCGGGGTGGATGTACAGGGTGCGTTCGCCTTCGTAGATGCAGTCGACGGGGCATTCTTCAACGCATGCGCGGTCTTTGACATCCACGCAGGGAAGCGCGATTACGTAGGTCATTGGTGTGCCTTTCTAGAAGCTGTTCGCCCCGTGCCCGCCGGTCTGCGGGTCGTCTGCTGCAGGGCAAAATCTACAGAGTAAACCGCCGAGTGGTTGGTACCCGGCGGGGAAGTCTGTGTATAGTCTATCGCGCGCTGACTGTTTAACAGTATTTTCGTGGTGTATCAGACAGTGGGTCACTGGGTTTGTGGGGGTATTTTTTAGGCTAGGCTGACCTGGTATTTATTTGCATTACGACTAGTCGGCTGGCTTTCAAAAATAGATTAAGCCAAAAATGAAATCTTCGTCACATGAATTTTTTGATGAAGTCGCGACTATTTCCACCCCGCTAAATTCACCGAATAACGCATAAATTTTCTTCCCTATTGCCCCCTATCCGGCGGGTACAGAAGACAGTAGCGGTGTAGCGCCCAAAAACAGCAGGAGGGGCGCCCCGGCACACCGGAACGCCCCTCCCCCACGTTTTAACTTAGTGATCGGCTTCAGACTACTTCTTAGCGCGCGCACGCTGATGCGCCGCACGCGGCGAGAAATACTGCGCGTCCTTCACACGAGCACGTGTGTACACAAGCATGCCCAGCATCGCCGCAACCGGGGCACCAAACCACCACAGGGCACCGTAGAAGCCAATCGCCGAATGGCCCGGGTTCACCAGAACAAACGGCGAATCGGGGCGACCGTAACCGAGCACGTACACCGTCACGAACGCCGCAACAGCCACGACCGCCGCCGCGTAGCCGCGGCGCAGCGACAGGGCGCACCACAGGGCGGTAAAGAAAACCGTCAGGTACGCCACCAGCAAGCCGAGGGGCAGGGCGGTATCCCCCGCATACACGACCCAGGCGTGGTAAATCGACCCGGCAATACCGGCAAAAATACCCAGAATCGAGCCGGTCAGAACGCCCGCCACCAGACCCGCCTCCTGCGGCTTCGGGTGCACGGTCGCCGTCGGGTCACCGTCGAGCACACGGAAAGTCTCCACGGCAGAAATCTTCTGCGGCACCTTATTCGAGTACTCAAAAGTCTTCTCGTCCACCACCGTGATCTGGGTGCGGTGTGCCTCCATTGCCTTGCGCTTGGCGGTGCCGTCACCGTAGATTGCCGCCTGCACGCGCTGATCAGCCGTATCGAACTCACCCTCGATACCCCAGGTGAGAATCGGGCGGTCCTCGTCATCTTCAAGGATCTGCAGGGCACGGTGCACGATCTCGTACACGCGCACGTGGTCGGGGTGGCCGTAGCCGCCGTCCGAATCGTAGGTGACCAGAACATCCGGGGTGAGGGTGCGGATAGCGGCAACCAACGCCTGAGCCTGCGGTTCCAGCGGCTGCGCGGTCAACGAGTCCTCCGCCGCCACCGGGTTGGCGACGGGCTTACCCTCCGGGCCCCACGCCATACCGGAGTCACGGTACAGCGGCAGCGCACCCTCCGCGACGGCGGGTTCCTGCCCCAGGAAGAACTGCTTCTTCACGCCGAGTGCCTTAATAGCGCCGGCAAGCTCACCGGTACGGTACTCGCCCAGCGCCTCACCGTTATCACGGCAGCCGGGCTTACCGACCTCCAGGTGGTGCAGCTCCTGGGGGATGACCTCACCCAACTCACCGCGGGTAGCGGTCAGCAGGTACACCTCCGCGCCCTTCTGCGCGTAGTACGCCATGGTCGCACCGGTCGAGGAGGTTTCATCATCCGGGTGTGCATGCACGAACAGGATGCGTGCCTTCTTCGCATCGTAGTTATTCGGTAGCAGGTCACGGCGCGAGCCGGGGGCGACGCGCTCACCCTGCGTGGGGTAGCTGGGGGTCGCAGAATCAGGCTGAGTGTTCTCGGTTTCAGACACAGGCTTTCCCTCTCATACGCAGGGTTGGGTTTCTTGGACGGTCAAAGCGCGCCGGCAATTTACATCGTTAATCAGCAGACGTTGAGTAGCGGACGGGTGCCGCCACCGTGCAGGCGCATTATTTTATCTTACACACTCGTATGTACAGCGCGGGGTGTTCGGGCTTTTCAGAAGCGGTTTTTGGAGGCGGTTTTCGGCAGAAAGCAGAAGCGCTCTGTTCCCCCTCCCCCATCTCCCCCAACCCCGTCGTTATTTCCCGAACGAATCGGGGCGGTTAAACAGAACCGCCGCTGCCTTCCATATGAAAGGCAGCGGCGGCTCTTGAACAACGACAGCGCTCGGGCAATGACAGCCGCTACAGCAGGTGAGTCACTAACGCGCTATCAGTTCGCGCTGTACTAGTTCGCGCGGGCGCGGCGGCGGAACTCGCGGACACGCTCGTTGGAATCCAGGATGACCTTACGGATACGAATCGCCTCGGGGGTCACCTCAACGCACTCGTCTTCGCGAGCGAACTCCAGGCACTCTTCCAGGGTCAGCTTCTTCGGCGGGGTCAGGTTTTCGAAGTTGTCCGCGGTCGAAGAACGCATGTTGGTCAGCTTCTTTTCCTTGGTGATGTTAACTTCCATGTCGTCTGCACGGGAGTTCATACCAACGATCATGCCCTCGTACACCTCAGAGGTGGGCTCCACGAAGAAGGTGCCACGCTCCTGCAGGTTAATCATCGCGTAGGGGGTCACCACGCCGGCACGGTCAGCAATCAGCGAACCGTTGGTGCGGTACTCAATCTCGCCAGCCCAAGGCTCGTGCTCAATCGAGTAGGAGGAAGAAATACCGGCACCGCGGGTCTCAGTCAGGAACTGAGTACGGAAACCAATCAGACCACGTGCGGGAACAGCGAACTCCATACGGACCCAACCGGTACCATGGTTCGACATGTTCTCCATGCGGCCCTTACGTGCAGCCATCAGCTGGGTGACAGCACCCAGGTGCTCCTCGGGCACGTCAATGATCATGTGCTCCATGGGCTCGTAGACCTTGCCGTCGATGGTCTTGGTAACCACCTGGGGCTTACCCACGGTCAGTTCGAAGCCTTCGCGGCGCATCTGCTCCACGAGGATAGCCAGGGCGAGCTCGCCACGGCCCTGAACTTCCCACGCGTCCGGACGCTGGGTGGGCAGAACCTTGATGGACACGTTACCGATCAGCTCGCGGTCCAGGCGGTCCTTCACCTGACGTGCGGTGACCTTTGCGCCCTTGACGCGACCAGCCAACGGGGAGGTGTTAATACCGATGGTCATGGAGATCGCGGGATCGTCCACCTTGATCAGCGGCAGGGGCTTGGGGTTCTCAGCGTCGGTGAGGGTTTCACCAATGGTGATGTCTTCGATACCAGCCACTGCGACGATCTCACCGGGGCCAGCGGACTCTGCGGGAACACGCTCGAGAGCCTTGGTAGCCAGCAGCTCGGAGATGCGGACGTTCTTGATCTCACCGTCGTGACGTGCCCATGCAACGGTCTGACCCTTCTTCAGGGTGCCGTTGAAAATACGGACCAGTGCCAGACGACCCAGGAACGGGGAGGAGTCCAGGTTGGTCACGTGTGCCTGCAGAACCTCGTCCGGGTTGTAGGTGGGGGCGGGCACGTGCTCGATGATGGTCTTGAACAGCGGCTCCAGGTCGCCGTTATCGGGCAGCTGGCCGTCTGCGGGCTGGTTCAGGGATGCAGCACCAGCCTTACCGGATGCGTACACCACCGGAACGTTCAGCACAGCGTCCAGGTCCAGGTCGGGAACCTCGTCCGCCAGGTCGGATGCCAGGCCGAGCAGCAGGTCCATGGACTCGCCAACAACCTCGTCGATACGGGAGTCGGGGCGGTCAACCTTGTTCACCACGAGGATCACGGGCAGCTTAGCAGCCAGTGCCTTACGCAGCACGAAGCGGGTCTGGGGCAGCGGACCTTCGGATGCGTCCACGAGCAGCACAACGCCGTCAACCATGGACAGGCCGCGCTCCACCTCGCCACCGAAGTCGGCGTGGCCGGGGGTGTCAATAACGTTAATGGTGATGGTCTCACCGTTGGCGGAAGGGCCGCTGTAGAACACGGTGGTGTTCTTCGCCAGAATGGTGATGCCCTTTTCCTTTTCGAGGTCGCCGGAGTCCATGACTCGGTCTTCAACATCTGCGTGGGCAGAGAAGGCGTTGGTCTGCTGCAGCATCGCGTCGACGATGGTGGTCTTGCCGTGGTCAACATGTGCCACGATGGCCACATTGCGAAGGTCGGGGCGCGAAGCGGTATTTTCAGACATGCGTTAAGTTTCTCGCTTAAATCTAGGGGATAGTCTTGCCAACGGGTGCGCTCTAGACGGCGCGGGGGTCACAGGGCAGTACCTTCAGATAGGTATCTGGTGGTCGTTTGCCGGTTGGAGTGTATGCCGATGGACCCGCTCTGCAATGAGAACGTTTCCGGGCACGCCAAAACGGACCCCCCTCCGTTGGGCTTAGCTACCAGTGTATCACTAGGGCTTTTCTGCGAGCCACTCATCAATCATGCGGCGAGCAACGGCGTTCGTGCCGGGCAGCTCCAGCTTGGCGGGGTCGTCCTCGTCGCTATTGCCGCGTTCCTCCGAAATAGCAATAGCCTCACGTAGCTCAGCGGCGCTAAACCAGCGGGCGGCACGAATCTCACCGTCGTGATGGATGATGGGTTCATTCTCATCCACGCGCACCCGGTAGCAAATCATGAGCGAACGCGGGAAAGGCCACACATCACTCATACGGTACTCGGTGCTCAGGGTGTGCAGACCGGTTTCTTCGTAGACTTCGCGGGCAATCGCCTCTTCAAGGTTTTCGCCGGGGTCAACGAAACCGGCAATGAGGGCGAAGCGGTTGGGGTGCCACTGGCGGTTATTCGCCAGCAGTACGCGCTCGCCGTCGCGGCTGGTCACCAGCGCCATCACGGCGGGTTCAATGCGGGGGAACACCATCTCACCGGAGGCGGTGCGGCGGATGCCCTTGGAGCCGAGGGGCGCCTCCTCGCCACTGTATGCGGAGTAGCGCATATCGATGAGGTAGTCGCGGCGTGCCAGGGCGGTGGCGTAGTGGGCGCGGCCTTCCGGGTCCTCGTGGACCGGGTAGTAGCGGAAACCGCTCGTGGAGGCGTGCACCCGAGGGTCGTTCAGGTCGGCGGCGACCTGCGCGAGGGTTTCATCCTCGCAGTAGAGCACGTGCACCTCTGCCTCACTATTCTTCTGGGCGTCAGCACCGTAGGCGGCGGGGCGAATTACACTGCGCGCAAGGATAGCCTCTTCGGTCAGCGGCTCGGCAGTATCGTTACCGGTCAGGTAGTGCAGGGTTCCGTCATCGCTGAGGAGGGTTTCCCCTTCGCGGGAGACGAGCAAGTAGCGCGGTGTGTGAGTGTCAGCGGGTGTGTGTTCAGGTGAAGAAGTCATAGGTTTTACTCTACATCTTGATGTTGCAAGGCCCACAATAGCGTGCCAGGTTTCGATTTTTTCGCCGTATCGTCCCATATCACTCTCGAAAGAGGTGACAGAGACCCCCGAAAATAAGAGAATGGAACCATGACTACTTCTATTGACCCCACGACCACCTCCGCGTGGTCCGCTCTGTCCGCTCACCACAAGTCCCTCACTCCGAACCTGCGCGAATGGTTTGCCGCTGACCCGGAACGCGCGCAGAAGCTCAGCTTCACCGCCGACGAACTGCACGTCGACCTGTCCAAGAACCTGATTACCTCCGAAACCCTTGAGCTGCTGGTCAAGCTCGCTGAAGAGGTCAAGCTGGAGCAGGCTCGCGAGGCAATGTTCTCTGGCGAGCACATTAACGTCACCGAGGACCGCGCCGTACTGCACACCGCACTGCGCCGCCCCGAGGGTTACACCCCCGCGCTGACCGTTGACGGCCAGGACGTAGACGCAGACGTTCACGCCGTGCTGAAGAAGATCTACGCATTCGCTGAGCGCGTGCGCAACGGCGAGTGGACCGGCATCACCGGCAAGCGCATCGAGACCGTTGTGAACATCGGTATCGGTGGCTCCGACCTGGGCCCGGTCATGGTGTACGAGGCTCTCAAGCCCTACGCAGACGCAGGCATCACCGCACGCTTCATCTCCAACATTGACCCCACCGACGTGGCTGAGAAGGTCTCCGACCTGGACCCCGAGACCACCCTGTTCATCGTCGCATCCAAGACCTTCGGCACCCTCGAGACCCTCACCAACGCGCGCGTGGCACGCGAGTGGCTGCTGTCCGCACTGGCTGAGGCTGGCGCTCTGGAAGGCAAGGAAGCATCCGAGGCTGTGGCTAAGCACTTCGTGGCTGTCTCCACCGCACTGGATAAGGTTGCAGCATTCGGCATTGACCCCGAGAACGCTTTCGGCTTCTGGGACTGGGTTGGCGGCCGCTATTCTGTAGACTCCGCAATCGGTACCTCCCTGGCTATCGTTTTCGGCCCGAAGGTTTTCGCTGAATTCCTCGCCGGCTTCCACGCAATGGATGAGCACTTCCGCACCGCTCCCCTGGCTCAGAACGTACCCGTTCTGATGGGTCTGCTGAACATTTGGAACGTGAACTTCCTCGGTGCTGAGACCCACGCGGTTCTGCCCTACGACCAGTACCTGCACCGCTTCCCCGCATACCTGCAGCAGCTGACCATGGAGTCCAACGGTAAGTCCGTGCGCGCAGACGGCTCCTTCGTCAACTACGCAACCGGTGAAGTGTTCTGGGGCGAGCCCGGCACCAACGGCCAGCACGCTTTCTACCAGCTGATCCACCAGGGCACCCGCCTGATCCCCGCGGACTTCCTGGCCTTCGCCAACCCGGTCCACCCGACCAAGGACGGCGAGCGGGACGTTCACGAGCTGTTCCTGGCTAACTTCTTCGCACAGTCTCAGGCTCTCGCCTTCGGCAAGACCGAAGAAGAGGTCCGCGCAGAGGGCACCGCGGAGCACGTGGTCAACGCACGTATCTTCAGCGGCAACCGCCCCTCCACCTCCATCATGGCGCCGCGCCTGACCCCGCGCGTTCTGGGCTCCCTGATTGCCCTGTACGAGCACATCACCTTCGTTCAGGGTGTTGTGTGGGGCATCGATTCCTTCGACCAGTGGGGTGTTGAGCTGGGTAAGAAGCTGGCTCTGGACCTGGTTCCCGCTATCGAGGGCGACCGTGAGGTTCTGGATCGTCAGGATTCTTCGACTGCTTCGCTGATTGACTACTACCTGAAGAACCGCACCAAGTAGTAGCTCAAACTTACGCTCGAGGGTTTTATGGCCTGCGGGTATAGGATGCACAAACCGCCGGATAGTCTCCCAGTTGGGGAGGCTATCCGGCGGTTTTGTTATGTAGGTTCTAGCTCAATACCGTGTTGCTAGTCCACCGCGGGCAGGGTGTCCGAGGCAATCTCGGCGATAATGCGCACCACGGTGGACTCGGGCAGGTACGGCACGCCCTGCTCGTCGCGAACCACGCCACCGGCGTCGCGGTGAGCGGTCATGCCGGTGCTTTCGGTGGTCTCTTCGCCGTCGGCGCAGGTTGCGGGCACGTGCACGAATCCGGCGGGGATGCTCAAGCCCAGTTCACGGCTGATGCGCTGGCCTTCGTAGAACACGTGGTTGCAGACATAGGTTCCGGCGGTGTACGAAATCTCGACCGGCTCCCCCGCCGCGCGCAGGCGCTCAAAGCTGGCGCGCACCGGCAGGGAGGAGAAGTACGCCTCCTGGCCGCCCGGGGCGATAGGCTCATCGCAGCGCTGGTCGCCGTCGTTATCTTCAATACCGGCGGAGTCCAGGTTGATAGCGACCTGTTCGAGACTGACCACGTCGCGGCCAACCGCCACACCCAGGCTGATGAGCGCATCGGGCTGCACATCCTTCAGGGCGGCGCGCAGGGCGGTGCTGGAACCGTCGTAGCTGACGGGCAGCTCCCGGGTGATGACGTTCAAATCCGGGCGCATCCGGGTCAGCAGACGCTGAGCGCCTTCGGCGAGCGCCACGGTGGGGTTCACGGGCACGCCGGGAAACGGGCCGAAGAAGGTCAGCAGCAGGGTGCGTGCCTGGTTGGGGGTGGTTGCCATAGTCAATCTCGTTTTCTGCGTTGGTTTTATGCAGTGTTGGTTTTATTCAGCAGCGTTCTTTTCGGCAGCGCGGCGCTCCAGGTCCTTGGCGAGCGCTTCCAGCAGCTCTTCGGGGGTGGTGGCGATGATGAGCTCGTCCAGGTAGCGTTCGTTAAGCAGACCGGTGGACGCCATGTAGTGCATTGCGTCGATGAGCTTGTCCCAGTAGCCGTTGACGTTCAGCAGGGCGACCGGCTTGGAGTGAATATCGAGGAACTGCCAGCTGAAAACTTCAAAGAACTCTTCGAGGGTGCCGGGGCCGCCGGGCATGGCGACGAACGCGTCAGCCTTCTCAATCATGGCAATTTTGCGCTGGTGCATGGTGTCCACAATTTCGAGGGTGGTCTGACCGGGGTACACGCCCTCCAGGCCAACCAGCTTGTGGGTCACCACGCCGTAGACCACGCCGCCGGCGTCCAGAGTTGCGCCCGCGACGGTGCCCATGAGGCCGGTGCGGCCGCCTCCGTACACCACGCCAATATTGTTCTGGGCGCAGAGGGTGCCGAGTTCCTGGGCGCGGGTGGTGAAGAGCGGGTCGTTGCCGGAGCGTGCCCCGCAGTAGACGGCGAGGTTGTAGTCAGTCTTCTTCATGGTTCTCCTTGGGGTGTATGGGGGTTTCCGGGGTGGAGCGCCTCTATGCGTTCTACCCGCGATAGATGTTGCTGTGTTGAGGGTACCGGATGCACCTGTGTACCTCATGTGTGCCACCCGCCGGTTCAGGGGGCGCGTCAGGGGCGGGGGTTACGGTAGCGGGGTGCGTGCCAGCAGCGGGAAGATCTGCTCGGTATTCAGCGGTGCCTGCGATGCAGAATCGAAAGAGTTGCTCATGGCGGGATCGACCCAGCGCAGCTCAGCGATTTCGGCTTGCGGCACCAGCGAAGTCAATAGCTCGTGTTGTTCGTCGGTGGGTGCGTATTCGTAGGTTTCGGCGCGTACCGTAAAGCCTGCCTCGTTCAGTGCCGCCGCTTCCAGGAGTCCGCGGTGGTGCATCCGGGCTGGGTCTGGGGTGAGCCCGATTTCTTCGTTCACTTCGCGGCAGGCGGTCTGTAACGGGGTCTCCCCCGGTTCGGGTTTGCCGCCGGGCATCATGAACCCGTCGCTACCCTGCTTGCGCACGGTGAGTACGAGCCCATCCCTGTTGCGGATTGCTACAGCGCACACGTTCACAACGCGGTGCGCGCTGTCGATAGCGCTGTGCTCAGTAGCGTTGGGTTCGGCAGGCGGGGCGGGCTGGGCTGCTTCTACTCGGTTCTGCGGGTTCTTCTGCGTGGGCATCTTTCTACCCTAGCATTTCCGTATCCTCCACCCGGCACTGTGCGTGTTTGTCTTATCCATCCGCCCTATTGTGCGCCCTGCAGGCGTTGGTTTTACGTAATATTTCGGCGAGTTATGTTATGTCCGGTTCATGTGTTTAGGCGCGTGTTACGGTGTAATTAACCGCGATGTCGCGGTACCGTATACGCACTCGACTTGGCGCGATACAGGAAGAGTGCGAATCGCTCAATCACCCATGTAGAAGGAACTTCATGATGGCTAACTCTTCTCGTGCCCGCCGCTACGGTAGCACCGGCGCTTCTGTTCTTCTTGCCGCATCCTTGAGCCTGGGCGCTCTGCCTTCTGTTGCGGCAGCGAATACCCCGAATCCGGATAACCCGCCGGTTATTACGGTCTACAACTACAAGGTTGAGACCAATACTCGTCAGCTGAAGACCGCCCTGCGTCTGAACAAGATTACGTTCAGGGCATCGAAACTGCCCGCGAAAACTACCGCTTTCGCCCCGGCATTGCACGAGGCAAACCATAGGGGTTTCCCGTTTCTGAACCCGATTCAGACGGTGCGCGTTGAGGGCCCGTTCAAGGACGGCACGGCGACTGCGACCCATTACGTTCCCGGTAGCCTGATTGACCCAGCGAAGAACTACAGCTTCGTCGCTAATATCATCGTTGATGGTTACGGGGGCGGTCAGGTTCTGCGCATGGACGTTGTGAAGGATAGCGCCGCACCGGTTCTGCACGTGGATTCGCCGCGTCTGAACACCAAGGGTGAGACTGTGTTGAAGGTGCGCGGTACCGGCTACACCGGTGAGGCGACCCCGCACGGTGTGCGCGTGGTGGTGTCTGATACGAATGTGTGGGTTCCCGGCCGTTTTCCCCAGCAGGGTATGCGTTTCGTGGCTGAGGTGACCGTACCTGCTTCGCAGATTCACAACGGCGCTTTTGAGACGGAGGTGAAGGTCCCGGCGGATGTTGCGGCGACGCTGAATACCTCTCACAAGTACATTGCGGGCACCATGGCGGCTGGCGTTCAGGGTGCTGAGTACGGTTCGTTTGATGCGCAGAAGCCTCTTGAGCTTTTCGCGCAGGAGCCCGTGGTTTCTGCGGTTCCGACCTATGCTCCGACGGTGGCTCCCCTGCCCGAGGCAACCATCGGCGTGAACCCCACCGATGCCCCCACCGTAGCGCCCTTGCCTGAGGCAACCGTGGGTGTAAACCCGACTGACGCACCCACCGTGGCACCTCTGCCCGAAGCAACCATTGGTGTGAACCCGACCGACGCGCCGACCGTGGCACCCCTGCCGGAAGCAACCATTGGCGTGAACCCCACCGACGCGCCCACCGTGGCACCCCTGCCCGAAGCAACCGTGGGCGTGAACCCCACCGACGCACCGACCGTCCCCGCACTGCCGGAGGCAACCGTGGGCGTAAACCCGACCGACGCGCCCACCGTAGCGCCCCTGCCCGAAGCAACCATCGGTGTAAATCCCACCGATGCACCCACCGTGGCACCCCTGCCCGAGGCAACCGTCGGCATGAACCCCACTGACGCACCGACCGTAGTGCCTCTGCCGGAAGCAACCATCGCTCCGGAGGCACCGGTTGCCGATAAGACCCCCAACGCTGACAAGCTGGAGGACGCAACCGTGGCGCATCCCAAGAGCAAGCCAGCTCAGAGCAAGCCTGCTCAGGAGGCTCCGGTGACCGCCGCCCGCTCCGCAAAGGACAGCCTGGCACAGGACAGCCTCGCTAAGGAAAGCAGCCCCAAGAAGGCTACCCTGGCGAACACCGGTGCATCCAGCGTTGGCGTGATTGTTGGCATTGGCGTTGCCGCGATTTGCGTGGGTCTTGGCCTGAGCGTTCTGCGCTCGCGCCGCCACTCCTAAGAGCTGCAGGGCATACAGCCTAGCTCTCCCGTCCGGAGTAAACTGCAGATAGCAAAGAGCCGCCGGCTCCCCTGTTGAGGGGAACCGGCGGCTCTTCATGTATCAGCTCATTCAATCAGCTGGCGTTCGCGTTACTTCGAAGCCTTAACCTCAATGCCGCTCACGTCAATCTGATCCAGCGGAATGATGCGGTCACGGGTGACCACGCGGTGCACCAGCCAGACCGCAATAATCACGGGCAGACCAATGTAGGAGCTGAGCACGCCAGCCCAGTCACCGCTCAGGAACGCCTCGTAGTTCTGGCCACCAATAACGACCAGGCACATGAGGAAGGCGATAATCGGGCCCGCGGGGAAGAACGGCGCCACGTAGGGCAGGTCCTTCAGGCTGTTGCCCTGCTTCAGGTATGCGCGGCGGAAACGGTAGTGAGCCACGGCAATACCCACCCAGGTGATGAAGCCGGCCAGACCGGACACGTTCACCAGCCACAGGTACGCACCATCCGGGGAGAGCAGTGCGGCGATGAAGCCGACCGCACCGATAGCTGCGGTTGCCAGCAGCGCGTTCATGGGCACACCGCCGGAGTTGATGTGGGTGAACATCTTCGGTGCCTTACCCTCCTGGGCGAGCGCGAAGAGCATACGAGCCGAAACGTACAGGCCCGAGTTACCTGCAGAGAGCACTGCGGAGAGGATCACGGCGTTCATGATGGCTGCCGCGAAGGCGATGCCTGCACGCTCGAAGATGAGGGTGAACGGGGAGATGTTGATGTTGCCGTCCGCTGCGGTGAGCAGGTTCGGGTCGGAGTAAGGAATCAGGAAGCCGATGACGACCATCGCGCCGATGTAGAAGAGCATGATGCGCCAGAACACGCTGGTGAGCGCGCGGGGCACGTCGCGGCGGGGGTTCTTGGACTCGCCCGCTGCCACACCGATCATCTCGGTGCCCTGGAAGGAGAAGCCTGCCACCATGAAGATGGCGAGTACGGCAGGTGCGCCGCCGACGAAGGGTGCCTCACCGACGGTCCAGTTGGAGACGCCCGGGGAGCTACCGCCCAGGATGCCGAAGATCATGGCGATACCTGCGATGAGGAAGACGACCACGGTGACGACCTTGATGGTGGCGAGCCAGAATTCGCTTTCACCGTAGGAGCGTGCCGAGAGGGCGTTGATGCCGGTCAGCAGCACGAGGAATCCTGCCGCCCACACCCAGGATGGGATGTCCGGGAACCAGTACCTCATCACCTCGCCGACGGCGACGAGTTCGGCGGCGACGGTAATCGCCCAGTTGAACCAGTAGTTCCAGCCCATGGCGAAGCCGAAGGACGGGGACA
>ERZ773024.411-NODE-411-length-15864-cov-3.701183_pt1 | contig 15864 bp, 7 predicted proteins | sample MGYA00511667_ERZ773024 | MGnify/ENA primary metagenome ERZ773024 (study PRJEB29015, sample SAMEA2738117) | human oral metagenome | biome: human oral; feature: human-associated habitat; material: saliva | place: China | collected 2258 ... | reverse complement strand
AGACGCGCAGCGTCTGGCCCCCACCCTGTCATAACCGCATCTAGCGGTGGTGATCAGTCTTCGCGGGTCGTAACCTCAATGATCTGAACTTCAGCAGAATCTGGGATATCAGCCGAGCGGGGAGCAGATTTTCCAGAAGCACCGGTGGATGGCTCATCAACCACGGTGCTATCAACAACGCGCACACCCGGTCGCGGGGATCCGTAGCGCGAAGGCGCATCTTGGCCCATTCCTCGACGCATCGCGCGACGGACAAAGAAAATGAAGGCAGCTGAAATCAGTGCAACACCGACGACAACGATCAGAATCAGGTTGCCCAGTAGCGTAAGAAGTCCACCAATCATGCATTCACCCTACACTGGGCATGATGGTCGTGAGACAATAGAGCCCTCAGCTCTAAACGAACATGTCAGTGAAGACGCATCGCCTTCACCCCATGCATGTTCCACTCGGTGTCGGCAGGAAGAGGCGGTTACATATGGGAAAACGAGCCGAAACCCAGGACCGTCTCCTTGCAGCAACTCGACACATCATCATCACCGAAGGCATTGAAGCCACATCGCTTGAGCACATCTGCGCTGTTGCAGGTTTTACCCGCGGCGCCTTCTACTCAAATTTTTCTTCTAAAGACTCACTGCTGGGAATCCTGGCCGAAGGCGAATACTCCGACCTGATCCAACGCCTACGTGAACGCGTCCTCCTGTGGGAAAACGCCCAAACCCCCGCGTCGCAGGGAGGTGAGGGGGACCGGCACCTCCTCATGGAAAACCTGCTCTACGAAGCCTTGGACGCAATCCATATTGACGAAGGACTCTACATCCTCCACTCAGAGATGCTCATGCGCTCAATCCGCGACCCCGAGTGGGGTATGCGACTGCTGGACCTCAATCGTCAATTTGCAGATCAACTCGGTTCGGTTCTGCAGACAATCCTGACGGCCGCCGGCCGTGAACTCACGGTTCCCATTGGCGCCCTTACCCAAAGCGTCATCGGTGTCGTCATGCGCGCCGCAGGCCTTGCAGGTTGGCGTCAATCCATTCGCGAGTACCGCAGTAAGCACGTAACTACCGCAAACTCCGGCTACCCCGCGCCAGCGCCTCGTGAAGATCACCCCCCGGTCCCACCTGCCCACACTGCCTCTCAGGCCAGCCCGGCAACCCGATCAATTCTCGAAGTCGTCCTGGTCCTGCTCTACGCCTGCTCGCGCGAGATCGACTGAAAATACACATCGGTATCGCTCTCAAGCGTTTTCGAAGGAAACTTCAAGAGTCGCAGAATTACGCCAAAAACTCATAGCATTTTATCTGCGTTCCAGGCCCAGTCCTCACAATATGCACCCCTGTATTTGTCCGCTCATGCGGCGAATTGAACGATGGGTGTAATGCAGATTGATCAAGAAGCACCTGTCCTTCACTGCGACGAAGTTGACTCAACGAACACTCACCTTGCCCGCATCGTGCTCGGCGAGAGGTCAACTGCGCCTTCGGGAATAGCACTGTGGGCAAGCCGCCAGAACAAGGGTCGCGGACGCGATGGACGCGTCTGGCTCTCTTCCGATGACGCACTGACTTTCTCTCTCATGGTTGAGGCCTCGGAAAGCGAATTGGAATGGCTGACCGCACTGGCCGGGGTCGCGCTCCTGCGCACGATCCGCAGCACAGCACTCGACGCGGCGGTAGACGGCAAGGACGCACTTTCACTCAAGTGGCCAAACGATCTGCTCATCAACGGACGTAAAGCCGCTGGAATTCTTTGCGAGCACCTCGACACAAGCGGCGACACCCATCGCGTGATCGTTGGCATCGGGTTAAACATCGGCACGCTACCGCTTGAAGTTCGTGACTTCGCCGCAAGCTTTAACACCTCACTGAGCAGCGAGGAACGCGAATCATTCATCCGCGAACTGCGCATGAACCTCGAGCTGCTCTTCGCTGCACCGGGCGCGCCCGAATCTTGGCGCGATGAGTACAGCTCCCACATGCGCATCTTCGGCACTCAATGCCCACTGCACCTTCCCGGAGGCATTCGCTTCACCGCGACTCCGATCAGCATCGATGAGCACGCACACCTGATCTGCCGCTCCACGGAAGGCGAAATTCTCACCGTCACCACGGGGGAAATTTCCCCCACCCCACTAGTGGAAGGACACCAGTCATGACGATTGCCCTTTCTCCCGTTTTGGTTGCGAACCGAGGTGAAATTGCGGTTCGCGTCATCCGCACCCTTCGCGAAATGGGTTTGGATTCCGTCGCTGTCTACGCTGAGGCCGATCGGGATACCTTGGCCTGCGAGCTCGCAACCTCCGCCTACAGCCTGGGTGGGAAGAGCGCTGCTGAGACCTACCTGAATCCGGAAGCGATTCTCGAGGCCGCCGCGAAGTCGGGCGCGCGAGCAATCCACCCCGGATACGGCTTCCTTTCCGAGAACGCCGATTTCGCCTCGCGCGTCGCAGAAGCCGGATTGGTGTGGATTGGCCCTTCCGCCGAGGCCATCGAAGCCTTGGGGGACAAGATTCGGGCCCGCGAACTGGCTGATTCGTGCAAGGTCCCAACGATCACCGGTCGTTCCCTGGAGGGAAGCAGCGTCGAGGATGCACTTGAGCTGGCCCAGTCCATTAGCTACCCGGTCCTGATCAAGCGTGCCGATGGCGGCGGTGGGCGCGGAATCACTCGCATGAATTCCGACTCAGATATCCGTGATTTCTACACGAACCTGATCGATCCTTCGACCTTGGCACTGTGCTTCATGGAGAAATTCATTTCTCACGGTCGTCACGTCGAAACCCAATGCGCGCGTGATTCTTTCGGAACTTTCGCAGTCGTTTCAACGCGAGATTGCTCGGTCCAGCGCCGCAACCAGAAGGTTGTTGAAGAAGCACCTGCTCCCTTCATTTCCGAAGAACTCCACGCGGCACTTGAGAACTACTCCCGCGCACTCTTCGACGCGGTCCAGTACGTGGGTGTCGGCACCTGTGAGTTCTTGGTCGAAGATGGCAACGCCTATTTCCTGGAAGTCAACCCTCGCTTGCAAGTCGAACACACGGTTTCCGAAGAGGTCACCGGAATCGATCTGGTTCGTGAACAGATCCGAATTGCTCAAGGTCTTCCGCTCAGCGAGATCCCCTCTACTCGCGGTCATGCAATCGAAGTGCGAGTCACCAGTGAAGATCCCGCTCAAGAACTGATGCCCGCGACCGGTCGTCTGAGCGCAATCCAGTGGCCCGGCGGCCCCGGAGTCCGTGTCGATTCCTTCATCCGTCCCGGTGAGGAAATCGGAACCGATTTCGACTCGCTCATTGCAAAAATCACCGTTCATGCACCGACGCGTATTCAGGCAATAATTCGCCTTCAGCGCGCGCTGGAAGAGTTTCGCGTCGAGGGCCTGCCGACCTCTGCTCCCCTGCTCTCCCACATCCTCGCAACTCCCGAATTCCGAAGCGAAGAAAGCGACAGCTTGGGCGTCTACACCCAGTGGTTGGAACGCGAAGGAGTTCTCGAGGAAGTTGCGCGCGAGCTCTCAGCTGCAGGTGGCACGCAATCACGTGAGGCCTCGGAAGAAGGAAGCGAAGCACGCTCACTGCGCTCCTTCGTCATCGAAATTGATGGAAAGCGCACAACGCTGAGCCTTCCTGCGGAACTATTGGCCGCTGCCGGGGGTGAATCGGGGGGCCGCACGCTCCGGCCTCGTCAGCCACTGCGACGCTCACTGCGCCCGCGCACTGGGGCAAACGACGAGGGCCCAAACGTCACCTCCCCCATCCAAGCAACCGTCATCCGCATCGCCGTCGAAGAAGGCCAAGAGGTCGAAGAGGGCGAACTGGTTGCAGTCATTGAGTCCATGAAGATGGAAAAGGCCCTGAACGCAGGTTGCTCGGGAACGATCTCGGCGATTCACGTCTGCGCGGGCGACACCGTCAAAGCAGGAGACGTCTTGGTGAGCATTAAGGAGGAAGCATGACCCCATCGAGCGCCAAGCGAATCGACGAGGCCGAAGAGCACGAAGCCATCAGCCGCCGAAACTTCTACGATCGCACGCACAGCATCTTGGAAGCGGCGGAAGAAAAAGCACGTCAGGCACAGCATGCTCGCGGACGCCAAACCGCCCGCGAGCGCTTGGACTACCTGCTTGATGAGGGCTCCTTCAGCGAACTCAACCGCTACGCCGGCGGCGACATCGAGGCCGGTGAGCTCGGTTCTGCCGTCATCACGGGTATCGGCACGCTGGATGGCCGCCCAGTCGCCGTTTATGCACAGGACTTCTCGATCCGCGGCGGCACACTGGGCAAGGTTGAAGGCGATAAGATCCTTCTCCTCATGGATCGCGCCCTCTCGATGCGAATTCCGATCATTGCGCTTTTGGATTCGGGCGGCGCTCGTATCCAAGAAGGCGTCACCGCGCTTGCACAATACGGTCGAATTTTCCGCAAGACCACCGAGGCCTCGGGAGTCGTCCCCCAGATTTCGGTAATTTTGGGCCCCTGCGCAGGTGGCGCGGTCTACGGGCCGGCACTCACCGACTTCATCATCATGACGAAGAACTCCTCGTACATGTTTGTTACCGGCCCCTCCGTTGTGAAGGCTGCGACCGGCGAGGAAATTTCCTCTGAAGACCTCGGTGGCGGCGACCTGCACAACTCAGTGTCGGGCGTTGCGCACTTCCTTGCCGAAGATGAGAACGAGGCCCTGGATTACGCGCGCACTCTGCTGTCCTACCTGCCGCAGAACTGCGATAAGAAGCCTCCGCGCTATCTCTTCGAAAACGATGGCACCGAAGAACGCGCACGTGAGGTCGCATCCCTGGTTCCGGAATCCCCCAAGCAGGACTACGACATGGTCGAGGTCATTGAAGCGCTTGTCGATCACGGGGAGTTCCTTGAGGTTCAGCCCCTGTTCTCTCCTTCCATCATTGTTGGCTTCGCCTGCTTTGAAGGACGACCGGTTGGAATTGTTGCCAACCAGCCCAGCATCGATGCGGGAACTCTGGATGTGAACGCCTCTGAAAAGGCTGCACGCTTCGTTCAATTCCTTGATGCCTTCGGAATCCCGATTATCACCCTCGTTGACGTCCCCGGGTATCGTCCCGGTTCTGAACAGGAACGAGCGGGAATCATTCGCCGTGGCGCCAAATTGATCACCGCCTATGCGACCGCAACCGTCCCCATGATCACCGTTATTTTGCGCAAGGCATTCGGCGGCGCCTACATCGTCATGGGCTCGAAGTCGCTGGGCGCAGATATTAACTTCTCATGGCCGGCCTCTCAAATTGCCGTGATGGGATCTGAAGGGGCGGTGGACATCGTCTTCCGTCGCCAGCTTGCCGCGGCCGGAAAGGAAGGGCGCGATGTTGCCGAGCAGCGTGCGCACTACCAGGAAATGTATGAGCGCCAGGCGATGAACCCGAATCTTTCTCTGAAAAACGGAGAGCTCGACGCACTGATCGAGCCTTCCACAACCCGCCAGAACATTTGCCGAGCCCTATCGGTCCTTCATCTAAAGGACCGCACCGTAACGACCCCGCGCGTCCACGATAACGCCCCTATGTGATGAGGAAAGTAGATTAATCATGACTGCATTTTTTGCCGAAATCCCCACTCCCTACGCACTGACTTTTGCGGGACAGGGGTCCGCGTGGCGTCCTGCTCTCTCGACGTCCCTGTCCTTCCCCCCTCACGCCGCACTGCTGCGCAAGCACTACCAGGCGATGCGTGAGCTTCTTGCTCCCGTTGCCGGTGAGCTTCTGACCAGCGCCCCCGGTTCATTGGAGCGCCTGAACGCGCTTTTGGACGGTAACGCTCAGGACCTTCCTCTGGACCGTTCTGCCTCCGTTTCCGTACCGGGTATCACCTTGGCTCAGCTGGCTGCTTTGGCAGATCTTGATGCAACCCAGTTGGATGTCCACACGACTTCTCCCCTGCTGCTCGGGCATTCCCAGGGCATCTTGGGCGCCGAGGTTGCCCGCGCGTGGATCGCCCGCGATGACCAGCGCCTCACCCACGTCCTGGCCCTCGCAGTGCTCATCGGTGCCGCTGCGCAATCGGTCAGCATCCGTTTGGGCGCGACAAACTTGGGCGAAGCAACCCCGATGCTTTCCGTTCGCGGACTGCCGGCCTCGATGATTACCGAGGCCGTTGAGGGTTCTCCCGTTTCCCTGGCCGTTGTCAACGGCCCGCGTTCCGTCGTTCTTTCCGGTCGCCCGGGTGATCTTGAAGCCTGCCGCCGTCAGCTTGAGGCTCAGGTTGCAGCCTCGAACCGCGCCTTGGAAGAGCACCTGACTGGTGGCACTCCTCTTGAGGCAATCGTCGAGTTCCTGCCTGTCTCCGCTCCCTTCCATTCGCCTCTGTTGGAGGAAGCAGTTGCGCAGGTGGTTTCGTGGGCACGCAGCCTGGCAGCAGCCGGTCACGGAATTGATGACGCCGAGGCCGAGCGCGTTGCCCGCGCAATCCTCGTTGAGCGCGATGACTGGTCTGCAGCGATTTCCGCAGCCCTGAGCCAGGGCGTGAAGACCTTCGTTGATCTTGGGCCTTCGAACATGCTCACCCGCATGACCCAGGACCTCCTGGATGGAACCGGCGCACAGATCGTGGATGCCTCGACTGCATCGCGCCGCACCGAACTGGATGAAGAAGGCTCGTCAATCGAAGCACCCGCAGACTGGTCGCAGTTCGCTCCCAAGGTTGTTGCTCTTCCCGACGGACGTCGCGTGGTTTCAACGGCATTCACCCGCTTGACGGGACGTTCTCCCATCATCCTTCCGGGTATGACTCCCACGACCGTCGGGCCTCGTATTGTTGCCGCGGCCGCAAATGCTGGTCACTGGGCGGAAATGGCCGGTGGCGGCCAGTACTCCGAAGAGGTCTTCACCGAGCATCGTCTTGAGCTTCAAAAGCTCCTTGAACCCGGCCGTACCGCGGGGTTCAACACGATGTTCTTTGATCGTTTCATGTGGAACCTGCAATTCGGTGTCAACCGCATTGTTCCCAAGGCACGCCGTGCAGGTGCTCCCATCGATGCAGTGACGATCGCCGCCGGTATTCCCGAATTGGACGAGGCCCGCGAGTTGATCGCGCAGTTGCGCGCCGATGGCTTCGAGTACCTGTGCCTGAAGCCCGGAACCGTCGAGCAGATCGAGCAGGTCGTTCGTATCGCACAGGCGAACCCGGACCAGACCCTGATTATTCAGGTGGAAGACGGCCACTCTGGTGGCCACCACTCGTGGGAAAACCTCGATGATCTGCTTCTGGCTACCTACGCGCAAATCCGTCGCACTCCCAACCTCGTTCTTGCTGTTGGTGGCGGTATTGGTTCGGCTGCGGACGCTGCTCGTTACATCACCGGACAGTGGTCCGTGGATCTGGGATCGGCACCGATGCCCGTCGATGCTGTTCTGGTGGGTACGGCCTCGATGGCGACCCTGGAAGCCGAAACTTCTCCTCAGGTGAAGCAACTGCTCAAGGACACCCCCGGTGTTGGCGGTGATGGCTGGGTCGGTACCGGCCAGGTCCGCGGAGGTATGACCTCCGGTTTGTCCCACCTGAACGCAGACATGCACGAGATCGAGAACTCCTCTGCTCGCGCTTCGCGCCTGATTCACGAGGTCGGCTCCGACCAGGAGTCCATCGACGCACACCGCGATGAACTCATTGAGGCCATGAACAAGACGGCGAAGCCGTACTTCGGTGAGCTCTCTGAGATGACCTACGCCGATTGGGCACGCCGCGTCATTGACCTGTCCTACCCCTGGGCCGATTGGACGTGGACGGATCGCGCTCTGGATCTCTTCCACCGTATTGAGTCCCGCCTAAACCCGGCCGATCACGGTGATATCCCCACGCTTTTTGAAAGCCGCGATGATCTTGAAGACGGCCAGGCCGCTTTGGCCCGCTTGCTCGAGGCCTATCCTCAGGCCGAGACCACCCGCGTGATTCCCGCCGATGTCGCATGGTTCCCGGTCCTGTGCCGCAAGCACCACAAGCCCATGCCTTTCGTTCCCGTTCTGGACGGCGATCTTGCTCGCTGGTGGGGAACCGACACACTGTGGCAGTCCCAAGACGCGCGTTTTGATGCAGACGCAGTCCGCATCATCCCCGGTCCCCGTTCGGTCGCTGGAATTGATCGCGTTGATGAGCCCATCGGTGAAATGTTTGCCCGTTTCGAGCAGGCTGTCGTCGATGCTGTCTCCACAGACGACGCGCGCGTTCCCCAGGTCTGGTCTCGTTTCCACGATCTGGCTGACGCGGCCTCGTTCCTGCGGGAAATCTCCCACATCCAGTGGGCGGGCAACCTGGTCGACAACCCGGCCTACACCTCGGTCGAGGCCACGGAAATCCTTCACGATGAGGGCGGCTACTCGATTCGCATCCACTGCGATTCGATGTGGGATGAGACCCCGAATAGCTCTCACCACTCAGTTGAGTACATCGACATCCCCGTTCTTCTCTCCAGCGCATGCATGACCGGCGCTTACCCGGTTGTTGACATGTCGCGACTGTCCGTGACCGCTTACGATCTGCTTGCCGGCGCCGCTGGTGTGGGTACGACGACCGTGAATGGCGACCACATCGAGAAGATGCCCGCTGTCATCCCCGGCGAAGGTTTTGGCACGGTTCGTGATTCCTTCACTTTCACCGAGAACCTGGGCTACGCTCACGGCGCGGTGACCGGTGGCGCACTGTCGACGCAGCTCGCCTCGGGAGTTCCCGATGCCCTGGTCGGCCCCTGCTGGCCCGCAATTTACGCCGCACTGGGCTCGGCAATGTACCAGGGAGTCCCGGTCATTGAAGGCCTGGTCAATGCCGTTCACCTGGACCACTCGATCTTCTTCGATGCCCCGCTTCCCGCTTATGGAACCCGCGTCGAGGTCGTGGGACGCTGCGCTGAGCTCGCTGAGTCTTCGGCCGGCCGCGTGGTGCGCGTCGAACTTGAGTTGAGCGCTGAAGGCACAGTTTTTGCTCGCCTAGTTGAGCGTTTCGCTATCCGAGGCCGCATCGCCTCGACCCAGCCGCCCGCACCGGCACCCGAGGTCGCAGATTCCTACACGGATACACCGCGTTCCTTCCTGCGTCACGTGCGCGTTCAGGCTCCCGAAAACATGACGGCCTTCGCCATTGTTTCTGGAGACTTCAACCCAATCCACACCTCCTACGCTGCTGCACGCCTTTCCGGCCTTGCAGCTCCGCTGGTTCACGGAATGTGGCTGTCCGCGACCGTTCAGCATCTGCTGTGCGCTCACTCGACTCAGCCGGTTGACAGCCCTGATCGACTGGGTGTTATCCGATCCGTTGACATGCCCGAGGTCGAGATTGAAGCCTGGTCCTACCGTATGTTCGGTATGGTTCAGCTCTCGGACATCGTGGATATCACCATTGAGCGCGTGGGCCGTATCGGTGGCGAATTGGTCCTTGAGGCCACATGCCGCATTGGCGATGAGGTCGTCTCCATCGCACGTGCACTCACTCGCGCACCCCGTACCGCTTATGTCTACCCAGGTCAGGGCATCCAGCGAAAGATGATGGGCTTGGAGCACATGAGCTCAACCGCTCGCGCGGTGTGGGCACAGGCCGATGCTCATACTCGCAAGGCCCTGGGCTTCTCCATCGAGGCCATTGTTCGCACAAACCCGACCGAACTTCGCGTCGGCGATGAGGTCTTCCGCCACCCCAAGGGCGTCCTCAACCTCACGCAATTCACCCAGGTTGCTCTGGCAACTTTGGCATACGCCCAAACCGAGGAACTCCGCGCAGAGAACGCCCTTGTGGATCACTCCTTCTACGCGGGACACTCTTTGGGCGAATACACCGCCCTCTCTGCCTACGCACGGATCTTCCCCCTCGAGCAGGTTCTGGAAATCGTGTTCCAGCGCGGTTCAGCCATGCACCACTTGGTCGAGCGCGACGCACAGGGTCGATCGAACTACGCAATGGGAGCTCTTCGCCCCAACCAATTCGGTATGGGCGACGCAGAGGTCCGCGACTACGTGGCCTCGATCGCTGAAAAGTCCGGCGAGTTCTTGGAGATCGTTAACTACAACCTCGCTGGTTCTCAGTACTCGGTTGCTGGAACGGTCGCCGGCCTGAAGGCCTTGGAAGAGGACACCGCACAGCGTGCCCGCGAACACGGTGGCCGCCGAGCGCTCATCATGATTCCCGGAATCGACGTTCCCTTCCACTCCTCGCGCCTGCGCGCTGGAGTCCCGGCCTTCCGCGACAAGCTCGATTCTTTGCTTCCCCAGGACATCAACCTCGAGGTTCTTGAAGGACGCTACATCCCGAACTTGGTTGCTCGTCCCTTCGAGCTCACTCAAGATTTTGCTCAGTCGATCCTTGACGTTGTCCCCTCTGAGGCAACTCAAAAGATCGTCGACAATTGGGAAGAAGCGATCGCTCATCCGCAGGCAACCGCACGCACCCTGCTCATCGAGCTCCTCTCGTGGCAGTTTGCTTCGCCGGTTCGCTGGATTGAGACGCAGGATCTGCTCTTCAGCGCTCCCCCGCAGGGCTTGGGCGTTGAGCGCGTGATTGAGATCGGTTTGGCATCTTCGCCGACTCTGGCCAACATGGCGTCACGGACGCTTTCGCAGCCTAAGTTCGCGCAGACGAATATCGATGTGCTGAACGTCGAGCGCGATGCCGCACGTGCCCGCAACGAGGACGCGGTCGCTCAGCCCGAGCGCGCACAATCCGACGCGTCGGCGCCCAGCGACGAGGCCACTCCCGCTGCTCCCGAAAGCAACGCCTCGGCAGCGGAAGTCCCCGCAGCAAGCACACCCGCGGTCGAAGCACCTTCCGCGGCCCCGGCAACAGCTCCCGCAGCCGCAGCAAGCGGAACCATGCCGGAACTCCCGCTCTCGGCCTCGGATGCTATCCGCGTTCTTCTGGCCTTCTCGAACAAGCTCCTCCCCGAGCAGATCGATGCCTCTGACACGGTCGAAACCCTGACAAATGGCGTGTCGTCAAAGCGCAACCAGCTGCTCATGGACATGGCCGCTGAGCTCTCGCTCTCGACCATCGAAGGCGCGGCCGAAGCATCGATGGGCGATCTCTTCGCGACCATCGACACTCTGGTTCCCAGCTACACGCCTTTTGGCCCGGTCCTCAGCGACGCAATCAACTCCAAGCTGCGCAAGATCTTCGGTTCTGCCGGACTTCCCGCAAGCTTCACGACCGGTTACGTCAAGGACAACTGGGGCCTGAGCGAGCAGTGGGCCGCACGCGTGAACGCAGAAATCCTGCTGGGCACCCGTGAAGGCGACTCGATTCGCGGTGGTAGCCTCTCGACTCTGCCGGGCTCGGTTTCCTCTGCAAAGGACGCCTCGGCGCTCATCGATCAGGCTCTGGCTTTGATCGCAGCACGCGAGGGCTTGACTCTCTCGCGTCCAAGCTCTGGTGGCGGCGCCGGCGGCGAGGTCGTTGACTCTGCGGCTTTGCGCGACCTGGAAGATCGCATTTTGGGTGAGCGCGGCATCTTGGCCAACCAAGCACGCGACATTCTCAAGGTTTTGGGCATCTCTACTACCCCCGCAGCAGTGGAGAGCGAAGATTCCTCCGCTCTGATCGCGGCCGTCGAGGCCGAGCTCGGAGCAAATTGGGAAGCCTCCGTGCGCCCCGCCTTTGATGAGGGCCGCGCGGTCCTCCTTGACGATCGCTGGGCAACTGCTCGCGAAGACCTCGCCCGCATCTTTGCTGGTGCTGCTTCCACTGAAAGCCTTGCGCCTGAGCGCCTACGCGGCGCAGGACAATCGCTGAGCGAACTGGCGAAGTGGTACAGCGCCAACACCTCGGATGCAGGTCTCAAGGACTACTTCGCCCGCGTCGCCCAGGCTGCTCTTGAGGCAGCTGAAGGCCGCTTCGCCGGAGATGTCGCACTTGTGACCGGCGCTGCTCCCCACTCGATTGCGGCTGCAGTCGTCGGTGAGCTTCTTGCCGGTGGCGCAACCGTCATCATGACCTCATCGCGAGTCAACGATGCACGACTGGCATTCGCCAAGGAGCTGTACCGCACACACGCCGCAATCGGCGCAACCCTGTGGATCGTCCCCGCAAACATGGCATCCTTCCGCGATGTTGACGCGCTGATCTCCTGGGTTGGTAGCGAACAGACCGAGACGCACGGAGCAACGACCGAGGTCGTCAAGCCCGCGCTTCTTCCCGATCTTTTCGTTCCCTTCGCAGCGCCTCGCGTTTCCGGGACCGTTGGTTCGGATCCTCAGGGTGCTCTTGCTCAAGAACGCCTGCTTCTGTGGAGCGTCGAACGCGCAATCCACCTGCTCTCCGGCTTGGGTGCAGACACGGCTCCCAACCACCGCACGCACATCTTGCTTCCCGGTTCGCCGAACCGCGGAATCTTCGGTGGCGACGGTGCATACGGTGAAGCGAAGGCGGCCTTCGACGCGATTGCAACCAAGTGGGAGCACGAGTCCGGTTGGCCGACGCGCACGAGCATTGCTCACCCGCTGATCGGTTGGGTTCAGGGAACCTCCCTCATGGGCGGAAACGACATCCTGGTTCCCGCGGCTGAGGCGGCAGGTGTGCACGTCTACACGACCGAAGAAATCGCCGGCGAACTTGCCCAGCTCCTCACCCGTGAGGTCCGCGAGCAGGCCGCTCAGGCTCCCGTTCACGCCGACCTGACCGGCGGCTTGGCCGAGGCGGGACTTGACCTTCCCGCACTGGCTCGCCAAGCACGCGAGCAGGCGACGGCCTCGGCACAGGAAACTCGGGCAGAGAAGCAAGCAACCCTGCGGGCACTGCCCAACCCGGTTGTTCCTTCGCTGGCTGCACCGATCGAGTGGGCAACTCCTCGCACGCAACTGCGCGACCAGATCGTCATTGTTGGCACCGGTGAAATCGGCACCTGGGGTTCGGGACGTACCCGTGAAGAGGCCGAATTCGGTCAGGACTTTGATCTGACCGCTGCCGGCGTCTTGGAGATGGCCTGGATGATGAAGCTCATCAACTGGTCTGATAGCCCGCAGCCCGGCTGGTACGACGCTTCTGGCGCACCGGTTGACGAGGCCGAGATCTACGATCGTTTCCGCGATGAGGTCGTGGCCCGATCGGGTATCCGTCGCTTCAACGACGATTCAAACATGGTCGATTGCGGTTCAAACGACGTTCGCACGGTTTTCTTGACCAGCGAGCAGACCTTCACCGTGGACACCAAGGCTGAAGCCGAAGACTACGTCTTGGCAGATCCTTCGCACACGACGATCTGGGAAGAAAACGGTACGTGGCATGTCACCAAGTCCGCTGGCTCCCCCGTCCAGGTCCCCGCGCGTGCAACTCTGACCCGTACGGTCGGCGGCCAGATCCCCGAAGACTTCGACCCGGCTCAGTGGGGTATTCCCGCTTCCATGGTCGAGGCCTTGGACCGCATTGCTGTCTGGAACTTGGTCACCGCAGTGGATGCCTTCATCTCTTCGGGCTTCTCCCCCGCTGAGCTCCTGCAGGCCGTCCACCCGGCAGATGTGTCCTCGACACAGGGCACGGGTATCGGTGGCATGGAGTCCCTGCGCCACGTCTTCCTCTCGCGCTTCCTGGGTGAAGATCGCCCGCAGGACATCCTTCAAGAGGCCCTGCCCAATGTCGTGGCCGCACACACCATGCAGTCCTTCATTGGTGGCTACGGCCAGATGATCCACTCGGTGGGTGCTTGCGCAACCGCCGCGGTTTCCATCGAGGAAGCCGTCGACAAGATCCGTCTGGGCAAGTCCGACTTCGTTGTCGCCGGCGGTATCGACGATATTTCCGTCGAATCGCTGACCGGTTTCGGCAACATGAACGCGACCGCCGAGTCCGCAGCGCTTGAAGCACGTGGAATCACTCCGCGCCACTTCTCTCGCGCCGGAGACCGTCGTCGCGCGGGCTTCCTCGAAGCAGCCGGCGGTGGCACTCTGCTGGTCACCCGCGGCGATATCGCAGCGGATCTGGGCCTGCCGGTCCAAGCGGTTGTCGCCTACGCTCGTTCCTTCGCAGACGGTGCGCACACCTCGATCCCGGCCCCCGGCCTCGGCGCCTTGGCGGCGGCACGCGGTGGTCGCAATTCCCAGCTGGCTCGCGCCCTCGAGGACCTCGGTCTGAGCGCGGACGATATCGCGGTTGTCTCCAAGCACGACACCTCAACTCGTGCGAATGACCCGAACGAGGCCGAGCTTCACTCGCGTCTTTCGGCTGCGCTTGGACGTTCAGCGGGCAACCCGCTGTATGTCGTGTCGCAGAAGACCCTGACCGGTCACGCAAAGGGTGGCGCTGCGCTCTTCCAGGCGGCAGGTTTGATCGATATCTTCCGTCGCCAGGAACTGCCCGCAAACCGCGCGCTGGATTGCTTGGATCCGGAAATGGCTCAGTGGATGCCGCTCCTGTGGCTGCGTCAGCCGCTGGACATGTCTGCTTCCCCAGTCCGCGCCGGTGTCCTGACCTCGCTGGGCTTTGGCCACATCGCCGCGATGGTCGTCCTTGTTCACCCCGCCGCCTTTGAGGCTGCGCTGCGTGCCGAGCGCGGCGAGGGCGCTCTGGCTCAGTGGCGTGAACACGCCCAGAAGCGCTTGGAAGAGGGACGGCGTCACCTGGAGCAGGGAATGATCGGACACGCGGAGCTCTTCGTTCCCATTGAGGGACGTCGCCTTCCGGCAACCGACACTCACGAGGCCGAGGTTGCCCTGCTCCTGGATCCTTCCGCTCGCCTGGGTGCAGATGGCACCTACGCATCAGCGGCTTCGGATTCACAGGAAGCTCAGAACTGAGAACCGGCATGAAACCGGCAGCTATCGGTGTCGACCTGGTCGATGTTGCTTCTTTCGGGGAGCAGCTCGGCCAGGAAGGCTCGGTATTTCATCGAGTCTTCACTGCTCGGGAGTGGAATGCAGCAGCGCGTTTCACTCCCGAGCAGGGGGCACCCGCCAGCGAAGCTTCTGAGGCCCTTTCGACTTCTAGCCTGCCTTCAGGGCTGTCGATGCGTTCGATTCAGTCCCTTGCAGCTCGCTGGGCGGCGAAGGAGGCCTTCATCAAGGCTTGGTCCTCCCTGTACTACGGTCGCGAGGATCCGCTTGAGCGCAATCAGGTTAATTGGGCCGAAATCGAAGTGGTGAATGACCGCTGGGGGCGCCCTTCCCTGCGCTTCCACGGAGAAATTGCCACCGCACTTAAGCAAACAGAACGCGAGATTTCAGCTTCACTCACATGGCTTGTTTCTTTATCCCACGACGGTAACTACGCGATCGCATGGATTCATGCGTACCCATCCGAATCACACTCTTCAAAGGATTTCTCATGACGACACCACTGGCTTCATCGACTTTCTCACCGGTACTCGCTGACCATTTCGGTAGCGCATCGCTGCGTCGAGATGCTCTTGCCGTTCTCGCGGGCGCGGGACTCGTCGGCATCCTGGCACAGGTCGCCATTCCCATGTGGCCTGTTCCCATCACCGGCCAAACTCTTGGTGTTCTGCTGGTCGGCGCTGTTCTGGGCGCACGTCGCGGGGCCCTCTCACTGGCGTCTTATCTGGTACTTGGCCTTGCTGGAGTGCCGTGGTTCTCGTCCGCAAGTGGCGGTCTTGCTGCACTTGCAAAGCCGTCTTTTGGTTTCATCATTGGTTTCATTCCGGCCGCATGGTTGATCGGAAAGCTCTCTGAGCGCGCATGGGATCGTCACCTCTGGCTGTCTCTTGCGGCCTTTGGTGGTGCAACCCTGGTTCCCTTCCTGGTCGGCATCCCCTACATGTGGCTTATTGTCCGCATGGGTGGTGTCAGCATGTCTTTCGCGCAGACCATGAATGCAGGATTCACGCCCTTTATCGTGGGCGGAATCATTAAGGCGATCGCCGGGGCGGCCGTGATTGGAGGCCTGTGGAAGGCGGTCGGCCAGGTGGG
>ERZ773024.402-NODE-402-length-16115-cov-4.715193_pt1 | contig 16115 bp, 13 predicted proteins | sample MGYA00511667_ERZ773024 | MGnify/ENA primary metagenome ERZ773024 (study PRJEB29015, sample SAMEA2738117) | human oral metagenome | biome: human oral; feature: human-associated habitat; material: saliva | place: China | collected 2258 ... | reverse complement strand
CTGCTACTCCGAAAGCTAATACCGTGGAACCTGCTGAAGACAAGATTGTCCCCCTCCGCGGCCCTGCTAAGGCAGTTGTCACGACCATGGAAGAGTCGCTGACTGTCCCCACCGCAACCACCGTTCGTGCGGTCCCCGCAAAGCTGCTCATTGAGAACCGTGCTGCCATCAACAAGTACCTGGCAAGCACCCGCGGCGGCAAGGTCTCCTTCACCCACATCATTGGTTACGCTGTGATTCGCGCAGTGGCAGCGATGCCTTCGATGAACGTGACCTACGGTGTGGACGAGAAGGGCAAGCCCGTTGCAATCCACAACGCACACGTGAACTTTGGTCTGGCTATTGACCTGCCCCGCCCCGATGGTTCCCGTAACCTGGTCGTTCCGAACCTCAAGGGTGCTGAGCAGCTGAGCTTCCGCGAGTTCTGGGATGCGTACAACGACATCGTTAAGCGTGGCCGTAACGGCGCGCTGACCATTGAGGACTTCCGCGGCACCACTGTTTCGCTGACCAACCCCGGTGGTATTGGTACCGTCCACTCGGTGCCCCGCCTCTCCAAGGGCCAGGCAGCCATCATCGGTGTGGGTGCGCTGGAGTACCCGGCTGAGTTCCGCGGCCTGTCCGAGAAGCTCATCACCCAGCAGGGCCTGTCCAAGATCATCACCCTGACCAGCACCTACGACCACCGCGTCATTCAGGGTGCAGGTTCCGGTGAGTTCCTGAAGCTGGTTGAGCACTACCTGCTCGGCGGCGACGACTTCTACGACGCAATCTTCCGCGACCTGAAGGTTCCCTTCGAGCCGGTTCGTTGGGCACGCGACAACCACGTCGATGACGCTCACGAAATTTCCAAGGTTGCACGTATCCAGCAGCTCATTCACGCGTACCGCGTGCACGGCCACCTGACCGCAGCAACCAACCCCGTTGGTTACAAGATGCGTTCGCACCCGGACCTGAAGCTGGAGAACTACGGCCTGACCCTGTGGGATCTGGACCGCGTCTACCCGACCGGTGGCTTCGGCGGTTCCGAGCGTCTGCCGCTGCGCACCATCCTGGAGCGCCTGCACGAGGCATACTCCGGCTCCCTGTCCGTTGAGTACATGTACTCTGAGGACCCCGAGGTTCGCGCATGGTTCCAGGAGCGCCTGGAGCGCGGCGTTGCTAAGCCCACCCGCGAGGAGCAGCTGCGTGTTCTCTCCAAGCTGGTTGAGGCTGAGGCATTCGAGAACTTCCTGCAGACCAAGTACCTGGGTCAGAAGCGCTTCTCCCTGGAGGGCGGCGAGTCCCTGATTCCGCTGCTGGATGCTGTTCTGGACAAGGCCGCTAACAACAACCTGAAGGGCGTTGCCATTGGTATGGCACACCGCGGTCGCCTGAACGTGCTGACCAACATTGCTGGCAAGTCCTACGCTCAGATTTTCCGTGAGTTCTCCGGCACCGCAGCACCCTACGAAGGTGGCTCCGGTGACGTGAAGTACCACCTCGGTACCGAGGGTGTCTTCACCTCCGATTCCGGTAAGCAGACCCAGGTGTACGTGGCTGCTAACCCCTCGCACCTTGAGGCTGCAAACACCGTGCTCGAGGGTATCGTCCGCGCTAAGCAGGACGTCTACCGTGAGCAGGGCGTTGAGGGCCACCCGGTCCTGCCGATCCTGATTCACGGTGACGCAGCGTTCGCGGGCCAGGGTATCGTCATGGAGACCCTGCAGATGGCTGACCTGAAGGCGTACACCACCGGCGGCACCGTGCACGTTGTGGTGAACAACCAGATTGGCTTCACCACCCTGCCGAACGACGGCCGCACCGCAACCCACGCCTCCGACATCGCGCGTATGACCAAGGCTCCGGTCTTCCACGTCAACGCTGATGACCCGGATGCAGTGGTTCGCGCCGCACGCCTGGCATTCGAGTACCGTGAGCGCTTCGGTCGCGACGTTGTCATTGACCTGATTTGCTACCGCCGCCGCGGTCACAACGAGGCTGACGATCCGTCGATGACCCAGCCGAAGATGTACCAGGATATTGACGTCCTGCCCTCGACCCGCACCCTGTACGCGCAGGACCTGGTCGGTCGTGGCGATGTCTCTCAGGAAGAGGCAGACGAAGTTCTGGACTCCTACCACTCGAAGCTGGACGCTATCTTCGTCGAGACTCAGTCTTCGGCACCGGCTCCTGCTGGCGCGCACGTTTCCGGTCTGGAACTGCCCGCATCCCAGCAGAACACCGAGGTCGTTCACGGCGGTAAGACTGCAATCTCCCGTGAGACTCTGCAGCACATCGCTGACGCGTTCGGTAAGGAGCCCGAGGGCTTCACCGTCCACAAGAAGCTGAAGAAGCTCATGGACCAGCGCGTTGAGATGGGTCGTAGCGGTAACGTGAACTGGGGTATGGGCGAGCTGCTCGCCTTCGGTTCGCTGTTGCTGGAGGGCACCGACGTTCGCATGAGCGGTCAGGATGTTCAGCGCGGTACCTTCGTTCAGCGTCACGCGGTCCTGCACGACCACCTGACCGACGAAGAATGGTCGCCGCTGCAGCATCTCTCCGAGGACCAGGGTAAGTTCCGTATCTACAACTCCTTCCTCTCTGAGTACGGCGTTCTCGGCTTCGAGTACGGCTACTCGGTAGAGCGCCCCGACTCGCTCGTGGTGTGGGAGGCTCAGTTCGGTGACTTCGCAAACGGCGCTCAGACCATCATTGACGAGTTCGTGTCTTCCTCCGAGCAGAAGTGGGGCCAGCGCTCCTCGCTGGTTATGCTGCTTCCTCACGGCTACGAGGGTCAGGGTCCTGACCACTCCTCGGCTCGTGTTGAGCGTTACCTGCAGCTGTGCGCTGAGAACAACATGACTGTTGCATGCCCCTCGACTCCGGCTTCGCACTTCCACCTGCTGCGTCGCCACTCGCAGCACCGTCCGTACAAGCCGCTCGTGGTGATCAGCCCCAAGCAGCTGCTGCGTCTGAAGGCTGCTGCGTCCTCCATCGAGGACTTCACCGAGGGCTCGTTCCAGCCGGTGATTGGCGACCGTTCGGGCATTAACCCGGCTCAGGTGGAGCGCCTGGTCTTCGTGTCCGGTCGTCTCTACTACGATCTGGAGGCCGAGCGCGAGCGCCGCGGCGACACCAAGACCGCGATTGTCTCGGTGGAGCAGCTGTACCCGCTGCCCGAGAAGGAGGTCAAGGAACAGCTTGCCCTGTACTCCAACGCAACCGACCTTGTGTGGGCTCAGGACGAGCCGGCCAACCAGGGCCAGTGGCCGTTCATGGCGGTCAACCTGCTGCCGCTGCTCGACCGCCGCGTGCGTCTGGCTTCCCGCCCGGCCGCTGCTTCCCCGGCAGCCGGTACCGGTAAGCTGCACGCCGCTGAGAACGAGGCTCTGCTCAAGCAGGTCTTCGAAGGCTAAGGTCTTCTACTACTAAACCGCTAAGGTTTTAGCTCTTCAAAACCCGTCTTCCCGTCAGATGTTTCTGGCGGGCAGACGGGTTTTTTAGTCTCGGATGCTTACCGGATAGGGTATTAAGTTCGAAAAGAGGCCGGTAAGCGCTTATCCTAGATATGAAGACTATTACTCACGTGCCTTGCCGCCTCTCACGGCGGGCGCATCCTGCTGAAGAAAGAATTCCGTGGAGCAACGCAATATTCGAATTGTGGCAGTCGGCGATGACCTGCTCGCCGGTGTTGGCGACCCCCGTACCCTCGGCTGGTTTGGCCGCGTTATGGCGCGCACCCCGCAGACCACCGCATCCATTGCGGCATATAACCTTGCCGCCCCCAATGAAGGTAGCGAGCAGCTGAATGCACGCTGGTTCGAGGAGGCGCGCCGCCGCTTCGTTCCCGGTGCTGATAACCGCCTCATTATTGCTCCGTCGACCTTTGACATTGATTTGGGTCTGACCAGCGCTCGTTCGCGTTTGAACCTGGCGAACATTGTGGACATGGCGTCGCAGAACAACATTAAGGTTCTGGTTGTTGGTCCGCCGCCGACCCTAGACGCTGAGCGTAACCGCCGTATCGCTGACCTGTCGGCGGCGTACGCGGATGTGGTGACCCGCCGTAACCACGTGTACGTGGATACGTTCAACCCGCTGCTCCACCACGAGCAGTGGCGCAACGACCTTGCCGCGAACGACGGCCGCCCGGGTCAGTCCGGTTACGGTCTGATGGCGTGGCTGGTTCTGCACCGCGGCTGGTACAACTGGCTGAACATTCCTGAGCACGGCTAAGAGCCCGCTCCCCCGGCTGGGGTTGTGAGTTGAGGCGAAGAAAGTTCGTGTTTTTTAGCTCATATCCCGGTTCCAAGATGCAATCATGCCGTTTCTATGAAAAAATAGACGGCGTTGCCCTTATAGCGTGGAGCACCGGTTTTCGGTGACCGCCTCTGCTAGGGCAGGTAATAGGGAGCGCGCACCGCGAAGGTGGGGCGTGCATCCATGAACACTATAAGGAGGCTCTGATGAGCAAGCGCGGTCGTAAGCGCAAGGACCGTCGTAAGGGCGGCGCAAACCACGGTAAGCGCCCCAACGCATAAGGTATCTTGCATACACTTTAAAACCCCGGCGTTTCGGATATTATTCGGACCCGGGGTTTTGCTTTACCCGCAGATGTTTGTGCGTATTCTGCGGAATAAAGAGAAGAATTCTACGTTATGGAAGTGAACGCCTGGCGCGTTCCTGTAGAGGAGAAACATGGCTGAAACCAACACCGCGGCGGATACCCGCGAGCTACGCGAACGCTTTACCGCGGACGCTATGCAGTATGTGGATCAGCTCTACGCTGCTGCCCTGCGGATGAGCCGCAACTCTGCCGATGCTGAAGACTTGGTGCAGGAAACCTACATGAAGGCTTTTGCCTCGTACCACCAGTTCACCGAGGGTACGAACCTGAAGGCGTGGCTGTACCGCATCCTGACGAATACGTACATCAATTTGTACCGTAAGCGTCAGCGTGAGCCGCAGCAGTCTCAGGGTGAGACGGTGGAGGATTGGCAGCTGGCTCAGGCCGGTGAGCATGATGCGGTGGGTCTGCGTTCTGCCGAGGCGGAGGCGCTGAGTGCCCTGCCGAATACGGAGGTTCGTGAAGCTTTGAATGAGCTGTCTGAGGATTTCCGCATGGTGGTGTACTACTCCGATGTGGAGGGGTTCGCGTACAAGGATATTGCGGAGATTCTGGATATCCCTCTGGGCACGGTGATGTCTCGTCTGCATCGTGGCCGCCGTATTCTGCGTGAGAAGCTGCTCGATTATGCGCGTGAGAACGGTCTGCGCCCGTCGACCATCGCAAAGGTAGAAGCGAAGGCTGAGGCGAAAGCAGCCGCGAAGGCAAGCGCTAAGGGGCAGCCGGCAAAGGCTACCAAGGGCGCTAAGGGCACTAAGGCAGCCAAGGGCGTAAAGTCCCCACCGGCGAGCTCTAGCTCTGAGGCACCTGCAGATTCTTAGCTTCGCTCTTCTCCACGTAATCTAGCCCCCCCCCCATCAGGTTGGGGCTAGACTCCCCTAACGCTTTATACCTTCCGTGTGAAAGGAACCCCGATGTCAACCACAGACAAGAATTCTTCTGTCCCCGAAGCCTCCGCGGCTTCTGAGCCGCTGGAGGATTGCGACGGCCAGCCCTGCTCGGCGACCCTCAAGCGCCTCTACGAATTCCTCGATAGGGAGCTGAGCCCCGAGCAGCTGCGCACGGTTCAGGCGCATCTGGATGCCTGCCCCGAATGCGCGGATGTGAAGGACTTTGAGCTGATGATTCGTGAGAAGATGCGTTCTTCGTGCGCTCAGCAGGCGCCCGAGCAGCTGAAGGCGCGTCTGCTGCAGGATGTGCAGAAGTTCTGCGCCGAGGCTAACCTCTAAGCTGCCCCAAGCTGTTGCCCCGCTGGGGGTACAGAAATCTGATGATGAGTGAAGGCGGTGCACCAATAACGGTGCACCGCCTTTACGCGTATTGATTGGTTCGTGTTGCTTGGTTCGCGCTGCCTATCTCATCGCTGGAGCCCTCAGCGGCTCGCAAACCCTCAACCGGTAGAATAGGGGTAGACATCAACCGGCGCAGCGTCTCTGAGTCTGCGCCCTCCCCATGATTTGAACCAGAAGAGGATGTATGAGCGACGTAGCAGTGCAGCTTTCCCCCGGTGATTGGCCCGCTCCTCTGGCACCCGCCTCCAGCGAAGCCGTTGGCAAGAACGCACTGGTGCATATTCCGGGTTCTAAGTCGCTCACGAACCGTTATCTGTTGCTTGCTGCTCTGGCTGATTCCCCCTCGTATTTGCGTGCGCCGCTACATTCGCGCGATTCGGCGCTGATGATTGAGGCGTTGCGCCAGCTGGGGGCGGGTATTGAGCTGGTGCCGACCGATTCGCCGTTCGGTCCGGATGTAAAAGTTACTCCCCTCAACTTTGCACAGCCCGGTTCCGCACAAGCGGTGTCGATTGAGTGCGGTCTTGCCGGTACCGTGATGCGTTTTGTGCCCGCCCTGGCGGCGCTGTTGCCGGGTGAGTTCGCTTTTGACGGTGACCCGCATGCTCGTCAGCGTCCGATGGGTCCGGTTCTGGAGGGTCTGCGTCAGCTGGGTGTGCAGGTGGAGTGTGAGCAGGGCGAGAACGCTCTGCCCTTCGTGCTGCGCTCCCCCGGTCTGGCGAGCGCAGAGGGTGTTTCTGAGGCGCCCGTGGTTCGTATTGATGCTTCGACGTCGTCCCAGTTCGTTTCGGCGCTGTTGCTGATGGCGCCTCGCCTGCCGCAGGGCATGGTACTGGTGCACGAGGGCTCTTCGGTGCCGTCCATCCCGCACATTCAGATGACCGTGGAGGCGCTACGCCAGATGGGTATTCGGGTGCAGGAGCACTACCCGAACCAAGGCAACGAAGCAGAGGGCTGCGAGTACCGTTGGACGGTTCACCCCGGTTCTTTCCCTGGCTTTGAGATGACCATTGAGCCGGACCTGTCGAATGCCGGTCCGTTCCTTACCGCCGCCGTGGTTACCGGCGAGTCGGTGACTATTCCTCATTGGCCGGCACCCACGGCTGATTCTTCGGCGGGTACGACCCAGGTGGGCGATATGTGGCGTGAGCTTCTGCCCGCGCTGGGCGCGCAGGTTCGCTACGCTGAGGGCCGTCTGACTGTGACCGGTCCTGCGCAGCTTCCCGAGGGTGACTTCTCCTTTGATCTGTCTGCCGGTGGTGAGCTGGCGCCGACCATGGCGGCTGCCTGCGCTTTCGTGAAGGGCCGCGTTGAGCTGACCGGCATTGCGCATCTGCGCGGTCATGAGACGGACCGCCTCGCAGCACTCGCCGCTGAGATTAACCGTCTGGGAGGCACCGCCCACGACACCGCCGATTCGCTGGTGATTGAGGCGCCCATCCCCGCTGCCGCGGAGGCTGCACAGGTTCTGGCGCGCACCTACGACGACCACCGCATGGCAACCTTCGCGGCGATTATTGGTCTGCGCCGCCCCAATGTGGTGGTGCAGAACGTAGCCACCGTGGCTAAGACCATGCCCGAATTTACCGCAATGTGGGAGGACATGCTGGCGCAATGGCAGGCTGGCGCTTCCACCTCTGACGTTACCGCCGACCAGGAGGTCTTCTAAATGGGTTCTTCCCGCATGAACGTGCGCGATTTCTCCGAATGGGACGAGTCGGATGTGCGCGTGCGCCCGAACAAGAAGGGCTCCCGCCCCCGCACGAAGGACCGCCCGACCTTCAAAGAAGCGATTCGTGGCAGGGTCATTACGGTGGACCGCGGCCGCTGGTCGGTCGTCGTTGATGAGGGTACTGAGAAGGAGCGTACCCTCATTGCGGCGCGCGCTAAGGAGCTGCGCCGCACCGCGATTGTGACCGGTGACTTTGTGGACCTGGTGGGTGACACCTCCGGTGCGAAGGATACCCTGGCGCGCATTGTGCGTCTGGGCGAGCGCACCTCGATTCTGCGCCGTAGCGCCGATGACACCGACCCGTCGGAGCGCGTGGTCGTGGCGAATGCTCAGCAGCTGGTGATTGTGGTCGCTGCGGCGAACCCGGAGCCGCGTACCGGCTTCATTGATCGTGCCGTGGTGGCGGCGTTTGACGCCGGTATTGAGCCGATCCTGTGCATTACGAAGACCGATGTGCGGTACCCGCAGAACCTGCTGGATTACTATGCGGCGAGCGGTTTGAAGATTGTACTGTCCTCCTCTTCGGATGGTTTGGCGCCGAGTCAGGAGGGTGCTGCCGGTTTGGAGTCTGCACCGGTTCAGGAGCTTCTGCAGGAGCTGCTGGGGCAGGTGTCGGTGCTTCTGGGCCATTCGGGTGTGGGTAAGTCGACCCTGGTGAATGCGCTGACCGGCTCCGAGCGTGCGACCGGCCATGTGAACGCGGTGACGGGCCGTGGCCGCCACACTTCCTCGTCGGCGTTGGCGTTGCGTCCGGTGAATGCGAATGGTGAGCCGATGGAGCCGGGCACCTGGATTATTGACACTCCGGGTATTCGTTCTTTCGGTCTGGCGCATGTGCCGCCGGAGACCGTCGTGGAGGCGTTCGTGGACCTGGCGCCAGGTGCGGCGGATTGCCCGAAGGCGTGTACGCACGCGGCGCAGGCTCCCGAGTGCGGTCTGGAGGCGTACGTTGCTGCCGGTCATGCCGGTGAGAGCGGTCCCGCCCGCCTGGAGTCCTTGCGTAAGCTACTGCTGTTGACTCCTGAAGAGGGCGATTCGGAGAAGGAGCTGGGCGCTCTCGTCTAGGTTCTCTCCCCTGCACTACACACAGCACTACACACATTTTTGCTGACTACATCACCGAATACTGAAGAAGAGCATTACTATGAGCCGTCCCCAGCAGTACACCGACGATTTGCGTCTTGCGCATATTCTTGCCGATAGCGTCGATCGTGTGAGCGCCATGCGTTTTCGTGACCGCCCGGTTTTCTCCCCCGCTTCCGAGGTGGTAGAGCCCGCCGAGGCGGCACCCGCTGCGGCACCGTTGGCGCCGTGGCAGCAGGCTACTCAGCAGCCCGTGGAGCCGCAGACACCGGTGCAGGAGCCTGCCGATTACGCCTCGGATGTGGCTCAGGAGGTTGAGGAGCTTCTGCGTGCACAGCTGTCTCGTGTGCGTACTCGTGACGGTATTGCCGGTGAGCATGCCGGCTATAACGGTCAGGCGGCGCGCCAGTGGGTGATCGCGCCGATTGCTGAGCTGGATAACTTTCGCCGCGGCGTGCCGGTGTGGGCGACTCTGATTGCTCTGCTAGATCAGGGTGAGCCGGTGGTGGGTGTGGTGTCTGCACCCGCGCTGGGTCGCCGCTGGTGGGCGGCTCGCGGTTCGGGTGCGTACACGGGTAAGTCCTTGGCGCAGGCGACTCGTCTTGAGGTGTCTTCGCTGACTCAGCTTGATCAGCTCTCTGCCGCGTACACTGACCTCTCCTCTTGGAAGGCCGCCTCTGAAGGCGCTGTAGACCGCTCTGGCGAGCTTGTACAGCTTCTGGGTCGCGTGGGTCGTTCCCGTGCGTACGGTTCGTTCTGGGCGGCGTGTATGCTCGCTGAGGGTGCTGTGGACACCGTCGTGGACGCATCCCTGTCGTTCTACGAGGTGGCGGCTCTACTGCCGCTGATCCGTGAGGCTGGCGGAGTCGCCTCCACCCTGGAGGGCGATTTGCCCGAGCACGCGGGGGTTTCAGTCTCCGGTGTGCACCCGGTGTCCCTGGTGGCAAGTAATACGGCGGCGGTGCAGCAGCAGGTGCTGGAGGCGCTCGCGCCCCAATCCTAGCCTCTCCCCCCTCCCCTGAGAAGGAGGCAGTAAAAGCAGGCGGCAGTAAAATACAGCGAGGCGGCGGCTTTTCCGATAGTGGAAAGCCGCCGCCTCGCTGTTATCACTATGAGAGCACGTATTGCCTGTTTTAGGACAGCATCGTGAGGGTGCCGAGCAGACCCAGCAGGCTCAGACCCGAGATGATGTACGCCAGAATGTTGAAGGTCGTCATCTTCGAGGTGTACTTGGTGGTGTGACCGGCGTTCACCTTCGCCGAGTAGATGGCAAGCCAGATAGACACGCCTACCGGGATCAGACCCACGAGCAGTAGAGCAATCACCATGATGTTGGGGCTCAGACTCAGATTGGAGCTATAAGCAGAGGAGCTGTAATCGCCGGAGCTGGTCCTTGCCTCAGCGTGGAGTGCCGCGACCTGAATCCACGCGTAGAGGGTCAGCACCAGGGCACCCAGGGAGGCACCGAACGCGCCGATGGAGTAGAAGTAGCCGGGGCCGCGGAAGTCGCCGGTGGTCTCGCCGTAGGGGCGGCGATGCTCAGCCGGAACCCGGTAGATGTCCGGGATGCGCTGGTAGCTGTCGTCGCGGTCGCGCACGTTAGCCGGTGCTACGCCCAGTGCGGGGCCGGCGGGTGCTACGCCGAGGGGCGCGCCGGGTGCTACGCCTGCAGGTACCGGCTGCGGGGAGTTTGCGTTGTTCTGCTCCGGGAAGGAGGGGGCGGGAATCTGGTTTTCCATGGTGTGTCCTTGAGTGGTCGTCATAGCGGTTGTGTAGCTGCCGCGTCGTAGCGGTGGCGTCCCTATGACCGGCTATTCTGTATGACCGGCTACTTTGTGGCTCGTTTGGTGGCTCTGTGGTTGCTCTCGAATGTTGCCGGTGAGATTGAATGAACAATAACGCCGAACAACGATATCTACCCTTCGATACTACGGCATAGGGTGCGTTTTCGTCTTCTCTGATGGCGTTCTCATTACAATGCGGTCACCTGAGCGCCCTCGGGCACGCCGGTACGCCCCAGAGCAGACCGACAATGCAGACCGACAATTGGGCATAAAAATACCCGGCAGGTGACGCCGTGAGGCGTCCTGCCGGGTGGTAGAAACCTACCGCGGTTCTTCCTCTTAGAAACTTCTAAGCGATGTTTTACACACTAGGTCCTTTAGGGGGTCCCTTAGGGAACTTTGAATCACTCTCAAGCGTCCTTCTGGCTGCAAAAGTGACCAAAAGACCTCCTAAAATTGCACTTAGAATTGATACTGGATTAAAGAACTCCCCGTCTCTGGCAAATGAGATAATCACCCAGAACACCGGAACAATAGTGAGAAAAAATCCTAGTGTAAATATATTCTTCGTACGCATTGGATCTCTCCCAGGTTAAAGAGTGAGAGTGCAGGACACTGCTGCAACAGCTAGCGCAGCGGCAATTACTGCCGGACCTCCAAGGGCTTTTCCAAAACCACCAACAAATGCTGGCCCTAAAGCTCTTGCAGTCGTGGAAGCAGCTAACCCCCAATTCCAAGCAGAAATTGCGGTTGTGATTGCATTTCCACGTCACATAGTGACGTATCTTACATCACTACTCAGCAGTCTATCAGAGAGCCTCGTCAGATGCACCACGTAAATTGACACTACATGAAAAACATGCCTCTTCTGTCATACACGCTCTCAGTGGCGGGTCCACTGCTGCATCTAATCGCGCGGTCGAGGCCCATGATGGTGGCCACCACGCCGTCAATCTTCTCGGTGGATTTTTCTTTGTCGGGTTTGATGTTCCCGGCAGGGTCGGTGCGGATGAAGATATTGTCCATCATCCACCGCGAAACTCAGCATTAACAAGGGAAAACCCACCTTCGGGCATAAAAAAAGATGCTGGCTTGGATTGTATCCAAACCAGCATCTCAAGGGTAGAGATGCGGGGAATATATCCCCCTATTATGTGGTGCGTCTTGAACCAGTTTCTCACGGCATCGATAGGTACACCAGGCCTCTTATTACCGGTGGTGGCTCTATAGTTAAATCCCCTTTTCAAGCATCTCCACAGCCTAATCTCTATGCAAGCAGCCATGATTCAGATGCATCTCTACAGGCATGAGAAGCCTCCCATTCCTCGGACTTCAAATTCGATGTCCAAGAGATGGGAGGCAATTCGATTAGAGGAACGACCGGGGTTCTCTTATAACCTGAAAGAGGTGAAAGATGACCCCGAGCACTAGCTTAACCACTTCATAAAACCGCCAAGACTAATAACGAGCCATTAGATGTACACGAAAACGTTAGGTGAAACCTACAGCTCCATGGTGCTTACGCAGTCAATGAGGGACGTTCCAGAGCCCGATAAAGGGTCTGCCTAGACACGTTGAAAGACCAGGCTACGGAGGAGATACTCTCACCTCCCTCGATGAGCTGCCGGGCCTGCCGGGCCTGCTCATCGGTAAGCTTAGGCTTTGGCCCAGCAACGCGCCCTTGAGCGCGGGCATGAGCTACACCTTCACGGATGCGCTCAACAAGCAGCTCTCGCTCCCACTCTGCCAGGGACACTATGACATTGACAACAACCTTATCTGCAGGCTTCGACGTATCCAGAGTAGGCTCAAGCACCTGGATGTTGATTTCACGTCTCGCAAGGTCAGCAATGGTGGTCACTGTCTCGTGCAGATTGCGCCCGAGTCGGTCGAGATGCGTCACGACAATGGTGTCACCAGGTCGCATGTACGCCAGTCATTCTTGAGGCCGGAGCGCTACCACTTCGAGCCCGACACGGTGTCGAAGAAGATGCGCTGGGCATCGCGCTGGGTATCCAGTGACTCGCCCTGTCTGGCTGTAGACACGCGTGCATAGCCGATGAGCATGGAGCCCTTTCATAGCTTGCTATGGTCAGTCATCCGCAATCGCGGCAGAGAAAGGCAATCCCTTCATGAAGGACTCCATGAAGCACCAGTCCGGGTCGCCTGTCGAGGTTGCAGGAAGTTTGATCGTCGTCTTGCGCATCCGAGCCATGTGCCACTTGTAGCCGTATGTGAAGCGGCCCTTCTCGTAGCGGACCATCGTCGCAATGAAGAGCAACACCCATTTGTTCATAGGGGTTCTCGGGACGAGCACTTGGATATCGTCGCATGCGAAATATGGCTTGTCCTGATAAAAGGCGAACCCCACGGAACCGTTGTATGGCACGGTGAGCGTTCCAGCTTCGAAGTTGGGCACGAGGTCGCAATGGTCGGTGATGCCATTGCGCTTGTCGGATGCACCAATGAAGCGTGTAGACCCCGCAGTTCGGGCAGCTTTAGTGACGCGTTTTCCCTTCTTGACCTCGAAAAGCTCGCCGAGAGCAAAATCTGACCAAGTCGAAAGGTCGGGAAGTTGTACGTGGGAGCCAACGGGGGCAGAAAGGCCATCATGAGTTGGAACCGTCATTGATGCGGCCCAATCAGGCATCTCATCTGGTACAAGCAACGACGCAAGCGTGCGGTTGGCTTGACGCCCGTAGGAGAATCTGTGCCGGTTCTCCCAAATGCATCGGCACCACCACAACTTCTCTTCAAGACTCATCTTCGGATCACGAGCCGTAAGAATCATGACATGAAAGCCCGTGACGAAATCCTCAGGTTGGACGAATGACGACAAGACGCCATTCCCGCTGAGCGCGACTGTAATCTCCCCCGCCTTACCGAGGTTGCTGTTAGGGGGAACGACCCGAGCTGTCACACCGTTGTTCCGCATTGCGCGTGAGACAAAGTTGACACCATCAGGAGCCGAAACTTGCTTGAGAGCATTGAGTTCGAGCGACTGTCCGTAGCGAATGTCAAAGATTGAGTCGAGGCGCCTCATTCGCCATCACCGACTTCGTCAGCAGACGATGCACCACGGAGAGTGAAGAGAGCGTAATCGAGGAGGACCTGGCGGAAGTCGTCTTCGGTAATCTTCGAATAGTCGGTCTCCATGTAGGCTTCGACAACCCATTCGTCCTCGGGCCCGACCTTCTGCATGACAGACTCGCCGGGGATAACTTCTCTATTGCGGAAGGATTCGACCCAGCGGTCTCGTATCTCGGGCCAGACGTGATTACGGTCGATGCGTCCGAGATTCTTGACCTTGACGAAGCCGTCCTCGCGCCAGTAGCCGAACCAGGTCTTGCGGTCAGATTTGGCATGGGGCACCCTTGCGGTGAAGACCATGATGCAGGTGACAACACCGACGGGATAGAAGACCTCTGGCGGCATGGACATGACGGCTTCAAGGGTGTGGTGCTTAAGGAGGTTGCACTTGTCCTCGCTCGGTGCCGTGGCGCAGGAGATTGGCACGATAGCGATTCCAGTTGCGCCTGGCTGTAGGCAGTCAAGCATGTGAGCGACGAATTTGAGTTCCGAAAGGTCTTCCTTGCTCTTGGCATAGGGAGGATTGACGAAGCCAACGGTCGCCTTATGTCCTCGCACACCACGGGTGATAGCAGTATCGAAGCAAGAACCCTGGTAAAGGTTCGCCTTACCGTCACCGCGCAGAATCATGTTCGACGCTGCAAGAGCGTACATACTCGGATTCTGTTCAACTCCGACGAGCTGATGCTTCTTGATGTGCTCGATTTCTGCCTGAGTAGTGGTCGAACAGATCATCTGATTCATGGCAGAGATAAGGAACCCGCCGGTACCAGCGCAGGGATCGAGAACGGTCGAGTCCTTATCGACATTGGCAAGAAGGCTGAAGAGCTCAGTAATATGCTTGGGAGTGAGGACGATTCCAAGCCCCTTGCCATCGCCACCGGTATACTTGAGAAACTCACCGTAGAAGGCACCAACGACATCGAAGTCGTGGTAGATGGTCATGAACGGCATGACCTGCTCAGCCAGCATGGTGACAATTTCATTGAGAAGACCCTTCGGATAGGCTTTCGTCGCCTTGGAAAGTTCAGGGTGAACCTGAATTCCAGAGAAGGGCTGAGTCATGTTCGTAACCTTGGCGTTGGGAATCTTCGCACGCTCAACCACATTCTTGATTGACTGCATCCAGAGGTCAGGCAGTTCCTTAGCGTTCGACTCGCCGTAGGCTTTTGCGAAGACGGGATCGTTGAGGGCGATGAGAGTACCTGCCACGGCGAGAGGCTTCTCCTTCTCCTCCAACTCAGCCTCGTCACGCATAAAGGCATGCATTTCCTTCGAAAACGCAATGAGATCATCGGTACGCCTGCGCTGGACAAGTGGATCGAACGAAGCAGCACGGATGAGGTCATCCATCGGAACGAGATCGACGATTTGCGCCCCAGACGGCGACAAGAGAGGTTTCGCTTCGCTCTGCCCCTTCGGCGTCACGAAGAAGGACCATCGGTTCGAACTCTGGGTGCCAGATACCGCAATGGAGATAACTGTGTAGAGCGGCGAGAGGAAACGCGCGTAATGAAGGACGCCATCCACTGCGTAATCACGCGGGTTCGAGAGATTTGCCGACTCGTGACGTCTCACTTCCGCCTTGCACTCTACAATGACAACCATGTCAGGGGTATTCGGAGCCGTGATGATGTACTCGGGATAACCCGGTCCACCACGGCCTTGCTTAGAGGCCCTCTGAAGCGCCTTACGGATTGCAGCGATGTTTGACTGTTGCTTCTCGATAACGACTGCATCCTCATCGTCATAGAACCCGAGAGCCCTCAGCCTACTATCAACCATGTCCTCTGTGATGCGCTCGTTCGCCATGTTGCCTGCCCTGTTTGTTTATTTGTCCGTTATCGCTCGTTTGTGAACACAGCGCAAGGACCACTGCAACAGAGGCATAAAAGCCGGACTGAAGTGTTCCGCAACCAGTATCCACCGGATAATAGTGTAGCAAAATTAGGGATTTAACGGACGTAGACATTGTGACGCTGAGGGGCGGGAGGAAAGGCTAGGCCTCGGTCACCAAGCGGTAACCGAGGCCTACGCCTCAGAACAATCTGTAGATGAAGACACTGCCATCAGATGCGTCGGCAACTGTGTAGTAACCGTGTAGTAGAAGTCGAGGTCATGAGTCCACGTTTACCAGTTGAAGTAGCGCTACGCATCCTCATGCCATCCGTCAATTAGGCCAATATCCCCAGCCAGCTGGGTAACATAGTCAACGAACGACTCCCAGCAACCGCAATATCTCTCCTCGAAGTCTGACGCACTCGGCAAGTTATCGGTGTCTGCGACGTAGTAGCTTGTCCCCACCTAGGAGAGTAGTGCAGACCGCTGAACTTCTCCGACCTCGTCGAACAGCTCATCCCACTGCACAGCAGTGATTCGTCAAAACAATCTGGCAAGGGATCTTCAACAACACCACTACCGAGGTCATGGGCGCGTTGGAAGAGCAAAACGCGAGCTTGGCACTGTTATCAACGCCGAACAACGATATCTACCCTTCGATACTACGGCATAGGGTGCGTTTTCGT
>ERZ773024.391-NODE-391-length-16235-cov-12.352905_pt1 | contig 16235 bp, 15 predicted proteins | sample MGYA00511667_ERZ773024 | MGnify/ENA primary metagenome ERZ773024 (study PRJEB29015, sample SAMEA2738117) | human oral metagenome | biome: human oral; feature: human-associated habitat; material: saliva | place: China | collected 2258 ... | reverse complement strand
AAATTGCACAGGCGTTCCGTCCGATTTACGTTTTGTTTGAAAACAAATACTACCTCGACGCCCTGTATTTCAACGTCTTTGCCAAAGGCACGCGTGCATTGGGTACTTTCTTCTGGAAAGTCGGTGATACCGCCATTATCGACAACGGCATCGTCAACGGCTCTGCCAAACTGGTCGGCGCGATTGCCGCGCAGGTACGCAAAGTCCAAACCGGCTTCATCTATACCTATGCCGCCGCTATGGTATTCGGCGTATTGGTACTGCTCGGCATGACATTCTGGGGATTGTTCCGATAAAAGCGGGATTTCAGACGGCCTGTCTATAGTTTGTGTATAGGGCCGTCTGAAAAAGAAAATTTGAGCAACAATGATTGAAGACAAATTACCGCAAACCCTGGACGAAGTCCGCGAAGTCATCGATGGTTTGGATAAGGGATTAATCGAATTACTCGCCCGCCGGCAGAAATTGGTACGGCAGGCTGGTCGTCTGAAACCTAAAAATGATGTCCAGGCGGTTTCCGCGCCCGAACGGGTGGCTCAAGTGATTGCCTCTCGCCGCGCTTATGCCGAAAAGGCCGGTTTGTCGCCCGAAGTAGCAGAAGCAGTTTGGCGCAGCATGATTGATGCGTTCATTAAACTTGAGATGGACACCAACCGTACCGACGGAGCGTAGTCAAAATCTTCGGATAACGGTTTTGACAAGAAAAATAGGGAAGAGGCCGTCTGAAATATAAAGGCGAGAAAAAACCATGTCGGACACACAAATCATCTGCTCCGCCGAATTTACCGCTTCCCGCGCATGGGGCGCACTCGATATCGCCAATATGAACGGCATCACCGTGCGCCTGCACTGGACGAACCAGCCCTACACATGGCACATCAACGACGGCGAGGAAGTGTTTGCTGTGATGGATGGCGAAGTTGAGATGCACTACCGAGAAAACGGCGAAGAACACATCGTTCGTTTGAAAAGCGGAGATATCTTCTACGCAGGAATCGGCACGGAACACGTCGCCCATCCGTGCGGCGAAGCGCGGATTCTGGTGATTGAGAAAGAGGACAGTGTTTGAGGCCGTCTGAAAAGAAGGTTTGAGACAGCAACAGAATAAGAGAATGACGGCAGATATACATTTTTCTTGATTTTGCCGTACACAAAATACACAATCTTTTTCAGACGGCCTCCTGAAATGTCGTCTGGAAACCAACCCATACAACTATATTTTTTATTTTAACCACAGGTTAACCACTATGTTTTCCAACTACCTACTCAGCTTGGCAATATGGATACCCATCGCCGCAGGTGTGCTGGTTTTGGCGACCGGTAAGGACAGCCGTGCGCCGCTGGCGCGTGTGCTTGCCTTCATGGGTGCGCTTGCCGGTTTCTTGGTAACGCTGCCCTTGTTTACGGGTTTCGACCGTTTGAGCGGCGGCTATCAGTTTACCGAGTTCCACGAGTGGATTCCGCTGCTGAAGATCAACTACGCATTGGGTGTGGACGGTATTTCAGTGCTCTTTATCATCTTGAATGCGTTTATTACGCTGTTGGTGGTATTGGCCGGTTGGGAAGTCATTCAGAAACGTCCGGCGCAGTATATGGCGGCATTCCTGATGATGTCGGGTTTGATTAACGGCGTGTTTGCCGCGCAGGATGCGATTCTGTTTTATGTGTTCTTCGAGGGTATGCTGATTCCGCTGTACCTGATTATCGGTGTATGGGGCGGCCCGCGCCGCGTCTATGCGTCGGTCAAGCTATTCCTCTATACGCTGATGGGTTCGCTCTTGATGTTGGTTGCCATGGTTTACCTGTACTATCAAACAGGCAGCTTCTCTATTGTCGATTTCCAAAACATCAAACAGATTCCGTTGGGCGTACAACAGCTTTTGTTTGTGGCGTTCTTCCTGTCATTCGCTGTAAAAGTGCCGATGTTCCCCGTGCACACTTGGTTGCCGGATGCCCACGTTGAAGCGCCGACCGGCGGTTCGATGGTGTTGGCGGCAATTACGCTGAAACTGGGTGCGTATGGTTTCTTGCGCTTTATCCTGCCGATTATGCCGGATGCGGCACGCTATTTTGCCCCCGTGATCATCGTATTGAGCCTGATTGCCGTGATTTACATCGGTATGGTGGCTTTGGTGCAAACCGATATGAAAAAACTGGTGGCATACTCTTCCATCAGCCACATGGGTTTTGTTACTTTGGGCATGTTCCTGTTTGTGAACGGCCAACTGAATGACTGGGCATTGAAAGGCGCAATCGTTCAAATGATTTCCCACGGTTTTGTGTCTGCCGCGATGTTTATGTGTATCGGCGTGATGTACGACCGCCTGCATACCCGCAATATTGCCGACTATGGCGGCGTGGTCAATGTGATGCCTAAGTTTGCAGCGTTTATGATGTTGTTCGGTATGGCCAATGCCGGTCTGCCTGCGACTTCCGGTTTCGTGGGCGAGTTTATGGTGATTATGGGCGCGGTTAAAGTGAATTTCTGGGTAGGCGCGTTGGCCGCCATGACCTTGATTTACGGTGCGTCTTATACCCTGTGGATGTACAAACGCGTTATTTTTGGTGCGATCCACAATCCGCACGTTGCCGAAATGAAAGACATTAATTGCCGCGAATTTGCGATTTTGGCGATTTTGGCGGTTGCTGTTTTGGGCATGGGTCTGTATCCGCAAGCGTTTATCGAAGTGGTGCATCAGGCGGCAAACGATTTGATTGCCCATGTGGCACAAAGCAAGATTTGAGGTGTGTAAATGAACTGGTCTGATTTGAATTTAATGCCCGCCATGCCCGAAATCGTGCTGCTTGCGCTATTGGGTGTCGTATTGCTGGCAGACTTGTGGATTTGCGATAAAAACCGCTATCTGACCCATCTGATGAGTTTAGGAACGGTCATCATTGTGGCCGTTACCCAGTTGGCGGTATGGGAGCAGGGCAGTGTCGATGCCTTTCACGGTATGTATATTGCAGACGGCATGTCCCGTTTGGCTAAACTGGTGCTGTATGCGCTGACTTTCGGTCTGTTTATTTACAGTAAGCCGTACAACCAAGACCGCCAAATCTTTAAAGGCGAGTTTTACACCCTGTCGCTGTTTGCCCTGTTGGGTATGAGCGTCATGGTCAGCGCGGCACATTTCCTGACTGCGTATATCGGTTTGGAATTGTTGTCTTTGTCGCTGTACGCCATGATTGCCCTGCGCCGCGATTCCGGCCGCTCTGCCGAGGCTGCGCTAAAATATTTCGTATTGGGCGCGTTGGCTTCCGGCTTGCTGCTCTATGGTATTTCCATGGTTTACGGCGCCACCGGTTCCCTCGATTTTGCTTCCGTCTTGGCTTCTGCTTTCAATGAGCAGGCCAATGAATGGTTGTTGAAATTGGGTATGGTGTTTATTGTAGTTGCCATTGCATTTAAATTGGGTGCGGTTCCATTCCATATGTGGGTACCCGATGTGTACGATGGCGCGCCGACATCCGTTGCCGCCTTTGTGGGTACGGCTCCGAAAATTGCCGCCGTTGTCTTTGCGTTCCGTATTCTTGTGACCGGCATGGGTACAGTACATTCAGACTGGGCGCCGATGTTGGCCATCCTTGCCGTTGCTTCTTTGGTGGTCGGTAACCTTGCCGCCATCATGCAAACCAATATCAAACGTATGCTCGCCTACTCCACCGTATCGCACATGGGCTTTATCCTGTTGGCGTTTATGGCAGGCGCAGTCGGCTTTACCGCAGGTCTGTACTACGCCATTACCTATGCTTTGATGGCGGCAGTCAGCTTCGGCGTTTTGATGGTATTGTCCACCAAAGACATTGAATGTGAAAACATCAAAGACCTCGCAGGCCTTAACCAACGCCATGCATGGTTTGCCTTCCTGATGCTGCTGTCTATGTTCTCCATGGCGGGTATTCCGCCGCTGATGGGCTTCTACGCCAAATTCGGCGTGATTATGGCGCTCTTGAAACAAGGCCATGTTTGGTTGTCCGTATTTGCCGTCATCATGTCGCTGATTGGTGCGTTCTACTACCTGCGCGTGGTCAAAGTCATCTACTTCGATGCACCTGACCATGACCAGCCGGTCGGCAGCAACTATGCCGCCAAATTTATCCTGACGGTCAATGCCTTCCTGCTGCTCCTGTGGGGTATCATGCCGCAAACCGTTATCGACTGGTGCGCCAAAGCATTGGAAAATACCCTGTAAGCTTTAAACAAAACCGACGGCGGCTGTTCCAAAGCCGCCGTTTTTGTTAGGATTCGCATCCGGGTGAAATATACCCAAAGTTCAGACGGCCTCAAGCCTTCGGACAAACATTAAGCGGGTATTATCAAGAGATTGAATATCCTACGGATAATGATGGGCAAGAATGCCCGTTCAACATGTTAAAATCACACACAGGCCGTCTGAAAACAGAAAGACCACCATGACCGCATCCATGTACATTCTTTTGCTGTTGGCACTTATCTTTGCCAACGCGCCCTTTATTACCACTAAATTCTTCGGCATCATCGCCCTGAAACGCAAACACATCGGCCATCACTTGATCGAATTGCTGGCGGGCTTCCTTCTTACCGCGATCCTCGCCTATATCCTCGAATCGCGTGCCGGTGCCGTGCATGCCCAAGATTGGGAGTTTTACGCGACCGTTGTCTGCCTCTACCTGATTTTTGCCTTCCCATGCTTTGTATGGCGTTACTTTTGGAATGAGCGAAATAGAGAGTAGGATTTGACACATAAAAAGGCCGTCTGAAAGATTTTCAGACGGCCTTTTTATATGTCAAATACGGATTGCTTTAGGGATGAGCTTTGGAACATTGACCTAGAGTTGCCATATTCAGGTTTATAATGGCAGCTTTGGCAACATCTTCAGAAACTTCAGTTGCTGCCCGCATTGGTATTGGCTGCTTCTGGTAACAAGAAACCTTTGTTTTGCAAGTCGCCTAAGCAATTAACGACAATATCTTTGGTTACAGAGATAAATGCCTGATCCAGATTGCTATGGGGAGTCAGCTCTTTTGGTGTGGAGGTTAAACCAAAAGTAGTCACAATAGCGTGATTAAATTCGGAACGGTTTAATTCTTTTTTGCCATCTGAGTAGCTACAGTAGAATTGATAGTAATCCTGAACTGTACTGCCTGCTAATCCAAAAGTCAGACCTGTTTTTATACCGTTACCTACTGCACCACCAATATTGGCGATATTGTTGGCATGGATTTTTAGGCTGTTTTGGGCTTGCGGATCTACTGTTACAATCTTTGTTCCGTTTAGTGCAATTTTGGCAGCTTTTGTTAGAGCCGGATTTGCTTTGGGGAAAGACTTACCATTACGCTCGAACTCTCCTTCTAAACGTATAGGATAAGGTTGATTTGGTACTTTCAAATCACTTTGTTTATATTTTTGATATTCGGTTGAAGTATAAGGATGTGGTACAACACAGGCAGAAAGTGCTAATGCTGAGCATAGAATGAGTAATTTTTTCATAGATATTCTCCAGTTAATTTGCATTTATCTGTTCGTTTTCAGGTGAATTAAATAACGTATTCGAATAAAACCAATTATAACGTAATACAATTTTTATACAAATTTTGCAAACTAATGTGAAAATTTGCATAGGAAGGTAGGTTGCTATATTTGGATTTATCTTGCGAACTTCATTACTTCAGAGAGAAGATTTTAGATAGTGATTGTAGATATTGAGGGCGAGTTAACTTTAATTACCAAGAGTACAACTGTTAGCTTTTGAGTTATGAAAATTAGATGCCGATTGAAAATGATAGGGAGATTTCAGCTTGGGGTCAGCCGGCAAATAAATCAAGCCAAAAGACCCAGTTGATGTAGTTGCTTGAAACAATAAAGGCCGTCTGAAAGATTTTCAGACGGCCTTTATTTTGTTTGATGTTAAATATCGGTTAGAAAACAAGGCTGTTGGGGCGTAAAGCCTTGTCGTGGGGGCGGTTTAACGGTACTATTCTCGGTTAATCCTGTTTTATTCCTATGAAATTGAAAGTATAAGATGATTAATGATATTCAAAAGACAGCTGAAGGCAAAATGCAGCGTTCTCTGGAAGTATTGAAAGACAATTTGGCTAAAGTGCGTACCGGCCGTGCGCATACCGGCCTGCTTGATCAAGTGGAAGTGGAATACTGGGGCAGCATGGTGCCTGTGAGCCAAGTGGCGAACGTAACACTTTTGGATGCGCGTACGATTGGTGTGAAACCGTTCGAGAGCAATATGGCTGCAAAAGTCGAGAAAGCGATCCGTGATTCCAACTTGGGCCTGAACCCTGCTTCTGTCGGCGATTTGATCCGTGTCCCTATGCCTATGCTGACTGAGGAACGCCGTAAAGATTTGATCAAAGTGGTTCGCGGCGAAGCTGAAGAGGGCCGTGTGTCTATCCGCAATGTGCGCCGTGATGCAAACGACCACATCAAAAAATTGTTGAAAGACAAAGAGATTTCTGAAGATGAAGCACGCCGTGGTGAGGAAGCGGTTCAGAAGTTGACCGACAAATACATTGCTGAGGCAGACAAGCTCTTGGCTGCCAAAGAAGAAGATTTGATGGCGATTTAATCCTGTGTGCAAACCGTTCAGACGGCCTTTGGACGGTTTGCTCCCTGAAAGGCAGACATGAAAAGCAGTACGCAGACGATTTTGGAACACTCTGCCATCCCCCGACATATTGCTGTTATTATGGACGGCAACGGACGTTGGGCAAAGAAGCGTTTTCTTCCCCGTGTGATGGGGCATAAGCGTGGCTTGGATGCGCTGGAGAATATGGTGAAGCATTGTGCTGAACTGGGTGTGCAGTATTTGACCGTGTTTGCTTTTTCGACTGAAAACTGGCGACGCCCCGAGGAAGAGGTTTCTTTTCTGATGGGGCTGTTTTTGCAGGCTTTGCAAAAGCAGGTGCGCCGTTTGCACGACAACAATATGCGCTTGAGGGTCATCGGCAGCCGTGAGCGGTTTCATGCTGAAATCCTGAAGGGGATTGAGGCAGCGGAGGCGTTGACGGCAAACAATACCGGTTTGACTTTGAGCATTGCTGCCGATTATGGCGGCCGCTGGGATATTTTACAGGCGGCAAATCAGTTGATTGCCGAGGGTGTAACTGAGATTACGGAAGAGGCGTTGTCGCGCTATTTGATGTTGGGCGATGCACCCGAGCCGGATTTGTTTATCCGTACCGGCGGCGAGACGCGCATCAGCAATTTCCTGCTGTGGCAGATGGCGTACGCGGAATTGTATTTTACGGATACACTGTGGCCTGATTTTAATGAGAAATCGCTAAACGAGGCGATTGCTTCGTTCCAAAAACGGGAACGCCGCTTCGGGCGGACTTCCGAACAGCTGCCGGTTGAGCAGCAACGGGGTTGAGAACTATGTTGAAACAACGGATTTTGACGGCGCTGTGGCTTTTGCCGCTGATGCTGGGTATGCTGTTTTATGCACCTATGTGGCTGTGGGCGGCGTTTTGCGGCCTGATTGCCATGCTGACTTTGTGGGAATATGCCCGCATGAGCGGCTTGGATAAGCTGAAAATCAATCATTATTTGGCTTCAACGCTGGTGTTCGGCGTGATTGCCTATGCCGGCGGTTGGCAGCTGCCTGATTTGGTTTGGTATGTCGTATTGGCGTTTTGGCTGATTGTCATGCCTTGGTGGCTGAAAGCGAAATGGAAGTTAAACGGCGGCTGGCAGGCTTACACGGTCGGTTGGTTGTTGGTGATGCCGTTTTGGTTCGCATTGGTTTACCTGCGTCCTCAGCCTGAAGATGCGCTGTCTTTATTGGCGATTATGGGCTTGGTGTGGGTGGCCGATATTGGCGCGTATTTCTGCGGCAAATCGTTTGGCAAGCGCAAAATTGCGCCGACCATCAGCCCGGGTAAAAGCTGGGAAGGTGCGATCGGTGGCGCATTGTGCGTTGCCGTGTACATGACCATCGTATGGAAAGCCGGTTGGCTGGCTTTTGAAGCCGGCTGGTTAAAAACTATTTTTATCGGCTTGATTTTGACCGTTGTCAGCGTGTGCGGCGATTTGCTGGAAAGCTGGCTCAAACGTGCGGCCGGTATCAAAGACAGCAGTAATCTGTTGCCGGGACACGGCGGCGTGTTCGACCGTGTGGACAGTCTGATTGCCGTTATCAGCATTTATGCCGCCTTTGTATATTTGTTTTAAACCGCCTGTCTCACATGGTTGGGGGAGCTGATTATGTCCGAACAAAAACAGATTTCATCTTTATCGATCTTGGGCGTATTGTTGGCACTGGGATTGATGGCTGCGGCGTTTATTTTGGGCGTGCAGTTTAAGAATCTGCGCCAACCGGGGACGATTACCGTAAAAGGTTTGGCGGAGAAAAACTTCCAATCTGACAGCGCAACGTGGAATACAGGCGTAAATGCGCACGGCGAGAGCTACCAGGAAGTTTTGGATTTGCTGACGGCAAGACGCAAGAGGCTGTCTAAATTTTTGGGCGAGCAACGCTTTACGGCGGCTGAAATGAAAGTAGGCTTGCCCGAAGTGTCGCGCGTTTTCAATGAAACCCGCGATGAACTGGGCAACGTAACCCGCACGCCCAACGGCTACGATGGCGACCTCAATATTGTGGTCAACACCAAAAAACTGGACAAAATCCAAGCAGCACAGCGCGCCATTTTGAATTTCCGTGCGCAAAACGAATTCATCCGCTTCGACAATCCGCAATATTTGCTGGGCAATTTGGAAACCATCAAACGCGATTTGATTACGCAGGCGACTGAGGACGCGCAGAAACGCGCGGCCGAATTTGCCAAAACCGGCGGCGGCAAAGTGGGCGCCATGCGTTCTGCTTCGCAAGGCTCGTTCAACATCTATGCCGACACCGGCAGCAGCGAGGACGATGAGTACGGCGGTTCTTACGATAAAAGTACCGTCGGCAAGCAAGTCCGACTGGTTGTTACCATCGAATACGGCATTGAGTAGTTCTTTCAGACGGCCTTTTCAGCTGGGAGGCAAAAGGCCGTCTGAAAATTGAAAACGGCAAAGAAATCTATTTCAAACACAATGAATACCGTTTGCACAGCACATAAAGAACACACCATGACACAACAAGTTCTGACCATATTAGGCAGTACCGGCAGCATAGGCGAAAGCACTTTAGACGTTGTCTCTCGCCATCCTGAGAAATTCCGCGTGTTCGCGCTGGCAGGGCATAGGCAGGTGGACAAGCTGGCGGCGCAATGCAAACAGTTCCACCCGGAATATGCCGTTGTCGGCGATGCCGGTCATGCGGCCGAGCTGGAAAAGAAACTCAAACAAGAAGGCATCAGTACGCAGGTCTTATATGGTTCTCAAGCCTTGATTGATGTCGCCTCTGCCGATGAAGTCAGCGGCGTGATGTGTGCCATTGTCGGCGCGGCCGGTTTGCCGTCGGCTTTGGCCGCTGCTCAAAAGGGCAAAACCATTTATCTGGCAAACAAAGAAACGCTAGTGGTTTCCGGCGCATTGTTCATGGAAACTGCCCATCAAAACGGCACCACCGTCTTGCCGATTGACAGCGAACACAACGCCATCTTTCAAGTATTGCCAAGGGATTACACAGGCCGTCTGAATGAGCACGGTATCAATTCAATTATCCTGACCGCATCGGGCGGGCCCTTCCTTAATACAGATTTAAGTACATTTGACAGCATTAAGCCCGAGCAGGCGGTCAAGCATCCGAATTGGAGCATGGGTCGCAAAATTTCCGTCGATTCCGCGTCAATGATGAATAAGGGCTTGGAGTTGATTGAGGCGCATTGGCTGTTTAACTGTCCGCCGGAAAAACTGGAAGTCGTCATTCATCCGCAATCCGTGATACACAGCATGGTGCGTTATCGAGATGGTTCGGTATTGGCGCAGTTGGGTAATCCCGATATGCGTACGCCGATTGCTTATTGCTTGGGCCTGCCCGAACGTATCGATTCCGGTGTGGGCGAGCTGGATTTCGGCGCTTTATCCGCGTTGACCTTCCAAAAGCCTGACTTTGACCGTTTCCCATGTCTGAAACTTGCCTATCAGGCCATGAATGCAGGCGGTGCCGCACCTTGCGTGCTGAACGCCGCAAACGAAGTTGCTGTGGCTGCTTTTTTAGAGAAACGTATCAAGTTTACCGATATTGCCAAAGTCGTTGCCCACTGCCTTGCCCAAGATTTTTCAGACGGCCGTCACGATATCGAAGGTCTGTTGGCGCAAGACGCGCAAACACGCAGGCAGGCAGAAGCCTTTATCGGCAAACAATAAAGCTTCAACGACAGGCCGTCTGAAACGCCAACCGCTTGGCATTTAGGCAGACAAAATGGAACAACTGCCTTTATAATCGGTTTTCAGACGGCTTTATCCGTTGATGATCACATTCCACTCAGGGGATTTTTTTGCAAACCTTTTTAGCCTTTATCGTCGCTATTCTGATTTTGGTCAGCCTGCATGAGTTCGGACACTATATTGTTGCCCGCTGGTGCGGCGTTAAAGTCGTGCGCTTTTCCGTCGGCTTCGGTAAGCCCTTTTTCACCCGAAAACGCGGCGATACCGAGTGGTGTCTTGCCCCGATTCCGCTGGGCGGTTACGTTAAAATGGTCGATACGCGCGAAGGCGAGGTGGCGGAAGCAGATTTGCCGTACGCCTTTGACAAGCAGCATCCGGCCAAGCGCATCGCCATTGTCGCCGCCGGCCCTTTGACCAATTTGATTTTGGCCGTTTTGCTTTACGGTTTGAGCTTTTCCTTCGGTGTAACCGAGTTGCGCCCCTATGTCGGCATGGTCGAGCCTGCCAGTATTGCCGCCAAAGCAGGTTTTCAGGAAGGCGATAAGATTGTATCGGTCAACGGAATCGCCGTTAAAGACTGGAGCGATGCGCAAACCGAGATGGTGTTGAACCTTGAAGCCGGCCCTGTAAAAGTCGCTGTTCAGACGGCCTCAAATGCCCAAGCCATCCGCATAATTGATGCCGCCGGCACGCCTGAAGCAGGTAAAGTTGCGAAAAACCAAGGCAACATCGGCCTTTTGCCTTTTAGAATTACTAACCGCATCGGCAAAGTCTTGGCCAATAGTCCGGCCGAAAAAGCAGGTTTGAAGGAAAACGACAAACTGTTGACCGCCGATGGGAAGCCCATCGAAAGCTGGCAGGCATGGACGGAACTCTTCCGCTCCAGCCCCGGCAAACGAATCGAATTGACTTACGAGCGCGACGGTAAAATACTGGCGACCGCTATCCGACCGGACAGCGTCGAGCAGTCGGCGGGCGTGCTGGTCGGTAGAGCAGGGCTTGCCGCCCAGGCGGATAAAGAGTGGGATAAAACCATCCGCTACCGTTATACGCCTTCCGTTGCCCAAGCCTTTGAATTGGGTTGGAACAAAACCGTCAACTATTCGTGGACGACCCTCAAATTTTTCGGAAAACTGGTTACAGGCAATGCCTCTTTGAACCATATTTCCGGCCCCCTGACCATTGCCGATGTCGCCGGACAATCCGCCAAACTCGGATTGCAGAGCTACCTCGAATTTCTGGCCTTGGTCAGCATCAGCTTAGGCGTGTTGAACCTTTTGCCCGTACCCGTTTTAGACGGCGGACATTTGGTTTTCTATACCGCCGAATGGATACGCGGAAAGCCTTTGAGCGAGCGCATACAGGCAGTCGGCCTGCGCTTCGGACTGGCAGCTATGCTTTTGATGATGGCTGTGGCTTTCTTTAATGACATCAACCGTTTGTTTGGATAATTTATGAAACTGAACCAGATTGCTTCCGCTTTAATGGTATTGAGCCTGTCGCCAATGGCATTGGCTGACTTTACCATTCAGGACATCCGCGTCGAAGGCCTGCAACGCACCGAGCCGAGTACTGTCTTCAACTACCTGCCCGTTAAAGTCGGTGATAATTTTAATGATGCGCGCAGTGAAGAAATCATCAAAAAACTCTACGCAACCGGTTTCTTTGACGACGTACGCGTCGAGACCATGGACAATCAAGTCCTGCTGACCGTGATTGAGCGTCCGACCATCAGCTCGCTCAATATTACCGGCGCGAAAATGCTGCAAAACGATGCCATCAAGAAAAACCTTGAAGCATTTGGTTTGGCGCAATCCCAATACTTTAACCAAGCAACGCTGAACCAAGCCGTTGCCGGTTTGAAAGAAGAGTATTTGAGCCGTGGCAAACAGTCTGTCCAAATCACTCCGACCGTAACCAAACTCGCCCGCAACCGCGTGTCTATCGATATTGCCATTGAAGAGGGCAAATCTACCAAGATTACCGATATTTCATTTGAAGGTAACGAAGTTTATTCCGACCGCCGTCTGATGAAACAAATGTCCCTGAGCGAAGGCGGCATGTGGACTTGGATCACGAAGAGCAACCAGTTCAATGAGCAAAAATTTGCTCAGGACATGGAAAAAATTACCAATTTCTATCAAAACAACGGCTACTTCAACTTCCGCATTTTGGATACCGATATCCAAACCAACGAAGACAAAACCAAGCAAACCATTAAAGTAACCGTCAGCGAAGGCGACCGCTTCCGCTGGGGTAATGTACGCATCGAAGGCGATACGCTGGAAGTGCCGAAAGAAGATTTGGAAAAACTGCTGACCATGAAGCCGGGCAAATGGTACGAGCGCGCGCAAATGTCTAATTCGCTCGAAGCCATCCAAAACCGCATGGGTCAGGCAGGTTACGCATTCAGCGAAATCAACGTCCAACCGATTCCAAATGCCGAAACGCATACCGTTGATTTTGTGTTGACCGTTCAACCGGGCCGCAAAATCTATGTAAACGAAATTAACATTACCGGCAACAACAAAACCCGTGACGAGGTCATCCGTCGCGAGTTGCGCCAAATGGAATCGGCGCCTTACGACTCCGCCAAACTGCAACGTTCTAAAGAGCGCGTTGAGTTGTTGGGCTATTTCGACAACGTTCAATTTGATGCGGTTCCTGTGGCCAATACGCCTGACCAAGTTGACCTGAACATGAGCCTGACCGAACGTTCTACCGGCTCGCTCGACTTGAGCGCAGGTTGGGTTCAGGATACCGGTTTGGTGATGTCTGCCGGCGTGGCTCAAGACAACCTGTTCGGTACGGGTAAATCCGTTTCTCTGCGCGCTTCCCGCAGTAAAACCACAGTAAACGGCTCATTGTCGTTTACCGACCCATACTTCACACCTGATGGCGTAAGCTTGGGCTACGACCTTTACGGCAAGACTTACGACCCGCGTAAAGCTTCTTCCAGCGCGAAACAATATAAAACCACGACTTTCGGCGGCGGTTTGCGTATCGGTATTCCGGTTACCGAATATGACCGTGTGAACTTCGGTTTGGCCGCAGAGCGTCTGACCGTGAACACCTACAAAGGCGCGCCTAAACGCTATGCCGACTTTATCAACCAATACGGTAAAGGCGACGGCAGCGGCGTAGGCAGCTTCAAAGGCTGGTTGTACAAAGGTACCATCGGCTGGGGTCGCAACAAAACCGACAATGCCTTGTGGCCGACCCGCGGTTACCTGACCGGCGTAAACGGCGAAATCGCTTTGCCGGGCAGCGATCTGCAATACTACACCCTGACCCACAACCAAACTTGGTTCTTCCCGTTGAGCAAAGATTTCACGCTGATGCTGGGTGGCGAAGTCGGTTATGGCAACGGCTACGGCAAAACCAAAACCATGCCGTTCTTTGAAAACTTCTACGGCGGCGGCTTAGGCTCTGTCCGCGGCTTTGAAAGCGGTACGCTGGGCCCGAAAGTCTATGACGAATACGGCGAGAAAATCAGCTATGGCGGTAACAAAAAAGCCAACGTTTCCGCAGAGTTGCTCTTCCCGATGCCGGGCATTAAAGACTCGCGTACCGTTCGTCTGAGCCTGTTTGCCGATGCGGGCAGCGTGTGGGACGACAAAACCTACAGCGACAGCAGCAGCAATTCTTATTACACCAATGGCGCGCTCCAAAACGTGTATGGCGTAGGTACAACGCACAAATCGACATTCAAAAACGAATTGCGTTACTCTGCCGGTGCTGCCGTAACTTGGCTCTCTCCGCTGGGTCCGATGAAGTTCAGTTATGCTTATCCGATTAAGAAAAAAGAAGGCGACGAAATCCAACGCTTCCAATTCCAACTCGGTACGACATTCTGATGATATTTAGGCCGTCTGAAACCAGGTTTGTCCGTTTCAGACGGCCTCATGGCAGATTGGCGGCAAGCTTATTGCAAACCGCCCGTTTGTTTTCAAGCAAGGATTTTTATCATGAGTAAAATAGCCGACACCCTCCGTATCCTCGCCGTAGCCCTGCCGGGTTTTGTGCTGTTGCCGCAAGCGGCGGCGGATGGCGTGCAGAAAATCGGTTTTATCAATACCGAGCGCGTTTATCAGGAATCCAAGCAGGCGCAAAACATTCAGATGACTTTGGAAAAAGAGTTCAAAAGCCGTCAAACCGCCTTGCAAAAGCTGCAGCAGGAAGGTGAGGCTTTGGAGCGAAAACTGAGTAGCGACAAGCTCAGCGACAGCCAAAGGGAAGCGGAAACCCAAAAATGGCGCAATCTGGTACAGAAATTCCGCAAGCAGCAGACCGAGTTGGCAGAAGACTACAACCTGCGCCGCAATGAAGAATTCGCCGCGCTCCAGCAAAATGCCAACCGCGTCATCGTCGATTTGGCCAAGCGCGAAGGTTACGACTTCATCTTGCAGGACGTGATTTACGTCAACGGTCGCTATGATATTACCGACAGCGTTATCAAAGCCCTAAACGCACACTGACCCTGCTCGGCAGCGAATGTAACCATACAGACAAACCTAAGGCCGTCTGAAACCCAAACCGGCATCTTTCAGACGGCCTGACATCTTGACGGCAGATTATCATGACTTCACAAGCATACACCCTGTCCCAAATCGTTTCCCAACTCGGCGGCGAATGGAAAGGCGAAGACATCGCCATTACCGCCGTCCGTCCGTTGGATCAGGCGCTGGCGGAACACATCAGCTTTTTGGCCAATCCGAAATACAAAGCCGAAGTACACGACAGCCAGGCAGGCGCAGTGATTGTGTCGCCGAAAGCCGCGGACGAATTTGCGGGCCGCAACCTGATTGTGGCTGCCGACCCTTATCTTTATTTTGCCAAAGTGGCACGATTGTTCTCGCCGATTGTCAAAGCACAGGGCGGCGTACATCCGACCGCCGTTGTCGAGGCAAGCGCCAAAGTGCCGGCAAGCTGCGAAATCGGCGCGAATGCCTATATCGGCGCGAATGCCGTATTGGGCGAAGGCTGCCGTATTTTGGCCAATGCTGTTGTCCAACACGATTGCACGTTGGGCGATGAAGTCGTGCTGCATCCCAACTCCGTCATCTATTACGGCTGCACTTTGGGCAACCGTGTCGAAATCCATAGCGGTGCCGTCATCGGCGCAGACGGTTTCGGCTTGGCCTTTGCCGGCGATTCATGGTTTAAAATTCCGCAAACCGGCGCAGTCACGCTGGGTGATGATGTGGAAATCGGTTCGAACACCAATATCGACCGCGGCGCAATGAGCGATACGACCGTTGGCAACGGCACCAAAATCGACAACCAAGTCCAAATCGGCCACAACTGCAAAATCGGTTCGCACACCGTTATCGCCGCCAAAACCGGTATTTCCGGCAGCGTCACCATCGGCAATTATTGTATTATCGGCGGCGGCGTCGGCACGGTCGGACACATTGAAATCGCCGATAAAACCACCATCGGCGGCGGAACATCCGTTACCCACAGCATTACCGAAAGCGGCCAGCATCTGGCCGGTATTTTCCCGATGTCGGGCTACAAAGACTGGGCACGCAATGCCGTTTATATCCACCGTTTGAGCGAAATGAACAAACGCCTCAAAACACTGGAAAAACAGCTTGCCGACAGCGACGAAGCCTAAAGGCGGTGCAAACAGTCCGCGCCCCGCATCCGAATACGTTTAAACCCAATACAAACAAGGAAAGACGAACATCATGGACGTACAACTCCCGATCGAAGCCAAAGACATTCAAAAACTTATCCCACACCGTTATCCGTTTTTGCAACTCGACCGCATTACTGCGTTCGAACCGATGAAAACCCTGACTGCGATTAAAAACGTCACCATGAACGAGCCGCAGTTCCAAGGCCACTTTCCCGACCTGCCCGTGATGCCCGGCGTGCTGATTATCGAAGCCATGGCGCAAGCGTGCGGCACACTCGCCATCCTCAGCGAAGGCGGCCGCAAAGAAAACGAATTCTTCT
>ERZ773024.387-NODE-387-length-16418-cov-7.848011_pt1 | contig 16418 bp, 9 predicted proteins | sample MGYA00511667_ERZ773024 | MGnify/ENA primary metagenome ERZ773024 (study PRJEB29015, sample SAMEA2738117) | human oral metagenome | biome: human oral; feature: human-associated habitat; material: saliva | place: China | collected 2258 ... | reverse complement strand
AGATTTGCCAGCATGAACTGGATCACTTGGAAGGACGAATCATTTAGGAGGAAAGTAAATGAAACGAATAGTCTTTGAACTGCTTTTTATCGTAACGACCTGGTATATCTTTTTACCGCCTCTTAACCTGACCAGCTGGGAATTTCTCTTTTTCCTCTGTGGGCATTTGCTGCTTGTGGCTATTTTATTTGGCTTTGGCAAGGGAATAAATCTGGTCAAAACAGTTCATGTGCGCCACGGTAAAGCGGAAGCTGCCTTAAATCTAGAGAGTTTCAAAATCAATCGATTAGGGAAAATCCTTTTAGCTTCTATTGGAGGAATTCTTCTCTTAGCTGGTTTAGTTTCCTTGGTGACCTCCAGCATTTTTCAGGCTAAAAATTATGCTAATGTAGTCACAGTTACGGAAAAAGACTTTACTGAATTTCCTAAGACTGACACCAGTAAGGTTCCTATCTTAGATAGAAGTACCGCTGAAAAAATTGGGGACCGCTACTTGGGTTCCCTAACGGATAAGGTGTCGCAGTACGTAGCCGCAGACACCTATACCCAATTGACGATTGATGGGAAACCTTATCGGGTTACACCGCTAGAATACGCAGATCCTATCAAATGGTTTAACAATCAAGCCAAGGGAATCGGCGAGTATATCAAGGTAGACATGGTAACTGGTAATGCGGACTTGGTGGACTTGAAGACACCAATCAAGTATTCTGACTCGGAGTATTTTAACCGCGATGTCAAACGTCACCTACGCTTGAAGTACCCAACTAAAATCTTCAAGACTCCATCTTTTGAGGTGGACGATGAGGGCAATCCTTTCTATGTAGCAACGGTTTACCAAAAGCAATTTGGACTTGCGGTTCCTCGTCCTGTTTCAGTCATTATCTTGGATGCCACAAATGGAGAAACCAAGGAATACAGCTTGGCTGATGTTCCAGAATGGGTGGACAGGGTCTATCCAGCTGAGGAAACTATTGAGCAAATTAACTACAACGGCAAGTACAAGGACGGTTTCTGGAATGCCATGATTTCCAAGAAAAATGTGACCCAGACTACCAAGGGATATAATTACTTGTCTATCGGTAATGACATCTACCTCTACACAGGTGTGACATCGGCCAATGCAGATGAAAGTAATCTTGGTTTTATCCTAGAAAATATGCGAACAGGAGAAATCACTAAGTACAGCTTGGCTTCTGCGACAGAAGAATCAGCCCGTGAATCAGCCGAAGGTGCTGTTCAGGAGAAATCCTACAAGGCAACCTTCCCAATCCTCATCAACCTCAATGACAAGCCTCTCTACATCATGGGTTTGAAGGACAATGCAGGCTTGGTCAAAGAGTACGCTTTGGTAGACGCAGTCGAGTACCAAAATGTTATCGTAGCAACGACAGTGGAAGAGCTGCTCAGCAAGTACGCCAATAAAAACGATCTTGAAATTGACAATGCAACCACAGAAAGCATCAAGGGTGTGGTAGCAGATCTCAAATCAGCTGTTATCAAGGGAGACACCGTCTACTTCTTTAAAGTTGATGGCAAGATTTATAAGGTCAAGGCCTCAGTATCAGATGACCTTCCTTACCTTGAAAATGGTAAAACCTTCGAAGGTCAAGTCGGAAAAGATAACTATCTCAAGACATTTAAAGTTCAGTAAAGACAGCTTTTTTTAAGAAGTATATGTTATAATAAGGTAAATTAAGACTAATGGAGGACAAACAAATGGGTTTTTATTTGATGCTTGCTTCAATGCTACTCGGACTACTCGCTTTGAAGATAGGTGTTTCTCAGTTCAAGGAGAAAAAAGATAAATTCTTATCTATCTTAACAAGTTTAGCTGACATAGCCCTTGTTCTCGTGGCTGTCTGGTTAGGATGGCCCAAATAAATAGAGAACCCTCGGTCAAACCGAGGGTTTTCAGATGAATTTCTTGGTTGTGGTTAAAAAATATGCTACACTATCAATATGAAAATTTTAATCCCAACAGCAAAAGAAATGAACACAGACTTGCCTAGTATCGAAGCAGCTCCTTTAAAACCAGAAAGTCAGGCGGTACTTGATGCCTTGGCTCTCTATTCTGCTAGTCAAATGGAAAGTTTTTACAAGGTTTCAGCAGAGAAAGCTGCGGAAGAATTTCAAAATATTCAGGCTTTGAAAAGGCAAAGAGCTCAACACTACCCAGCTCTGAAACTTTTTGATGGGCTTATGTATCGCCATATCAAGCGAGATAAATTGACCGAGGCAGAACAAGCCTATCTTGAAAATCATGTCTTCATTACCTCGGCTTTGTACGGTGTTGTTCCAGCCTTGTCACCTATGGCCCCTCACCGTTTGGACTTTTTGATGAAGTTAAAAGTTGCTGGTAAGACTTTGAAGAGCCATTGGAAGTCAGCCTACGATGAAGCTGTGAAGAAGGAAGACCTAATTTTCTCCCTCTTGTCATCCGAGTTTGAGACAGTATTTTCTAAGGAAATCAGAGAAAAGATGGTGACCTTCAAATTCATGGAGGATAGAGGTGGTCAGTTGAAGATTCATTCAACTATTTCCAAGAAAGCGCGTGGTGCCTTCCTGACAGCCCTGATAGAAAATCAAGTACAGACGATGGAGGAAGCTCGTCGCTTAAGCTTTGCAGGATTTGCCTACCGAGAAGATTTGTCCCAGCCACAGGAATTGGTTTTTGTAAAGGAAGTATAGAAAATAGATAAAAGAAAAAGTCAGCAGTATTATGCTGACTTTTCTAGTTTATAAAGTATTGGATATATGAATCTCATTTGATAAACAGTTAAGATGATTAACCAAGTCCATGATTGACAGATGGTTTCGGCAAATAAACTTCTTGGTAATTCCTGGAATATAGAAATTAGACACGATGATATCGTAATCTGTCTGATTTAAAATCTCAGGACTTGTTTTCAATTCATCCCAAATATCGAAGGTAAAGCGGTTATTACAGTAATAGGAAAGCATATCAACAAAGGTAAGGGATATAGCATGGTCAAAGTTACTGATAATCAAAACCTTGATAGGTGGTCGATTTTCTAACAACTGAGTAGAGAGGTTTTCAGCATGGGTTAAGATGGTGTACATCAAGTGTTCCAACTGTTCAGGATGGTCATGCTGTCCAATTGCCTGACGGTATTGAGCCAGTTCTTGACGCGCACTCCCCATAAAGTCTGGGAAGTAAACTTCAAACTTTTTAATCGTCAATGCTTTTTGTTCAAATAAGATTGGGGTAGAAAAGATTTCCTGTCTTTCAAAGAAAGCGGTGTTGTGTAAATGCCAAATCAGCTCATCGTGGTTGGTAAAAGTAATCTTATATTGTTTTGATAGGCGTTCTAGTATTTGACTAAGTAATTGGTAAGAGTGTCTTGCTTCACTGTTCTCTTCTAAAGAGTTGAAGAATTCTTGAGGATCTAAGAAAATGTTACTTTGAATAAAGGAAATAAAAATTTGTGCAATGATATCTGGAGTGATTTCAAGTCCCAGTTTTTCAGAGAAATGAACAAGTATCTCCTCAAAGTTTGGAATACTCGCCAAAATAGGATAGTATTCATCATAGAAATGATTTGGTAAGTCGATAAAATGACCATTTTTGATGCGGTAAATACTGATAGCTATCATCAGTTTGTACATTCTATAAATTGAAAATCGCATTGGATAATTCGTGATTTTATAGAAGAAGTCAGCAAATTCTGTTAAATCTTCCTCAGGAAGGTCAGGAAAAGGCCAATCTAGGAAATAATAGCGTTCAGAAAAATATTGGGCAAAAAAATAGCGAATATCGATTTCATTGCCACGTATTTCGGATGGAGTAAATGATAGTTCAATTTGGAATTGAGTTGATAGAGTTTTTGTAATATTTCTGCCCAGTCGATAGAGGTTGGCATTACTAGAGTGAAGATTTTCAATTGTTCGATAAATAGGTAGCCCCTCATTAAAAAACAGATACTCTAGTAATTGAAAAGATTGAGAATTAGCAAGAAAATATTGATAAATATCTTCTACACTAGTGTTAACTTCTAAATCTATCATAATTCCGTTAACGGAAGATTGGATATCAATAGATGGAAAGGCAATACGTAATTCATTTAAATCACTTTTTAAGATTCGTTCTGTACATCCTAATTTTTCGGCTAGTTCATACAATTTCATCCAATTACGATTCTGAATTAAGGTTTCCATTAAACGTAATTGTCTTTGATCTTTTGTGGATAAAAGGTTGCGCATATAGGTAATTTCCTCCTTAGTTCATTATATCATATTTTTTGTCTAAAAAGTACAAAAAATTTAGAGTAAGAAAATTGTCGTTAGCAATCAGAAAAATTAGAATAAGATAAGTGGCTTTTAGGTACAAAAATAGAATATATTAATTGTATAGAAAATATTGATTTATATATCAAATAGTTGTAGAGTAGGAATTATAAAATACTATCTAGGAGTTCAAAATGAAACATTCACATAAGAAATCATTTGACTGGTATAGCATGCAACAACGATACTCTATTCGTAAGTATCACTTTGGTGCAGCTAGTGTCTTGCTCGGTACAGCTTTAGTATTGGGAACTGCCGCTAATGCGCAATCAGTACAAGCGGAGGAACAACATCCAGAAGCAACTAACAGTGTTTCTGTTGATAAGGTAGATGAAGCTACTAAACCAGCAGAAGTTTCTACACCTAAAAAAGAAACAACTTATGCAGCTCCAACTGTTGCGAACCCAGTAGAAACGACTCCAGCTAAAACTGAAGAAGCTACTAGACCAGCAGAAAAAGTTGAAGAAGCAAAAGATAAAAAAGAAGAAGTAACGCATCAAGATGCTGTTGACAAGTCAAAATTATTAACAGCTCTTTCGCGTGCTAAAAAATTAGAAAGCAAGTTATATACAGAAGCAAGTGCTGCTAACTTGCAAGCAAGTATCCAAGCTGGTCAAAGCTTGCTTGGGAAAGCAGATGCATCTGAAGCTGAATTATCAGCAGCAGAGTCATCTATTCAATCGGCTATTATTGGTCTAGAACTTCGTTCTAACTCTGATAAAGGAACAGTATCAGAAACTCCAGTAGTGAAGAAAGCTGACACAGCAGAAGCAAAAGAAGAAGCTAAACCAGCTGCAAGAACGACTGACCGTTCAGCTGTTGATAGTAGCGTTTTAGCAACTAATGCACCTGCCAAAGTAGAAACAACTTCAGCTCCAAAATCTACTAATGAACTTTTGAAACCAGCTCTTAGCCTTTCTGATGCTCGCCAAAATCCAGCTATCCGTAAGGAAGACTTGGATAAAGGGCATAGTGGCTTTAGAGCAGCTAGCAATCCAGCTAACCCAATTGTTTCAGGTTCTGGAAATACAGTTGCATTTACAGATATTAGTCAAGGTGGTCGTAGTTATAGTTTCCGTGGCTACGGAAACTCACGTGGTGGTAATTCAATTCATTACGATGTAACAACAGTACGTCAAGGTAATAGATTGAATTTCACAATTAGATACTCTGGTCCAGGTGAATTTGTTAATAATAACTTTATCTTGGACAAAGGGGATGGATTTGGAAATCCTTCAAATGCAACCATCACAACTCCAAGATTAAGAGAGCAATCAAAACCTATTAGCCAGGGTGCCAACTTCGTATCTCACTCAGGATACAGTATGACCTCTGCTACTTCAACAAATATGGAACAAACAATCAGATTTAGTTTGCCTATCATTAATCCAAATGGTGACTTGTCTGTTCGTTTGAAACCAGTTACTTTTAACGTGGACCAAGGTGGTGGCGGTGCCGCTACTAGCAATGACCCATACAGTAACTCTAACTATTATTATAGAGCAAACCCACTCCTCTTGGATGCAAATCCAAATGGTGGTACTAGTAACAAGACTGTTACAGAAGAACTTGAATTCCAAACTATCTATCTTCCAACTAGTAAATTGCCAGAAGGTGAGACTAGATTAGTTAGAGAAGGTGAAAAAGGACAACGTCAAATTACCTATAAAGTTCATCGATTAGGTAATGAAACAATCCTTGGCTTGCCAATTAGTAATAGAGTTACTAAAGAAGCTAAACCACGTATTGTTCAAATCGGTGTTGCTAAAGAATTCATTGAAACTGTAAAACCACGTGTTGATCAAAATAAAATCGGTGATACCAATAACCTCACTTTCTATCTTGATAATGATGGTAACGGTGTTTACACTGAAGGTGTAGACGAACTTGTTCAAAGAATTGCTATTAAAGATGGTGCTAAAGGTGAAAAAGGAGATCAAGGTGAACGTGGTCTGACTGGAGCACAAGGTGCTAAAGGTGAAAAAGGGGATCAAGGTGAACGTGGTCTCACTGGAGCTAAAGGTGAAAAAGGAGATCGAGGCGAACGCGGTCTGACTGGAGCACAAGGTGCCAAAGGTGAAAAAGGAGACCAAGGTGAACGCGGTCTGACTGGAGCACAAGGTGCTAAAGGTGAAAAAGGAGACCAAGGTGAACGCGGTCTAACCGGAGCTAAAGGTGAAAAAGGAGACCAAGGTGAACGCGGTCTAACCGGAGCACAAGGAGCTAAAGGTGAAAAAGGAGACCAAGGTGAACGCGGTTTAACTGGAGCTAAAGGTGAAAAAGGAGATCGAGGCGAACGCGGTCTAACCGGAGCACAAGGTGCTAAAGGTGAAAAAGGAGACCAAGGTCAGGCAGGTCGTGACGGTGTAACTCCAACCGTAACCGTTAAAGATAATAAAGAAGACGGCACTCATACTATCACGATTAACGACGGTAGAGGTAATGTTACAAGTACTGTTGTAAGAGATGGTTTCGATGGCGCAAGTCCATTAGTTGCGACTCAACGAAATGACGCAGATAAAACAACGACTGTTATCTTCTATTATGACCAAAATGATAACAACGAATTTGATGCAGGCGATACAAAACTAAAAGAAGTTGTCATTGCAGATGGAGCTAAAGGTGAAAAAGGGGACCAAGGCGAACGTGGTCTAACCGGAGCGCAAGGTGAAAAAGGAGACCGTGGTGACCGTGGTGAAACAGGAGCAGCGGGACGTGACGGAAAAACTCCAAAAATCACAACTGCTCGTGGAGCAGACGGCCGTAGTACTGATATTACATTTACTATTCCTGGAGAAGAGCCTGTTGTAGCTAACATTAAAGATGGTAAAGATGGACGTACACCAACCATCGACTTAAATGCCTTAGCTGAAGCAGCAGCAAGATTAAACAATCAAAGAAGCGGAAGAGTAAGAAGAGCTTTAGCAGACGCCCCATCTACAGCACCAGCAGAAAAACCAAGAGAAGGTACTCTTATTACAGCGTACTTTGATAACAATGGTAATGGTCGATACGATGAAGGTATAGATGAATTAATTGCTAAACAACCAATTTATAATGGTACAGACGGTGCCAATGGTGCAGCAGGTGCAGCCGGACGTAATGGTGCTGAACTATTAAGTGGACCTAAAGCACCAACAGCAGATGATGGTAAAGATGGTGACACTTATATCGATGCAACTACAGGTGATGTTTATAAGAAAGAAAACGGAACTTGGGATAAGATTGGTAACATTCGTGGACCTCAAGGTCTAAAAGGTGAAGCCGGAGTTGCAGGACCACAAGGACCACAAGGGCTACAAGGACCTAAGGGTGAACAGGGTGCTCAAGGTCTTCAAGGACGTGATGGAGCGCAAGGACCTGCAGGACGTGACGGCCGTGAAGGTGTACCAGGACCAGCGGGACGCGACGGACGTGATGGAGCGCAAGGACCTGCAGGACGTGACGGCCGTGATGGAAAAGACGTATTGAACGGCAAAGTTGATCCAACAACAGAAGGTAAAGACGGCGATAAATACGTTAACACAGAAACAGGTGACGTCTTCGTCAAGAACAACGGCACATGGGAAAAAGAAGGCAACATCAAGGGACCTAAGGGTGACAAAGGTGAACGTGGAGAAGATGGTAAGACTCCAGAAGTAACTGTAACTCCAGGTAAAGATGGTCATAGTACCGACATTACATTCACTGTTCCAGGTAAAGATCCAGTTACAGTAAATGTTAAGAACGGAGAAAATGGTCTGAACGGTAAAACTCCAAAAGTTGATTTACTTCGTGTCGAAGGACAAAACGGAAATCCATCTCATACAATTGTGACATTCTATACTGATGAAAACAATGATGGTAAGTACACTCCAGGAACTGATGAACTTCTAGGTTCTGAAATGATTAAAGATGGTGCTAAAGGTGCGGACGGACGTGATGGTAAATCATTGCTTACTGTCAAAGATGGTAAAGAAACTAAAGTTTACCAAGAAGATCCAGCACATCCAGGTCAACCATTGAACCCTGAAAAACCTCTTGCAGTTATTAAAGATGGAGTGGACGGTGTCTCTCCAACAGTAACAGCTGTTCGTAAGGATGAAGAAGGTCATAAAGGTGTAGAAATCACGGTGGATAACCATGATGGTTCACAACCAACTACAGTCTTTGTTCAAGATGGTGCTAAGGGAGAAACTGGTGCAACCGGTCAAGATGGTCAAACTCCTACAATCACAACTCAACGTGGTCAAGATGGTCAAAGCACTCTTGTAACCATTACAACACCAGGAAAAGATCCAGTAACCTTTACTGTAAAAGATGGTAAGAATGGTAGAGATGGCCGTACACCAACTATTGACTTAAATGCATTGGTGGAAGCAGTTAGAAGAGGTGCTGGATCAACTTCTAATTCACAACCTTCTGGAACATCAAGAAGTGCAAGAAATAGAAGAGCATTACCAGATGAAGATAGAAGTGCAACTGAGTCATCAGAAACAGTACAACCAACAACTACAGATGCAACAGATTCACAACCAGTAAATGGTACTCGTATTACAGCATACTATGATAATAATGGTAACGGTAAATACGATCCAGGTGTGGATGAATTAATTGGTACAAGTGACATCTTGAATGGTACAAATGGACGTAATGGTACAGATGGAGCTTCTGGTACAAATGGACGTAACGGTGCTGAATTACTAAGTGGAGTTACTGCCCCAACTGCTAATGATGGTAAAGACGGTGATACTTATATCGACGCCAATACAGGTGATGTTTACAAGAAAGAAAATGGTTCTTGGAACAAGATTGGTAACATCCGTGGTCCTCAAGGAACTGCAGGTGAAAAAGGAGCAACTGGTGAAAAAGGTGAAAAAGGTGACAACGGTAAAGATGGTCGCGCACCAAAAATCAAAGTAGAAGATATTACTTCACCTTCAAGATCTAGAAGAGCTACAGATGCAACTGCAACACCAGCTCGTAACGGTGTTCGTATAACAGTTTACGATGATGTAAATAATAATGGTGTATTTGATGATGGGGACACTGTATTAAATAGTAAAGATATCTATAACGGAATTGATGGACGTGATGGTTCAGCTCCAACTATTACTACAAAAGATAATGGAGATGGAACTCATACTATCACAGTTCAAAATCCAGATGGTTCTGAAGCAACAACTGTTGTTAAAGATGGTAAAGACGGAAAGAGTGCCTATGAACTATGGAAAGAGTATATTTCCAGTGGAACAGTGCCCGATCCTCACAATCCGGGCAGTGTATGGGATCCTTCCAATAATACACTACAACAATTTTGGTATTACCTCACAGGTGCTACCGGTGAAAACGGACAGACACCTCACGTCGGCGATAATGGTAACTGGTGGATTGGTACAACAGACACAGGAGTGCCTGCGCGTGGTAAAGACGGTAAAGACGGCAAAGACGGTAAGGATGGCAAGGATGGCAAAAACGGCAAGGATGGCAAAAACGGTAAGGATGCCGTACCTCCTGTAGTGACTATCGGCGATAACGGCAATTGGTATATCGACGGCGTGGATACCGGCAAATCTTCAAAAGGTAAAGACGGTAAAGATGGTAAGAACGGTAAAGATGGTAAGAACGGTAAGGACGGTAAAACTCCTAACGTGACTATCGGTGATAACGGCAACTGGTATATCGACGGCAGCGACACCGGCAAACCGGCTGTGGGTAAAGACGGCAAGACGCCAGAAGTAGCCATCGGCGAAAACGGCAACTGGTTCATCAACGGCAATGACACCGGCAAACCGGCTTATGGAAAAGACGGTAAAAACGGTAAAGATGGTAAAAACGGTAAAGATGGTAAAGACGGTCAAGATGGTAAAGACGGTAAATCAGGCAAGAGCGCATATGAACTGTGGAAAGAAGAAGTAGCTACCGGTACATTGCCAGATCCTCATCACCCCGGACACTATTGGAATCCTTCAAATAACTCATTGTCTCACTTCTGGCAATTCTTGCGTGGACCTAAAGGCTCTGACGGTATAGACGGAAAAGACGGCGAGCCTGGTGTTACCATACTCGCAGGAGCATACAATGTGCTGCCTGTATTCTATAATGGTAAACTACGTGAGTACGTAAATCCTGATGATGGAAGCGTATTATTCAGAGTATACAAGCCTTCAGGAGCTGCCGCAGGTGTTGGAGTGAAAGTGAAAGCGCTACCAGGTTGCGTAGACAGAAATCGTGAGTATACAACAGATGCAAAGGGTGAATTCATCGTTCCTCGCGATCAACTGCCAGAGAAACGCCCTCTGCCAGAGCGCACGGGTAGAACAACGGTAATTGATAGCGGAACAACTTATGAGTCTGTTCCTAATACAATGACACCTAATAGAGTTCACACTCGCATAGTGATGAAAGCTGCCTCATTGTATGGCAATGGAGGACTTGCTGTGCATTGTGAAGCAAATTGGACAAATATTGTATTTGAGAGAGAACGTGAGGTTGACGGAACATGGGAAAGCTATCCATTAGAGTTGACAACAACCACAGTGAAAGTGGCAAAAATTGAAAACCATACACAGCCGTTAAGCGATACGAATCTCAAATACGGCACGCATTGGCAGAAAAGCGATTTTATCTTCTCCGACAGTGTCAGAGTAATACGCGCAGTTGTAGCCACGGAATACGAAGATCGCTATGCATCAGAAAGCGATAAAAAATTCAAATGGGACAATAAGGACAAGTATTTCACAGTAGTGGGAGATAAGAATTTCTACGGAGAGAAACCTGTAATGCCTGCCGCTGTACTCGTGCCCGAAATAAACGGCTGTCCTCCATTGAAGAATGTGAAAATGTACATTGAACATGGTACTACCAATCTATGGGGAACAATCGATACCGATAAATTTACGTATTATTTTGACAGTAAGTATCCCAAACCTGCCGCTTCTAATCCGACAGTATGGAAGCCTACTAAGCGCCAAGCATCTGAATTGCCTGCAGATTTCCCTTTAAGAGTGCAAGTAACTACATATCATACAGGAAGCCAGATAAATACTTATCAAAAACGGACTAAAGCAAATAGTAACTTCCTGCTTGTAGGAGCTTATCCTAACGCAAATGGCTCGAGCCATGTATTTACTTATCCGGAGCGTAATTCTGGTACCTATCGTGCGATGAGACATTACAGATATATTGAAAAAACCAGCAATAATACTTATTGGCTTAGAGAACCGTATAACCATGAAGGAGTTGGTGAGATAAGTGTTCCGATATTAAAGGCTCCTGCAAATTGGGGAAAGTAACAAAGGAACGTTTAAGAAGAGAGAACTGCCTGTCGGAAGCATTCCGACAGGGCTCCCTTCTTAAAACAAAAAAGAATAGAGAAATAACAAACAAACGAAAGCAATGAAATTACATCATTTAATCATAGCATTCCTTGCAATTCTGCCTACGTTGTCTTCTGTTGCACAAGACAGCAACGACAAGGAAATGAAGGAAATGATTCCTACCCAGCAACGCAAGCCTAAGCATGCCTGGGAGATAGGTGTCGGCGGAACAATGCTCAATTGGGACCGCACATCGGTGACAGGCTTTAAAAGCACTGATAACCAATACCAGTATCGCCTTAAAGTGAGGCATTTGATGGGAGGTGTAAATCTCTATGTTGCTCATGAACTGAGCCGTTGGTTCTACCTCGACTTTCAAGGCACAGCAGGCTTTGCCGGCAAGGAAGAAGGTACTGTCAACAATAATCAGAATAACTATACGCTTATGGGAGGTCTCGGTGTGCAATTCCGCCTGAGCCCACTTTTCAAGTCGCAATACGTAGAGCCTTATCTGCGTGTGGGAGCCAATGTGCTACACCAAAACTTCCTGACCACAGGCGCCGGAGTGTTTAATAACGACCCTACGGGAGAGGCAGGTTGGATAACGGACGATGTGTGGAACGAGCGAGGATATAAGTACGACAAGAAGACAACTTTCCCTGTGTCGCTGGGCGTCGGTGTGAATGCATGGCTCAGCAATTCGCTGGGATTGGGCTTACAGGGCGAGTACTTGACTCCATTTAATAAAAACCAGCCGCATTTTGCGCAAATGACTGTGCGGGTGATGTGGCGCATCGGCGGACACGACAAACGTCCGGCTCCTGTTGTACGCTACATCGAAAGAGAAGTGGAGAAGCCTGTTGAACGCATTGTCGAGAAAGTTGTCGAGAAAGAGGTGCTTGTTCCGGCTGAGGTACAGTTGTGTGAGATGTTCAATAATGTCAACTTTGAATTCGATAAGGATGTGCTGACACGCGAGTCAGTCGATATATTGGAGCAAGCTGCACGAATATTGAAGAATCGCACCGATGCACGTTTCCTCATTACAGGATACACCGATGCACGCGGAAGCGATGCTTATAACTTAGATTTGTCTCGTCGTCGTGCTAAAGTGGTTGTAAATGAGCTTGTGAAGAATGGCGTACCTGCCGAAATGTTGAAGTGGAGCGGTGTGGGTAAACGCATTGCTCATATGCCTGCAAGCGAAACGAACGAAGCACGAATGGGCGATCGTAAGACAACTATCGAGCGAGTACTCAAAATGGAGTATTGGTATAAATTGCCATAATTATCCGGACTTATTTTAGACAGTATTCGTTTTTAGAATATAATTAATTGGAGGATGTGTCACATTAAGTTTGATGGACACATCCTCCTGTTTTTTTGTTTCAAATAGAGAGTGTTACTAAAAACAATCCTTTTAGTTTTGTGTCTTCCACGAGCCTGTGTCGGGTCGGCATTTGCCGGCAGGCGTAGGGGCGTGATTTATCACGTTCCGCCCAGGGTGCAGGGTCCGTTTCGTAGCGTTAGAGAGATTATGTTTTTTTCACGGATATAGGCGGAACGTGATAAATCACGCCCCTACGCCTGACGGATTGCCTGACGGTCGGGCGTGCTGTCGTGAATGGTCAGCAGGTCTACTCTCCGTCGATGAGACTGAGAATGTAGCGGCACTTCTTTGGATTGCCGAGCATCTTACCTTTGTCGCATGACAGTTTTATGCAGTTGTGCCACTCGCGTGCTTCGGTGATGCGGCATTTGGTGAGTTTTATTACTATGTTCGACGGGCGCACGTCGTCGATGTCGCACATCAGGTTTGTGCCGACACCGTAGGAATCCTGTACACGACCATTGCAGTAGCGGTGAATCTCTATACAGCGGTCGATGTCGAGCCCGTTAGAATAGACCACTTGCTTTGTCGTTGGGTCGATGCCGAGCGAGATGTATTTCTCGATAATCTTCTCCGTCTGTTCTTCCTCTACACCGCTGTCAATGCGCAGACCGCTATACATCATTGCCATGCGCTTGGATAGGTTCTTGAAGAAGAGCTCGTCGCCGAAACAGTCATAAAGATAGATGCCGTTGTTGCCGTCGTAGACATCAGAGAATTTCTTCATCACGGAGTAGTTGCACTCGAATACTCCGCTTACATTCTCCTCGAACGAAATTATCTGATGCGACAGCGTGCCAAGTGGTTTCAGATCGAGGAGCATGGCAAGATATACGTTGCTTGTGCCGGTGAATATGCCTTCCCACCGTTTGGAGCGGTAGACTTCTGCCATTGTCTCGAGCACCATCTTCTGATGTTCGTAGGAGAAGCGACGGCGCGTGCCCATATCGCCGAGCACAAGACCGTTTGAGAAGATCTTTTCCGACTTCTCAACGACTTTCTGCCGCTCTGTCTCGATGTCGTATTTTTCATCATCGCCATTAAGGATATGTATTATTTCCGAGATACATGAGAGCAGTGGCATCTCCCACATAATGGTTGAGAACCACTTGCCGACGATTCTTATGCTGAGATGTCCCTCCTCGTCCTGGCTGATTTCCACCTCGCCGGGATTGAATCGATAGCCACGAAGGAAAATGAAATACCATACCGGCAACCACACGCAGCGCGTTGTCATAAACTCTATTTCCTCGTCGGTGATGATAACATTACGCATATAGTCGACCTGCTGCTGAAGGAGTTTGTCGAAACCTTCAGGATATACGGTGTTGTTGCGGTCGATGAATGTGTATTCGACCTCTGCACGCGGATACTGCTGCATGATGTAATACTGACAGGAGAAAGTGTATAGGTCGTTGTCAGTGAAGTGGTTAATGATCTGTTTCATCTGTTTGAATTTATTGTTATCTGGCAGCTGCGCATGGTCTCAAGCGCTGCGTCATGTTTCGCAGGCGTAACTCCTGCACAGCAGGTAGCATCGACCGCTATTGGCACTTCAGGCATGTTCGCCTTCAGCAGTAGGGCGTTGCTGACGACGCAGATATCGGTACACAGACCGATGAGTTCAATCTCTTCCACTTCTTCGCCGCGTAGCATTTCTGCAAGCATGGTGCTGCCGAAGGTCGGTTTATTGATGATTGTGGCTGACTTTTCTTCCAATGCAGCAGCGACAGCAGGGGCAATCGCCCAGCCTTCTGTACCTTCAATGCAATGGTCAACGGGGAGGAAACGACCTTCCTGTGTATCAAGATAGTTCTTCGGGTGGGTGTCGCGTGTGGCGATTATGATACCGTCCCAGTGTCTTATCTTGTCTACTACTGCAGGAACGATGCCTGCAGCCTCTTTAGTGCCAAGGCTGCCGTCGATGAAGTCGTTCTGCATATCTACAACAACAAGTACTTTCATGAGTGTTAATTTACTGATATAAGTCGGTCTGTTCTCTTGACTACGGTTCCGTTACGTTGAAAGGATTGCGTCGTGCATTATGCGCCGCCTGTCGTGCCATGTCGGCTGTGGCGTCGTCAATGGTGTCAGGGTGGTAAGTCAGTCGTGTGGCTTTCTTCTTCAGAATAGCCTCAAACCATGTGCAGGCTGCCGTGTAGCGGCCAATGTTATAGTCAAGGTGATAGCCGTCGCGGTTCATGGTGTCGCCCAGTGGAGTGGCACGCATATTCTGAATGGCAGTACCGCTCGGCACGATGAAGCGTATATCCGGATGATTGGCAAGCGCTGACTTGGAGGCTTCTATGATGCTGTCGTACATCGTTTTCTGGTTTCGTCCATAGTACACGAATCCGTTGTGAGTGGAATCGCCGGAGTATGCCCACGTCATGTGGAAGCCTAACTTCATCCTATCGTTTGTTGCCAGCGATTTCACGTAAGCAATGAGATTGGTTAGAAACGGCTCGTAGGTGTCGGGGTTACCTGAATCCTGGCTTACCTGCTGCAGCGTGATGTAGTCCCACGACTCGTCGGTGATGATGCTTTTCAGTGTCTGGTGATGACGGTTGTATTTCTTTCCTTGTATTATCTTGCGGTATTCAAAACTGTTGCCATCACTCATCGCCTCTTTCCAATGTGATTCCAGACCCTGACCGCCGCGATAGGCGTTGCCGATGATCAGCTCGTAGCCGGCATCTTTGCCTAAATCATAAAGATACTGCTCGACGGCGTCCTCGGAGAAGGAATTGCCGATGGCAAGAATACGTATTACTTTCGTTGCGTTGGCATTGCCAATGGCAATCACTAAGAAGGTGATAAGAATAAACAGTTTTCTCATGTCGTTGTTATTTTATAATTTTTGCAGTCTGATCGTTCCGGTCATTTTCTCGTCGCTTACGTAAGGGGGAAAACTCAATGCTCCACATAGCCTTTCTGCGTCATGAGCTTAAAGCGGTTTTATACGGTGTTATGTCGAATGTGGCGTAGTTGCTGTATCGCATCCGAATCATTCCCGACATTGCCTGCAGCATCGTTCTGTGGCGTGGGATTGCAAGGAGTCTGTGCAAACATAGTCTGACACATTAAGATTGTAATGATAAGTGAGAACAGTTTGGTCATCTTTATTGTCAGTGATTTTGTTGATGGGGTTGGTGACAGTTGGACTTTTACGTATTACAACATTACGTATACAAAAGTATAACAATAAAATGATAATTCAAAATGTTTTCCACGAAAACTTCCTCACTTTGCTTCCTTAATCTTCATTACAGCCTGAATACATGTTACTATATTTTTTATTGCTGTCCGGTAAAAACTGATTGAAAGTTCTGCAAGCCTTTATTTATCGGCACTATATGCACGTATAAGCCAATAGTGGGTTGCTTTTTGCAAAAAAATAGTAACGCTCACTATTTGAAATA
>ERZ773024.384-NODE-384-length-16477-cov-2.510108_pt1 | contig 16477 bp, 10 predicted proteins | sample MGYA00511667_ERZ773024 | MGnify/ENA primary metagenome ERZ773024 (study PRJEB29015, sample SAMEA2738117) | human oral metagenome | biome: human oral; feature: human-associated habitat; material: saliva | place: China | collected 2258 ... | reverse complement strand
CTATATAGCTTTGCGAGCGTTCCTATATAGGATTGAGGTGATTTCTATATAGCTTCGTGATCATTCCTATATAGCTTTGCGCGCGTTCCTATATAGGATTGCACTGATTCCTATATAGCTTTATGATCATTCCTATATAGGTCTACTTGCATTCTTATATGAGTCATCATGTGGATCCGTATCAATAAGGCGGGGGGCTATCGGTTGACTTTGTCTGATCCTCGGAGCTCTATGCTCACGGTCTATAGCGAGGAATAGAGCCTTTCAGCAGAAGGGTCATGCCTCCTTCTAAGCTGGGTTGGGACTGTCTTTATCTGCGACTTGCCCGATATTATACCGTCTGCAGGGTTGTGGTATTGATGGAAATCACTATTTTTGCCCTGTAATCGATTTGTTTATAATCAAACTACAATCAAAAATGATGGACCTTTTTAAGAAGCTTCAGGGGCTTTTCGGGGGAGATAACTCTGCCGAAGCTATCGAGAAGCAGATGCAGAAGATGCAGGAGCAGATGCAAGCTGCTTTCGGTGGTGAAGAGACCAAGCGCGGCTGGCAGCCCGATGAAGGCGTCTACTATGCCAAGGGTGAGTACGACAATGCCGTCGAGTACAACAATGAGCTCATTTGCCTTTCCAACTATGGCCTCGACCAGATGGCGAAGATGAATGATGCGATGGATGCCAAGGACTACAACCGCGCTGAGTGGGTTCGCCTGGAGTGGATCGAAGATCTCAAGGGCCTGAGAGAGCAGGCTGCTGCGCTCGGTGCCTATGATGGTGACGACCGTATGCTCAAGGCTCTCTATAAAGTCTTCGATGGCTGGGAAGCTCTGATGAAGGATGGCTACAAGACCCTCATCAAGATGCGTCTTGATGGCCTTCGTGGTACGCCCGAAGAACAGGCACAGCTCAAGAAGAATAATACCATCCTGGTGCGTCTCATCGACAACCTCAATGATGCGAGCGAGGAGTTCCTCGATGCTCACGGTGTCGGTGACTACGACTATGATGACGATGACGACGAGGATTAATCGTCGCTGAGCCACACGCTCACTTTCCCGCTTTACTATATAAGAGCAGCCTACTGCACCCCTCACTGAGGACTGTGCAGTAGGCTGCTCTTCTTGTATCAAGGTAGCTTGGCTACCCCTTCACTTGTAGAATCTTGGGCGCTGGCTCATGGAGGTAGCAGAGATAGCCCGAGACTTCAGTGTAGCCCATCTGACGAAGAAGCTCTATGTACTCACGGACTTGGCGGTGGTGACCCTTACGCTCCTCCCCAGACTTATAGTCTACGACCTCGATATGGTCATCGGGGTAGAAGATCACTCGGTCAGGACGGCGGCTGGTCTCCAGCTCTCCACCGATGATCGCACGCTCGTTGAAGATCTTCCCTGTGCCATCGAACCATCGGGCTGCTTCGGGGTGCTCTACGACAGCACGGAGCTGGGCGGAGAGTTCCTCTGCATGCTCAGCCTTGATATATCCATGATGTACGGCCTCGCTGATGGCAGGTGCTACATCACTTGCGGTCTCGATCTCGGAGAGGATGAGGTGCAGGGTACGCCCATAGGCCCGCTGGCTATCCTCGGAGAAGTACTCGAGTCCCTCGCGAAGGATGGCTAAGCGCTTGTCAATAGGGTAGGAGTTTAGTGCACCTACCTGTAGAGCCGTAGCGCTATCCTCTTCGGAGTCGAAGTGCTTCTTCTTTGGAGCAGAAGTACTGTCACCTATGGGATCCTCCTTCATCGTCTGATGAGCGGGGAGGATCTCATAGAGAGCCTTGTCTTCTTCTACGGAGGCCAGGAAGAGGTCTTCTATCTTGGAGATCTTCTCCTTGCTCTGCTCTTCTTCCTCCCGGATCCAGATATGTAGCTCCTGCTTAGGACGCGTGGTGGCGACATAGAGGAGGTTGAGCGAGTCCATCATATTCTTCAGCTTCTCCTCAAAGTAGGGCTTAGCGAAGTAGCTCATCTGTAGCGTGGCAGTGTACTTTAGAGGGACGCTCGTCACGTGCGTTGCCGTAAGCTCTTCGGTCTCGCTGATATGGGGGATGGGGCACCATAGGATGTTCTCCTTGTTGCCGCTCAAGGCTTCATCCAGCTTCCAGCTGATGTCGGGGAGTAGGACGACGGGGAAGCCAAGCCCCTTGGACTTATGGATGGTCATCAAGGTGATGGCATCCTCAGCTGAGTTGTTGACGATACTCTGCAGATGGCCTTTATCTTGCCAGTACTGGAGGAAGGTCGAGATATCTGCAGCCTCCTCTTGCTCCCAGCTATAGAGCATATCGAGGAGCTTGACGAGGTAGGCGCCTTCGCTCTCGGGGAAGAGCTTCCCATAGCGTGAGTTGATGATCTCGACGACTTCGTAGAGCCCTTGGCGCCCGAAGTCACGCAGCTCTTGTAGCTCTGCGTCGGATAGGTCTTCTTCCGCTTGCCCCGAGAGGGCGAGGACTTGGTGATAGGCTTCTTGGAGGACTGCTAAGCGTAGTGGGATGCTGGTATCTGCCAGATAGCTGAGGGCTGCGATGATGAAGCGTACGGAGTATGCGCGGTCGACGTGTAGAGCTTCCTCTGAGAGGAAGGGTAGGGAGTAGCCCTCCAGCACCTCATCGGGAGCGCTCAGGAGTGTCTCCGCTACATTGGCTGCATGCGCCTTTGTGCGAACGAGGATAGCGATGTCGGAGCAGTGATAGCCTCGCTTGAGTAGGTCGACGAGGACAAGCGGGAGTTGATCTAAGGCGCCGCTGGGTACTTCCTCTTCGGTGTCTGAAGTCTCTTCGCTGTCCTCTCCCTCTGTGGTGCTATCATCCTTCTTTTTTGGGGGAGCATAGCGATGGAGTACGACTTGCCCGAGGCCTCGCTGTTGCTTTGGCTTAGGAGTATTCTGCTCCACGTCTTCATAGGCCTTGAGGAGGATGTCAAGCTCTGCATCCAGTCGGCTCTTGACTTCCTCTTGTCCTTCGGAGAAGCCGTAGCCCCTGACCTCGCCCCAGAGTGAGTCGAAGATACTTCGGATGAGTGAGCAGAGCTGTGGGTAGAGGGCGTTGTTGAAGTCTACGATCTCGGGGACACTACGCCAGTTGTCCTCAAGGTTTTTGCGCTCAGCGGAAGACGAGAAGTCCTCGGGGAGCTGTGTGGTCAGTAGGGTGCTGTCGGAGTTGCGGAAGCGGTAGATACTCTGCTTGGCATCACCAACGATGAGGCAGTCTTGGCCTTGGCTCTGGGCATTATCAAGGAGAGGCTTGAAGTTCTCATACTGCATGCGACTCGTGTCCTGGAACTCGTCGATCATGTGATGCTCGATGCGCGCCCCGATCTTCTCGTAGAGGAAGGGTGCATCATTATTGTCCTTCAGTAGCGCTTGGATGAGCGAAGGTGCATCAGAGATGAGCATGAGCTTGCCCTCTCGCTTGAGCTCTTGGAGGGCATTGTCGATGTCGATCAGTATGCCATAGAGCCCCGCATATCGATTGATCTGCTGGGCGGTGACGTAGATGGGGAGCTGCTGGAAGTTGTAGTCGCTGAAGGCCTTGAGGGCATCATAGATGCTGCCGAGGTGAGGCTTGATCTGCTCACGGATAGAGTGTTTGCCTTTACTTCCTACTAGCTTAGCCAGCCTCGTGTCTGTGTCTGTAGCAGCAAGGAATCCTTGTAGGTAGGAGCGCTCTGCAAGAGGTACTCCGTCTATGGTAAAAGCTCCTTGTACTCTTTGACAGGCATAAGTCGCTCCAAAGACTCCAGACCTCTTGTTACTTAAATCCTCTATTGCTACCCCAGACCGCGCCAGTGCATTGAGTGCTTTTTCAGCAAGGGTGCTGAGCGCTTCCCTCTTATCCTTGATGATCTTACGAGCTGCTTCACGAAGTTTCTTGACCTGTGCTTGGGAGGGGAATTCCTTGCCCGCACGTAGCTGCTTGACTGCTTCGTTCTCGAGCTGCTTGGCGAACTTGCTGAGCTGGTCTTCGATATTGTAGCCCTTCCCATCCTCGATCGCCTCGGTGGTCAGCTCTTGAAGCCAAGCTTCGATCTTTTCGTCGCTCTTCTCTTGATCCTGCTTGGCTAAGACTTCGAGGACGGCCTGATGAAGGAGTTGGTCCGAGTCAAGCTGTACACGGAGTGCCCCAGCATGGCCCAGCTCATAGGCGAAGGAGCGGACGACCTCTTGGAAGAATGAGTCGATGGTACGCACACGGAAGCTCGTGTACTCCAGTAGCAGGGCATGTAGCGTCGCATTGGCTCGCTCCTGTAGCTTCGCCTCCGAGATACCCAGCTCCCTGCATAGATCATCTGTGAATAGGGACTCCTCTGGGGTGCGTGCGAGGGTAGAGAGTTCAGCGACGATACGTCCCTTCATCTCAGCGGTGGCCTTCTTGGTGAAGGTCACCGCTTGGATAGTCGTGAAGTATCTGGGGTCGCCATTGCTGAGCATCAGACGCAGGAACTCGCGTGTGAGCGCGTGCGTCTTCCCCGATCCCGCCGAGGCGGTATATATCTTGAGGGACATGAGCTTGGGGGCGAAGCGTTAGTATTCGTCTGGGGTACTGGTCGTGTCGAGCTTTTCGTCGTCTCGCCCACGATTGTGGTAGTGACGGCGGAGAGGATTGCGTGTAGCCTCGTCGTAGCTGCGACGGTGACGGTAGATGTCGAGTGCGCTGTAGATAGCCTCTCGCATGGAGGTGGGGTCAGCGATACCCTTACCAGCGATATCGTAGCCTGTACCATGGTCGGGGGACGTGCGAACGAAGCTGAGTCCCAGCGTGACGTTTACCCCCTCGTTCATATACAGCGCCTTGAAGGGAGCTAAGCCCTGATCGTGATACATGGCGAGGATACCGTCGAAGGAGTCTACGCGACCACTGCCCCAGAAGCCGTCTCCAGGGAAGGGGCCAAAGGTGATGATGCCTGAGGTGAAAGCCTCCTCGATAGCGGGGCGGATAATCGTATCCTCCTCGTTCCCCATAAGCCCCTTATCTCCTGCGTGGGGATTGAGTCCAAGCACGGCAAGGCGCGGCTTCGTGATACCGAAGTCTCGCTGTAGGCCAGCCTCGAGGAGGCGGAGCTTGCGGAGGATCAGTTCGCTCGAGAGTCGTGAGGCAATAGCACTCACTGGGATGTGTGTCGTAGCTAAGGCCACACGGCAGTCGCCCGAGGCGAGCACCATCAGTGATTCGCCAGGTGTGCGTGCTGCGATCGCCTCGAGGTAATCTGTATGCCCATTGAATGGGAAGAGGTCGCGTGGCATCACGGCCTTATTGATAGGGGCTGTGACGAGGACGTCGCAGAGTCCCATACGGATATCTGCCGTAGCACGCTCAAGGGCTTCGAAGGCAGCGCGCCCAGCCGAGTCGGTGGGCTGGCCGATCTCTATCTGCTCACGTCCCGTGGTACAGTCGAGGATATTCAGCACGCCGTCCTTGGCTTCGCTTGCCTGACGGATGACCTGCCAAGAGACATGCTCGAGGCCGAGGTGCGCCTTCCAGAAGTTCGCTACGTGCGAAGAGCCGTAGAGAATAGGGGTGAAGAGCTCAAGGATGCGCTCATCCTCAAAGATCTTTAGTACGACTTCATAGCTGATGCCATTGATATCGCCGTGGGTGATAGCTACCCGTATCTTGCGTGTACTCATTGTCAGACTATGGATTAGAAGCCCTTGGTGTAGCGAGCCTTGAGGATGATCCCTGGGTCAAAGGCCTTGACAGCGCTGGGGCGGAAGGAGTAGAGCGAAGACTCCATCATACGGATGAGGTGGAGCTTGTCCTCGTTGGGGCGGTAGACGAAGCCCTCGAAGACGTAGACCTTGCCTGCAGCCTTGTCGACGACAGCATGGCTGACGAAGGGGCCACCCATCATCGCACCGCCTTCCATCTTCCACAGACCACGGAGTTCAGCACGCGCTGTCTCCTCTTCGGGGAGCTGTACACGGCGGTAGAGGAGACCATAGTTCTGCTCGGTGCAGGGGTAGGAGCCTTCGAATTCGCCCGAGATATTGGCCTTGAGTACGGAGTCTCGCTTGGCAACCAGAGCATCGAGGCTGATATCCTTGGGGCTGTGATAGGGGTAGGTGTAGACGAGGATGTCGTGACGAGAGCGCATAGAGGAGTTGGACATCCAGAGGAAGTCCTTGCCGACACGCTTATTGCGAATATCCTCAGGGACATTGACGCGACGAGCGAAGAGGCTATCAACAAGCTCGGTAGCCTTCTGGCTGTAGGTCTTAGCGATAACCTCGCCGTAGAGGAAGAGTTCGTGGCGAATGAAGAGATTCATCAGCCCTTCGCCCTGAGTCTTGAGGTAGTTCTGTACCGAGTCGGCGCTGGGTGAGGTCATACGCGCGACGATCTGCCCCTTGGCCCAGTCGTCATAGCTGTACTTCAGTGAGACCTTTGAGTAGCGCTGAGGGTCGATGTCGAGGAGGAAGACATTGCGTACGAGCTTCAGCGAGCCTTCGAAGGATGGGGTAGGGACGCGCGAGATGCGCAGGGAGGGTTCGCTCTGAGGGAGGGCAGGGGCATCTTCTTCGAGTAGGTCATAGAGTTGCATAGCCATAGGGGACTCGAAGTAGTCCTTATCCATGACGAGCATCAGCTCGCCTGGCTTCCCGATAGCGCTCTGCTGGAGTACAGAGGAGTTCTTGGAGGAAGATTTGCAGGAGCCGAAGGCTAATATGCTTGCGATGAGGGCGGGTAGGGCGAAGCCCATCCGATAGTTGATCTTCATAAGGCGTATGTTGCTTTGTCTATCGTGCTTATTTACAGTAAGACAAAGATAACCAAAGTGGCACAGACTACCGCAGGGAGTAGCTCTGTGCTATGAGGCTCCTTCCTATCCAGTAAATGGGGCGGCTATACGTCGATTTTTGTGATCACGAAGGAGCTGGCCTATGTATAAGTATATCTGCATCTTATGAAGGAGAAAGAACCCACCTCATACAGAGTGAAAAATGAACCAGTACTGGTCACTCGATGGACTACTACTGGTCAGTGATAGTTACCAGTACTGGTCGGAAGCGTGACCAGTACTACTTCGCTTGGTGACCAGTACTGGTCGCAATTCCCCTCCTCCACGCCTCCTTCCACCTCACTCTACAATAAGCACTTACACACCCTCCACTTTTCACCTCCCAGCCGCCCTTCCTTCCCCCTCCTCCACCGCGAAAGCGAAGAAGCTTCGTCCATAGATAGAGAGCTGATAATTCGCTAATTTTACCCCACATAATACCCCTCATCGCCCGCCCCCCAGCGGATAAATCCCATGCCTATGGATCCAAAGTCTACGCCCTCTCCCACCCAAAAAACAAAGATTGACCAAGTCATAGACAGGCTATTTGCCTACCTCCAACGGCAGTGGCGACTCCTTGCCTTATTTATCCTCTACATCTTCTTCCACCCCACCTTTGAGAGTAAGCTCGTAGCACTCCTACAGCCTTTTGAGCACAGCTGGGGGAGCTTCATCGTATGGTTTGGGATAATTGTGACTACACTAACCTATACCTATGTCCTTTGTCGGAGGCGATATGTCATTAGTGAAAGCGCGCTCTCCTGGGCCCTCATTGCCCTCCTAAGCTGGTATCATTATCGATTTAATGTAATCCCACAATACGAGGCAACAAAAATCCAGACAGAATGTATCCCACAATGGGTTCCTGAATGGATCAGCAATATAAATTTGCGATACATAGATTTCCTCCTAGTCATCTGCTGCTGTATACTCATAGTCAAGATAGTCAGCTGGCATAAGTGCTTGAGTCTATTGTGTAAGAGTGAACAAGCAACCCCAAGTCCCAGCATAGAAGGTTACATAGTAGACCACCCCATCACAGCTGAAGATGAAGACCTCCTAGGGCGAAGCGAAAAGGCATTCGATTTAGCTAAGAAGATATTCCACACAGATACTTCAAAGGCTGCATTTACACTCGGGCTAACAGCTCCTTGGGGAGCAGGGAAGACCTCCTTCATGCTAGCTATGCAGAAGCACCTTAGAGAGAACTACCGCAAGAAGATAATCCTCATAAAGTTCAACCCTTGGATGTATCGTAAGGCACCCAATCTAACGCAGATCTTCTTTGAGGAACTCAGCCGTGCGCTGGCTCCCTATAGCTCGGCATTAGCCTCGGGATTTATGCAATATGTTGATTACATCTTGTCTAAGGAAAACAACACTTGGATACAACTTGGAGCACGTCTGCTACCTCAAGGCTTCAAAGCAAAGAGTACAAGTGAGCAGTACGAGTTCTTAAATAAAGAGATTGGGAAGCTGGGCAAGAAGATCATTATCTTCATCGATGATGTAGACCGCCTTGATAGCGAAGAGCTAACTGAACTCTTTAGTTTGGTGCGCAATATCTCATCCTTCCCTAATATGAGCTATATCCTTGCTTATGATAAGGCATATGTTACCAACCAACTCCAAGGCAAGTTCGACACACAAAAAAACCGTTACATAGAGAAGATTGTACAAGCGGAATATCCCCTGGCGAAGATCACTCCCAAGCAACTAGAGGACGCTCTGATGGCCCTGCTAGAAAAACACTCACAAGGGTACCCTCATCTAAAAGAGGATATCCAGAAATCTGGTATCCAGATCGAACAACATCTCCCTACACTCCGCGCAATTAAGCGCATATATAACGTCCTCTTATCCACGCCTCAAGACCTTAGAGAGAGAATTGCTCACTTCGACTGGTTTGTTATTGAGCTTATACGTATACAATACCCGCTACTGTTCGACTTCTTAAAGACGAAGTACACTCAAGCATTCTTAGTTTGGGGAGATCGTCGTGTAGTCATGAAGCTTGAGGGTGAAGAAATAAACGCTCTATTATCAGAAGACACAATAGAGGGGGAGGTAGTGGACTTTACCCAGTATCTCCATAAGAATAAAGAGGAGCTGGGAATAGAGAATCCCAACCACATACTTGAGCTCATGAAGAAGATCTGGGGAAAAGACCGAAGCAATGTAATCCCCCAGATTAATGATTGGGAATGCATTGGGAGATACTTTTATAGAACCATGCGCGAGGGTGAATTTGATATTGCTCAGCTACACCAGTATCTCTCTCTTCCCTTTACAGATGGCCAGCAACATCCCATGAAAAAGATTATCCCCTACGTCAATGGGATTCATAAGTCATCATATTGGAAGAGATTTTGTTCGATAATCCACGAGATAGATTTGAAGCAAGAGCAGACAGTAAACATGCTCTATCTCTACTTCTATACACTTTCTCTTGAAAAAGTGCAGCCGCTCTTTTCTCCAGAATGCGATAAGTGGATCACCAGTCTTCGTGAACAAGAGGGGGAAAGAGAGAGAGAAATCCTTGAAAATATCTTTGCCTATCCTGATATTCGGAAGGGAGTCCTTCTCTATATCAGCTCTATTCTTAATCGCGCAGAGGAGGTTCGCATTCCTTTTTCCTCAGATGAACTTGAGGCAATAAAGGAGAAGCTGTTCCTTGAATATACGCAGGACAATACTTCCATTGATCCTATTGACTGCTACCGCTTGTGGCACATCTGTCAGATTCTCCACAGAGCCAAATTTGGAAGTACGACTGGTCGGCAAATAGCCCCCAATAAGAGCTCCCGTAGGATGAATAAAAGAATGAGGGAGATTATAGCGACAGACATTGAACAACTGATCCCTTACTTCATACAGGCACCTGTAAGTGAGGCTACTGCTGGAAATAAGGGGAATAAGGGTAATATGTATAGACTCCTCTTGCCTTATCCCATATGGACCCTTAATCCGGAAGAAGTAACTGAAGAGACCACTTACCTCCCCAAGTTCATCTCTGGTTTAGATGCCTCCTCCCCCACTATCAAGGAATTCCAAGAGTTTTCGGAGAAATGGCTTAGGCATATACAGGGCTTGGAAAACTATCTAATGAATCCTGGAGAGCAGGCTTCCAATAACGATTTGAGTCAAATGGATCGATACTGGATTGAGGCGATGCTACAAAAGGATCCTCTGTACCTCCAACACCTTAAAAACAACCCCCAAGAGTTCTTCCAGATCATACGTTTCAGAGCTGTATATGAGTTAGGATTCATCCACTTTGAATTCAAGAACATTACTCCCCAGGATATCATGACGGATAATCTTGAGGAATCGTCCGCCATTGAGCTTTGATGATAAGTGGCACTACCTCTTCTGGGGCTCCACTCACTTCTGATAGGAATAGTAGGGAAGTTTGGCTAACTTTGCTACAACACCTCTCTTACAAAGGACCGAATCGATTATGCCCGAATTCATCTCCCTCCTTCCAGTATGGCAGCTGTGGCTCGTCGCCGCACTCATACTCTTCGCCCTCGAGGTCATCACGCCAGGCTTCATCTTGGCCTGCTTTGGTGTGGGTGCCCTTCTGGCTATTATCCCGGCACTCTTCGGTGGAAGCTGGCTCATCCAAGCGATCTTCTTCGGCGTCGGTAGCCTCCTTGCCCTGTGGCTTCTGAAGCCCCTGATGGCACGCTGGTTCGCTGCCCGCGACACCAAGACGGGTATGGACGCCCTCATCGGCCGCAAGGCCTTCGTGAGCGAAGCCATCAAGGTAGGTGATGGTGGTGGCCGCATCGCTGTCGACGGCGATAGCTGGCGCGCTATCTCCTCCGTCGCCCACGACCTCCCCGCAGGGAGCGAAGTCCGTATCACTGGCTATACCAGCCTCGTCCTTCAGGTCGAGCCTATTCAATAAATCACCTTCATACTCTCCTCTACCATGCCTATTGAGTTCATTATCCCCATCGTCATCGGCGTCCTGGCTATCGTCACCATCTACCAGGGGCTGTGCATCGTCCAGCAGTCTCAGACGGTCATCATCGAGCGACTCGGCCGCTACTACCGCACGCTGTCCTCTGGGGTGAACATCATCATCCCCTTCATCGACCGTCCACGTCCTATGCGCTGGCGCTACACGCTGCCAGGAGCCAACGGGCAGACCCTCGTGCGCTTCACCGAGATCACGAATATCGACCTGCGTGAGACCGTCTATGACTTCCCCCGCCAGAGCGTCATCACGAAGGATAACGTCGTCACCGAGATCAACGCGATCCTCTACTTCCAGATCGTAGACCCCATGCGTGCAATGTACGAGATCCAGAACCTCCCCGACGCTATCGAGAAGCTCACCCAGACGAGCCTGCGTAACATCATCGGGGAAATGGACCTGGACGAGACGCTCACCAGCCGCGACACCATCAACAACAAGCTCCGCATCATCCTCGACGAGGCTACGAATAAGTGGGGTGTGAAGGTCAACCGCGTCGAGCTGCAGGATATCAATCCTCCCCGCGACATCCGTGACGCCATGGAGAAGCAGATGCGTGCCGAGCGTGACAAGCGTGCGCAGATCCTCAATGCCGAAGGGCAGAAGGAAGCCACGATCCGCGAGTCCGAAGGGCGTATGCAGCAGGCGATCAACCACGCAGAAGGGGAACGCCAAGCCCAGGTGCTCCACGCTAAGGCCGAGGCCGAAGCCAAGCTCCTCACCGCCGAAGCCGAAGCTCAGGCCATCCGCAAGATCGCTCAGGCTGTCGAAGGCTCAGGCGCCAATCCCGCCCAGTACCTCATCGCTGTCCGCTACCTCGAGACCCTCAAGGAGATGACCTCAGGGCAGGACAACAAGACCGTCTACCTCCCCTACGAAGCCTCCGGAGTACTCTCCTCGCTCGGCGGTATCAAGGAGCTCCTCAAGTAACTCTCTCAGACGTCCATCGGGGGATAATAGACCTCGAGGACACTACGTTATATCTATGCCCTGGGGTACGCCCCAGCGTGGAGCTACCCCAGGGCATCCATTATTCATTCATTATCCCAAACTGCTTATGCAACAAGCCTACCCCCGTACTGACAAAGAAAAACTCAATCTTATTGCCCGTACAGTCTTCGAGCGCACACAGCCTCGGCACCAAGAGACGCTTCGTCAGCTGCGCCTCTTAGCTGCGCTCTTCTAAACCACCTCCCTTCCCTCACCCCCCCCCCTTCACTCCAGACTCATGAGCAAGAAGCAGGCGATCGTATCGCCTTCGCTCCTCTCGGCGAACTTCCTTCGCCTGGAGGAGGACGTGCGCCTCATCAACCAGAGCGAGGCCGACTGGCTCCACATTGACGTCATGGATGGCGTCTTCGTGCCCAATATTTCCTTCGGGTTCCCCATCCTTGAGGCCATCCGCCCCATCATCGAGAAGCCGCTGGATGTGCATCTGATGATCGTGGATCCGATGAAGTTCGTCCGCGAGCTGGCTGCCCTGAAGATCGACACGATGAACGTCCACTACGAGGTCAGCCCACACCTGCACCGCTCCATCGGTGCGATCAAGGACGCAGGGATGAAGGCCGCAGTGACCCTCAATCCTCACGTACCTGTAGAGCTCCTCGTCGACGTACTCGCTGACCTAGACATGGTCCTCCTGATGAGTGTCAACCCCGGCTTCGGCGGTCAGAAGTTCATCCCTCAGACGATCGACAAGGTCCAGCGCCTGCGTCGTATGATCGATGAGCGCGGACTCTCTACCCTCATCGAAGTCGACGGCGGAGTGAACGCATCGACGGGTGCCGCCCTCGTAGAGGCTGGTGCCGACGTCCTCGTGGCAGGGAGCTACGTCTTCTCGCATGAAGACCCCAAGGCCGCTATCCGTAGCCTCAAGGCACTCTCTCGTCCATAGGCTTCGTCTAAGCTACGAGCGGGGACTCGTCGCCTCGGTGGTCACGGCCGTGAGCCGTAGCTACACCACCCTCGCCCTCGGCATCCTCCTCCTCGGCTATCTCTCCACAGAGCTCCTCCCCCATAGAGCGCTGAGCCTCGGCTTGGCCCTCTGTGGGGGAGGAGCTTTCCTTTATGGGGCGCTCGTCTCCTTCGCCGAAGGCACACGCCTCAGCCACTATGTCGCGCAAGTAGGCCGCACCCACGCGCTCCGTCTCGGGCTCATGCTCCTGCTGATCCTCGCAGCACGCCTCTACTACACCCACAGCGTCGAGGCGATCACCGAAGTGAGGCTACCACTCCACACGCCCCTGCGCGCCGTCCTCACCGAAGAGGAAGAAGTCCAGGATGCCACACTCCGCCTGCGCATCCGCCTTTTAGCCGAAGGCAATATCCCCACCGCCCTACTCCAGCTCACCTGCAGGCGCCCCGATAGTGCTTCTATACGGGTGGGCGATACCCTTACCCTCAGCCTTGACAGGCTAAGCTATGTCCGTGAGCTACCCGCCGAGCGGGAGGGCTATGCCCGCTACCTCCTGAGCGAAGGCGTGACCGCCCTTGGTCGTGCCCATATCCTCGCCCCCCAGCCGATACCCAGCAGTACGCTCCTCCTCCACGCCCCTACACGCTATGCCCGCAGGCTCCGAGATGGACTTACTGCGCATATCCGAGCGAGCGCACTCAGCCCCTATGCCCAGCATCTCCTCATCGCGATGGCACTCGGTGAGAAGCGTCACGATGCACTCGGCAGGGAAGTCAGTGCGAGCTTCGTGCGGGGCGGTGTAGCGCATCTCTTAGCTGTGAGTGGCTTCCACTTAGCCGTCGTCATCGGGGCGCTGACCTTACTTCTACGATATATACCCTACGTGAGGCGGAGAGACAGACTACGATGCGCCCTACTCCTCGCTGCGGCATGGGCCTTCACCCTCCTCACGGGAGCGAGCATCCCCACCCTCCGTGCCGCGGGTATGCTCACGATGTATCTTGGCTTCCGCCTCCTGCGTCGCCCCATCTGTCTCCTTGAGGTCTTCACCCTACCCGCCCTCCTTCAGCTCCTCTATGCCCCGACGAGCCTCTTCAGTGCGAGCTTCCTCATGACCTATCTCGCCCTCATCAGCATCCGTCTCTTCTACCGTCCCATTGAGGGACTGCTTGGCGAGCTACGGCAGCCCCTCCTACGCTATCTGTGGGCGCTCCTTGCGATGACGCTCGCCGTACAGCCCCTCCTCCTACCGCTGAGCCTCTATCTCTTCGGTGAGAGTTCGCTAGCCTTTCTCTGGACGACGCTTCTTGTCGTACCACTCTCGGCGCTCCTTATCCCTACGAGCCTCCTCATCTTCCTCCTTCTCCCTCTCATCGGTACGGCACCAAGCGGATTCCTTGCCCCGCTGGAATGGGGCGCAGGGCTGATGCGGGAGGGTGTGGCACTTGCCGAAGGTATCCCAGCGCTCATGCTCCACTATCCGCTGGCGCTCGGTGCACTCCTCCTCTATTATATCCTCCTTGCCCTCGCGGTCTTCGGCTACCGTCTCTATCGGGAAGAGCTCCCAGCAGTGTCCTACTGATAAAGCATACGCCCCCGCAGACACATCGTCGGTCTGCGGGGGCGTATTGTATAAGGAGATCAGGCGGAGCGCCTTAGTCCTCGTTGATCATGCTGAAGAGCTCTTCGGCAGCGGCACGAGGACCGGTCTTTGAGTGGCCTTCGACAGCCAGACCAGTGTGCATCTCCCCGACCTTGACGTTTTGCTCAAAGAGCGAGGCGAAGAACTGGCGAATCAGCTCACCTGCCTGCTCCTGCTCCTGCACAGGGCCGAAGGGGTTGGCGAAGTACGAGGTGACCAGGCCTTGCTCGGTCGTCGTCCCCTTGGCACGGCGTGCACCAGCTTCGAAGACCTTGATAGCCTCCTCCATATCGCTGAAGAGGCTGATCTTCTTCTCTACATCCTCGTAGTTATTCGCGTAGAGGAAGTAGTCAACGGGGAAGCCCTTCGAGATCAGCTCATACGTCGAGATGGGGATGGTCACGCGGGCATTGACCTTATCGGGGTTCGTGTAGATCCCGCGATCCAGCTGGCTGAAGGCGTAGGTAGGATCGAGGTCGTCGGTGCGGACGAAGGCACCGATCTCCGTACCGTAGGCACGCACCACGCCGTCATCGCCGAGGCGGAGGTAACCCATATCGTCGAAGATGACGCGCATGTGGCGGATGTACTTCTCGTTGAGCGTGCGGAAGGCTTCGAGGCTTTCGCTCTTACCAGCGCCGCTGTCACCCATGATGATGATGTTTGCCTCACGGCCATTCTTCAGGATGATATTGACCATAGCCCCGTGGATGGGGAGGTTGCCACGGCTCATCTGCTTGAGGTTGTGCAGCGTGAGGAGCATCTTCTTCATATAGCCGAAGTAGTCGATCTCATCGCAGTAGTTGGCGTAGCCGATGAGGATATCGTTCTTCTTGTCCTTGTAGTAGAAGGTACGCTTCTCCTCGTGACCATCGGGATAGCCGAAGATATAGATCATATCGGGCTTCTTACCGATGTACTCATCTTCCTGCGCCAGCTCAAAGAGGTTTGCCAGCCCAAGGCCGTGGCACATAAAGTCCTTATGGAAGTAGACAAAGGCCAGGAGGTCACCGACCTTAGCGGGGTACAGGAACCACTCGTCCTCGTTGAGGATCATGTTCGCTACGGGATTCAGCGTATGCTCGCGGAAGATACCGTCGCGCGTATTCTTCTTCGTGTAGGTGACGTAGGGAGGATTGATGACGATGGAGTTGATGAAGGGGATCGCCGAGAGGCCCTTATACTCCATAGGGTAGTTCCAAGGGGCATCCATGAGGATGAGCCCAGCGTTGGCCCCAGCAGTCGTCTGGCGGTAGACCTTGCTTGCGAAGCCATTGACGACCTCCTTCGTACGGCGGTAGATCGAGAGGACCAGCTCGTTGAAGAGCTCGTAAGCCTGGACGAAGCGGACACTCTGCACACCATCTCCCTGACGCTGATTGTGGACGACGGCGATGCGCTCCATACGGCGCCAGTAGTGATAGAGGAGCTCGACGACCTCGAGGAAGAGGTCACGGTCCTTGAAGAAGGGGGCGTACTTGTTATTTACCTCGAGGATCTCATCGACGCTGCAGACGCTCAGTAGGCGGATGACCTCCATAAAGTCACGTATCAGCTCGTCCTCATCGCGGAAGCCCTGGATGAAGGCCTCATAGATGACGGGGTTGTCTCTGCGTAGGTGGGCGATGAAGGATTCGACGACCCGGCTATAGGCGTAGCTGGTAAGGATCTTACGGCGGTTATCGCAGTACTTCGAGGTAAAGTTGATGATCGCTCTACCACGGTTGAGGGTGAATTCCTGTAACATGTTCTCGATTGGTTTAGAGCGGAGCTACGGCGTGTAGGACCACTACAAATATAGATAAAGTTCCCTAATCAAGGCTTAATCGTAAGCTCTCTGCGAAGCAGGTCGCGGGGAGAGAGGAAGGGGTAAGAGAAGAGGAAGGGTAGCACCACTACGAAGTCCGCAGATAGGGGCAGTAGTCGGTGCTGGATTACGCTCGCTTGTGTAGTGCAAACGTACACAGAAAGGAGAAGAAATACAAGCCTTTATCCCCATCCAGAGCAAAATACCGAGCGGTAGGTATCTGGCTACTTACCCGCTCCGCTCTCTCACGGAATGATGCGATATGCCGTCTGATAAACCTCTGTCCGCGGCATCTCGTCCCCCTCCAGCACTGGGGGATATGCCTCTCCGAAGTGATACACAAG
>ERZ773024.381-NODE-381-length-16543-cov-2.356623_pt1 | contig 16543 bp, 16 predicted proteins | sample MGYA00511667_ERZ773024 | MGnify/ENA primary metagenome ERZ773024 (study PRJEB29015, sample SAMEA2738117) | human oral metagenome | biome: human oral; feature: human-associated habitat; material: saliva | place: China | collected 2258 ... | reverse complement strand
ATCCAGCGCCTGCGTGATGGAGAGATACCCATCTATGAGCCGGGTCTGGACGCCCTCGTACGCCGTGGAGTGGAGGCTGGACGCCTGCACTTCTCTACCTCTATCGCCGGAGTCCTGCCCCATGTCGAGATTATCTTCAGTGCTGTCGGCACGCCCCCAGACGAAGATGGCTCGGCCGACCTGCGCCACGTCCTCTCCGTAGCTCGTGCTATCGGTGAGGCGATGACGGACTATTGTCTCGTCGTCACCAAGAGTACCGTGCCCGTAGGTACCTACCTCAAGGTCCGTGAGACGATCGAGGCGGCACAGCGTGAGCGTGGCGTGTCCATTCCCTTCGACGTCGCTTCGAACCCTGAGTTCCTCAAGGAGGGCAACGCTATCGAGGACTTCATGCGCCCCGACCGTGTCGTCGTCGGTGTCGATAGCGACCGTGCCCGTGAGCTGATGACGCGCCTCTACAAGCCCATCCTCCTCAATAACTTCCGCGTCCTCTTCATGGATATCGCCTCGGCTGAGATCACGAAGTATGCGGCCAACGCTATGCTCGCTACACGCATCAGCTTTATGAATGAGGTGGCGAACCTCTGCGAAGCCGTCGGTGCTAATGTCTCTATGGTGCGTCAGGGCATCGGTAGTGATGCCCGTATCGGGAGTAAGTTCCTCTACTCGGGCTGTGGCTACGGTGGCTCTTGCTTCCCCAAGGATGTGCAAGCCTTCATCCGCACGGCGAAGGAGCATGGCCGTCCTATGCGTGTCCTCGAAGCTGTCGAGGCTGTAAACGAGGCGCAGAAGCACGTGCTCTTCGAGAAGTTCTCCCGCTACTTCGGTGGTGATCTGAAGGGTCGTCGTGTCGCTGTCTGGGGCTTGGCCTTCAAGCCTGAGACGGACGATATGCGTGAGGCGCCTTCGCTCGTCCTTATCAACTCCCTCCTCGAGGCTGGCTGTGAGGTCGCCGTCTATGACCCGATCGCCATGACTGAGGCCCGCCGTCGTCTCGGCGACCGTGTCCGCTACGCACGTGATGTCTACGACTCCGCGCTCGATGTCGATGTGATCTTCCACGTCACCGAATGGAAGGCATTCCGTATGCCCGCCTGGGAAGTCCTTCACCGCTCGGTGAAGACTCCGCTACTCATCGACGGGCGCAACGTCTTCGATACCGACCCCGTCGAGGCCGGCTTCACCCTCCTTCAGATAGGGCAGTAGCCTGCCCGCCCCGTCCCCCTATGCTGGGTGTCCGTACACCTGACATAGGGGGATCTTTTACTCCCTCATCCCCTTTCCTCCTTCTATTCTCTAAGCAAAGCGTATGATTTCAGTCGATGCCCTCACTGTCGAGATCGGTGGGGCACCCCTCTTCTCAGATATTTCCTTCGTCATCAACCCCAAGGACCGTATAGCCCTGATGGGTAAGAATGGTGCGGGGAAGTCCACGCTGCTGAAGATCCTCAGCGGCACCCGCGAGGCTACCCGAGGGAAGGTCAACGTACCCTCGGGTGTGCAGGTGGCCTTCCTTCCCCAGCATCTCCTCACCGAAGATGGGCGCACCGTCTTCGAGGAAGCTGAGCAAGCCTTCAGCAACATCCACCAGATGGCAGCCCGTATGGAGGAGCTCAACGAGGCCCTCAATACCCGCACCGACTACGATAGCCCTGAGTATATGGCGATCATCGAGGAGGTGTCTGCACTGGGTGAGAAGTACTACGCTATCGAAGAGATCAACTACGACAAGGCTATCGAGCTGACGCTCCTCGGTCTTGGCTTTAAGCGAAGCGACTTCACGCGCCAGACGAGTGAGTTCAGTGGGGGCTGGCGTATGCGTATCGAGCTGGCGAAGCTCCTCCTGCAGAAGCCCGATGTCCTTCTCCTCGACGAGCCGACGAACCACCTCGATATCGAGTCGATCCAGTGGCTCGAGGACTTCCTCATCGAGACGGGGCAGACGGTCGTCGTCATCAGCCACGACCGCGCCTTCGTCGACCACATCACCACGCGTACCCTCGAGATCACGATGGGCCGCCTCTACGACTATAAGGTGAACTACTCCGAGTACCAGCGCCTGCGTGCTGAGCGTCGCGAGCAGCAGATGAAGGCCTACGAGGAGCAGCAGAAGTTTATCGCCGAGACGACCGACTTCATTGAGCGCTTCAAGGGCACGTACTCCAAGACCAACCAGGTGCAGAGCCGTGTGCGTATGCTTGAGAAGCTCGAGCTGGTCGAGGTCGATGAGATCGATACCTCTGCCATCCGCCTACGCTTCCCACCCGCCCCACGCTCGGGCAACTATCCCGTGCAGATGGAGGGTGTCGGCAAGGCCTTTGGCGACAAGCGTATCTTCTCTGATGTCAACCTGATGATCGAGCGTGGCGACAAGATTGCCTTCGTCGGGAAGAACGGGGAAGGGAAGAGTACCCTCGTGCGCTGCATCATGAAGGAGCTGGAGCACGAAGGTGTCCTCACGCTCGGCCATAACGTGCAGATCGGCTACTTCGCCCAGAATCAGGCGGCCATCGAGGATGAGACGCGCACCGTCTTCCAGACTATCGACGATGTAGCCGAGGGCGAGATCCGCACGAAGATCAAGGATCTCCTCGGCGCCTTTATGTTTGGCGGCGAAGCTTCGACGAAGAAGGTCAAGGTACTCAGCGGTGGTGAGCGCACGCGCTTGGCTCTGCTCAAGCTCCTCCTCGAGCCCTACAACCTGCTGATCCTCGACGAACCGACGAACCACCTCGATATGAAGACGAAGGAAGTCCTCAAGCAAGCCCTCCTCAACTATGATGGCACGCTCATCCTCGTCTCCCACGACCGTGACTTCCTCGATGGCCTCGTGAGTAAGGTCTATGAGTTCGGTGGCGGGAAGGTCACCGAGCACCTCGAAGGTATCTACGAATTCATGCAGCGCAAGAAGCTGGAGAACCTCAAGGAGCTGGAGCGCTCCGCCTCCTGATCTCTCTCTCCTTATATATAAGGTAGCAAGCACGCCGTCCGCCTATCCCCTCTGTGGGGTAGGCGGACGGCGCTTTTATAGGGTAGTGAAAACGACCAGTACTGGTCGGCTGTCGGACCAGTACTGGTCACACGGCGAAGTAGTACTGGTCACTATGGGCAACCAGTACTGGTCAACTTAGCGACCAGTACTGGTTCGTTTTCTCATACCCACACCGACGACGAAGGGCCCTCCCGAGGGAGAGCCCTTCACCGCAAGGAGCGCCGTATAATTAGGAGAGATGAAGCAGGGAGCGAGTCCCTTCGCCCGCCCTACCTTCGGCCAATGGGTCGCTGAGCAAAACGGCGCAGGCGCTCGGCGATATTTTTGTCGAGGAGGGGCGAAAGCACGATGATCGTCACCGCCGCGATGATGAGGAGAATCCCCAGAGCCATCGTCCCCGAAATCGTTTCACCAAAGACCACCACCCCGATGACAATAGCCGTCAGCGGCTCCATCGCCCCGAGGACCGAGGTCAGCGTCGAGCCAATACTCTTGATCGCCCGCACGAGCGAGAGATTCGACACCAGTGTAGGGAGGAAGGCCAGCAGCAGGAGATTGACCAGAGCCGCCCCGCTGGGGATGGCTTGTACCCCACCATTGAAGGATGCATTGATGAGGAAGAAGCCCGCACTGGATAGGAGGACGTAGAGCGTCAGCTTCAGATTATCCATCTCGCGGATGCGGCGAACATTATTCACCGTCACGAGATAGATCGCATAGCTGAGCCCCGAGAGCAGGACCAGCAGGATACCTACCAGCGAAGCGCTTCCTTCCACTCCCCCGCTACCTCGCAGCGAGAGAAGTGCCACGCCCGAGAGCGCAAGGACAATAGCGATAATCGTGAAGGGCGAAGGGCGCTGCTTGAAGAGCACCGCCATGATGAGCGTCACGCCCACCGGATAGAGGAAGTGCAGCGTCGTGGCCATCCCGCTCAACATACTCCCATAGGCCTGGAAGAGCAGGGCCGCCGATCCGTAGTAGAAGAAGCCCAAGAGGACGAGCCAACTCAGCTCGCGCAAGCCCACGAAGAAGTTCACCCTGCGCACCATCATCAGCACGGCTACCAGCAGCGAGGCGAAGAGCATACGATAGCAGAGGATGCTATCCGTCGTCATGCCCTCGGCCATCGTCGGCAGCGTGAAGAGAGGCAGCAGCCCGAAGGTCGCAGATGCAGTCATCCCGTAGAGGAAGCCCTTGAACTTATTCATATATATAATGTATTAGGCGGTGTGCTAGGACCGCAGTCCCGCGGTCTTCTTACAAAGGTACAACTTCCCCAGCGAGCAGGCGTGGCGGCAGCTCCCACGACTCGCCCTTCTCTCCCCCTCCTCACGAGGGAGACATTGCCCTCTCCGACGGGTCCGCTCTTGCAAATTCGCCGAAATAGACTATCTTTGCATCGGTTAAGCCCCCTACCCTCCCTTACGGATGGGTTTTAGATGGGTTAAAATTGACCATGGAGAGATGGCAGAGTGGTCGATTGCGGCGGTCTTGAAAACCGTTGAACTGAGAGGTTCCGGGGGTTCGAATCCCTCTCTCTCCGCAAAGAGGCTTCAAAGTGACTGCAAAATGGTCGTCAGAGAAGCCTTCAAAACAAGAGGAAATCGTTGTAGGACATGGTCTTACAACGATTTTTCTTTGTATGCGGTCTATAGACTTGACGGCTTACCCCTAGGGTCTAATAGTCATCAATCGGTCAAATTCTGCTACAGAAACTGCTACATAAAATTAGACGTAGCAATTAGTGTAGCAGTGACGGCTAAATGAAGGACTAATTGAAGGTAGCAACATACTCTCATTCAATGTGTAAGTAAGTAACTTTGTAGCACGTGCTACACTAACGAATGATGCATTATGAGACAATCGTTCAAGGTGTCCTTCTACCTACGCTCAAACTATGAGAACAAAGAAGGCAAGTCGCCCGTCATGCTACGCATCTTCCTCGGAGGAGCAATGAGCAATCTTGGCTCCACGAAGATCTTCGTAGACAAGGCACAGTGGAACAACAGGACCAGCCGGCAGAAGGGGCGCTCCTCAGAAGCCCTCGCTGTCAATGCTAGTCTAGATGCCATCTCAGCCAACCTCCACTCCCTCTACCACAAGTACCAAGACGACCAAACGATCTCGCTTGACAAGCTCCGCTCCGCCTACCTCGGGCAAATCCAGGAGTTCAGCACCTTTCTCCCTGTCTTTGACAAGTTCATCGATGACATCCGTCAGCGCGTGGGGCACACCATCAGCAAGGAGAGCTTGCAGAAGTACAGCGTCTTGCGTAAGCACTTCTTCGAGTTTCTAGTACACAGGTATAAGCGTAAGGACATCGGACTGATGGAGTTCACACCTGCCATCATCCAGGACTTCGAGTTGTACCTCACGACAGTGGCCATGTGTACCTCCCCCTAAAGGATCCAGATTCATGTCACTCTGTATTTAAACCTAACATTATGACATGCTACGTATGCCTGGCATAAATATTGTTATCCTAAGATGAATGTTATTAAGACCCCAGCTAAGGACTGGAAATTAAGTATTATGGGAATTAAACCAGGCCCTAAACGAATTGCGAAAAGCACAGGCCAGCCAGATCGAAGACAGCGCGATAATAAGACCACGCCAGGCAATACGCCGTCTCTCAAGCCCCACCTTCACAAGAAGGGGGATTAACTACTTGATCCCGCTGGTATAAACCCTATACTAGCGGGATCTATATTGATATTCAAGAAACATATCTATCAGTGAAAACGAGACTTAAAGCACTCTTTTACAAGAGCACATCACTCCTCGAAAAACTCATTCTTCCTATAGCCCTAATTACAGTAGTTCTATTTGCTATCCTATTCGCCCTACACAGAGAATATGACTTAGCATACCCTTTTGATGAAGATCTATTCGGTAATTACGGAGACTTTATCGGGGGACTACTGTCGGTTGTCAGTATCTACCTGCTTGTAGAAACCCTTAAGGAGCAGAGGGCTACAAGTAAGGAACAATGGGAATTCACCGAAAAACAACAAGTCCTCATCGAGAAACAACAAGTCCTCATCGAGAAGCAACAAAAAAATGCCGATGGGCAGCAGATTAATTCTTTATTTTTCGACCTTCTGAAACACTTACAAAGAGAAGTCGCTGACCTCAATATTACGACAGAAGGTGGTCAATACACAAATAAAGATTTCTTCGAGGAGCTCCGAAGAAAATTACAAGACAGCTTTCCCTCAACCATACCCCAAACGGAGGCTATCAAACAAGCTCTGACCAAATACTTTGAACTTTATGCAGAGCACCCTAGACTTGGCTCCTATTTTCGGATACTTTATCGCATTTGTGAAGTTATTGATCACTCAACACTAGATGGACCTGAGAAAGCGAAATACATCAAAATACTAAGAGCTCAGCTAACCAACAGCGAGTTGCTCCTCCTGAGGTATAATGCTCAGACTCCACATGGAAAAAACTTCAAACACTATATCAATGAGTACAACCTACTCAAACACCTCCCCATCTTCGAACTTTTGGAGTTTAAGCGTTGGTGGGGAGATTTGAAAGATAAACCTGTGGATAGACTTCGAATAAGCGTTTTTTGTGACGAGTTAAAACACGAGATTAAGAAGCTCCTAGAAGATTCAAAACAAAAAGGAGACCTCCGAGGTGGAGGATGGAAATGTTGTATCATAAAACACAGTGATATTAGTCTTGAGATCAAGATTGATAAACCTACAAGCCCTGGAAGACACCACCTGTTTGATACCTTCGGGAAGAAGGAGCAGGAAGAGTTACTTGAGAGGATTCTTCTGGACATCTTCTCTTACTCTAATTTTGGGCGGAAACGGAAAGGCAAAGATTTAAAAATTGAAAGCAAATCGGAAGATAACTCTATATGCAGCTCAGTTACGGCTAAAGATGGCCGTCCGCTCTATCGTAGCTTTCAAAGATTAAGCGAGCTATAAGAAGCTTATCCTTAGCCTGCGTTACTTGGTGGACTGAAAGCTCAAGGCAAAGAAAGGCGAGTCCCCCGACATGATGCGATCCGCATCACGTCGGGGGGCTCCGTTAGTTATCGCCTAGCGAAGACTTAGATACCTAGGTGACCGTCGCCTCCAGGGTTAGAAGTAGAGCCACCGCCTTCCGGATTCTTTTTCTTCTTGTCCGAAGACTTATACGGGACATCAAGGACACGCTCGGCACGCTCTAGGCGGACGCCCTTGAGCGCCGTCTTGACCTTAACTCGAGGCGTGTAGATGACCTTGGCTTTGTCGACGAGTTCTACACCGACCTTCTCGGCGCTCTCCACGCCCGTGCCCGTCTTGGCGGTGATGCTGGGGCGGAAGGTACCCATGTCACCGCAGTCGACGCTCTTACCGTCTTGGAGCAGGCGAACGAGCACCTTCGAAGCACGGTCAAATACCGCCTTGACATCGGCCGAAGATACCGTCGTCTCATCCGAAACGAGCTCGATAAACTCCTCAAACTTGACGTCAGAATGCAGGTGAATGGCGGGGTACCAGAGGGTTTTTCCGGTCTTGTTGAAGCCAACTTTACGCTCAACAGCTTTGATCTTGATCATGATAGATTAATTTATTGTTAAACAATGCGTTATAACGCCCTGCTAAGTTAGGCAGATTTTCTTGCGGAAGCAAATAAATTTCTGTGCGCACGAAAAAATATTTTCTTCCGCACGGAAATTTATTTTCGTGCGCATAGAAATCTTCCGCCTTGCGCACGCAAGTTTTTCCGCCTCCGCACGCCGAATCCTTCTGATAGCAACCTCGGAGGTTGTTCTCCCCCCCCCCTCAACAGATGCCTTTGCATACAAATCCGTCCTACCCAGGCCTCTTATATAGTTCGCTTAATACGACAACCTTGGCGTAGCCTGAACTGACACAGCCCAACGCCAGACAATATGTCACACGAGTATATCCCCTGGAGAATGGCAAGCTATTTGCATCAAGACTAGCATGTTAAATAATAATTTCTATTTCAATATGAAAACATTAACTGATTACTCCCTGCTCTCTGGCTACGAGATTGATTTCATCCCTGTGGGAGAGGGTGAGAGGAGTGGAGATGCGATAGCTATGCGCATCACGGAAAACGGAGAAACAGAGATCTATGTGATCGATGGAGGGACTAAAGCGTCCGGGGAGGCTCTAGTTCAGCATATCAAGGAGTATTATGGGACTGATCGGGTTGATTACCTCATCAGTACACATCCCGATATGGATCATATCTCAGGTCTTAGGGTTGTGCTGGAAAAGTTAAAGGTCAGAGAGCTATGGATGCATAAGCCATGGGAGCATGCCTCTAAAATTATCGATGACATCTTAGATGGACGAGTAACTCAGCATAGTTTAAGCGAAAGGATCAAAGAATCCGTAAGGCTTGCAACAGAAGTAGAAGAGATGGCTAAGGAGAAGAAAGTTAAAGTCTGCGAGCCATTTCAAGGAGCTAAGATAGGTTCATACTTCTATGTTTTATCTCCAAGTAAGGAGTGGTATATAGAGCTACTCAAAGACTTTGACAAAATGCCACCTACGAAGAGCACTCCTATGCCAGAGTGTAAAGCGTTTGCAAGTAGTGCAGATAATACCGCTTATGAAGACTGGTATAACGAGACGTTAAAGGAGGATGGAGAAACCTCTGCCCGAAATGAGAGTAGCGTAGTCCTACTCGGCATCCTCCCAGATAACTATGGCGTTCTGCTTACTGGTGATGCCGGGAGACAGGCGCTTACCAAGGCGTACGAGTATGCATTGGATTGTGGCTATGATCTCCAGCAATGCCAATTCGTCCAAATGCCACATCATGGCAGTAGGAGGAATGTCTCTCCTGATTTATTAAATAAGTTATTGGGGCCTATTCTTCCAGCGTTCTCTCTGGCGAGAAAGATATCCTTTGTGAATACGTCTATGGGAGCTCCTGATCATCCCAAGAAGTCAGTTGTTAATGCCTTTATCCGAAGAGGGGTAGAGGTTATAGCAACCCAAGGAGGTGCAAGATGCTACCATTCCGGATATCCTCCAAGAGATGGCTGGGGACCTGTTCAGCCACTAAGCCTATCACGTAAAGTAGAGAAGTAAGCTATGAGTGAACTCTTACAGAAGTTGTCAACGTACAACATCTTCAACTACCTATTTCCCGGCGTCGTATTCGTGATTTTGTTGAATCGATACACGAAGATCAACCTGGCTGTAGATGACGTAATACTAGGCATGTTCCTATACTACTTCTTTGGATTAGTCCTAAGCAGAATTGGCTCGATTCTTATCGAGCCAGCTCTAAGGTGTACAAAGATCGTCGAGTTCTCTGATTATGCGAGATTCGTACGAGCATCCAAACTAGACGACAAGATCGAGCTACTCTCAGAGGTCAACAATATGCACAGAACGATTATTGCAATGCTAGGTGTCTTGTTAGTCATCTCCATTTGCAATGGATCTGCCACTTGTCTCCTCACGGCAGGTCTCCTCGGTATTGTAATCCTATTCATCCTATCATATAGGAAGCAAACCTCTTTCATAACGAAGAGAATTGATGAGGCGCTCCGAAACACCCCCTGATCGTCCTAGAAAGCAGGCAGGGTACACCATGAGGGAACTTGGCCTCCAAGCTACAGGTCTTGCCCTTGTGTCTCATCTTCTGGACGATTTGAGCCGGTGGAATAAGTGTAGGACGCTACGGCGATGAGCTAGGTAAGGGGGATGAGAGCGTAGTGCCCCTCGCTTCATCAGTCCATGCTCGCCATACTTGCGGTTCATAGCGAAGGTTTGCCACACCAGAAGTGAGGCACCCAATACGCCTATGCCGAGGCAGAGCAGCTGGCTGACGCCAAGGAGGTAGAGCACGACCACCACGATGAAGGTTGCCAGCAAGCCTCCAGCAAAGAGGAAGAGGTACTGCGCTTTCAGCCCCTTAAACTCCACCGTGCGTCCTACGCCTTTATTGATTTCCCAGCCGGCCATTACTTACAGGAAGAAGGAACGCAGGATCGTAGCCGCCACGATGAGAAAGATACACGCACCGAACCAAGAGGCCGCCGTCTTACTCGTATCCGGGTCACCCGAGGAGAACTTGTTGTAGACCTTGATGCCCCCGATGAGTCCTACCACAGCTCCGATGGCATAGATCAGTTTCGTGCCTGGATCAAAGTAGCTCGTCACCATCTTGGTCGCTTCGTTGATACCTGCCATACCATTGCCTTGGGCATCCGCTACGACGGGTGTAAGGAAGAGGGCAAGTAGCAGGAGAGAAAGTTTCTTTGTGTTCATATTCTAGGATCATGAATGATTGCGATACGGGAATCATAGGTAATAGTCGAGCCCTTGCATGTCGGCTCTGGCGTCTTGACTTGGAGGGAGTGGAGCTTCCTCTTCCGTCTCAGACTCCGCCTCGCGGATAGCCTGAAGGAGCTTCTTGTGGACAGCTTCTTGCCTCAGGAGCTCCGCTTGGTACTGCGCTAAGAGGTCCGTACCCCGAAGACTTCGGAGCGACGAGGAGACCATATCGAGTGCTTCTTCATCAAGAAGATCATCCTTCTGGCTCCACTGACTTAGGCGAAGGAGGTCACGGGAAAGAACGCTCGTAGAAGTGAGCTCAGCGCTGCTATCAGCTTCCCACTCCAGCTCCTCTCGAAGGACTTCCTCCTCATCAATCACCTCCATTATGTAGTCCACATCCAGCTCTTCATCTTCGAGGCGCTCAGCTTCGACGTTCAACATCACGACCGGTTCTTTGCCTTCCTCCTCAGCGCTTTGCTCCGCAAAAGTAGGCGCATTCATATTCGATTCTTCGGCCTCAGAAAACACGGGAAAAGGAGGGATAACATGGGTAGCCAAGCCCTTACTTTTAGCAACCAGCTCGTGTGCTTCTTCCTCACGCTGCCGGGGCTCTTGTCGCTGGCTTATCCTCTGACAGGATAAGCTCCTCCAGCGCTCATAGCTGTAGGCGATACCAAGGATAAGCCACACAATGCTCAGCAACAGGAGTACACAGAGTAATATCGTCGTCATCATAAGGGGATCGTCGTTTTACGCCGCTGCTTAGCACTGGCTTGGTTGAGGAGCTCGCGGTGGGCTCTGAGGTGCTCACGGATAATGTTGTCGATATAGCTCACCATAGACACACGCTCATGGAGGTCTTGCAAGACACTGCGGAGAATCTCCAAGGTCTCGGCATTCATCGTAAAGGAGGTCTTCTCACGGAGACGCAAGGGGACAAAGTACCTCGCACGGTATTCCTCCATCGTGGAGACTTCCTCTAAAGGTCTTAAAGCTGCTACTTGCATCGGAGGCGCCGGTAGCACCGTCTTCTCTGGCACACTTCGCTCCTCATCTATGGGATCAAAGTTCGCCGTAGCGGACGAAGGCCCTTGGAGCACCCCGTCCTCTGCCATCTCTTGGAGCTTAGCATCCAAGAGATGGCGCTTCTCTTCAATCGTCGCCATCGGTCGTCGGTGTGAGGAGCTGGAGGGCGCTGAGAAGCCACCTTGCTAGTTCATCGATGTTCGTCCCTACTCGAAGGGCTTTGTTAGGCGGGAGGTAAGTCGAGCGAAAGACCCCACGTGCCCCGTACATCGACAGCTCATGCGAGAAGCGATGCGTCCTATAAATCGGGAAGGGGACGAGCGTAAGCCCCTCCTTCTGGATATGCTGCGTGTAATGCGTGACAAGCGTATTGTGCACCCGACGATCCACCTTATTCCACAGAAGCCAGATATCCTTAATCCGAGCCGTCTGCATCGAGACACCCAAGTCCTGGATGCTCTTAGCATAGCTCAGGCAAGCAACCAGCGACTGGATATCAGGCTCCAAGGGCGAGAGGATATAATCCATCTCCAACGAGAGCTCAAGAAGCTCCCTCGTCCCCGCATGACCAGGGAAGTCAAAGACGACCAACTGGTAGCCTTCCTCGGGGTGCTTCGCAACGAGAGCTTCCGCTTGAGCAAGTGCCTCCTGAGGCCGTGCTTTGATGATGCGGTAGGAGCGACGCTGGAGCTTATGGAAGTAAGCCTGCATATAAGTCGTCAGAGCTGGATCCTCTCCTATAGTCCCCTTCTCTCGCTCACGAAGCTTGAAGAAGGAGTCCTGAGTCAGATCACAGTCCACGACAAAGAGCGAGATACCCTCCTCATAGTAGAGCATACTGCTGAGGATCTCGGCTAGGGTACTCTTACCCACACCACCCTTCTGTGAGGAGGAACCGAGATATATAGGTCGAGGTCGAGAGCTTTGCATAGGAGTGCCTACACCTACTTCAATGATGACAAATGCTTGCTCAAGAGAGGCATCTCACCTAATACTCGGACTCTAGCTAAGGGGAAGGAAACGAAAATAACGAGCCCCCGACGCTATACTGTGAGCATAGCGTCGGAGACTTCGTTTGTTAGCGCCAAGTGACGGCTTAGATACCTATGTGCCCGCCGTTGTCAGGGGGAGTCGTCGACCCTCCGCCTGACTTGGTGTCCTTTTTCTTCTTCTTTTCCTTGGGCTTGGCCTCCATACGTTCGTAGCTAACTTCCTCGGGACGAAGGCGGAAGTACGTGGCATTCGGACGAAGGTTCACTCGGGCTCGGTGATATGCACGTTGGCATTGAACTCGCTCCCGACGGGCACAACCTTGCTCTTGAACGAAGGCGAAAGCGTCCCCAGACGACTGAAGTCCACGATGTCGCCGTTGGCCACGACTTCGCGTGCCATATCAGCGGCAAGGTTCAAGACGCTTTGCACTTCCATGTAATTGAGGGTCGTGTCCTTGGCCACCAGTTCACAGAAGCGCTCGAAGCTCACACGATGACGGCCCGAAGGGGTGGCTTGAATCACCACTTTGCCTTTTGTTGGGCCCGATGCCTACCTTGCGCTGGCCGAGGGTGTAACCAATGGGTTTGTTTTTCTTACTCATAATTATTTAAGGTGTCTCCAGCTGGTTGTCCTTGCTCCTGTCGGAGACGTTATACAGGAGAAAGGTAAGGTGTGTTTTTCTTCTTCTGAAAGCCTCTCCACATGAGAGGTAAAGCTATCTGCCCCAAAACGTATACGTTTCATGCCCAAGACGTATACGTTTCACGCTCGAAACGTATACGTTTTCGACGCAAGACGTATACGTTTTACTCGCGATACGTATACGTTTCGCTCGGGAAGGCTATACGTTGGGCTCTTTCATCCTCAAAGTTACCCTTTTCCAACGAAGGATGTGCCTCTCCCCGAGAAATAAATTTCGTCTCCGCCCTCAAGCACCTTCCAAGGCGTATACCCGCACCCATCTCGCCCTCACAAAAAGAAATAGCCGAAGTGACGTCGTCGCTTTAGACTGTCATCGATCAATATTTGACTAGGCAACCATTCTATAGAGGATCAGGCATATTGTCCGCAAATGATAGAGAACTCTGCCAATAAGACATAGAACAACACAGAGTCCCGATGTTGGCATATCTCTTGCCACACAGCTAACACAGTAAGATTTAATAATACTATTCAATGATGATCATGACTAAGATCGAAGATTTTTTCTTTGAATTATTCAGAGAGACCAACTGTAAGGTTGGGCACAGCGTGCTTATGCGAAACGTAAGACACAGGATCAGAGAGCAACTCAATCCAAAGGAGGAGGAACAGCTTGAAGAGATCTTACAAAGGCAAATAGAAGAGGAATACTACACCTATGAATCAGAGCCTTTGGAATGCTTGAAGCTAACACAAAAAGGCTTTGATCATATCTACCTGAATCACACAAAGTCTTTCCGTCAGCTAGAGGAAATCATTTTTGGTCTATTCCGAGAAAGTAGATGTAAAGTTGGAAACGCCGTACTTATGCGAATCCTCCGCACTAGAATTCGAGGAAAACTCAACCCGAAAGAGGAGGTACTACTTAATGATATACTAGACAAGCATATTGAAGAGGGATACTACACCTATGAATCAAAGCCTTTGGAATGCTTGAAGCTGACACAAAAAGGCTTTAACCATATCTACTAAGGATCATACTCTCTTTAGCATTTGAGTATATAAGGAGTCTATAGTCTTCTTAGCCGAATAAGGATATATAACTTCGGAATACAGCCTCTTGGCGAAGATTGCTTTCATTAGCGATCTTCGCCAAGTTATTTTGACTGAGCACTTCCCTCATGCCATCGAGTTCCTCAACCGCCCCTACGCCCAAATCTTCCCCATCCTCACCGCCTACGATGAGCTCGCTAACTACCTGTCCCCCTTTATGGATGCCTGGGAAGGCGGAGCACAAGACCAGCTACAAGGACAGATTGCCTCGGCAAAGATCCCACTCTCTCGCATGATCTCCCCAGCATTCTATTGGGTGATGACCGGCGATGACTTCTCCCTCGACATCAATAACCCACGTGAGCCCAAGGTCCTCGTCATGGGCAACAACCCCGACCGACAGAACATCTACTCCGCTGCCTTGGGACTGTACAATAGCCGTATCGTGAAGCTCATCAACAAGAAGAAGCAGCTCAAAAGCTCCGTCATCATCGACGAGCTACCAACCATCTACTTCCGCGGACTCGACAACCTCATCGCAACAGCCCGCTCCAACAAGGTCGCTGTATGCCTAGGGTTTCAGGACTTCTCGCAGCTCACACGTGACTACGGCGATAAGGAGAGCAAGGTGATTCAGAACACCGTGGGGAATGTCTTCAGCGGTCAGGTCGTGGGTGAGACAGCCAAGACCCTCTCCGAACGCTTCGGGAAGGTTCTACAGCAACGGCAGTCCATGACCATCAATAGAAACGATAAGTCGACCTCGATCTCCACACAGCTCGATAGCCTGATACCGGCCAGCAAGATTAGTACCCTTACGCAGGGGATGTTCGTCGGGGCCGTATCCGACAACTTCGACGAGCGTATCGAGCAGAAGATCTTCCACGCTGAGATTGTCGTCGATGTTGCGAAGGTATCAGCCGAAGCCAAGGCTTACCAGCCCATCCCTATCATCGCGGAGTTCCTTAACGAAGATGGCTCCGATAGTCTCAGCGAGACCATCGAAGCCAACTACAAAAGTGTAAAGCAGGAGATCCTAAGCCTTGTCGAAAGCGAGATCGAGCGAATTAAGAATGATGCTAATCTCAAACATCTGATCAAGGAGTAGGGCTTAACGGAAGGGGAAGCCTCAGATTCCTAGGTAGTGCTCCACCACTTGGACTATGCGCCTCTGTGAGGGGGACAAAAATTATCTCAGTGTCACCTTGCACTTTGCTTGGATAAAAGCCTGTACGAGCGATATCATATCCCATTTTCATCTCTAGGACTAGCTCCCTGAAGCGTTCAAGCCAGACTTTTTGCAAGAAGGCATCTATGCCCAGAGCCATCAATTCAGCCTTTTCCTCTTCTCTGTTTAAATGTGGCATAGCTCTCAACTTTACATCTAGGAGGGCATCAACGGCCTCCTCCCGCACAGTAGCCTCAGACTGGCAAAGAGCCTCGGCAAACATAAGAAGTACCTCAGCATAGCGATAGACTCCAAGCTGATTTACCCTTGGAACAGAAAGGCTATTTCCTTCTCCAGCGAGCCAAAAGTAGGGAGCAGGATTAAAGACTTCAAAGATGGTCTTATTACCTTCCTGCACTTTAAAAAAGGAGTGAAAAAACTGCCTATCTTTAGCTCTTATATCCTCCTCTGCATACAATGATTGTAGAAGCTTGCTTGGCTCGTAAGCATTAAAGGCAACAGTAGTCTTCACATTACTCCAGCCCTTCGCCTTGCTAGGAAAAGAGAAAATAGACCTCGAACTACCATCTTTTGCCTGCCAAGTATGCAGGTACTCTTGAGCCATAGGGTTTTGACGCAACTTATTGTAGGCAGATAAATCTTCACTGGGACCATGTCCTAGAAGTTGATACTTCCCTGATGCTAAGATAGGCCTCAAGATAGCGGTAGCTTCTGCCCACTTGTTTTCTCGCAGTGGCAAGCCACTCATCTGGATATAAACTTCCGCCAAAAGAGCTCGAGCTATGAAAGCACTAACTCGAGATTTATTCTCTATAAATGTCTTATGGGGTAAGCGAGCAATAGCATCTTGAAGATCTTTAATGACTAAAGAATAAAGAGCTACTTCTGTCCCTGATGTTGAGCTGGTACGAGTTGTGGGGTGAGCTCCAAAAGTTCTAAGTAGAGAAAAGCGATTAAGGGCCCGGAAAAACTTAGCCTCCCCTTGTAGTCTCTCCCGCTCTTGGACATTCACAGATGGACTGTCATTTATGCGTGCTATAATGGTATCGGCTTGCTCAATAGCATCGAAATAACTCGTGTATAACTTCTTGCTAAGCTCTTGAACTTTAGGGCTACTCACCTTCCCTTGATGTAGATCGGGATAATAGCCCTCACTAGCTTCACTCTCAATGAGTCTTGAGAGATAAACGGACCAAGCTAAGGGGAGACCTTTGTTGGCATCTGCCTCTAGGGCTATAGAAGGATAGCCAAGATGATACAAAGCTTCGACAGCAGCCTGAGCCTCCTCTATATTCTGATAGGCATTTTGTGTCTGAGGATGTATCTCTCCTGGGAGTTGTTCTTTCTCACAAGCCCACAAAAGGCTACAAAAGA
>ERZ773024.379-NODE-379-length-16550-cov-8.740831_pt1 | contig 16550 bp, 11 predicted proteins | sample MGYA00511667_ERZ773024 | MGnify/ENA primary metagenome ERZ773024 (study PRJEB29015, sample SAMEA2738117) | human oral metagenome | biome: human oral; feature: human-associated habitat; material: saliva | place: China | collected 2258 ... | reverse complement strand
GCTCTTTATTCATTAGTTTACTATGCAAATATAAATAAAATAAATATATTAAGCAATAAAAATGGCGATTAATTTTTGTAAATATGTAAAGGTGATAAAATGAGGTGCTCGCAAGTAGATAAGTAGACAAGAGAGTGGGTCGGAAAGAGTTGTCCTTTGGTTAAGATGACTAAGATGATTATTTGTAACAAAGTAGAGAGAATAGGCTAATCAGCTACTTACAATCAGTAATGCCTTACAAATCCCTCATCTTCTACCATGCGACAATAGACTTTGTTACCTAAAAATCTCGATTTTTCAGATGTTTCAGGTGATGTAGTATAGTTCATGTTCCTTTATTCGTTAATGTCAAAATCTAAGTATTCGTTGTGGACTTACACCTGACTCTTATTCTGTGGTATGTAATAAATGATAATAGTCAATGTTACAATATATTGCATGTTATATTTATTTTACTTATATTTGCAACCAAAAGTGTGATTTATATTGTGGTTTAATAGCACTATCACGATGTTCTTTACGCTTTGGTAGACAGAACTATGGTTAATTTCTATGTTCTGTCGTTTGATAAACCTTTCTTATAAAGTGCTTAGACATTACAGCTTATGAAGAAATTTTTACTGATGTTTTCTTTGTTTGTGTCTTTAACTTCTTATGCACAAACAGGTGGTGAAATGAGGATTGCAACATCTACAGCCGTAGGGCAAGACTTTGAATTCCGTGTTACTCGAACCGATGAAACCAGCAAAGTTTTTGTTGACTGGGGAGATGGTAATAAGCAAGAGACAATCTTAGAAGGATGGAGTAATAATAAGAAGGTAACAGGAAAGTTACTCAAAGACACAATTATTGTTTATGGTGATTTTTCTGCTGTTGAAGTTTCTGAAGCAAAAGCTACATATCTTGCTTTTAAGAATCAGCCTAATTTAAAGCAAGTTGAAGCTAAGAGGAATGAATTAACCTACGAAGGTATTGATTTCTTAGGTGCTCCTAATCTTGTTACACTTGACCTTAGCTATAATAAAATTACGCGTTTAGACCTGCGTAATTTTAAGAAGTTAACTAACTTTACAGCTAATCATAATACAATTTTGGCAACTGTTTTATTTCCAGATGGCAGTACAGAACTACGAAATATCGACATGTCAGATGGAGATATTACACACTTTTATCCTGTTAGTCTTCCTAACCTCCGTTATCTTAATCTTGCAAACGGTAGTTTGTTAGAGTTAGAACTGGGTAATAATTATCCAGAGTTACGTGATGTCGATATCACAGGGAATGTTGGAGTAACATCTATTGATGTTACGCAACAAACTAAACTTGAAAAGCTTCTTATAAAGGGAACGAAGATAACTGAGTTAAACCTTATTAATAATCCAGAGCTTATTATGCTTGATGCGTCTAATACCGACATTGTAAAGCTTGATTTAAGTGGTAACAAGAATGTAACAACGCTTGAACTTGGTGATTCGAAATTGTCTCGTTTAGATGTGTCTAATCTTGCAAATCTTTATACAATTAATATTGATAATACCAAGATACAACGTATTGATTTATCTCACCAACGCTTTTTACGTAGTGTGAGCGTACGGAATACTGGAATACAATTCCTTGATATGCATGGTGCTATCGGTACTAATCGACTTAATTACCTTGATATGCGTGACTGTAAGAATACTACTCCTCAGTCACTTAACTTCACCTTCAAAGCAATGCCGTCACATACCGGTAATTCTTATCGTACAAATGTTTTCCTATCAGGGGCTAACTACGAACATGCCGATACTGGGATTTTAGATGATGATGCCGACAATTCTTATAAATTAGATGTTCATGGTGATGCTACTGCGTCTATGGATTCTGTTTCTATAACTATGCAAACATCCGAAAATGGAGGTAGTTATACACTAAGTCAAATTCCTGATGATGGGTACTTTGCAACTTACGAACCTGTTACACGGAAGGTTCTGCCTGGATTCCCAATTAAGATAGATGCTAAAGCACCTGCTGGCTCAAAGTTCGTTGGGGTAGAGGTGAATGGAAAATTAATAGCCGACAGTATATTTGTCGTGTCTGAAGCGGCGGTTGTAAAACCTATTTTTAGTGTTTCTGGTGATGATGATTATATCAAACTAACAGTTCCTACAGGTATAGATCAACAGTATTTCCTTTCTGTTAATGGTGAGGATAAAGATGTTTCAATTGACTGGGGAGATGGCGAACTTGTAAAAGTGAAGGTTAAATCGACTCCAACAACGGTAGAGGGGCAAACATCTGGAGCGACTGTAACGATATATGGTGCTGTTACAGGAGCTGACTTCTCAAGCTATCCAGGTGTAGGCGTTGATAATAAGATAACTGCTATCGATTTGAGTCATAATATTCATTTACGTTCTCTTTCTACGTATATGAATTCTATTACGTCTATAGACGTTTCAAAGCTATTGGATCTTGAATCTCTTGATTGTTCTTATTCAGACCTTAGTTCCTTGGATGTTAGCAAGAATAGTAAACTTATTAATTTACGTGCTTATGGTAATCAATTAGATAAAATAGATGTTAGAGGTGCTGTCGATTTAGCTTATCTTGATGTCAAAAATAACTGGTTAGAAAGCTTAGATTTAAGTCATAACAAGAAACTTGTTTATTTGAATATGAGTAGTAATGAGATAGACGTGGTTGACGTGAAGGATATGCCAGAACTTGTAGAACTTTATGTTTCAAATAACAAGATTATGACTCTTGATGTTAGCAAGAATCCTGCATTGAAGACATTGCAGCTTTCTAATAATTCAGTCTCAAATTTAGACTTAAAGAATAATCTTCAACTTGTGACACTTACTGTTGATGGCAATAGATTAGAGGGGCTGGACCTTACGGGGCATGAACAATTGACCTATCTGAATGTAGGTGGTAATAGATGGGATGCATGTACTTTAAATGATCTTTATTATAGCCTTTCACGTTATCCTAAACTTCAGAGTGGAAAGAAGCCACGTGGTAACACGCTTTTCGTTCATGGTGAAAAGGCCGGAGAGTATAATGACGCTGAGCATGCAGAATCATCTATCGCTAAGTCGAAGGGTTGGACAATTGATTATGAGGGCGATGGAACTGGTTGTAACATGGCATATATTACAATACAGGAGCCTGAATATGGAACATTAAAGGTGTTTACTGCAGATGGTGTTGAGGTTCTGACAGGTACAAAGGTGGCTAAGAATACAGATCTTGTCATTAAAGCGATACCCGCATCTGGATATAAACTTGAAACTTTGACACTTAATGATGAAGAAGTAGATTCTCCTAATTTTAAGATTGATTCTTCTGTGAAAATTGGAGCAATTTTCACGGTTTCATCACAAATAGATGCTCCTACTACTGATGCGCTTAAAGTCTCTGGGGGTAAGAATTATCTAAGTTTTATGACAGGAACGCCTACACACTTGCAAGTCTATACCTTAAGTGGCAAATTGATGTTTTCTACCATTGTAAGAGAGCATAAGACGGTTAGTCTACCATCAGGTATCTATATCGTTAAAACGAAGGGCTATTCAAAAGTTGTAGCAGTTGAATAGAATGACATCAAACTTGTCCGCATGAGAAAGCGGAAATAGTAGAATTAGCAATCCCGAAGGTCATTATAAACTTTCGGGATTGTTTTTCTATAAGGGTTTTTACTTTAACATTCTTGATACATAGCCATTGTGGCGGAACCATTTATGCGCCCAGTTGGGTACCATGAAGATATAGCCAGAGATGTCCTCGTGTGGAGCGCAGTCAAGTTGGTTACCTATGATGTCTGCAGCTTCTTGTACAGATGTTCCGTATAACCGTGCTAATTCTTCGCGTATGAGCGTATAAGTGATTTTACGGATAGTTGCAGCGTTGATGGGTTGATCACCTAACAGAGCTAATAATTCGTCTTTTTCTGGTATCTTAACCTTTGGACCAACACGTAGCCCTTCAAAGCAGTATTCCCCATCTACTTTATACATCGTAAACCCATCTCTGCTGTTACGTTCGTTACATTCCTCTGCCATTTGACGTGCAATAGGGTGGGTGATACGTTGTAGTATCTCTGTGATAATGGGTTGATGGCGTAATTGTCCGTATGTATAGCCTTCTCCGTTGATACCACCAGAACCTGTTGGGATGTCTGAGTCGGAGATTATGCATAACTCTTTTCTTTCCATTTATTCTTGTTTAAGTATTCTGATTAAATTTTAGTTCAAACTTTGTGTAGAAGTCCCTAACATAAATGAAGTCGAAGATGCTGAAGCTTGTATGGGTCGTATAGATTGTGGAAATGCTGATGAAGGTGTAGGTCGTAACTCCATTCTCTGTCTAATCCTTCATTCCAACAATCATCCGCATCTTGCATTCCCATGAGTTCCATTTCAGTCTTGTCATCTTCCTCTCCATGATATCCGTCGAAGCTCATACAGCAACCATATTTGCAATAGATGTCGTTATAGCCTTCATCATTGAGAATCTCCCATATCATTTCTGATTCTTCTCCTTGAAAAGGATTACTTTTCGAGTATTGCTTGTCTTTCCCTAAGAAGATTTTACATTCTACCCCCTCAAACTGCAAGCTACTTCCACTATCTGCCAACATTTTCTTTGTGTTGTAATATAACTCTTTACTTTGTTGATAGTTTTTGTTCACTATTCCTTTAAGTGTTTCGTTGAATTCCTTTAACAGCTGATAGTTTTCAGCTGTTGGCTTGAATAGTTGGTTAAGGAGCATTCGACGATTAAAGATGAGTGCTTCCATCTTCTCGTCACATGTTATTAATTGTGGGTTCTCGTAATAGGTCAGAAGTAAAGACTCAGTCTTATTGATTTTGCGTTTTACTGTTTTATTCATTCTCAATATTAAATCTGTTTATGTGTGTAATAGATATTATTTAATATCGTTTTCTGAAAACATCTACACAAAAAAAATTAAAGACTTAATTATGCCCTTTTGTAACAAAAGAGTACGACAGAAGATTACTGACGTACTCTTTTGATGAATTATTCTTGGTTTCAAAGTCTTTATAATTTACGAAAGTTCTGTTTGCAATGCTTGAATATCTTCTATTTGCTTTGCTATATCCCTTTTTGTCTCTTCTAAGACTTTGCATTCTTCTTTTGCATTATGTAGTTCTTGTTCTTTGTTATTAATTTTTGAACGTACATTTGTTAATTGCTCTTGAAGTGGCTCAATCAGTTCATTAATAAACCTATTACGAACATACTCGATAATCTTATCTTTGCTCTTGAAAGCCTGATTTAAGTATGGTTCAGGGTTGAATTCCCGACTTATAGAGTTAATATTGTCTGATACTTCTTTTACCTTTGCACTGTGGTTTATTAAATTCATAGTTCCCAATGTGTATACATTAAGGAACACTTGGAATATCGAGCCAACAATATCACTCCAAGTAATCTGTTCTTCATCATCATTTGCCAAAGAAAATAAATTACTTGCCTCCATTTCCATATTTATTTTCCTCTGAGTGGATTTTACGAAATCTCGATTGTCAAAATCAGGTATATATTTTAAAAGTATATCTTCTGTGTCTGAGAAAAACCCTTCGATGCTACGTTTTATTTTTCTTTCGCAATCGATAGAAATATTTTCTGTTGCACGTTTCAGTTTTCTTGTTTTTAAATCTTGAAATTCCGTATCAAGTCTTGGACTTATACTATCAAAACTCTTAAAACTTCCCCATTCGTTTTGTACTATATTGAGCATTCTGCGACAGCTTGCATCAACAATGTCTTCTAATTCATTTTTACCTTTTCTGACAAGATTACGGATTTCCACATCAATATCTTCTTTTAAAGAATCAATTTTCTTTGATAATCTTCTATTTGCTTTTGAAAGATTTTCCTCTCTTTCTTCTATATCAGAATCTGGAGCTAAAAGAAGAGTAATCTTGTTAGAGAGTAGACTGAGTGCATCATCATTATCTGTTTTTAGCTTTTCTCCTGCTGCAAGTATTGCATTTATTGGCTTTTTGAAGAGGATTTTTCCTTTCTCAGTGTCAATCATATTCAGTACAGCTTTGGTAAACTCATTTATGTGGCTCCACTTGTACATCTCAGTCTGTGTACTAATCCCAAAGTTAGAGCAATGACGTTTCCATGCAAATTCAAAGCTATCAGAAGATGTAATCTTGCTCATTGGTAATTCCGATAGTAACGCCATCTCTGCGGATAGTGTTATAGGCTCAATATCATTTAGTATCTCAACAAGTGTGTTATCATTACATTCACGACAGGCTTTTTTAATTTCCTGTTTTACATAATCCTTAATTTGGTTCTCATCCTCAGGATTAGTTTCGCTGCAATATGGTATGTCGTATTTATTAATACCTACAAGGACTTTACCAATTCCGCATTGGCGTACATTCTTGAAGATAATGTCTCTGTCTGTTGCATCAAATGGTCGGCCTGCATAAAGCATCATGATGACAACATCTGCTTTTGCAAGAAATGCTTTGGTTCGTTCTTCACGTGAAACGATTGGATCGTTGAATCCTGGAGTATCAACGACCTCAACTCCCTTTAAGCATTCATTAGGATAATAGATAGTGACAGACTTTGTTATAGAAACATATTTACCCTCAGCTCCAACGTATTCTATGAGTTGATCAAAACTATCTTCTTTTGTCTTACCAAGGTAACTATCCAGTGATGTCCCTAATTTGTTAGCTTTAGAAACCAACTCTTTTGCTGCTTTTATTTTTGAGGCATCAAGTGTGTCTGTCGCTTTACTCTCTTCTCTTAAGGCTTGTATCTTTTGTTCAGCCCATTCGTCAGCAGTATAAAATTCAGCTACGATATGTTCTTTTTCTCCATACGTAATGACGGAAAGTGCAGCAGTCATAGGTGTGGTCGCTGCAGGAAGAACATCATCTTTAAAAACAAATGAATTTAGGAAGGTAGATTTTCCACATTTCATCTGTCCAATGACACCAATAGTTAGAGTGTCCTTTTCTATTTTTTCTTTTATCTCTTCTAAGGAAATTATCCCTTTGTTCGTTGCTTCTTCTTTTGTTTCAGGAATCCATCCATATTTTACAGCTTTTGTTGCGAATGCAATGAGTTGCTGTTTTTTTGCTTGTAATTCTTCAAATAAATTGTGTTCCATATCTTATAGCTCTTTTGTTATTTTTTTATACTGTTCTAAACAATCGTTGATTTTCTGCCATGCAAGCTTCATATTATATAGCATAGAATCGGCCTCTTGTGCTTTTTTTGCATTTTCTCTAAGATAATCTATTTTGTTGTCAATTATTTTAGACCTTTCTTCAGCAATGATATCAAGAAGTTCGATTAATTGGTCATATTCTTCTTTGGACATTTCATAACGATTATTACCGAAGAGATGGGTTTCCCATCGAGGAATTTGACGGACAGTCTCACAATCCTTTTTTAGCAAATTGAACTCTTCACGTATATCATCAATGATGTTATCACCATTTTGACACTCTTCTGTATATGACTTGTTTTTTTTATCTACATTCTCTTTGCATTCTTTGAATAGATGTTCTAAGTCTTCTTTTATTTCAGAAATAAAATTCTCACGAGATTCTATCTTTTTGACACTATGAATAGGTGTCATAATATCTTCGATTGATGCTTTAGATGAGAATCTAATGAACTGCTCAATTTTAAGTCCTTCTTTTTTCAAGGTTTTTTGAATAAGTTCTTCAACTTTTTGAATTTCGGATTCAGGCTTGGTGTCAACTTTGTTAATGACAATATATAATGGTTTATTAAGTTTCTCCTTGATTATAGAGATTGAACTTCGATTTATGGTTCCAGCATTTACATCAAATACCCAAAAAAGTGCATCGCACTCATTAATGACATCAATGGTGCGGTCACGGTCTTCGCTATCATTAGAATTGAATCCTGGTGTGTCAAGAATACTTAATCCATTGAGATTAGGATTTTTATACGTCATTACAAAGTATTTTATAAGCGAAGATACACCTTTTATTTGGTCAAGAACTTCTTTTGAAACTTTTTTAAATGTTTCTTCAAGAATTTCTTTACGCCTTCCGTCACCTGAGATAAAACTATAGGATACAACAGAACCTCCTGCAATATATGTAGGAATAGCGGTTGTAGCCTCTGTACTAACAGGAAGTTTTGGAATGTCAGGATTATCTTGAGTCAGAATTCTATTGACGATAGAAGTTTTACCAGCTGAGAACTCTCCTACAAATGCTATTGTTCTTTTCCCATCCAACCAGCTTTTACGCTTAGTAGCAGTCCATTGGTCACAATGGTCTATGACGTATTGTTTCTTTGGAGCAATAGCTTGCTTTCCTATAAATTCTTTCCAAGGTATATTATCAAAGTAAGAGTTCAAATCAAGATATGATCCTTTTACAAAAGATTCAAAAGTGCTAATTCTTTTGTATAACTTCTGTGTATCTTCTGTACTGATTTCTTTTGCGGAAAGAATCTCCTGAATGAAGTCCAAAGACCCCATCTTGATTTTTAGTTCTTCAACTTTCTTTTCAAGTGCCTGACGAGCAGAAGAAAGTTCCTCTCCAAGAATTGTTGTTTTCTTTTGCTCTTTTCTTAGATTTTCATCATATTCTTCATTTTTAGACTTGATTTTATTTTTCAAGTCAGAGATTTCATCTTCATTCTCCTCGATATCTTCTTCAAGGTCTTTTATCTTTTTTTTCAGTTTTTCAGTTTGAGCTAACTGTTCTTTGAAAGAGTTGTCTATTTTTCCATCTATAGCATTCTTTAGCTGTTCATCAAGCTGTGCACATTGTTCATTTGCTTCTTTCAGCAAAGCCTTGTATTTTGACTCAATTTTGTCCAACTCGTTCTCAAGGTCAACGTTGTTAGTAAGTTTCTTTTTTGTTTCAGCTAATTTGGTCTTCAACCTCTCATTCTCTACTGAAAGTTGAGAAGCCAAGGTTTTACTGTTTGATGTCTGACCTGAACAATAAAGCCAAATGAAAACCGCTATAATAATATCTACAATTATGTATATGATGATTGTTGAATCCATACTATCCTATCTTTTCTTTCAAAAGAGAAATTTGAGCAGCTTGTGCTTCACATGCATCTTTATATTCTTTTACTTTACGGGCAAGTTCGTCATTCTGTTGACGAAGGGACTTTAACTCTAATTTTGCTTTATCGAGTTCGTCTTCTAAGTCTTCTTGTTCTTCGTCATTCTCTTTTGCTTTTTTTCTAATTCTGTCCAATTCTACCATAAGATCTTCTACTTGACGTTCAGCCTCTTTGTTACGCTGACGGAATTTTTCATTTTCAGCATAAAGTGTTTCTAACTCTCTTTGCTTAGTATCATTCTGTGAAGAATTTCCTACGATTTTGTCCTTAAGAGCTACTCCAGCAACACCACCGATAACAAGTCCACCAATTAGTTCTATCATTTTCATTTGCTTTATATAGTTAATAATAATGTTTTATATTCTCGTAATTGACTTATTCTTTGTTCAAATTGTTCTTTTTGTTCTTTACGTTCTGCTTTCAGTTGATTGAGAGAATTTGTTTTCTGGTTAATAATTTCAGTAGCTTCTTCATTCAAAGAAACCCTAACTATATTAACTAATTCCTGCGAAATCTCCTTTAATCTGTTTTTGAAATCAGGTGATAAAGATGAATCTATATAATTACGAACTGCGCGAGCACGTTGTGGCTTGGAAAGGAGTTTATCTGTAACAAAACCAACCATGCTGTCTATTAGCCCCTTGTTACTTCCAACTTTTCCTGATAGAGCTTGTGCTCCATTTTCAATAGTTTCATATTTTTGAGTAACTTTTGTTGCAAACGTAACTGCCTTCCCTATTCTGTCAGCAGCTTTCTGGTTAGAAACAATACTAACTATATCAGAAGCAGTGTCAATAGCATCAATAGCTTTTCCACTTGCTAATGCTCCACCTGCTGCGGCTGCTCCTCCTGCAGTTGCTGCAACAGCAGCAACTGTTCCAACAGCAGCTGCAGCAATTACACCCACCTTTATCCATTGGTCATATTCATGTCCCATTCCATTCAAATCCATATTATAAGTTAAGCCTGTCATTTGGATGTTTGAGAGGTTCATACTTTTTAGAGATTCTAATGAAATGCCATCTTCTTTTTCACGCTCACTCTGAGTTCTTGCTTTCTCACAGATAGCTGTTTGTATACCACTTTTGTAGCTATTCATTAACAATGATGCAGTATTATTAATAGTTGTCATTGCTTCATTGTCGAAATCTGAACTTTTTCCTGTTACAAGCGTGTTAAGTTTATCGAATATTATATCTTCAAATTTACGTGTGGTTGTGCGTTCCTGTTCATCAATATCATCGGCAACAGAATCAACTAAACGTTCTATTTGTCGTTTGACTCTGTCAAGTTCTTGCTGACACATTCTGATAGCTTCGTCAGTTTTTTCGTCGGATAAAGAGGCAGACATTAGTTCTTCAACCTGCTTGAGCATCATTTTTGATATATTTTTCAGGCGTTGATCATCAACACGTTTCAGAATATCTTTCTTTTCCTTCTGAATAGAATCAAGTAAGGTGTATAACTCTTCGACTGAGTCTTTTGTAGCAGATACAACAGCTACTTGCTTTAATGGAATTTTACAGTTTTTGCAGATATATTCTTTAGCAGACTCAATATCTTCCTTTGACTTAGTGTCACTTTTGGTAAGTATCAAATAAATCGGGCGTTGAGATAATTTTATCATCTCAATAAAGTCTGTCAGTGAACGTGTTATCTGCTGGTTTATATCGGTAACAAGTAATATCCCATCAGCCTTAGGTAGAAAATTGACAAGTGTTTGTTTGTGTTGAGGATCGGGAGATGAAAGTCCAGGGGTATCAACAATTATAGTAGAAGCAGGAATGCGTTTAGAAGTGTCAAATACTGTCACAACTTTTGCATCTGCTAATTCTTCGTTTTTTAAGTCATTTATATTTTCTACTTCTATACAGTTACCATTGGCATCAATTACTTCTGCGTGACAAGAATCACTGCCAAAATGAACTTCGTAGATGGTTGCTGTTGTAGGTTTAGTAGCACTTTCCAACCCCTTGCTATCTGTCAGTGCATTGATAAGCGTTGTTTTACCCGAGCTAAATTCACCGACTAAAGGAAGGATAATGTTTGCATTTTCCTGCTTAGATCGTGATTCTAACAATGATAATTCTTCAACTACATTTGTAAGTCCTATGTAGTCTGCAATAGTACGTAATTCGTTTATTTTATCCATAGTAATTTTACTTGTCTTCTTATATTTTTTCTACATTCAAATACGCTGGGTTTAAAGCATTCATCTTCTTAAGGTCTACACCAAAGTGGGTAAAGAAGAGAGTATTTATTTTTTCTTGTTCTTTGTTGTTTGAAAGAACATTAGAGAAAATGGAAGCATACTGGATGCTCATGCCTGGTTCTATAACCATGCCATCACAATGCTTTGACATCTTCACGGTAATTCTGAAAAGTGCCATGATTTTTTTGTTTTTAGTTATAATTGTATTAGACGAAGTCAAAAGAAGAAAGGGGACACGGCCCGCTTTATCTTTATTTATCCGGTTCGGTTCTGGAAAACACCTTGGAGTCAAAATAAAGTAAAGACAGTCCATGCCCCCATATAGGATAGGGGCACAGAACCTGCCTAAACTCGATTACTGACGACTCCTTAGTTGAATTTTCCAGATTTAACCGGGTCGAATAACCTCGTTTGCAAGTTTTGTGCAGTGAATGGCGAGTGATTTGTAGGTCATCCGCCAAATATGGCACAAATATAAGGAAATTGTTAGACATAACAAAATAATATCGAAATAAAGTAAAGAAAAACAAAAATGCCATCTCCAAAGAGAGTGGAGTTATAATCTTGCTTCATATAGGTTGAATCATTTGAAGTGTATGGGAATCAGTCTTGTTTTCAACAGAACGAGATATACTTGTTAGACTTCGTTAAGTTTCTTTTTTGTCCATTTCTTCCCAAATCTCTTTATATATGTCACGGTCGTTGCCGAAAGGGTAAAAGCCGAATATACTTAGACTTGGGATATAAGTGTGTTGGCTGTTACACTTTGGACAAGGCATTGGAAGAGAGTATATTGTTGCATTGTACTCAATGTCGAATGCGCGAAAGGTGTTATTGCAGTTGTCGCATCTGAAATTTATATAACCTCTGATCATAAGTTTGATGATTTAAATTATAATTCTCAGTCTTGTTGTGAAGAAAGCAACTTCTTTGTAGGGAATGAGTTGTACTATCACAAGTTAATAAAACATATTTGAAACGTAGGAACTATTTACTTCTCTATGAACAAAAAACTCAATTTAACTGATAGTTGTGAGTAGGGTAGTGCTACAGAGTAATGTAATACTAATCGTTAAGATAAATGTTGTTTTGTTCATAATTTATTAGGTTTTTGTTTCTGTTTGCAAAATAAATATTTAATTGTGAGAGGGACAAAGGAATTAATTTGTATTTTTGCGGAAGAGTAGCTTAAGTGCTGCGATTAGTAATATATGAAGAAAGGGGAACTCAAAATTGTAGGAAAGAACTTCGGAATCTTCTTTACAGGTTGAGGGCGAGAGATGGTGTTAATAACAGAAAACGTTTGGCAGGACTTGTATCTGTGCAGTATGTGTAGGCAGATAGAAGATGACAAAGCTAAGAATGAAAGATATGAATATAGACGATAAGACAATCAACTTAAGTACTGAGGAGGCTAAGACGTGCGGAAAGTCTGTCGAGACTGATACTGAAGACGAGGCAATAAAGGAGAAGCTGAATGCTGTGTATCGGCTTAGACTATTATATAATAGTGGTGAAGAGCTATGGAAACATATAGGAAAATCGGGCAGTGGAAACAATTCCTTTGGTCGTGTTGGTGGGAAAGATGCCTTTTTGCGTAAGGCTGTTTATCACGAGTTGGAGCGTGAATGGAATGATGAAATGGGTATTTCTCTTGATAGGTTGATAGACGCTTATGGGTTAGCGGAAAGACTGATGGAAAGGTATAAGCCTTTGAAGGAAGATGTAGAAGATAGGAATGTGAGGATAGACTATTGTGAGCAAATTGTCAATGTCTGTATTTTTGATGATGAGATAGCAGATTATGAGGCAACAAAGAAGCGAGAACTACTACTACGATTGCAGGAAGAAGATGCTTATTGTCTTGCAGTTTTTCTATTGATGTTACTCGGTGTACTGCCCTCGTCTGTTGAAACACGGCAGGGCGATGCGAAGCAGATGAAAGTACAATATGAGTCTGTCTATAACTTCTTTCTACGTGTATGTCATCGTAATATTCTTTTCGTACAGACACCACGGATGACACTTTTTCATAAGGTTTTAAAGGAAGCAGAAGAGAAACTGACACGTATTCGATTGGTTAAGTTTACGGCTGATGTACTTTGCAATCTGTCAATTCTTGTAAGTGCCGAGCAGATTGCAGAGAATGGACGGCGTGTTCAGTGGGACCAGTTATATCCTAATCTCGATGGTTATTGGTTGAGTGAGCAGCATAGTGAGCAATGTCCAGACTATTGGCGAGTGGAAGAATTAGCAACAAGCTACCTGTTCTGTCATTATTTTCAGAAGGAAGGTGAGGTTGGTAAACTGCATCAGCAAGAGTTCACTGTAAGCTTCTATAGTAATGGTGAGAATTATGCCTGTGTGCAGCATCCCCGTTCAGTGTTGCAATGGTTGAACAATGAAAAGCTGTCAAAGGATGATATCACTTATCCACACTTTGTTTTTGAGGGAGGAGAAAAACCAACGAAGATAGCTTTTGAGTCGTTTATGATGGATGTGTCGTGGTTTCGTCCGATGCAATTGACACGTGCAAAAGATGATTGGATAGCTCCAACTGAAAAGGGAATGGAGGTAGTAAATGATTTTGCAGCCTATTCCTATACTTTCTATCAAGAATTGGAAGCTATAACACCAGATTTTATCTCTGTAAAAGATGAGAGTGGGAAGTCATATAGAGTTTCTGTTTCTGAGCATGAAGAGTTAAGAAACTGTACGTTGAATGATGCTATTGGTATTATCACTTGGGCTGATAAACGTTATATAGCATTTGATCATTTGATGTTGTATCTTCCGATAGAGGAATAATAAATTTTATTGCTTTTTACTTCTGGAAATCAGATTAGTGGAAGATATGTTTAGGTATTTTAGGGTTTTCCCCTCACTGAGTAGGGAAATATCTTTGTAAGTGTGAAAATATGTAGCTAATTTTGCCAATGTTAAGAATTTGTAAGTTATGAAGAAGTCTTTAATTCTCTCCCTCTCGGCAGCCGTGGTGCTGAGTAGTTGCGATACCTATACAGGGTCAGGTGCTGTAACTGGTGGCTCGTTAGGAAGTATTCTTGGAAGCGCTATTGGTGGTATTGCTGGTGGAGCGAGAGGTTCAGATATAGGTACGATTGTTGGTATGGCTGGTGGTGCTATCATAGGTGCTTCTACAGGAGCAAAGGCTGACAGACGTGCGAAAGAGGATGTACACGACCATTATGAGAAGGTGCAACAGCGTAAGGCACGTGAAAGAAGGAATCAATCAGGATACGATAATTATAATCAGACAGACGACTATGCACAGCCTAATAGGGTAGATGGAAGCGGCTTTGATAGCACTAATTCTGGCGACGACCGTATTTACGATTTCCAAGGCAGTGATTATACAGGCAGTTACAGCGCGGCACAGCCAAATACAAAGGCACCAGCTGAGTCAAGTGTGGATAAGTTGGCTGGTAATTACCAGTATACACCGAATATTGAGATTATCAATGCTCGTTTTGTTGATGATAACCAAGATGGTATCTTGTCGCGCAATGAGGTGGGTAAGATTATCTTTGAGGTGATGAATCGAGGAGATAAGACGATCAGTGATGTACAGCCTTCAGTGTTGGAAACAACCGGTAATGCTCATATTTATGTCAGCCCTTCTATCCACATTGAGAGTATTGCACCCGGTAAGGGCGTCCGTTACACAGCACTTGTGAAGGCTGATAAGAAATTAAAGAATGGTATGGCACGATTTGCTTTAACTGTTTTGCAGGGTCAGAAGAGTATAAGCAAAGTGACAGAATTCAATATAAGAACCAGTAAGTAAGATTGTTGATAAACAGAAAACATAAAGAGTCAGCAAATCGTCTTATGGTTCGGATTCTAAAAGAGTAAGATTAAATAGAGATTATAAAGATATTATTGTGTAAGTACTAACTACTGATAACTAAAACTTTAAATGACGGAATGGGGCTGTATCATTAAACTGGTGCAGCCTCTATTTCTTTTTAACCCAATTCGGTCATTAGAGGCTAAACATATTTCTACAAACAACTTATTCCTATTAGCCTAATTAGGCTATTTGGTCTAATTAGGCTAATAACTTATTGTTCTGTCATATTTTTTCACATCATAATTTTGAATACATGCTCTTTTGGCTTCTAAAAGATGCCTAATTAGCTTGCAAAAGATGCCCTTTAAGGCTCTTACTAACGCCCTTTTGAAGTCCAATTAAGCACCTTTTATTTTACTACTTTATAACTAATTGACTTGCTGATGGTTACAATGTTGCTTTGTATATGTGTTTTTACCGTTAGTTATAGATGTTTTCTTTGAAATTATGTAATTATTTTTCAAACCCTTATCTATATATTTTCGAAGTCTAAAAAGAAATGATTTTCAATGTCAGAGGATGATAATAGGATAGATAGTTAACAGTCTTATCCATGTTTTTGTTTGATGTGTAACTATGGTTCTTACGTTAAAGCAATACGAAAAGCTTCCACTCATTTAACAGAAGAACCTTTTTTGTGGGGATATCACGGTATTAACGCCCCTCCCTATGGGGGAGGGGATGGGGGAGAGGCTGCTTGTTTATGTCTTATTCTTTTCTATTCAAAGAGTCCAGTCACACCATCCTTCACACGTTTGAAGAAGTTGGTCCAACTGCTACTTGAATTGTTCTTTGAAGTAGTCGATTGTGTGGTTGACTTGTTCTGCTGAGCAGTCTGCTGTCGGTTGGTTGCAGCAGGAGTGGTACGGGCTGTCGCCTGACTCTTAGTCTTTGTAACCTGCTGGTTAGCTGGAGTAGAAGTTTGTACCTGCTTGCGTGTCTCAGTTATATTTTCTTTCTCCACCTTGCCTTGCTGAAGATTCTTTTTTTGATTTAAGTGCGTATCTACTTTGCGCTCAATCTCTTTAGGCTTATCCTCTTCAACTTTTTCCCATTCAGGGATAAACTCATAGCATACGCCAGCAGTACCATATTCAATCTCAGGTATTTCAAGTGTACCATTTGACTCAGAAGGGAATGGTATCTCAGTTTCTTTGCGTACAAGCTCAACCTTCACGTAAGCCACACCACTGGCAAGTGTACCTAACTCGCGTGCAGCAGCATAGGATAAGTCAACGACACGTCCACGAACAAATGGGCCACGATCCGTTACACGGACAATGACAGACTTACCATTACGAGGATTCGTAATCTTTAGACGTGTACCAAAGGGGAGTGTGCGATGTGCACAAGTAAAAGCAT
>ERZ773024.370-NODE-370-length-16743-cov-5.829338_pt1 | contig 16743 bp, 15 predicted proteins | sample MGYA00511667_ERZ773024 | MGnify/ENA primary metagenome ERZ773024 (study PRJEB29015, sample SAMEA2738117) | human oral metagenome | biome: human oral; feature: human-associated habitat; material: saliva | place: China | collected 2258 ... | reverse complement strand
ATATTCAAAAAAGCACAAAAAACCTCATCAATGTACAACACATACATTGATGAGGTTTTCCTCTATTTATATAGTTTTGATTATAGTATTAGAATTTAGATTCGATAGCCGCTTGAAGATCGCCTTTAGGTAAGAAACCAATTTTACGGTCTACTACTTCACCATCTTTTAAGATAACGAATGTAGGCAATACTTCAACTTGTAAATTACGTGCTAATTCTGGTTCTTCATCTGCATTTACTTTTACAAAGTTAGCTTTACCTTCAAGCTCACCTGCAATTTCTTCGATGATTGGCATCATACGTACGCAATAACCGCACCATGGAGCCCAGAAATCAATAACAGTAACGCCACCTTGATTTACTAAATCTTGATATTCAGCAGTTTTTAATTCTTTTAATTCGCTCATTGTACCCTCCTACGGTAATTGAACTAATACACAATCTTGAATGACATGCAGGTTTAAAGCATGTGCTTTTTCAACAACAGATGGTTTATCCGCTCCTGGTTGCAACCACACAGTAGGAATGCCAAGTTCTTTGCATTCATCTAATGCGGCCAAACCCGCTGCTTCTGGTACAACAAAATCCACCACAGCTGGTACAACAGGAAGTGCAGAAAGACTAGGATAACATGTATCTCCATCTATTTCTGCAACATTAGGATTAACTGGATAGACTTCATATCCGTGATCTTTAAGACATTTATAAATCTTATAGCCGAACTTTTCGGTTTTATGAGTGGCTCCAATAACGGCCCACACTTTTTGATTTAAAGCTTGTTGAATTGTCATTTTGACCACCTCTTGTATACTATTATAGCAGGATATCGAATATTGTCAATATAGCATATCGAATTTTATAGTTAAAGAATTATACTCTTTTAGCAAATATTTCAGAACTAAAATCAATCTATTATCACTTAATAACAATTGTTTTTTCTCTTAAACTAGAACACGATAGATCTAAATTCACTAACTCAGAAAGGTTTATTTCTCCATGAGTATATCTATTTTCATCTATAAGACCACCAGCGACAGCTAATTCCCATAAAATTCTGGATGCTGACCATTGCTGTTCTCGTAGTTCACGGATTGTAATACTCTTTTGCCGCTTAGACAGTCTATTTCCATCTGCATCTACTAAAAGTGGTGCGTGACCATACTTAGGAACTTCTATATGCTTATGGGGATAACATTGTTGTAATATGTTATATAAATATAATTGCTGTCCGGTTGTATCTAGTAAATCATCACCGCGAATCACTTCAGTTATTCCCATAGCTATATCATCTAATACGACTGCTAAATTATATGCGTACATACCATCACCACGACGTAGTACATAATCATCTAATTCGCATTCTAAATGGATATGTTGAGCCCCCTGCCAGCGATCATAAAAATTTAAATCACAAGTATTCACAGCTAGGCGCAAGGATGGCTCTTTAGTATTACGTAAATCTTGTATTTCAAAATCACGTAAATGCCTACATTTACCATCATAACGATGAACCACTTCTCCTGCATGAGGCGCTGATGCAATGGATTGCAACCTCGCTCTATTACAGAAACAAGGATAAATTAGTTTTTCTAATGCTAGATGTTCTAATATGTCCGCATAATATGTTTGTCTTTCACTTTGCCAATAAGATACCTCAGGTCCACCTACACGAGGCCCTTCATCCCATTCAAAGCCAAGCCATTCTAAATCATCTAGTAAAGCTTCACCTAATTCTCGTTTTGACCGTTGCAGGTCTATATCCTCCATCCGTACAATATATTTTCCTTTTTGTTGGCGTGTAGAGATATATGATAAAAGCGCTATCCACACGTTACCAAGATGAATATATCCTGTTGGGCTAGGCGCAAATCTACCTTTCATGAGAACTCTCCTTTAGTAGAAAACAAGTGGCATATTCATTATGAATATGCCACTTATCCATCTAAAGATATGTCAAACTAAAAATTAAAGCAATATCATTTATAGATATATAGTTATTTAGCCTAAAGACACAATGTTATCAAAAACATTACCAGCATCTTTAATTTTTTGTTCGTTACCCATTGTGCAAATATGATTATCATTCAATACAGGTTCTACTACATCTGCTAGTGCAACAATATCTTCTGGCTTACATGCAATCACTTGTTTACGGAACTCTACTTTGTCCTCTAGTTTAGCACCACTGAAGTACATCCCCATTGCACGTGGTCCACGCAACGCTGGCGTCATTGGCAAGTCTAAAGAACTCATAGTACCAATAATATATTTACGCATTTCACGATCAGTCAATGTGAAGTCACGAAGATATTGAGGCAACTCTTTATATACATCTAAAGTTTCTAACAAGTTAGGATCACGATAACTACAGAAAATCATATTGCCATCATCATAGAAATTAGCAAATGCTCCGTAAGCACCACCTTGAACACGAATACGAATCCAAAGGTATTCATAACGTAATATCGTTTCTAATACGCTCATTGGACCAACATGTTTGAAACCATGATCGATGAAATTACCACCTTGAGCTACGTATTGAACCTTACCAGCTGTAACGATACCATCATTGCCGGAAAGACGAGTGATTTGTAATACATCATTACTCAATTCGGTAGTATCCCAAGTGTCAACCAATGGTTTCATTAGGTTTTTAAAAGCTTCTAATTCGCCTTCTTCACCAACAAACATAATATCTACATTATTAGCACGGAAAATTTTACGAGCTACTTCAGCTAATTTTTCTGGTAATAATGGTAAAGCCGCAGGATTAGATGCTAGCTCGCTGATTTTTTGATAGTACCCTAAATTGCCATTATCTCTAAACTTACCAACTGCAGAAACTTGAGCCATAACACGTTGACTCACGATAGAATTACCACGGCGGAATGCCTCATTATCCCAAATAGCTTTACTTTCTTGAACAAGCTCAGTTAAACGGCTATCATCACTGTAATCTGCCTTTTGTACCACTTCATTAATCAAGCGGCATAAATCAGGTAGTTTAGCATGCAATGCTTTTGCACGTACAATCATAAGAGGTGTAAACTCATCGCGCTTACCATCTTTGCTGATGGCCGTAATGTCAGAACTCAATCCGCCTAAATTCATATTGATATCTTTAGCCAGTGCTTCATAACCGCGTTCGGATGTATCAACACGACCGAGGATGTCACTTAAAATATCGGCGTAGAATAAGTCCTCTTCTGTGAGACAGTTCAATTTAAAATACAAGCCTACATAATTGATACCCTTTGTGAAAGTAGGTACAAAATGTACTGTAGTATTACCGATTTTACTTTCACGGCGTTCTACAGCTTCCATATTAGGATTTAAATCAGATAACTCGAGCAATGGAATAGATGCTAGAGCTTCATCGTTATCTGGTGTTTCTTGACGAATTTTAAGGCGTTTTGTTTGTTCTACAATCGCGTCAATCTCCTCTTTTGTCATATTCGCTTTTACAGCAGCTAAATGTTCTTTAACCTCTGCATCTTTGCGCTCTTGAAGACCACGTTCAGGATAGATAGATACAAGAACTTTATGGTTGTTATTCAAGATAGAATGACGAATTAAATCTTCGAAATATGTACTAGCTAAGCCGTTTCGAATATTCGTTAACGCCTCTTCATAGTGTAATAGTTCCAACGGGTCATTATCGTATAGCCAATTATCCATCATACGAATAATATACGCTAAACCGATAGGACGTCCACCGAAATCACTTTCACGAAGAGCAAATTCAATGCTATTCAAAGAAGCCTCTAATAATTCTTTATCTAAGCCTTTGTCACAAAGATCTTGTAAGGTAGATTCTACAATACGTTGCAAGTCAGCTTGTTTATCTAAATTAGAACCTGTAGCTTGTACTGTCCACATAGGTTGACGAATGCTATCTAAATAATAGCCGCTTACGTCAGAGCCAATACCAGCTTTTACCAAAGCCTGTTTAAGAGGAGCCGCTGGAGATGTCAACAAAGCATGTGTCAACACTTCAAAAGCCAAGCTATGTTCAGGCGTTACATCAGGTAATACATAAGCAAAGGAATGCAATGTGCGATTATCTGTTGTTTCTTCAGAGCCTACGCTATATGGATAGCTCACTACTTTTCCTTCTGTAAATGGAGCTTGTAGAGCTACCTCAGTATGAACCTCAATAGCATCAAAATGACTTAAATACTCATCATTCAAAAATGCTAATTGCTCTTCAATATTCATATCACCATACAAGAAGATATAGCTATTAGATGGATGATAGTGGACACGGTAGAACTCTTGGAATTCTTCATATGTTAAATCTGTAATATAATCAGGGTCCCCACCAGAGTCAACACCATAAGTCGTATCTGGGAAAAGCTCGCGCATCATTTGGCGTTCCAATACGGAGTCAGGAGACGAATAAACACCCTTCATCTCATTAAATACAACGCCTTTGTAGGTGAGTTCATCATCTGCATTTTCTAGCTCATAATGCCAACCTTCTTGCATTACGATTTCTGCATCTTCGCGAACACGTGGGTAGAATACTGCATCAAGATATACGTCCATCAAATTATGGAAGTCTTTATCGTTCTTGCTGGCTACAGGATACATTGTTTTATCCGGATATGTCATAGCATTCAGGAACGTGTTTAAAGAACCTTTTACAAGTTCAACAAAGGGCTCTTTCAATGGGAATTTTCGAGAACCACATAGAACAGAATGCTCCATAATATGTGCCACACCTGTACTATTGTGAGGTGTTGTTCTAAACGCAATATTGAATACTTTATTAGAATCTGGTGAATCAATATAAATTAAACGAGCACCAGACTTTTCGTGCTTCATTTCATAAGCGGTACCATTGATCTCATCAATGCGCTCAATGCGGTCAAGGCGAAAGCCAGAATAAACCTTATTTATTTCCATGCTGTCCCTTCTTTCTATATAAATATAATTAATTTCTTCCTAACAATTTATTATAACACATCGACAACTCTATATATAGATGTTAAGAATAATTATCGAAACACAAAACCCCATAGGCATTACTACCTATGGGGTTCAGTTTATTTATTATGTTGCATTTGCCACTTTTGATTGCGGCGCAAGGTTAATAAGCCTTCTAACACTGCTTGGAATTGTACAAAGCTTAACGTATACGGTGGGTACATATCAGGTACCACCTTATAAGAAATAGTAACTTCGGCCTTATCATAATCGTAGAAAATGCCATGTAAATTACTTACCGTAGTATAACCAGTTTGAGCTTGCTCCAATGTTGGAATAGGCTGATTTTTTAGATTTCCTAGTAGATCGCTAATGAAACCTTCCTTACGACCTTGGTCATTGAGCATTTCATCCATAAAACTACGTAGACTATCCATAAATAGCTTAACCTCTTTGGTCTAACAATAAGCCATTGTGAATTACACGAACAGCATCTTTAACGCGGTCTTCAGCAACAAGGCAAGAAATACTAATTTCAGAAGTAGAAATGATTTCAATATTGATGCCCTCTTGGCTCAAAATATCAAACATTTGAGCTGCCACGCCTGGTTGACCTAACATACCTGCACCAATGATAGATACTTTTGCCATTCTTTCGTCAATATTTACAGCTTCAATATCAACAGTTTTTTGTAATTCTGCTAATACTTCACGAGCTAGTACAACATCATCCATAGCTACAGTGAAGATGAGGTCAGTTTTAGGTTCACCTACGGCGCGGATAGATTGAACAATCATATCAACATCCACATTTTTTGCAGCCAATGCTTTGAATACAGTTGCTGCAACACCTGGTTTATTTTCAACGCCTACAAGGGCTACTTTTGCTGTATTAGTATCATCAGCTACGCCAGTAATTACGTGTTTATTTGCTTCCACAGTATAATCCTCCCGAATAATAGTACCTGTATTGTCACTAAATGTTGAACGTACGTGAATAGGTACACCATAACGGAAACCCATTTCTACGGCGCGAGGTTGCATTACACCTGCACCAAGACGTGCCATCTCAAGCATTTCGCCATATGTTACTTCTTCTAATTTGAAAGCCTCTTTTGCAACACGAGGGTCTGTAGAGTAAACGCCTTCAACATCTGTGAATATTTCACAAACATCAGCTTTCATAGCGCCTGCCAATGCAACAGCAGTTGTATCAGAACCACCGCGACCTAAAGTAACCATATCACCATATTCAGTAATACCTTGGAAACCTGCAACTACTACGATATTGCCTTCATCCAAAGCTTCAAATACGCGATTTGGATCAACGCCTAAAATACGGCCTTTATTGAATGTATCACTACTTGTAATACCTGCTTGGTCACCTGTTAAGGACATAGCTTTATGACCACGTTCGTTGAAAGCCATCGCCATTAATGCAATCGTTACTTGCTCACCTGTAGATAACAAGCGGTCCATTTCACGACCATAAGGCTTAGATGTTACTTCTTTAGCCAATGCTACCAAGTCATCTGTTGTATCACCCATTGCGGATACAACAATAACGATTTTATCGTCTGCTTGCTTCTCACGAAGGACGCGATCAACAATATTAAATATTTTTTCTGGTGTAGCTACGGAACTACCACCAAATTTTTTAACGATTAAGGCCACAATAATCCCTCATTTAACTTATCTACTAAAAATCAATATGCATATACTTTACCACAAACAAATAGCACTGTAAAGGGATATAAGGTAATTTATCCATTGAGCAAAAACAAAACTCTTTTGAGTGCGGACATAACTTTGGTGTGATTATTTCTGTTATTATTAACATTTACATACAAAAAGACCAACCCTAAGGCTGGTCTTTATTAGTTGATTCAGTTAATTAAGCAACTGTAATTTCTTTTTCGGATTCCCACAAACCGTGGATGTTGCAGTAAGATACAGCAATCAATTTACCGGATTTGTTCAAGGAAACTGCCAAAGAACCTTCAGAAATTGCATGTACAGGGCCTTCGTTTGCAGTTGCGCCATCACCATGTACGTTGAAGGAAATTTCACCAACTTCGAATGGCAATTGAGTACCTTCAGCTACGAAGTATAATTTGATCCATTCAATGTGATGTTCTACAGTGTTAGGATGTGCGATATCTTTACCAACGGACAATGTTACGTGGAAAGTTTCACCTGCTTTTACAGTGTCAACAGTCTCGATAACAGGAACGTGTTTTTCAGTAGCGAAATCGCCGGATTTAATGTAATCATGTACAGCCATAGTTAACCTCCTGGTTATTGTTATATACATACTTAATGTCAAGAATATTTAGCACCTTGTGCTTATGACTATATTATACATTTTCGATATAGTTTTAGCAAGAACTTTTTCGAAAATTTTAGATTTATTTATATTCAAGCTCTGCGTATTAGAACTCAATCCCTTTAGCAGCCTTAATTCCTTTTTCATAGGCATGTTTTACTACATTCATTTCTGTTACGGTATCAGCTATATTAATGATTTCAGGCTTCGCATAACGACCCGTTAAAATAACGTGTAACCGCTCAGGTTTATGTTTAAGCATATCTACTACAGAATTTACATCAATAAGTTCATAATTAATGGCATTGTTGATTTCATCCATAATGATAAGATCCCATCGGTCTGAATTTACCTCTTCAATCAGTGTACGCCAAGCCTCTTGGGCTGCCTCTTTGTGACGTGCCAATTCAGCGTCGCTAACCTCATCCCGTTTATAGTAAATAAAGCCTTTACCCATGGATCGAATTTCTACTTGGTCACCTAATTTGGCAAGCCCCGCTAGTTCACCATAACCATTACCACTTTTAATAAATTGTAAGATTAAGACCTTAAGACCTTGTCCAACAGCACGTAATGCTACGCCTAATGCAGCCGTTGTTTTTCCTTTACCATTGCCAGTATTAACTAAAATTAAGCCTCGTTCACTCATATTTAGCTCCTTTTAGCTTTATAGTTAGCACATATATCAACAAAATGCTGTGCACCTTCATCAGAACCAGCAAAGTTCAAATGTAAATACGATGCTAATACATTATCAGTTGCATAGCCACCATCATAAGATTGAGGTCTTCGACCTCCTTCTAAGTGAAAGGCCCAAGGGAATTTCTCTACAGTTGGTTCCATCGTAGAGAAATGGAACTCATGCCCACGAAGAGATGTATCTGCGGCACCTAATAAGGTATCTCGCTTAGCTGTAGCCGTAACATACCCTACTTTTTGTAGCTTTTGTTGCATAATGCAATTAGCAGGTACAATACCTACTGTATCATATACGGCGCCCTCAAAATCATGGATACTTTCACATAAATACATGAGGCCACCACATTCTGCATAAATAGGCATACCTTTTTCATTAGCTTCACGGATAGATTCCTTCATTGACTCGTTACTAGAGAGTTGGAACAAGAACATTTCAGGGAAGCCACCACCAAATACAAGGCCGTCTACTTCGGGAATCACTAAATCATTAAGAGGGCTAAAATAAACGAGCTCGGCCCCCTTCTCTTCTAAGGCAGATAAACTTGCAGGATAGTAGAAAGAGAACGCCTCATCATAGGCCACGCCAATTTTAACTCGCTTTTCAACGGATTTAGCATCTACAGCCTCTGGCAACTCAATAGCAGGTGCACTAGATGCAATATCCAACAATTGATCTAAATTTACCATTTTCTCAACGGCTTCGCGAATCGTGTTGATGGCCTCTGTTGGATCAATCTCAGTAATAGGTGTGAGTCCTAAATGGCGCTCCGGAGAGTGCATACGATCATCTCGATAAATAGCACCAATAACAGGTACACCTATCTTATCCATGCCTTCACGAACCATGCGCTCATGGTTAGCAGAACCTAAACGGTTCAAGATAACACCGCCAAAATTTACCTCTGGATCATAATCACGGAAACCTTTAGCAATAGCTGCCGCACTTTCACCCATAGCTTTGCAATCGATAACAAGCACCACCGGTGCATTCAATTGCTTAGCAATTTGAGCAGTGGAGCTAACGCCTTCTCGACCACCATCATAAAGGCCCATTACACCTTCAATAATAGCAAGGTCTACTCCATGCGCCATAGTAGCAAAGAAAGGATTTAATTTGTGAGGTGGCACGAGCCACGTATCTAAATTATAGCTGTCACGGCCGGATGCAATTTTATGAAAGCCCGGATCAATATAATCCGGGCCCACTTTAAAGGATTGCACCGTACGTCCACCATTTGCATAAGCAGCCAATAAGCCTGCTACGATAGTTGTTTTACCTACACCAGAGTTAGTGCCAGCAATGACAACACGTGGAATCTGTACTGTGTTCATAGATATTACCTCGTAATACGACGTGTTTGTTAACGGTCCTTACGTTTTGCAAGGATTGTAGACAAGTAGTTGAGTTTAGTATCTTTTGGCATATTGTCTAGGCCTACATATACTTGCTCATCCGGCAAACCTACACGGCTAATCATAACCGCATCATCTGCCATATTGTGTTTAAGCAATGTTTCTTGTACTTCATCAAAGTTTTTGTACACTTTCATGATTACTGCATCATCAGCTACGGCTAATACAGCATCGATTTTTTCTTTAGGTGCTGTAGCAGGAACGATAGCTAATACTTCTTCCTTCTCTACGATTGGATAACCAAGGTGGGAACCAATAGCACAGAAAGCAGTAATGCCAGGAATTGTTTCGATTTCATGACCTGTATTTTCAATCAAGCGATATACATACATGTATGTGCTGTAGAACATAGGATCACCCAATGTTAAGAATACAACGCTTTTACCTTGATCTAAGTAGGACAAGATAATGCGTTTTGCTTCTTGCCAGCCTTCCTCTTGTGTAGCATCATCCAATACCATTGGGAATACTACAGGAACGATTTCTGTATGTTCTTGAATATATGGGGATGCGATATTAAGGGCTACAGAACCATCTTTCTTTTCTGTTTTAGGTGTGATGATAATATCTGCTTCACCTACGATGCGAGCAGCTTTCACAGTCATCAATTCAGAATCGCCAGGGCCTACGCCAATGCCATATAATTTACCTTTCATGGGGTTCTCCTATTCTTATAGTTACAGTCTATTTATAATTACAATATCTTTTATTATAACTAATTTATGCAAGATATACAAAACTACTATTTAATATTTGGAATTGTTGGGCGATGTGGACTACGTTTGCCATACAAATCATCAATACAATCTTGCACATGTTGACGGAAGATATCTTGTATTGCTTCATATTCACCAAGTGCGCTATGGATTGGTTTAACTTCATAACCATAATCGGCAAGTTCATTAATAACGCTATCTTCTTCGTCACCAAAGAGATCGTTTTGTGCATGATCTCCAAGAACTAATAATAATGGGTGCACATAAATTGTATTTGGACGCTTCCCATCAAGCCATTCCCATGGCATAGCTACATCAGCCACATAAGGAGCATTCTCTAAAACGGCGATACGTACATTTGTAAGGCCATCACGAATTAATTTAAACTGTAAATTACCATACGAGGAGTTGCCAGAGCCTAGGCCACCATGACCAACTAGCAATAAACCATCATCCTTAGAAATGTTAAGAGATTTAATGAAACGATCAATCAAGATTTGGTAATCATCAGGATGCTCTTCTTGGCCCATATAGTATACAAGAGGTCTACCTACGCGCAATACTTCCAGCTGTCCTTCCCCTTCATGAGCAAGGATATTATTTTTCAATTTATCAAACTCTTCACCGCCAGTGAAGTGAAGTGGTTGTACATACACATGTGTATACCCGTCTTGGATAAGTGTTTCTAACGCCCCTTGTTCAGTAGGCACCTCAATACCGCGTTCACGTAAACGCTTAACGATAATACGAGAAGAAAATGCTAATTCCACAGTATAATCTGGATAGGATTTACGGATATGCTCCACAACGGAGTCAATATTATGTTCACGAGCACTGTCAACAGTGGACCCAAAAGCAACAACTAAAATAGCTTGTTTCATGGAAGTCTCCTTATCTAATTAATAATGTATCTTAATCATACCATAGACGACACATTAGGGGCATACCATAGGACGTATAAAATGGATATTATAAATATTTTTCATAGTAAAATTAAAAATCCTCCTCATTGGATTTCCAACAAGGAGGACTTTTACGTATATAAAGGAGTGTGGAGAGATGTATGTCTAATTATGTGAGAGATCAAACTAAGAAATCATACCTTGTGCTTCCATACGAGAGTTTGTCATTACAGGTTTTACAGATTCACGAGGCATGGGACGCTTCCGATCAGACATGCGGATAGCTTGGCCTAAATGTTTCAAGAATAAATCTTGTACATACGGGTTTTCACCAAGACCTTCATTCCAAATATCTACATTGTACCCTTCTTCAGCAAGCAATGCGTAAATGGAATCAGAACGCTCACCACCAAGATAGTCCATTAAATGTGTAGAACCAATAAGAGCTAATGGTACTACTAACAAGTCTTTATGACCCATACGATCTAATAATGTAAGTGCTTGTTTAAATGTAGGGAACCCATTTGTAGTAAATACTACTACATTTGGTGCTGCCCCATACATGGCTTTCAATTGTAATGTACTAAACTCTAATTGATTTTGACCATTTGCCATGAGCACTACAGATTTATTAAGTGCTTTTGTATTAACATGACGCACGATACTTTCTAATGTCGCTTCATAATCGTCAGCATAGTTTTTTACACCTAATGATGTAAGTAATGGTTTACCAATATTTACTTGATTAAAACCATATTCATTGCTATGTAGAAACTTCAATGCTTGTTTACGCATTTGTTGGTAACACTGATCTGCTACTAATGTTACGGGTTGAATGTATACCTCATCGATTCCAAGACGAGCAAAATCTTGCATAGCCTCTGTGAAAGAAGAAATCTTATCATCGTATTTCTCGTTCCACTTCTCTACTAATGCATCAGATAAAAACACACGGCGTACCTCCATATCGCTATACATGGAACGTACTTTTTTCTCTATACTGCCGATGGATTTCTCCACAGCATCTTGATAAATTGATCCAAAGGATGCAATGATTATGCCTTTCATATGTGACCTCCATATTGCTCATACATGATACAATCTCCATAACTGAAAATTATTATCAACTACTATGTAATAATAGTACAAGATTAATGTATAGAAGTCAATGAGAAAAAATATCAAAATTTATCTAGATGACAAGAAAATAAAATTACTCATGTATTCACATATTCATATCCTTATAACCAGAAAGAATGTAATTATAAAAGCTAATACTATACTATGTTCATCACATTAATTTCTTTAAAAACACCTTATTTTCTTTATACTTCTAGGGGTATAGGGTTTATTGACACCCCTATTACCCTTTGTTACGATTGGCGTAAGGTTATATATATGCAATTAATCTATAGTAGTCTATAAATCTATAATTATTTATATTAATTTATCTACACTACTAAGATTATTGTATAGACTGTAGTTTAGTTATGGATAGGAGTATTAAAATGAAAAAACAATTAGCATTAGCATCCGCTATTTTAGGTCTAGCAGTATCCGTTGGTGCACCTGTTGTATCTCACGCGGCATACCAATTAAATGAAGAAGTAAAAGATCCTACACCAGCATTGAAAGAAGCATCTACTATTGGTGTTCGCACACATGAAACTAAAGAACTTCAAAATCTTCAAAACAAAGATGCAATCGTTGTTATGAGCTTTGGTACAACTTACAAAGAAACTCGTGCCAAAACTATTGATGCTACTGTAGCAGCTATTCAAGCAGCTCACCCAAATACTAAGGTAGTTACTGCTTTTACTAGCCATATCATCCGTGACCGTATCCAACAAAAAGAAGGTATTACCTATCCTACACCTGAAGAGGCATTAGATACATTAAAATCTGAAGGTTATTCTCGTGTAGCTTTAACATCTTTAGATGTTATTCCTGGTATGGAATATAACTATGATGTAGCAGTTTATAACCTTTACAAAAATAACTTCAAAAAAATGACCCTTGGTACTCCACTTATGTACTGGATGGGTCAAGAAGGCCAAACCGATGAAGTTGTACAAACAATTAAAGCCGTTCAATCTCAATTCCCTAAATTAGGTAAAGAAGATGCCCTTCTTATCATGGCTCATGGTACTCCAGATCCTTCCAATGCTTACTACTCTGTAATCCAAGATCGTATTCACTCCCTTGGGTTGAAAAACGTATACATCTACACAGTAGAAGGCACTCCAAATCTTGAACAAGTTGTACCTCAATTGAAAATGCATGGCATTAAACATGTTACATTGATGCCATTCATGATGGTAGCTGGTGACCATGCTAATAACGACATGGCAGGTAATGAACCAGATTCCCATAAATCCATTCTTGAAAAAGACGGTTTCAAAGTAGATACTTATCTTCACGGTCTAGGTGAAAACCAAAATATCCGTAATATCTTCGTGGAACGTGCTAATGAAGCTTGGGATGCATTACAAAAATAATTAGTTTTACAATTTAACTAGTATCGTTACATAACGTACATAGGAGTACATCATGAAAAAACTACTACTTGGTAGTATCGCTTTGGTTATGATTGTACTAGCACTAGCTGGGTGTGGTAAATCCACATCCAGCTCTTCTGCTACTACAAAAGAATTGACCTATAACGGTCAAACCTATACAGTACCAAAGGATCCACAAAAAATTGCTGTATTATCTAATTCCGTTTTATCTATGCTTTATGCTGTCGATGGTAAAGCCATTAGCCGTGCCAATACAACGGATAAATTACCCCCAGAATTAGAAGCTCTACCCGCTCTTGGTCAAACTGCAAATATCAACATGGAACAACTATTAGGCTTGAAACCAGATTTGGTATTGGGTTTAGTAAATCAACATAAAAAATATGAATCCCAATTACAAGCTAATAATATTCCAACCGTACTTTTTGATTACGATGGTATTAAAGATAATGTACCAATGTTAACATTCCTCGGTGAGTTAACTAATCATCAAGATAAAGCAAAAACTGTCATTGCCACCTATGAAAATAACATTGCTAAAGTAAAAGATTCCGTTAAAAGCCAACAACCAGCCCGCGTAGCTGTATTACGTGCTACGGGTAAAGGTGTAACAGCTGAAACCGATACTGCTATCACAGCCTCGATGGTTAAAGACTTAGGTATGACAAATGTTGTAACTAGTCATTTGGACAAAACAACAACAGATAAAACAGTACCTTACTCTTTAGAAACATTAGCAGCAGATAATCCTGACATTATCTTTGTTGTAACAATGGGTAAAGAAGAAGAAATTACGAAAGCTATGAAACAAGCCATGACAGATAATCCTGCATGGGCTAATTTGAAAGCAGTACAAAATAACCGCGTTATCTATTTACCTTCCAAACTATTCCTATTAAACCCAGGTCTACAAACACCTGAGGCTATGGCTCGTTTAGTAAAAGAAGCATACGGCATAGACGTAACGTTTTAAAAACCAAAAAGGGACTATAACAGAATGCATTTAGTACATTCTAGTTATAGCCCCTTTTTTTATTCGTATCTATTATTCAAACTTAATTATATTTTGATAACTATCATTTCATGCTTTTCATAATGTTTGTTACCACTATAATACTAGTTATCAATCAACAGCTACAATAAACCCTTCACACGTACATATGGTTTATTGTCAAAGTTATCTACTTGCACGTCTACAGAGAACACCTCTTTAAAAAGTGAATCCGAGGTAATATCCTTTGTGTTCCCTGCTGCGATTAAGTGACCTGCTTTGATAACAGCCATATAGTCAGAGTATTGTACCGCCTGTGTTAAGTCGTGTAGTACCATGAGAACTGTTAAACCTTGCTCTTTGTTAAGGCGTTTTAAAAGTTCCATAATTTCAAGTTGGTGATTGATGTCTAAATAGGTTGTTGGCTCATCTAATACAAGGAGTTTTGGCTCTTGTGCTAATGCCATAGCAATCCAAACCCGTTGCCGCTCACCACCAGATAGAGATGGTATCAGTTGATGACGAAGATGATCTGTTTTCGTAATAGACAATGCATAATCTACGATTTCTCTATCCTCTTTTGCCGTATTCTTCCACCAGTTTTGGTACGGATAACGACCACAGTACACCAGCTCCTCTACAGTCATATCCTTTGGCATATTCGGTACTTGTGGCAAGAATGCCATTTGACGAGCTAACTGATTCTGTGAATAAGAGGATAAAGGCTTAGCAAAGATGGTTACACATTCACTAGGGCTAGAAATATAGCCAATCATAGATCGTAAAAGCGTACTTTTACCACAACCATTAGGGCCTATTAAGGTCGTAATTTTCCCCATCGGAATCGATACTGAAATATCGTGTAAAATATGACGATTTCCTAGGGTAACGGATAGCTGTTTTACAGCAATAGCAGAATTATTTGTACTCATCAACTATCCCTCCTTAATAGATACAAGAAGAACGGCGCCCCAAAGAAGGCCATGATAATACCAACTGGTATTTCAATAGGACTCATAAGAACGCGCCCTACTGTATCGCTTACAACGAGAACAAAGGCACCTAATAGTGCAGACCCCGGCAATAGATACGCATAGTCGTTACCAATAATAAGCCGTAGCATATGAGGAATCACAAGACCTACAAAGCCGATGAGGCCTGCAATACTAACGGCACCAGCCGCCAATAAAGCCGCTACAGCAGTCATCATAAAACGAGTTTGTTCAACCTTAAGACCGAGACCTTTGGCCGTCTCATCACCAAGACTTAAAATGGTAAGTCGTTTTGCCCCCAAACAAGCTAGGAAAAGACCTATCATGGCATACGGGAATAACACCTCAACCTGTGGCCAACTACGAGCCGATAGGCCACCTACCATCCACAGTAAAGCACCTTGTACACGGTCTCCGTAAAATACGAGAAGCGCTGATATACCAGAACCTAAAAAAGCAGCTACTGCTACACCGGCTAAGATGATGCGACTAGGTCGCACTCCATTCTTCCAAGCCAGTGCATATACCATAAGAGCTGCCCCCATCGCACCTAAGAAGGCTACGAGAGGAACGATGTAATCGTATCCTGGGAACAAAATCAGTACGATAACACCGGCAAGACCTGCACCAGAGGATACCCCTACAATTTGTGGATCCGCCAGTGGGTTTTTCATAACCGCTTGTAATATAGCCCCCGATACAGCAAGACAGGCCCCTACCAAAGCAGCCACAATATTACGGGGCAAGCGAATATTCCAAATAATCTGTGAAGCCGTATCTGTTAATTCATCAGCCCATAACGTTCTCCATATCTCTGCTAGCGATACAGGTGTAGAACCCCAAATAAGAGATATAATCATACAAGCTATAACGGCTATAAGTAAGATAAAAATCACTGATAAACGAAAAGCTTTTCGTTCGTTAATAGATGCCATACGAACCCCCTCTCCATATCTTCATATACAAAATAAGTCATTTTGAAAATTCTATATTTTAGACCTAGTACCACCGATTATAGAGATACTACCAGTTAAAAATATTTATTTTTAACTGGTAGTATCTAAGAAAAGAGCACACTATTGCTAGTAAAAAATAATACTTTTAACTGGTAGTATCTAAAATATACAGTAAAACCCGAATCGCAGAACTACAAAAATACGATTCGGGTTTTGTATTATTTAGACTCTTTACCTTCTACAAAGAGCATGTCATTGCGTTTAACGTCTGTGTAAAGCAATGCATTACATACGGAAG
>ERZ773024.363-NODE-363-length-16878-cov-3.975391_pt1 | contig 16878 bp, 17 predicted proteins | sample MGYA00511667_ERZ773024 | MGnify/ENA primary metagenome ERZ773024 (study PRJEB29015, sample SAMEA2738117) | human oral metagenome | biome: human oral; feature: human-associated habitat; material: saliva | place: China | collected 2258 ... | reverse complement strand
TGAGCGAAGCCGGGGATGTCGTGGAGCACACCATGGCCGCGTACACCCGGGCGGCGGAGTGCGGTGTCGACGCCCTGGAGATCTCCTGCCACCGAACTTCCGACGGGGTGTGGCTCGCGTCGCACGACTCCACTCTGGCGCGCCTGGGCGGCCCGTCAACGCCCATTCGGGACATGACCTGGGCCCAGGTCCAGGCGGCCTTCGCCGGGCGGCCTGAGGCCCTTCCTGTGACCCTGAAGGACTACCTGACGGCTTACGGCAACACGCACGTGACCATCTTCGACCCCAAGACGGAGATGGCCCGGTCCGACGAGTACCTGGCCCTGCTGAAGGACTACAAGGACCGGGTTGTCATCAAGGCGTTCGCCGACTCCGGGTGGCTGTTTGCCAAGGTCAAGCAGGCCGGGTGGGCGACCTGGGGGTACGCCTACGCGCGCAACCGGGGGCAGACCTGGTACGCGGACTTCGTGCAGGCGACGAACCTGGACTTCCTGTCGATGGAGTGGGATGCGTCGGATGACGTGTGGGCGCCGCTGGTGGCCACCGGCAAGCCGGTCATCGCCCACATCCCCGCTTCGGTGGCCCAGGCGGCGGAGGGGACCCGCAAGGGGGCGGCCGGGTGCATCACGTCGCGCGCTGACCTCGTGGCAGGGCTGAAGGTGTAGTACCCTGTTGGGGCGGGCTTCTCATCTCTCTTCCCCCGCACGCCCCCGGTGTCGACCGTCTACGGCACCGGGGGCACCCGTTTGCAGAAAATAGGGGAGCACAGTATACTGAGACCGAGGCCCGGGACGTAACGGGCCCGGAAGAGAGGAAGACACAACATGATCGACCGAGCCGAGAGACGAGCGGAGATCCTCGCCAAGGCCAGGGAGCGCAGGTCGCAGATCGCCCACGGGGAGGTCTCGGAGAACACCCTGCGTCGCCAGGACCAGGTTCGACGAGTCAAGAGCCTCCTGCGCGAGTTCATCCTCGACCACGGGATCTCGGTCAGGGAGTCGGGCAGGGTCCTGGGGTACGAGTCCGTGGGGCGCCTGCCCCGACACCTCAGCCGCGGCATGATCGACCTTGAGGACCTTCTGGCCCTGACCGAGTACTTCGAGGACTTCGACATCAACACTATCCTGCGCGACGTCATCCTCGGTGTCGATCTGCGCCCCGACGAGGCGCAGGCCCGCCGGGAGGGGACGATCACCCCCGACGGCGAACGGGTTGCGGCCCCCGAGGAGCCGGAAGAGGAGAAGGAGCTCAGCGCACCCTCCGTCCCCTCGCCGCAGGAGGACGAGGAGATCGTGGTCATCCGGCCCGACGCCATCGCCCCGCCGCAGGAGGAGGATGAGCCCTCGCTCGACACCGACGAGGGCCTGAGGGCCTGGGCCAACAGGTTCGGGTTCGCGATGTGACGGCTTGACAGACGCCCGACGGGGTGAGAGCATCTCCCCGGGAGATGGCATCCCGGCCCCCGGCACCAGCGGACGGTGCCGGGGGCTGCCCTATACTCGGGGCATGGAATGGGACGCCAGCAAGGTACGGGCAGACACGCTGCTGCCGAGCAACCCCCGACTCCATATCGGCACCATCACGGCCAACAAGGTCAGCGCGGAAAGCCTGGAGCTGAGCGTGCCTCTTACCAAAGAGCAGCTCGCGTGCCTTCGCCGTGCCGTCATGAAGGGCTCCTCCTGATGCTCGCCGCCGTCGCGATCATAGCGCTGCTCACAGGACTCACCCTCGGCCTCATCGCCGGGGTTCACTGGAAGGGGAAGGTCGACGATGAAAGGCTTAGTGGATTCCTCACCGAGCTCGAAGCCACGACGAACCGGGTCGCAATCCAGGCCCGCGAAGACGCCATCGAGCGGGCGGGTCGCGCTTAAGCGCGTCGTCGACGCACCGCCCCCCACCGAGGGCGTCGTCGCCCGGACGGGGGTGACCGAGGGGCAGGTCGACGAGGCCAAGCGGAACCTCGTCATCAACGCCCTCGTCAAGGGGGGCACCCGCGGCGACGTCGCCCACCAGGCGGGGCTCAGCGAGGCCCAGGTCTTCCGAATCGAGGAGGAGTACTACACGGGGCAGGCCATGCTGAGCGAGCACGCCCGCCTCATGAAGCAGATGGCCCGCCTCGACCGGGTGCTGGGCATGCTAGACGCCCGCGTGCAGTCCGCGCTTCTGGCCAACCCGGAGGGCGACCCCAAGTACTTCGACTCGATCCTCAAGGCCATCGACCAGGTCAGCGAGCTCATGGGCCTGAAGAAGACCCGCATCCAGACCGAGGTGCGGGTCATCGAAACCAAGCAGGTGGAGGTCATCGTCTCCTTCACCCGCTCCGTCGTCGAGGCCATGGAGGCGAGGCTTCGGCCCATGCTCACGATCGCGGGGCGCGAGGAGCTGGAGGCCCGGCGGGAGGAGTGGCTCGCCCAGGCCACACAGGCCAGCGCTCAGATCCTTGAGGCCACCGCGCCGATGGAGCTTTGAGACATGCCGGTCATCGACTTCAACGCCGTCGCCGCTCAGTTCCAGGAGGGCGCCCGGGCGGAGCGCCTGGCCCGGGACCCGGTGGCCTGGGTGGAGGAGCGCCTGGGGGAGTTCCTGTGGTCCAAGCAGCGGGAGATCGTTCGCTCTGTTGTAGGAAACAAACGAACCATGGTCGCCTCGGCCCATGGCACGGGGAAGAGTTTCACTGCTTCCAGGCTCATCGGTTGGTGGTTAGATACAAAGAGCGTAGCACCGACGGAGACCCGCGTCATCACCACGGCCCCCTCCTGGAACCAGGTCGCCAACGTCATGTGGGGCTATGTCGACGAAGTCCGCCAGAAGGCCGGCATGCCCGGCAACATCACCGCCAAGGCGTCATGGACCTTCCCCGGCTACAAGACCCCCACCGCCTTCGGGCGCAAGCCCTCCGACTACGACGAATCCACCTTCCAGGGCATCCACGCCACCAACGTCCTCGTCGTCGTCGACGAGGCCGGGGGTGTGCCCGAGTCGATCTTCACCTCCGTCGAAGCCATCACCACCAACGCCAACGCCCGCATCCTCGCCATCGCCAACCCCGACGACCCGAACTCCTACATGGCCAAGATCTGGCGCGAGGAGTCCAAGAAGGCGCCTGAGGACCGGCGCTGGAACCTGATCACGGTGTCGGCCTTCGACACCCCCAACTTCACCGGAGAGGATGTGCCCGAGCGGGCCCGCATCAACCTCCTCCAGAAGGAGTGGGTCGAGGACGCCCGCGTGCGCTGGGGCGAAACCGACCCCCGCTGGCAGGCCAAGGTCCTCGCCCAGTTCCCCGACGTCGGCGAGGACGGCCTGTTCAACCTCGGAAGAGTACTTGTGTCGATGAATGAGTATGCGGACTTCGAGGAGCATGACGACCGGAAGGTCCTCGGCGTCGACGTCGGCCTGTCCATCACCGGCGACTACTCCGTCATCGCCCTCAACCGGGGCGGGCGCGTGTCGATCCTCGACAAGGTCAAGGGCTATGACGGCAACAGGCTCGCCCGGCTCATCGGCCAGAGGGTCAAGGCGCTGGGCGGTGTCGACGAGATCCGCATCGACGCCGTCGGCGTGGGCCGGGGCGTGCAGGCCGTCCTCGACAACCACCTGCCCGAGGGCACCCTGGTGCGCTGGATCGTCGGCAACGCGGCCTCGCCCAACAAGCTCAAGTGGTACAACTTCCGGGCCGCCATGTACGACTCGGTGTCGGAGCTCATCAACGAGGGCGCCCTGGCCATCCCCCCGGAGGACACCTCCGACGAGCGCACCCGCGGCCTGTACGACGAGTTCCGCACCATCAAGTACGAGTACCGGGGCACCGCCCTGCTCATCGAGTCCAAGGACTCGCTCAAGCGGCGCGGTGAATCCTCGCCCGACACCATCGACGCCATCTGCTACGCCTCCATGCCCGCCGAGGTCATCGACGGCGGCGGCAAGGACCCGATCCTCGAACTCACCCTGGACACCCCCGCAGGGCCCCGTGTCGACGAGAGCCTGGTCATCGACGAGTGGGGCAACGAGGCCTGGTCCTTCGCCCCGGCGTGACGGGATAGTATTGCCGAGGAACAAAACAGGTAGGCGGAAAGAAGGAGGGGCCGTGGGCGTCATCCGGTGGCTGGAGCGGTTCGGAACCGACGGGCGCGCAGAAGCGGCCATGGAGTCCGCCGCCCGGGCGTTCTCCGACACGGCGGACGCCCTGACCCGGGCGTCCTTCATGAAGGAGGACGTCGGCTGGTACGACCCCTCCGGACGCGCCTCCGACCTCGTGCCCCTGAGCGTCATCAAGGAGCACTCCATCCGCTCACGGCGTCTGGCCACCTACAACACCATCGTCAAGCGCGGCATCAACATTCGCAACGCCTACATGTGGACGGACGTGCCCGAACCCCGCAAAATCGCCAAGCGGGCCGCCGAGCGCCTCGACGCCGTACTGCTCGGCCGGGAGGCCCGGGTGCGCGACGAGGCCGCCTTCAACACCGACGGCATGGTCATCTACCGGGTGTCGCCCGGCGGAAACGTGGCGCCCGTGCCCATCACTCGCGTGCAGGGCATCGCCCGGGCCGAGGACGCCCTCGAAGAGGCCGACATCCACGCCCTGCTCATCACGCCCGTGCCCCTGGAGGACCCCTCGCGGGCCACCCTCCCCGACCCCGAGTGGGTCATCCTTGACGGCAAGCCTCGCGTCGACGTCGTCGACCAGGGCGGCTACAAGACCAACAAGACCGACGTGCTCGTTGTGGCTTGCGTCAACCGCCTCGCCGGGGAGCAGTGGGGCAAGCCCGACCTCATGGGCGCCGTGTACTGGGCCCAGGCTTACAAGGAGTACCTGGAGGCCGGGCACGTCCTGGCCAAGGCGCTGGCCCGCGTCGCCTTCAAGGTCAAGTCCACCACCACCGCCCAGCAGCAGGCGGTCATAGACAAGATGTCCACCCTCCAGGGGACGGGGGCCACCGCCTCGCTCGGCGCCGACCAGGACCTCCTGGCCGTGTCGAAGGCCGGGGCCGGGATCGAGTTCTCCGCCGGCACACCCCTGGCCGCCATGGTCGCAGCCGCCCTCGACGTACCCCTGTCCGTCCTGCTCACCGACGGCTCCGCCGGGGGGCGCCAGGGCGCCGAGACCGCCCTGGAGGAGCCCACGTTCAAGGCCCTGGAGCTCCGGCGTCAGGTGCACAAAGACCTCGTCAAGCGGGTTCTGCGGGCCGCCGGGTTCAAGACCGAGGTGGACCTGGCTCCCCTGTCCAACGACCTCATCCAGCGCTGGGGGCAGGTCGTCACGCTCGGCCTCCAGAACGGCATCCTGCACCGCGTCGAGGCCCGCGAGCTGTTCCTGCGCCGCTTCGCCCCCGTGAACGCCAAACCAGTGTCGAGCCTGCCCGACTGGGAGGACCTGTCGGCCCCGCAGCCGCAGCTCGGCTCGGGAGAGGAGGAGGAGGAGGACCAGGGCAAGGACGACGGGAACACCGGGGTCGGCCCCCTATCCGACGGGACGAACTCCTCGCGCGACGGCGAGGGCAAGACGACCAACGCCTAATGCAGGGCGCTGTATATTAGTTCACCGGGAGGACAAACATGACGCGAACCTACTTCCGCCTCAACCAGGGCAGTGCCCTGCTAGAGGCCAAGAAGCCGGGCGAGAAGGACGACGGCGCCGGACGGTACCGCATCCGCATCATCGCTCCCGGACGCGGATCCACCGGCATGTACACCGCCCCCAACCTCGCCGAATCCGCGCCCCTGTTCACGCCCGGCACCCACATGTTCTTCGACCACCAGACGATGACCGAGGACTGGGAGCGTCCAGAAAGATCCGTGCGCGACCTCGCCGGGGTCTTCGAATCCGGGGCCGAGATCATGCCCGACGGGTCACTGGAAGCCGACATCAAGGTCTACCCCTCCGTCAACGGAATCATCCGCGAACGGTGGGCCGACATCGGGGTGTCGATCAACGGCTGGTCCGTCGACGAGATAGGGCCCGATGGTGTCGTGCCGGTCCTCGCCGGAATCCAGTCCGTCGACTTCGTCACCAGGGCCGGAGCCAAGGGCGCCATCCTGGAGGTTCTGGAATCCGACGGCCGCTGGCGCGTCAGGAATCATGAGTCCACATCCAACACCAACACACAGGAGGAACAGGCCGTGAAGCCCGAAGAGATCACCAAGGCGGTGTCGGAGGCCGTTGCGGCCGCCCTGCCCGCCGCCATTAAGGAGGCCGCCGCCCTGCTCGCGGCGGAGAAGGCAAAGACCGTCGAGGCCGACAAGAAGGACAAGGTCGACCCCTACGAGGCCGCCGCTAAGGTCGCCGAGGCCAACGACCTTCCGAAGGAGGCTCGGGCCCGCGTCATGGAGGCCGTCAAGCACGGCGCCGGTGTCGACGACGCCATCGAGGCCGAGCGCGCCTACATCAAGGCCATCGCCCCCGCGCCCGTCGTCCGCGAGGACGGCGCAGCCAAGACCGGCGGCAACGACGTCCAGGTCACCTCCTGGGCCAAGTGAGCGAAGGAGGACGCGCACCATGATCGGAATCAACGAGTTCGGCGCCAAGAAGATCTCCGACATCCAGGTCTTCGAGTACACCGACACCCTCTCCCTGCCCGTCAGCAAGACCGACTACAGCCACGCCCACATCGGCGACGTCGTCAAGGTCGGCAACATCGTCGGCCTCCTCGTCACCGAGATCGCCGCCACCCCCGAGGAGATCAAGAAGGCCGTCAAGGCCGTCGAGGACGCCGGCGGCACCTACATCCCCGCCACCAAGCCCACCGGCGGCTTCAACGCCCCCGGCTACGCCTCCGTGCGTATTCGCGGCGGCGTGTTCAAGATGAGCGTCAAGCACTCCGGCGCCGTCAAGGTCGGCTCCCCCGTCTACGCCGACAAGCTCACCGACGGCCGCCACGCCATCACCACGACCAAGGCGGCCGACGGCTTCCTCGTCGGCTACCTGTACAACGCCCTGCCTGCGCAGGGGGCGGAGCACGTCGTGCCCGTCATCTTCGACCCGACCGCCCGCTGACCGCGGACCGGGAAAGGAGTAACCCATGATTCAGGGCAGGATCTGCGAGAACCGCAACGAGTTCGCCCACCACCTCGACCTCGCCCTCAAGGGCGTGCCCTCCTCGCAGGGCATCGTCAAGGAGACCGTCATGATGACCCTCGGCCTGGCGCCCAGGGTCACCGAGGCCGTCACCTCCGACATGGTCGCCGGGTGGTTCACCTCCGTCGCCCAGGGCGCCTTCGAGAGCCAGTACGCCGAGCAGACCACCACCTGGGAGAAGTTCGCCTCCACCGAGGCGCTGCCCAACTTCCGCCCCACGCAGCTCTACGAGCTCGACCACGACATCGACGCCACGCTCCTGCGCGACAACGGCGGCGAGGTCGTCGTGCCCGAGACGATGCCGCGCATCCCCGAGCTCACCCCCTACCCCACCTTCGGGTACCGGGCCTCCGGACGCTGGGTGGAGGTGCACAAGGAGGGTGTGCGCCTCCAGATGTCCTGGGAGGCGTTCATCAACGACAACTGGAACATCATCGGCCGCTTCCCCAAGGACGCCGCGTTCCTGGCCTCCCGGACTGTCGACGCCGCCGTCTACGGCGCCCTGTTCTCCCTGGACGCCGCTGCGCCCGGGTTCAACACGAACATCATCGCCGACGCCAACGCCACGGTCCTCCAGGCCCGCACCGCCGACGGCGCCTACGTCCTCAAGGACGTGCCGAAGAACTCGCCGCTGACCTTCGAGGCCCTGTGCGCCGCCATCTGGCAGGTGCGCCACACCAAGGTCAACGGCCGGTACATCCAGGTGCCCAAGTTCGTCCTGCTCGTGCCTCCGACCCTCAAGCCCATGGCCGACATGGTCACCGCCATGACGTCCATCGAGCACAAGGAGAAGGACGCGGCCGGGGCGACGTCGAACAAGACGATCCTGTCGACCACGCCGACGGCGGGCGTGGAGGTCGTCGAGTCCGACATGGTCGGCCTGCTCGGCGGACCCACCCAGGGCGACACCAACTGGATCCTGGCGCCGGCCGGTGGCCGCACCGCCTCGCGGCGCACCATCCTGCGCACCACGCTGATGGGCATGGAGGGCGTCGAGCTGCGGGCCGCGGCCAACCAGGGCACGTCCCTGGGCGGCGGGGCTCTGAGCGCCACCTCCGGTTCGTTCGACAACGACGACATCCAGTTCCGCGCCCGCATGGTCACCGGCGGCGCCGTCCTGCACACGGACGGCATCGTCGCCTCGACCGGGCAGGGCCACTGATAGACGCCCCGCCCCCGGGTTGCAGGCAGAGGCCCGGGGGCGGGGTTCTCCATATGAAAAGAAGAAGACGCGGAGGAGGAAAAGATGCCTGTGGCGTTCAACACAAATGTGGGTAGGGTAAGGCTTCTTATCCCCGACATCGAAGAGCGCTCCGACCCCCGCGACCTGCGACTGCCCCCTACACTCCTGTTCACCGACGAGCAGATCCAGGCCTTCCTCGACATCAACAACGGCAACGTCAAGCGCGCCGCCGCCGACGCCGTCCGCGTCATCGCCACCACGCAGTCCCTCCTGCTCAAGGTTCTGTCCACCGACGACAAGTCCACCGACGGGGCCAAGCTCGGCGCCGAACTGCGCGCCCAGTCCAAGCGACTCATGGACGAGGCCGACTCCGACGACAAGCGCGACATCGGCTTCGACATCGCCGAATGGACCCCCCAGCCCCGGGACTACGCATGGCACTGAGCTCACTCGCCTTCAAGGACCCCCACTTCGACTCCGCCGCCTACGACTTCCTGTCGCTGTTGTGCAACAGCCTCGTCGCCATCTACCCCCCGGCCGTCGGAAACGGCGAAGGCGAGGAGGACACCTGGGTTCCGGGGCAGGGCGTCGTCAAGAAGAAGGTCGACCCCATCTGGCGCGGCTGGGCCGCCATCACCCCCAACAAGGACTGGCGCGCCCGCAACCGGAGGCAGTCCTACGAGGACACCGCCACCCACGCCTACCGCGTCCAGCTGTGGCACATCGACAAGAACCTCCTCGTGCCCGCCGAGCAGTGGGGGGACCGCACCAAGCGGATCCGACTCGACTTCAACCAGCGCCTTCGTGTCGAGCGGCACGACTCCGACCCCCAGCTGGAGGGTATGGCCATGGTCATCCGCAACCCCGTCACCGACTCCGACTGGTGGCAGCCCACCCTCCTGTGCGACGTCTCCATCAATGATCTACACGGGCAAGGTTGGTGACCATGGCCGACCAACTCGTCACCATCCGACAGACCGGCATCAGGGACATCAACCGGGCCATGCGGGCCGTCGAAGAAAAGGCCCTCGCGCAAACCCTCGCCAAAGTCCGTGCGGCTGTCGACCGTGCGGCCCTCGAAGCCGCCAAGTCCATCCAGCACACCATCGACACCTCCGGCGCGGGCATGCCCTACAAGCACAACCCCGACACCGACGCCCGAGTGTGGACCGGCGCCATGCGCGACTCCGTCGGCGTCGACTGGGAGCGCGACGACGCCCAAGGCATCAGCGTCACCATCGGCTTCCTCGACACCCCGGAATACACCAAGTTCCAGGAGCAGGGCACCGGAAAGCTGAGGGCCATGGCGTCGCTGGCCGCAGCCCGCGCCCGGGCCGAAGACATCCTCGACTCCACAGGACTGGTGAAAGCCAAATGAACGTCTACGAAGTCGACCAACAGCTGATCAAACTCCTCGAAGGCATCGAAGGCCTGCCCGTCTACGAGGACACCGTGCCCGGCGGGGCCCAGCCCGACGGCGTGTACGCCGTCTTCTTCGGCGGCGACCTCGCCCCCCGCGCCAAGGCCGTGTCGATAGCCTCACCCAGGTACTCGGCCATGATGCACACCTTCGCCGTCCTCGTCGCCGCCCGCACCGCCTCAGTCCGCAACTCCGTGCGCGAGGAAGTGCGCAACAGGCTCGTCGGCTGGGCCGCCCCCGGTGTCGGACAAGTCCGTGAAACCGGGCAGCTCAACTCCTACGGCGACACCGACGCAACCATTCAACCGTTGAAATATGCTTGCTACATGACGTTCCAGACCATGATCAGCGAGGCCGTCTGATGCCCCGCTACGCAACCCCCGAGGGGATTGTCGTGGAACTGGACGCGGCCTACGCGCAGACGCTGCCCTCTCTGTTCGAGCCGGTATCACCCGACACCCCCGTCTCACCCCGCGAATGCTGCGGGGGAACCGGGTGGATCGTGAACGGCCGGGTTGTCCACCCCGGCGACCCCATCGACTCCGAGGAGGAGAACAGCCATGCCCGCTAGCGCCAGCGCCGGCACCAAGATGATGCCCGGCACGATCACCATCCTGTGGGTGCCCATTGAGAAGGCCGCCACGCCGACCGAGGTCCTCAAGGCCGCCACCCTCAAGGACCCCGCCACTGTCGACCTCTCCTGCGCCATCGTCACCGGCTTCACCCTCAACGCCACCGACTCCGAGACCGACTCCACGGCGTCGATCTGCGACACCGCCGGTGTGTCGACCCCGACCCGTGACGCCTACGAGGCCAACCTGACGTTCTTCCGTCAGGACCTCCAGGCCGCCGACGCCGCCACGTCCGTCTACACGAAGGCCTACGAGCTGTTCAAGAAGGGTGGCGCGAAGGCGAACAAGCGGGGTTGGCTCGTCAAGCGGGTCGGCTACCCGCAGGGCACCCCGATCGCCAAGGACCAGGAGGTGTCGGCCTTCCTGGTCATGCCGGACAACCCGCAGGACGTGTCGAGTGACGCGACCACCCCCATCCAGTTCACCGTGCCCTTCCTGCCGCAGGGCACCATGATCCTCAACGAGAAGGTCACCGAGTAATCGTTCGACCGATACACTTAACCCGCCCCCGGTCACCTCCGGAGGCGGGTTTCGTGTTGGAAGGACAAACTGCCATGGCCGACGACAACAGCAAGACGACGAAGCCGGACGACGACGGCTTCGACCTGGAAGCCGCCCTCGATGGCGTGCGGCAGGCCTCCAAGGAGGTCAAGGTCTACCTCGACGCCGTCGCCGCCGACAAGGCCCTCCACCTCAACGGCGCCCTCCTTGAGGCCCGGGGCGATGCCAAGGACATGCCCGCCGAGGTCCTGTCGATCACCGAGGAGCCGGCCACCGTCCGCCTGGAGCGCGAGCTCAAGGATGCCATCGCCGCCCTCGATGAGCACGCCATGACCTTCCGCCTGCGCGCCCTGGCCTCCAAGGAGATGGACGTCATTCGCTCGCTCGTCGTCCAGAAGGTCAAGATCCCCAAGGGTCGTAGCGAGGATGAGGTCAACGAGTTCCAGCGCACGCGCCAGGGCGTCCTCAACGAGTACTTCCTGTCGCACTCCGTGGTCAGTGTCACCTACCGGGGCAAGACGCGCACCGGCCTGAGCCTGAAGGAGGCCGCCCGCCTGCACGAGGCGCTGCCGGCCACCGAATGGGATCGGCTCACTGAGACCTTCCTGGAGGCGCAGACCGCCCTCGACGCCATGCAGCAGGTGATGGCTGACCCTTCGTTTCGTTGGGCCCTGTCTGACGACGCCGCCTAACCAGCGTTTCCTGCTGGCGATCTCCACCGCCGTCGACAACCATCTGCCCCCCACTCTGTATCTCGGCGGCTGGGGCGCCTACGGGCGCACCATCCCCCGATGGGACGAGGTCGCCGGCGGCTTCCTTGCCGAAGAACTGCCCCAGGGTTACCGCAACAGGCTCGACATCGCCTTGGAGTTGGGTTACGCCTTCTACAAGCAGTCGCTGTGTAGCAAGTGCGGCACCCCCGCCTGGTACGGGCGCTCTACGGACTCGCGTATCGACTTCGAGACCGAGGACATGGTGTGCTACGCCTGCCAGCACCTGGAGCAGGAGGAGCGGCTTGAGAGCAAACGGGACGGGCGCAAGCCCGGGGTGACGAAGGTGGTTCGCCCCGTCGGCCTGAAGTACGAGGCCATCGGCAGGCAGGACCCCCTGCCGTCCCCGGTGGAGGCCATGCGCTCAATGTAGAATGTTTCACGGCAGGACATAAAGGGGAGGACCGAACATGGCTGGTGTCGACGACCTCGGGTTCAAAATCAACGTCGACGCCTCCGGCGCCACCAAGGGCGCCAACGAGTTCACCGCCGCCGCCAGCCGCATCGCCCGGGCCACCCAGGCCATGGCCCGGGCCACCATGGGTACGCGCAACGCGGTCATGCAGAACGCCATCTCCGGGCGCGAGGGTGCCGAATACCGCACCCTCATGAAGCAGATCGCCGCCTACAAAGGGCTCATCGACGTCACCCGCAAGCTGGCCGCCGCCCAGAAGGAACTTGAGGGCATCGACACCAAGAAGGCGGCAGAGAACATCTCCGCCGCCGTCAAGGCCATGGCCGAGACGGTCAAGACCACTGACTACTTGGGCTCACCCCAACTGTCGAAGCTCAAAGAGCAGGTCGACATGTACTCGCGCCTGGCCAACGTCACCCGCGACGTGGCACGCGCCAACCGCGAACTCGAAGCCTCACGGCCCAAAGCCGCAGCCCCCAAGCCCGCCGACACCGGCTACGCCAAGTCCGACTTCGAACGCGAAGCCGCCATCCGCCGATACCAGTACCGGGCGTACGCGGCCAAGAACCTTCAGAAGTCCTCCAGCGCCTCGGGCGACGACGTCACCCGGGCCATCCGCGATGAGATCGCCGCCTACAAAGACCTCGTCGAAGCCATCGGCAAGGCGTCCGCCGCCGAAGAGAAGCGGGCCATCGACGCCGGAATCAGCCACGACCTCGCGCAGGCCAAACGACAAGAGGCCGAGGAGGCCAAGCGTCTGGCCGCCGCCGAACGCGAAGCCATCGACATCCACAAGCAGGCGCAGGCCTTCGAAGCCACACAGATCGCCCACACCGAAGCCACCATCAGCGCCAACAACAGGTACATCGAATCCCTGGAAGCCACACGCTTCGCCGCCCAGGACCTGCGCAATTACCTCACCCTCCTGGCCGGAAGCATGGGGGCCCTGTTCACAGCCTCCGTGGCCGCCGCCGCCAGCCAGGAACGCGCCTTCGCCGACGTCGCCCGCACCACCCAGCTGTCCGCCCAGACAGCCGAAATGCGGGCCCTGTCGAACACCTACCACGACCTGTCCACCCAGATCTCCACCACCTACGAGGACCTGTCGCAGATCGGATCCCTCGGCGCCCAGATGGGCATCAGCGCCGACAAGCTCGGCGACTTCACCCACGCCGTCGCCGGGTTCACCACCATCACCGGCACCAACATCGACAGCGCCACCGAGGCCTTCGGCCGCTTCTTCGAGATGGTGGACAACGCCGGTGTCGAAGCCGACCACAGCGGCCAGAGGTACATGAACTTCGCCTCCCAGGTCGCCGAGCTCGGGGCCAAGTCCGTGGCCACCGAGTCCGAGATCCTCACCATGGCCAACTCGATCGCCGCCACCGCAGCCAGCGCGGGAATCGGCCAGGACGCCATCCTCGCCTACGCCACCGCCCTGTCCAGCCTCGGCATCAAGCAGGAGTGGGCGCGCGGCTCCCTTCAGCGCATCTTCGGGTCCATCAACGACGCCGTCGCCGAAGCCGGTGAGGGCATGGGCAAGTTCGCCACCGTCCTGGGCATGACCACGACGGAGGCGGAGAACCTGTGGCGCACGGACCCCTCCACGTTCTTCAACAACCTGCTCACCTCCCTCAACAACGTCACCGACTCCGTCGAGCGCTGGACCATCATCAAGAACCTGGGCTTCAAGAACACCCGCGACATCCAGCTGCTCCAGCGGCTCAGCCTGAACATCGACCTCGTCAACGAGTCGTTCAAGAACTCGGCCGAAGCCTCCCGCAACACCGAGTTCCTCGACAAGAGCCTGGAAACCCTCAACGCCACCCTCACCGAAACCATCCAGCGCTGGAAGAACTCGCTGGCCAACCTGGGCGCTTCGCTCGGCGGCCCGTTCCTCGGCGTCGTCAAGAAGATCCTCGACGGCCTCATCGTCATCCAGAACGCCCTGTCGCACATAGGCGACAACGCCTTCGGCCGCGTCTTCCTCGCCGCCTCCTCCGGCCTGGTCATCTTCGGATCCCTCGTCGCCATCTCCAAGGTCCTCCAGGCCCTCGTCCTCAACGTCGCCGCCTCCTACGTGTCGATGAAGACGAACATGGTGCAGGCGGGCCTGTCGGGGCAGATGACCTGGTCGAACATCTACAAGCTCATCAAGCAGGCCAACGCGGCCCTGTACGAGAACATCGGCCTGATGAAGACGCGCACCGCCCTGGAGCGCTCCGACCAGGCCGCCACCTCCCTCGGCGGATTGGCCGCCGCCGGTGCGCAGGCGAAGAAGGGGGCCGACGCCGCCAAGGATGCCGCTAAGGGCATCGCGGAAGTCGGGACGGCCGCCGCCTCCAGCGCCGCGCAGACCGGCCTGCTCGCCAAGGCCATGGGCGGTCTCAAGGGCGTCATGAGCGGGATCGCCTCCATCGGCCCCATGGGGTGGATCGGCATCGCCGCCACCGCCATCCCCGTCGTCATCCAGCTCTACGACGAGTGGGCCAACTCCGCCAAGCGCGCCGCCGAAGCCGCCCAGCAGGCCCGTGTCGAGAACCTCCAGGCCCTGGGCGGGGGAGAGGCCCTCACCAAGGCGCTCATCCAGGACGCCAAGGAGGCCGCCGACGGAACCCAGCAGACCTTCGGCGCCCTCGAACTGGCCGTCGACGGGTCCGCCGCCTCCACCAAGGACAGCGCCGACGCCCTCTACTACTGGATCGACGCCTCCGGGAACCTCGTCCAGGCCACCAAGGACCAGGCCGCCGCCATGGGCTACTCCACCCTGGCGATCGGCGACCACACCGCCGCCCTCATCAAGGACGCCATCGCCTCCTCCGACGCCTTCAAGTCCCTGTCGGCCAACGACTTCAAGACCCTCCAGGATCAGGGCTTCGACTGGAAGGAGTGGTCGCGCCAGTACGCCACCGGCGGTCAGGACGCCGCCAACTCGTACATCGACGGGTTCATCCAGCAGCTCAAGGACCGGAAGGATGAGATTTACAAGGCCAACACGTACGAGGCGCGCACCTACTCCGGCCCCTACGACTACACCGGCACACCCATCCGCAAGTACAACAGCACCCCGGCCGGGCAGCAGGCCGAGCAGGACGTCCAGAATCTCAACAACCAGATCGAGGCCCTGGAGAACCTGCGCACGAAGCTCGGCGACGTGTCCGGGGCCGCCTCCGACGCCGTGTCGTCGCAGACCGCCCTCGGCCAGATCGTCCAGGGGCTCACCGGCGACACCCAGGACGCCGCAGACGCCACGGGAAGCCTCGCCGACGCCACCGCCGACGCCGCCGAGGACGCCAAGACCGCCGGGCAGGCGTGGGACGAGTACCTCCAGTCCCTCGACGCCATCGTCGACGCCGCCTTCCAGTTCACCAACGCCGAGGCGGCCATGTACTCCGCCCTCGACGAACTCAACCAGTCCTTGTACGACAACGGCAACTCGTTCGACACGTTCACGGAGGCCGGGCGCTCCAACCTGGAGGCCCTCCAGAACTACCTGAAGGCCACCGCCCAGTACGCCGGTCGCATGGCCGAGGAGATGGGCATGAGCGGCGTCGAGGCGCAGGAGTACATCGCCTCCTACGTGCAGGCCGCCATCGACGACCTCAAGGCCCAGGGCATCGACACCACGTGGGTCGAGGCGCAGATGTCGAACGTCATCTCCTCCCTCGACCAGACCATCTCCGGGCCCACCGTCGACATGAGCGCTCTGAACGCGGGCCTCCAGGACGCGGTCACCAACGCCAACAACGCCGCCGCCCTCATCCAGCAGATCCTCGCGGGTGTCGGCATCCGCACCTCGTCGCGGCCCGGGGGCGGGCTGAACACCGGTGGGAAGCGGCTCAACAAGAACGCCCTCGGGTCGAAGGGCGGCCTGACCGCCAAGCAGATCACCGCGGGGATGAGCATCGGGGCGATGGGGTTCACCGGGGGCGGCGGCTCGGTCCGCGGCCTGGCGAACACCATGTTCCGGGGGAACAAGCAGCGTTACCAGTTCACCCCCAAGGAGTCGTCCTCGCGCGGGGGCGGCGGAGGTGGCGGCCACCGCGGGGGCGGTGGCGGCGGAGGGGGCCACGACCACACACCCCGGTCCTCCTCGTCGCGCACCAGGAAGGAGAAGACCCCGGAGGAGATCTTCGAGGACTTCCTCTCCCGCCTCGACAAGGCCATGAACCAGGCTTTGAACAAGTTCTGGCAGAACCAGGACGCCCAGGACAAGTACCACGCCCAGCTCAACTCGATGCGCAAGACCATCGAGGACGCCAACAAGTCCATCAAGGACCTCACCGACGACATCTGGGACCTGAACAACACCCTGTCGGAGAAGGAGAACGACCTGGCGAACCAGCGCTACTTCCAGTCCGTCGCCAAGAAGTACGGGGACACCAGTAGACAGCGCGACATCCAGGTCGACATCGACAAGACCACGAAGGAGATCTCCGACACGAAGAACTCCATCGCCGACAAGGAGAAGGAGATCGCCAAGACGAAGGAGGGCATGTACGCCCTCCAGGGGTACACGGAGGCGGCCATCAACAACCGGGCGGCCCTCAAGGCCCTCCAGTCCACCATGATCGACATGATCAACGCCTACGCGGCTTCCGGGGCGTCCACGGAGCAGCTCACCGCCTACGCCGCCCAGCTGAAGCAGGAGTTCATCGCCCAGGCCACGCAGATGGGCTTCAACCAGGGCGAAGTGACCACCCTGTCCGGGGCGTTCGACAACCTCACCCGGACGATCCAGGCCGTGCCCCGCGTCGTCGACGTCGACGTGTCCGACAACGGCACCTCCGACCGCACCGGCGCCGGGATCCGCTCCATGGCCTCCAACGGGGGCGCCGGCTACCAGGCCCCGGTCACAGCCGAGGCGGACACCTGGAGG
>ERZ773024.362-NODE-362-length-16883-cov-17.147789_pt1 | contig 16883 bp, 17 predicted proteins | sample MGYA00511667_ERZ773024 | MGnify/ENA primary metagenome ERZ773024 (study PRJEB29015, sample SAMEA2738117) | human oral metagenome | biome: human oral; feature: human-associated habitat; material: saliva | place: China | collected 2258 ... | reverse complement strand
ATCACAATAAATAGCCAGACGATCACGATAACAATGCTTAAACTTCTAATAAGATTATTCTTCTGTTTATCCATATTTCTCTTTCCCATATTTGGTACTCATGGTAACTTCTAATCGCCATAAGGAGGTCTTCTTTTCAACCACCATTTGTTCCAACCCAATCGTTCAGGTAAGGTTTGAGGTCTAGATACAAAACCACCCCCTGTAACATTTTCCAAGGTTTCAGCATTGAGCTCTTCACCATATGCCTTAGTTCGCATTCTTATTTCTCCTTTCTTTTCAAAAATAAATACAGCAATAACCACTTGGACTATACAAAGATTTAGTCGTCTTGGAGACCTAGTGGATTTGGGTATAAGGTCATTATAAGTTCTCCCTTTTCAAAAAAATAGTGACATAAATGTCACTACCACTCAACACAAAAAGACAGGCCTTTATAAGACCTGTTCCAAAACTTGTTTATTTCTACGGTGTTTCAGAATAAGATAAAAAATAACCTCAAAAAGGAGAAAACTAAAATAAATTCCTAAAACATAAAGCAAAGTTTCCCATTTATCTGTTGCTGATTGAAAATGGCCGTGATGATCCACTGTACGAATACTAATTAAAAGACAAATATCTAGAAATAAGGCTAGAAGAATACCATTAAATCCTATAAAAAAACGCTTTTTAACCATAGTCTGGCTCCTGTATCTTTTTTCTTAACCATAGAATAGCAAACTCAACTTAAACCAGCCTAAAGCAAAAAAAGACTCAGAGAGCCCTTTTTCCTTTATGTCAATTTTTCTTTCAAATATTGTCCTGTGTAGCTTTCCGGAACGGCTGCTACCTCTTCTGGAGTCCCTGTAGCAACGATAGTACCTCCACCGACACCGCCTTCAGGACCCAAATCGATGATATGGTCTGCGGTCTTGATAACATCCAGATTGTGCTCAATCACGAGAACAGTGTTGCCATCATCCGCAAAACGCTGAAGCACCTTCAAAAGACGTGCAATGTCATCTGTATGGAGACCCGTCGTCGGTTCATCCAGAATGTAGAAGGACTTCCCAGTAGAGCGTTTGTGCAACTCACTAGCCAGTTTCATACGTTGTGCTTCACCACCTGAGAGGGTTGTTGCTGGTTGTCCCAAGGTCACATACCCAAGCCCCACATCCTTGATCGTCTGCACCTTACGAGCAATCTTAGGAATAGCCGCAAAGAAGTCAACCGCGTCATCAACTGTCATATCCAGAATCTCCGCGATATTTTTCCCTTTATAACGAACCTCTAGGGTCTCAGAATTATAGCGTGTGCCATGACAAACCTCACAAGGGACATAAACATCAGGCAAGAAATGCATCTCAATCTTGATAATACCATCACCAGAGCAGGCTTCACAACGACCACCCTTGACATTGAAAGAGAAACGCCCCTTCTTATAACCTCGAATCTTGGCCTCATTGGTTTGAGCAAACAGATCACGAATATCATCAAAGACGCCTGTATAAGTCGCTGGATTAGAACGAGGTGTACGCCCAATTGGACTTTGGTCAATATCAATCAAACGCTCGATATGCTCGATTCCTGTCACTGATTTGTGTTTACCTGGCTTCTCACTATTACGATTAAGCTCTTGAGCAATTTTTTTCTTGAGAATTCCATTAACCAAAGTCGATTTTCCTGAACCAGAAACACCTGTGACTGCAATCAACTTTCCAAGTGGAAACTTGACAGATACATTCTTCAGGTTATTCTCGCTAGCTCCTGTAACCTCGATAAAACGACCATTACCTACACGACGTTCCGTCGGTACAGGAATTGATTTAGCACCTGACAAATATTGCCCGGTGATTGATTTCTTGTTCTTAGCCACTTCCTCTGGGGTTCCAGAGGCCATGATTTGACCACCAAAGGCACCAGCACCAGGTCCCACATCGATAAGCCAGTCAGCCTCACGCATGGTATCTTCATCATGCTCTACCACAATCAAGGTGTTGCCTAGGTCACGCATCTTTTTAAGACTTGAAATCAAGCGATCATTGTCACGCTGATGAAGCCCAATAGAAGGCTCATCCAAAACATATAGGACTCCAGAAAGGTTAGAGCCAATCTGTGTCGCCAAACGGATACGCTGACTCTCACCACCTGAAAGGGTTCCAGCCATACGAGAGAGAGTCAAATAATTAAGGCCTACATTATTTAAGAAAGTCAAGCGATCCTTGATTTCCTTAACAATTGGACGAGCGATCACTCCCTCGTTTTCACCTAATTCAAGGTTATCGATTTCCTTAAGATGATCTGAAATAGACAAATCAGAGATTTGACCAATATTGAGACCATTCTCGCCACCAACACGAACTGAGAGTGCTGCTTCGTTAAGACGATAGCCATGACAAGTTGGACATGACAGCTCATTCATATAACCTCGCATGACATTGCGAGTGAAATCACTATTGGTCTCGTGATAGCGACGATTGATATTAGTCACAACTCCTTCAAAAGGAATATCAATATCACGCACCCCACCAAAATCATTAACATAATGGAAATGGAATTCACGATCCCCAGATCCGTAGAGAATCAAATCTTGTTCTTCTTTTTTAAGATCTTCAAATGGCGTATCCATATCCACGCCGAACTGCTCCATAGCCTGCTCAAGCATAGCTGGATAGTAGTTGGACGAAATAGGATTCCAAGGCGCCAGAGCACCTTCACGCAAGGTCTTACTAGCATCAGGAACGACCAAATCCATATCAACTTCTAGTTTATTACCCAAACCATCACAGGTCGGACAAGAGCCAAATGGCGCATTGAATGAAAAGAGACGAGGCTCCAACTCTGGCACTGTGAAGCCACAAACCGGACAAGAATAATGTTCTGAGTAAAGCAGCTCATTATCATCCATGGTATCCACAATCAAGTAGCCATCTGCTAAACGCAGGGCCGCCTCAACCGAATCAAAGAGACGACTACGGATACCATCCTTATTCACCAAGCGGTCCACAACCACTTCGATATTATGCATCTTAGACTTAGACAACTCTGGCACTTCTGTGACATCGTAAATCTCACCATCTACACGAACACGAACATAACCGTCCTTTTGTACACGCTCAAAAACGGCCTTGTGTTGCCCTTTTCTACGACGAACAATCGGTGCCAAAATTTGCATACGCGTACGCTCAGGAAGAGCTAGAACCTCGTCCACAATCTGTTCCACAGAGGACGACTGAATGGCCCCATGACCATTAGGACAATAAGGGACACCCACACGCGCATAAAGGAGACGAAGATAGTCATTAATCTCTGTTGCCGTTCCGACCGTCGAACGAGGGTTTTTACTTGTTGTTTTCTGGTCAATGGAGATGGCAGGACTCAAACCATCAATCGAGTCCACATCAGGTTTCTCCATATTTCCCAAAAACTGGCGGGCATAGGCTGAGAGACTTTCCACATAACGACGTTGCCCCTCTGCATAGATGGTATCAAAGGCCAAAGAAGACTTACCAGAACCTGACAAGCCCGTCACCACCACCAGTTTATCACGCGGAATCTCCACATCGATATTTTTTAAATTGTGAGCTCTTGCTCCATGAATCACTAACTTATCTTGCATATTTTTAAGAGGCCCTAGCCCAAAAGCTACTGCCGCTCCTTTCTACAGACGGATGGAAAATCCATCCCGACTTTCTCTCATAATTATAACAAAATTTCAATTTATCCAGCCCAAAAATGTTTCAAATGTAGTATAATATTGGAGTGTCTGAAAAAGGCAAGGAACATCGTCCCAAGCCTCATTTGACAGCACTAAAAAAGTTAAGAGCAGTGTTTATTGGACTTAAAAGCGATTGTAAAAATCCTTTTATAATCAAGACGCTAGCGCTTACTTAATGACAAAGGAGGGGTTCCCATTGAAACAGATGTTCTTATCCACCGGAAAAGAATTCAAAGAAATTGAAACATTCGAGCCTGGTGCTTGGATTCATTTGGTGAACCCTTCCCAAGAAGAAGCCATGAAGGTCGCAGAACGGTTTAACATTGATATTCAAGACCTCCGCGCCCCTCTGGACGTGGAAGAAACTTCACGTATCGATGTCGAAGATGACTACACCCTCATTCTGGTCGACGTCCCAACCCATGAAGAGCGTAATAACAAAAGCTACTACGTCACTATTCCATTGGGTATCATCGTTACTGATGAGGTGGTTGTTACTACTTGTCTTGAGGACATTAGTCTCATGGATAACTTCCTCAACCACCGTGTACGTAACTTCTACACCTTCATGAAGACCCGTTTTGTCTTTCAGATTCTCTATCGCAATGCGCAACTTTACCTAACCGCCCTACGTTCTATCGACCGTCAGAGCGATAAATTGGAAGCTCAGTTGGAAAATGCGACTAAAAACGAGCACTTGATTGACATGATGGAATTGGAAAAATCCATTGTCTATCTAAAAGCCTCACTTAAGATGAATGAGCGAATTGTCAAAAAGCTAACAGGTAACGCCTCTAGCTTGAAGAAATATATCGAGGACGAGGATCTCCTGGAAGATACGCTGGTCGAAACCCAACAGGCCATTGAGATGGCAGGCATCTATGAAAACGTCTTGAATGCCATGGCTGAAACCTCTGCCTCTATCATCGGCAATAACCAGAACACAATCATGAAAACACTCGCTCTCATGACTATGGCTCTGGATATCCCAACCGTTATCTTCTCCGCCTACGGTATGAACTTTAAAAACAATTCTATGCCACTAAACGATTTAGATAACGCCTTTTGGGTCATCTTCTTCATGGCAGCCTTCGGGTCATCCTGCGTTGTTATCTACTTTATCAGGAAAAAATGGTTCTAACATAGAGCCTCTTCTTTTCCCTAAACTACAAAACTAAAAAATAATACTATTTATCGAAAGGTCATCTCATGGACATCCAAAAACTCACCAAGAAAAACCAAGAATTTATCCACATCGCAACTAACCAACTCATCAAAGATGGTAAATCAGACCAAGAAATCAAAGACATTCTTGGCAATGTCATTCCTGAACTTATCGAAAATCAAAAAAAAGGAATTACAGGACGTGGACTCCTTGGTGCTCCAACTGTTTGGGCTGCTAGTTTCTCTCCTGAAAAACACCAAAAACCTGAAACTGGTAAGCCTAACAAAGAAGTGCCAGAAACAGATAAAACACCTTGGAAGATGTGGCTTGATACCTCACTCTTCCTTCTAGCCATCGTTGCTATCATGAACGCAATCTTTGGTTTCTCAGGTACACAAACTAGCTACGGTCTCACAACTCTTCTTTCAGTGTCATTCATTGGAGGCCTTGCTATGTATACCCCTTATCACTACATCTACCGTCACAATAACAAACCAAAAGAAGAACGTCCAAAATGGTGGTTCAGCATGACCGTCATCACACTCTCTTTTATTGCATGGTTTGCTCTCTTCAGTCTTACAGCCCTTCTTCCAAGCTACCTCAACCCTGGTCTTTCACCAATTGTGATCCTTATCATTGGTGTCATCGCTGGTGTTGCCAAATACTTCTTCAAACGTCACTACAACGTTCAAAGTACTTACGCACCTGCATCTTAATCAATCTCAACCTCAAGCACCCTTATGGGTGCTTTTTTACGTCAGAAATCTTGACACAGTTGGCTATTCTATACTAAAATGTTAAAGTTAATAGACAAAAGAAAGAATTCCAATAGATGCGTATCAAATTCCCTCTACTAATCATTGCTTGCTGCCTATTACTTATGGCTTGTGGCCACAAGAATACTCAGAAAAACTATCAAGCTTACTATAGTTTTAACAATGTGACGACTTCCACTCAGGAAAAACAGCTAGCAAAAGCCTTAAAAAGCAAGGGTATTCCGACAAAAGACTGGGACAATCTAGCCCCTTATATTAGTCGTTACAATCAGGAAAATACAAACCTCCAACCTGTTGTCAAAAAATGGACCCAAAGTAAAATCGGCAAGGATCAAAATCAATTCGTCACCTTCCTTAATGAAAAAACTTTCGAAGATAACAAATCACATTTTACTGATGACTTAAACTGCCGACGAACATCGTTCCTCCTTCTTCATGACCTTATTACAAGCTCAGAGGACCTCACCAAATTGGACCTCCCCCTTCAAAACGAATTTATAGATCTTAAGTCACGCCACAAAGAGCTAACTGCCAAGGATCAAGCTCTCTATAGTCTCCTCTTTGGGGATAATATCAGCTACCAGTCTACGGATGACCTCCTTAAAGCTTGGAAAAAAGCTGGACTCAAGTTTCCAGAAAAGGTTAAACTCCTCTCGGTCTTTCAAAATAGCCCTGGTGATGTCAGCAATTTCCACACGGCTATAGCTTACGAAAAAGACGGCAGTATCTATGTCTTTGAAAAACAGGACCCAACACTTCCTTATCGCTGGAGCCGCTTCAATAATTGGGCTGACATCAAATCACACTGGTTATCCAATCGCTTCAAAGTCTTCAAAAATAATGTTGATATCCTCGTTAACGACCAAAAATTTGATGATTTCTTAGAAAACGCCCTCTTTATACCACAAAATAACCAACTAGCTCCTCAAGACAAATGAGAGACCAGTTGGTTTTTCTTTACGCTTAACTATAAGACTAAATCTCTCCATGTAGCCCTAGAAATGTCTAAAATCTACAAAATTAAGACAGAAAAAAATACCCTCAATCGAGGGCATTATTTTTAGTCTTCGTTTACGTAAGGCATAAGTGCCATAACGCGAGCGCGTTTAATCGCTGTTGTTACTTTACGTTGGTTTTTAGCTGAAGTTCCTGTTACACGACGTGGAAGGATTTTCCCACGTTCTGAAACGAAACGGCTAAGAAGCTCAGTATCTTTGTAATCAACATATTCAATTTTGTTTGCTGCGATGTAATCAACTTTTTTACGGCGTTTGAATCCGCCACGACGTTGTTGAGCCATGTTTATTTCTCCTTTATATATTTAATTCGTTTTGTCCATTCTTAGAATGGGAGATCGTCATCTGAAATATCCATTGGATTTGAATTACCAAATGGACTCTCGTCACGACCGAAGTTTGGTGTAGATTGTGCAGGTTGTGATCCACCAAATGAACCACCAGTTGAAGCTCCTCCACCGAATGAATTTGAATTATCAAATCCTCCAGCGTTGTAAGAACCACCACTGTGACCTTCACGTGCCGCACGGCTTTCCAACATTTGGAAATTATCAGCGACAACTTCAGTTACGTAAACACGTTGACCTTGTTGATTTTCATAGTTACGAGTCTGAATACGACCTGTAATTCCAATCAATGCGCCTTTCTTAGCCCAGTTAGCCAAATTTTCAGCTTGCTGGCGCCAGATAACACAGTTAATAAAGTCAGTTTCACGTTCACCATTAGCACCCTTGAAGTTACGGTTAACCGCAAGGCTGAATGTTGCAACAGCAACGTTACTTGGTGTATAACGAAGTTCCGCATCACGGGTCATGCGACCAACGAGTACGACATTATTAATCATAATTTACCTTCTTACGCGTCAAGTTTAACGATCATGTGACGAAGAATGTCACCGTTGATTTTTGAAAGACGGTCGAACTCGTTAAGAGCTACATCGTCGTTTGCTTCAACGTTAACAACGTGGTAAAGTCCTTCACGGAAATCTTGGATTTCGTATGCAAGACGACGTTTTTCCCAATCTTTTGATTCAACAACAGTTGCACCGTTGTCAGTCAAGATAGAATCGAAACGTGCTACCAAAGCGTTTTTAGCTTCTTCTTCAATGTTTGGACGAATGATATAAAGAATTTCGTATTTAGCCATTGATATTTTCCTCCTCTTTTGGTCTAATGACTCATGGTCTTTCGCCACGAGTAAGTGAGGTGCACTCACAAGATATAATTCTACCAAAGTTTGATGGATAATGCAAGGAAAAAGTGAAGAGAGTATGTGTCCCATTTTGGGAGAAATTAAAATCACCAAGAGAACATAAAAGAAAGACCGAAAAAGTGTAGCGTTTTCACTCATTTCAGTCTTGACTTTACTGTTATCTTGATGATACAATAATTCTAAACTGATTAAGCAAAGGTGCGCTTTGTTTAATCGGTAGGCGGAAAGGTGTTCGCGCACCTTCCGTCTTTTTCTCGTGTTTTATCTATAAGATTATTATATCACAATTAGAGTAAATTGCAAGTGTTTTTGCTAAATAAAGTTTCTTAAAAGCCTATAATATCAAGGGTTCTTTTAATTTTCTATTATCATAATTTCCTAATCATAGGCGTCAAGCCATCACGTGCAACTCTTGCTCCAGGAATCAAATGCTCACTTTTATTTTCTCTCCTAACTAGATCAAAATGATCTAGTTTTTTTATTTTTTTGTATTCTTTTCTCCAACTACCAAAAAATATATCTCGTAAATCTCCTGAATAATACAACAAAATTATTTGAGCCATTGCAACAGCACCTTCTTCTGACCAATACATACCTCGTTTTTTCATTCGATATGTCATTTTTCTGTGTTGCGACTCCATCACACCAATGGTTAAATACCCTAGACCTCTATCCTTTGGTGATGCCGTATAGCTAAAGTCATTGATGATACGTTTCTTGAAAGCCTGAAATGACCCTAACTTAGCATCTGTCTCTAATAGCGACTCTGCTGTATCTAAAATTACCTTTAGGCCTGTCCTGTCTCTTTTCCTAATTTTCTTGACTGCAGCATCAGCTAAATCGCAAGAAATAGGAGTAAGATTTTTCTTGATACACTCACTAACATGGTAGGGGTCCCAAAAGTGAATATGCTCACCCTTGGAACAAAATTTCACAAATTCACGGAATGATGACGGGGTGTAGCCTTTTCCTCCATCTGAGTTTGTGATGATAGTTGTTCCTGGTGCAAGCTCAAAATTAGTTGTTATATAATCAAGCAGTGTATCTTTTGCTTTTTTCACTTTTGAGTTAATAACTTCAAATTTATTTTGCAGTTTCTTTCTACAACTACTATCAGAACCCGTGTGTACAACAAAATGGCTTAATTCTATGGAGGATCGTTCCGACTTTCTCACCCAAACACCATCACCTTCAATATAAATTATATCGGTCTTGATTTTTTCCTTTCGTTCGATACTTTCTGATAAAGCCCAAGAATCGTACTCTTCTTTTTGCTTGATGAGATTACCTGCTTCAGACACAGCCCTATGAACGACATTCTTTGAAATACCAATATTTTGTAATAAATCAAATACCTCAACGACTTTACGATAGGGCATAAACGAAGATAGAACCGTTACCAGATATAAAAACTCTTGCGAGAAACGTTGACGTGGAACAAGCCCCAACTTCTCATCTACGGGTACCCTGATTACTCTGCCTTTTTTCCAACGGCTTCTTGAAAAGGTCATGGTACCAAATGAAAATGTCACTGTTCGCTCTTTTTGATTGATCCTTTTGAACCCCTGGGCCCTCATGCTTGCTGCTATTGATTTTTCATAATCAGCAACCATTTTCAAAAAAGTTTGCTGATTATTTTCCCTCAATTTCCGCTTAAAGTCTAGTTCGTTAAATGCTGTCATTATATTTTCCTCCCCTAACTATTATAAATTAAGGACAAAAAAATAACTCCCTCTTAAAATGAGGGAGTTATTTTAGGATAGAACGCAGTATAGAAAGCATAGAACATTTCTATACTTTAGTATATAAATACTCGGTTTTCGTATAGAAATATTCTATACGCTATTTATTTCCAAAATTGCCACCAATGTTTATGTATAGCATCTTTTTCTATATTTTCTATACTTGTTTCTATAAGTAAGGTGTCTTTATTATATATAATTTGGTGAAGTTGATCTATCTGCTTATCTTTTTGTATGATCTGTTCTTTCAGGGTCTCACAGTATTCTTTATAGATGATTTCTTCTACACTGTTTTCTTTATCTTCTTTATTGTTTTCTACACTAACTTCTTTATCTTTTTCTTTACGGTCTATACCCTCTTCTGTACTTTCTATACCATCTTTATCAGTATAGAATTTTTCTTTATCTAGTATAGAACTGATAACCAGCTGAGTGATACTGATGCCTCTTTCTTTTGCTATATCACTGATCTGTTGTTTTTGGTCATCTGTCAGTTTGATATTGATTTGGGCCATGCCTCTTCCTTTCAATTTTTAACGTGTCACTTTATTATAACCCTTTTTATATCTACGAAACATAAAAATAAAAAGTTTTCTTTTTAAATCAAAATAAACGAGTATTGAATTGTCAATTAAAAATCTGCAAAACTCTTACACTTTCCGTTATAGGGGTGACGCAGCCTATAGGAAGGGGTTATCTTGATATCCCATATTTGGTCCGATACCGCCTGAAGGTCCTCTCATTAATCCCTGTCAGTTTGGCTACATCTTTATCTGAGTGACCAGCTTTATAGAGTGAAAAAGCATGCTGCAGCCGTTTATCATCTTCTCCAAATAACGGTTTTCTTCCTGCATACTTCCCTTTCGTCTTGGCCAAGGCAATGCCCTGAGCTTGTCGCTCCTTGATTCGTTCCCTCTCCGCCTGTGCCTGATATTTGTATAACTCTAAGATCAAGTTATTAAGTAGCCGTCTCAGGTTCGTATCTTCAATGCCTCTAAGAGTAGGTAAGTTTAGCACCTCTAGGGTAGCTCCCTTCTCTTGGATTTGGTTCATGATAGTGGTGAGGTCCTGGTTGTTTCGTCCCAGACGCTCCAATTCTGTGACTACCACAATATCACCTTCACGGATAAAATTCAGCAAGGCAGCTAGTTCAGGACGATCCTGCTTCACTCCACTAATGGCCTCTTGAAATACCTTCTCAGTATCCTGCAGTAACTCCAACTGCCTATCTAAATTTTGATCACTGGTGCTGACCCTAGCATACCCAATTCTAGCCATCTTTACCTCCTTATTTTGCCTAACCCTATTGTCCGGTTTCTAAAGACTATGATACCAGGGAAAAAGAAAAAGGACAATAGGCTATAGCCTATTGTCCTTTAGTTTATTCTTCAGTTTTCTTTAAGACTTCATATTTAGCTACCTGAAGAACTCTTAAAACACAGGTTTCCCTATATGATTTACCCAAAATAGGGTTCTTAATGTTTGAGACAATACCATAACTTACTGCCTTAAAGAACAGAAACAGAAAGAAAATTCCCAAAATCAAGTTTAAACCAGACTCATTAAATTTAGCCTCAAAACCACCCTTCAAAATAAAACCTATAGCAGTAGTTGCTATTAACATTGGTAATAAAGTAACTGCTTTGACTGTGTTGTCATATGCTGTCAAAGTAGTTGTTTTTTTCTGTGTTAAATCAGATATTAAAAGATCAATGAACTTCGATGCATTATTATCATAATCTTTTTTTATATTTTCTGCGATAGTAGTGCAAACAGTATCAAATTTAGTAGGTATCTTCTTAAAATTGTCGTTAAATGCTTTATAGGCTTTATAAGTAGGTAACATGAAGAATACAGTACCAATGATTATAATCCAAGTCCAAAAGGTTCCAAAAACATTTTCTATTGCTAATGGCACACAAAGAGAAATTAGAACAGATTGAATAATAAGAAAGACAAAAAACCAAAATCGTTTATATCTAAATTTTTCCTGATAATCTTTTTCCCATTCGACATAACTTTCTTCACAGTTTTTTATTTGATTATATAATTCTGTAACTAAATTATCCATAACATCCTCCTAATATAATACGTATTACAGTATACATTATTATTATAGTGTAAGTAAAGAGGATTTGTAGTTATGAATTAATTCAGATTTATATTTCTTAATTCTTCAAGAATGTTTCCTATATATTCTTCTTTGACAGTTTCCCAGGGTTCTACTTTCTCACCTGGTAAAACATAATCATGAATCTTATCATTTCTACGAACAATGTTCACGGTATCACCTTTTATAAACCCTTTTTTAATAGCCTCTTTCAATTCATCAATGGTAATCATCTTTAAACTCCTTCACTTTTTACTTATCTATTCGTAAAAAGTTTTGTTTTTTGAAGAAATTATAGTTTTTTCTTTAATTCTTTGTCTTCTTTCTTGGATTGACGTTCTTGATCTATGCTCTGATATTTAGTCAAGCTAGTAACAACGTCGTCACGTTTTTGTTTAAGAGCAGCTCTTTCTAACTGTACTTCTTCCAGGACTTTCTTCATTTGGTAAGGGTCTGTATTCTTATCAATATGATTTTTCTCAAGTATCTCTTCAGCAACCTCTACATTAGCCAACTGGCCTTGATAAGTTGATAAAGCTCCAATAATTTTGTTAGCTTCTGAAAGACGGTCATCTAAACGGTCCAACTCAAAGTCGGTTTCTTCTAATTGTTCCAGGAGTTTATTTTCCAGGTCTTCGTATTGTTGTGAGTTAGTGACATTGTTATCTGATAAAAAGTTCAATTCATCCACCAGGCGGTCCAACTTAGAAATGTATTTGTTTTTCTTAAGCAAGAGGTCACCACTCTTTTGTGAGAGTTGCTTCATAACAGTTCCACCTGAGATATAGCGGTTTTGACTTGAGTGGTCAGGATTGAGAAAGTAAAAGAAATCTTTTTGTTTAACGTAAGCTGTGAAAGTTCCGTCTTCGTTCTGATCTAGCATCCGTGCAGGTATTTTGATTTGACCTTTTTGGTCAATACCAAAATCAACTGTTACAAAGATACCTTGTGAGGTCACTTCATCAACTTGCCACTCTTCGATATCTAACTTATACTCAAAGTCTTCCTCTTTTTGTTCTTGCTCTTCCTGGTACATTGCAGCAACATCTTCTTTGGAAAAAACAACTTCATTCTTTGCTAAAGCCTTCTTAATATCCTCTAAAGAATATTTTCCTTTTTTGGAAAGTGTACGATCACGGGTAAACTTTTGTTGCCCCTTGTCATCTAAACGATACTTAACATACTTACCTGAGAAATCAACGGTTACATTTAGTCTCTTTGCTTTTTCCTTGAAATCTTCCAGGGAAAGAGAGTGCCTCAATAAAAAGTCAAGACGTTCTTTTATTTCAACCTTATAGACGTTTTGTCTTCTCCAGGCAGAATATTTTGTATAGCTATTATTTAGTTTTGGTTCAATAACTTTAGCACCTGCAATCTCTGCATACTTATCTGAAATTGCTGCTAAAGTTTGTTTTGTGTTTTTCTTCCATTGGAATTTTTTCAGGGTAACGGTATTGGTAGTGTTTAAAATAATATGGTTGTGTAAGTGTCCTTTATCCAAGTGTGTCGCAATAACAAACTGATACTGTCCACCCGTCAACTCCATAACAGTTTTACGACCTATCTCATGTACCTCTTCTGGGGTTAAATTATCCTCAGGTGAAAAGGATTGAATAATATGGTGCGCTAAAACTTTTTTAGGGTCATGTAAATCAGATTGATAGGCGTTCAATCCAGAACGGCCATTAAAAATATCTGCACTTTCTTTCATCAAAACAAAGTCGTCAAATATATTTTCTGCATCAGACTCATCAGTAAGATTGTGACCACTGACTAGACGTTTACACAAAGTCCCGTCAATAAGCTCCATAGGAAATGAATCTTGTTCTAAAGTGTTTGTCTCTGCTTTTAAGGTTTTTGCATCTTGTGTGATATAGTTGATAGACCTCTTGAGGTTGTCAGTTTTTTTGATTTGGAGTACTTTCGTTATTGGCATTTTCTTTCAGTAAATTCCCTTCTTTAAATTCGGTCATGATAGCTTTGTTCATTTCTTTTATTTCTTGTCGTAACATTTCGAAGGCTTCAGGTTCCACTGCTCCTGTTTCATGAATATATCTAACGATTTGGTTAACGTTACGACCAATAGCATTGACTTCTTTGCGTAATTTCATAAGTTCGGAATAGTCATATGTGCTCACTTTTCCGTTAAGGGCTAAGTCTAGTAGAAATTCTTGCATAGTTTTTCCTGACTCAGAAACTCTACGTTTTAGTTTAATTTCGTCCGTTGGTGAAACTCTAAGTGTTTTTATCTTTGCTCTTACTCTATTTGCCATCTTGTTTTTCCTTTCGTATAAGTACAGTATTTCTATTTTGACAGACTTGATTAAGTGGAATTTATGATAATTCACCACCGTCAATGTAGTGTGCTTTAACCATATATGAAGCTATTTGAGAGCCGTTACACTTCCCCAACAAGGCACCCTCCATAATTCAAGGTCACCCCTGGTAGGGAGGACAATCTCTCATCTGGCAAGCATAGTATGTGGCTATCCACATACGAAAATAAAAAAGAAATCGCTAGAACCAGGCCCCTATTTAAGGACCTGTTTTTGCGATACTTTTTTAATCTTGGGGAAGACCCCAAACCCCTGATTTTGTCACTTGCGCTCTCTTTAACGAGTGACACTTTTTCAAACTGCACACTCTTTTTAAGTGTGCAGTTTTACAACTTGCACACTTTGACAATATGGACATCTTTTTAAGATGACCATTTAAAATATATTTTCCATTTAAAAACCAGGTTCAAACTCAAGGATATCTTGCTTGATTTTGGTATATTCAGCACCAGTCATATTTTCAAGAGCTGTTATAGTTTGTGTAAGATTTTCGGCGAAATCTTCACCTCCATCTTCAAACCCGTTTTGTTTAAAATCGTCTAGGTCAGCTTGTATGATTTTAACTAGTGCTGCTTTAGGTCTACGAACATTCATAGCATTAAGCGTCTTCTGACCTTGGATAAAATCTTCCATATCAAGAAGATAATCCATTAGCGTCATTTCAACAGTTGTTTTTTGTTCTTTAGTAATCGTCATCTTTCTCTTCCTCTCTTCTTTCAATTTGTGTCAGTGTTTTTGTTCTGTCCCTTCTTGTTAAGGAATTCTTGCGGGACATTACATTTGAATTCCTTGTGATTTTTTTGGGGCTTCGTCTTCTTCAGCAGTTTTTCCGCTAGTACGCTTTTTTGCTTGTGCGAGGCTATCATAAAAGGTGTTTTCTTTCATTGATACCTTATCACGACTAACAACCTTATCTTCTGATAATTTTTGATATTTAGTCATAGCGTGGTCAATACGCTCAATCAAACTAGCACTTTCTTTTTGAACAATCTCAAGTTGAGCAGTCAAACTTTCCAAACCACCTTCAGCAACAGCCCATGAAGCTAGATAACCAAAACTTCGATCTATACCCATATCAATACCTAGGTGTCTTGAAACGACATAGGCAACTGACTCAGCTTGTAATTCACCAGTCGAATATTTAAGGTCAGGATAATTTTCAGCAATTGTTTTGTCGTTGTGTAATTCTGAGTGTGCCATTTCATGAATAAGTGTACCGATCACTTGTGCAGGCTGTCGTTTTGCCTGATTAGAAATAACAATCTCATTTCTTTTTGTATCATAAAAGCCACCTACACCTGGTTCTGTTTGGTCAAAACGAATTGGAACACCATTGTTTTGTGAGATTTCTTTCAGACTACGATACATATTGTTATAGTCTTCTTTGCTGAGTGGAGTTGTAGCATCCCCACTCATACTTGGAATATCTAATGTTTTTCCTTCTTGTGGTGTTACTTGAGACACATCAAATACAGGGACGCTTCTGAAGACTATTCGCTTAAGTTCTTCACCTGTCTTAGGATCTATTTTAGGGTTCCCGTATATATCCTTGATTGTTACTTGAACAGGGGCTTGAATATAGATAGCTTTTTGACCTTTAACAGAACCACCACGCTTTTTCCATTGATTGAAAGAGGCGACCAATGTTGCTTGAGGAAGTTGTGCTTTTATTAGTTGGATATTTCTAGGAGAATAATTGTTAAAGTCGGCCATACCGTTGAGGAATTCTTTGTAATTGTCCGAATTAAAATAGGACTTAATTCCTTCTTTCAAATGCTCGTTAAGAGCCTTGATATCATTATTCTTAATCATGTTGGTTACAGTCATATCACGTTGCTGCTTAGTGTAGCTATTATCAGAAGCGTTAAGTGGGTCAGTGCCTTCTGCGACCTCTTGACCATCAGGTACTCCATCACCATCTGAGTCAGGAGAATAAGGGTTAGTACCTCTTGCAATTTCTACTTCATCACTTAAACCGTCACCATCTGAGTCGAGTGTGGCTAATGATTGTTTTCGCTTGATCCCTTGTGACTCAGACTGTACTAGACTAAAATCATTGTTTTTCATAATTTCTAACATTTCTTTACCACCATCTGAAATATAACGCTCGTTAACAGAAAGGGTATCAATTTTTCCACCCTTCTTGCGATAGATACCTAAAATAGCTCTTTCTTCAGCAGTTTCGTCCATTAGTATATTTAACGTTTTACCAGGCTTCATCAAAGAAGCAGGAAACGTTTTGCCGTCATCTGTCCTTAAAGCAAGTACCAGCTCATTCCCTTTTGTACGAATAGCCTTCGATGCATCCAGTCTTTGGAACTTCTTAATGTCACTTACATCATTGAAATAGAATGAACTTGAGTCAGCTATAGCTTTAAGCTCTGGCATAATTTGAAGTTTTGAGAACGCAGCATTTCTATTAGCAAGATAGATATTATCATAGTGACCTTGCCCCTGAATGATATTATCTAGGGCTATGCTCGAAGTAATGCCTTGCTTAACAAGATAAATACCTGTTAAGTGCATGAATTGTTTTTTCTCAAAAGTAATTTCAATAGAATTGATTTCATCTTCATCTTTGACAAAATAGGTTACCTTACTATCCGCAAGTGTTTCATCATACCACTTGGCTGCTTCCTGAAGATGCTGTACATAGTTATTTAACCTATTTAATTCACTAGCAGTAATAGGGTGATAACCCACCTTATAAATTGACTTTGGCGCTTCAGATATGGTAAAATGAAGTAAAGGTTGAGACTGAGTTTGAGTCGGTGACGACTCATTCAAAGGTTGCGGTTCATCCGCTTCAGGTAGAGGTGCTGCCTCCTG
>ERZ773024.360-NODE-360-length-16899-cov-3.407207_pt1 | contig 16899 bp, 14 predicted proteins | sample MGYA00511667_ERZ773024 | MGnify/ENA primary metagenome ERZ773024 (study PRJEB29015, sample SAMEA2738117) | human oral metagenome | biome: human oral; feature: human-associated habitat; material: saliva | place: China | collected 2258 ... | reverse complement strand
ACAAGGAGGACTTAAGAATGGCACATAAAAAAGGTGTAGGTAGTTCTAAGAACGGCCGTGAATCAGCTTCAAAGCGTTTAGGTGTTAAGATCTGGGGTGGCCAGAAGATTGCTGCAGGCAACATTATAGTACGTCAGCGCGGCAATAAGCACTTCCCAGGCGAGAATGTTGCACAGGGTAAAGATGACACTTTGTATGCTCTTGCAGACGGAGTTGTCTACTTCCACAAAGGAAAGTTCAACAAGAGCACTGTCTCTGTCCTTTCTGAGGAGGTTTACGCTGCGAAGACTGTAAAGCCTGAAGCTTAAGCGAACAACAAAAAAAACTATTCCAAACAAACAACATAGTCCCGGTTCTCTGCACAGAGACCGGGATTTATGCGTTTATAAGGGCGACGTTTAAAACCTAACTTGACTACTACAAGCATACACATAAGCGGAAACTACTACCCTACTGCTATCCAATAACAACTCAATTGATGGAGAAACTGTTATCCCATTGATTGGAAACCACGATGTTACAGATGAGAAACTGCTATATTACAGATGAGAAACTGTGAATCAATAGATGGGAAACTGTAACGCGACAGATGAAGAGATTGATTTCCAATTGATGGGAAACTGTAGTTCAACAGATAAGAGACTGCGATTCAATAGATGGGAAACTATAACGCAACAGATGATGCAACAACGTCCCCACAGATGAGAAACAATGACATGAAAAACCAAGAGGAAGATGATAATTACAGACAGAAGCAACAGCCAATAATTAATACTTAGATTGAAGAGGAACACAGATTATGTAAAACTTATTCATGGTATCAAAAGCAGAAGGGCGTCTTTCACATTCTAAAAGATGCCCTTTTGAAGTGCAAAAGGGCATCTTTTACCATGCAAAAGGGCGTCTTTTACTATGCAAAAGACGCCCTTTTACTTTGCCATCTATAACCTATTGATTCTCTGAACATTACAAATCAAGAAATTGAACATTTCCTCGTAAAACAGACATGTAGACAGATTGTATTCTGTAAGTATTTTATCAAGCCATTCAAAGAGTCCCTCACCATCATTTTTCAGCAAGAAAACGAACGTGTTACTTTCTGTGTTCATATCACAATAATATCTATAAGTGCAACGTTATAAGTACATGATAAGCAAGAATTTCCCCAGATATATACTCCTACTGCTGTGTTTTGTGAGCAGTCAGATAGCCTTTGGACAATCATTCACACTACAAGGAAAGGTAGCAGACAAGGACGGTAACCCCATCGAACTGGCGTCTGTAATGGTCGTTTCACAAGGAAAACTCTCCATGACCAACCTCAAAGGCGAATTCAGTATGCAGCTACAGAGTGAAGACTCTGTTAAGATTCGCTTCTCAATGGTTGGATATAAGACCAAGACAAGGGTACTTCATTGGCCAAAAGGGAAGCAGACTTTGCTCGTACAACTCTCTGATGACAGTCAGTTACAAGAGGTTGTTGTTGAGGGAAAAGCCAAGCAACACGGTACGACAGAGGAACTTGACGTGAAGAAAACGAAGCAAGGTCCATCGGCAACAGGCAATGCTGTTGAAGAATTAGTACAGACTCAAGCCGGCGTTTCCACCCATTCGGAGCTTTCATCACAGTATAATGTTCGCGGAGGAACCTTCGATGAGAACTCCGTATACATCAATAATGTTGAAGTTTTCCGTCCTTTCCTCGTCAGAAGTGGGCAACAAGAAGGCCTATCTGTCATCAATCCTGACATGGTTGACGGCATCGGATTCTCCACAGGAGGCTTCGAAGCAAAGTATGGGGACAAGATGAGCTCTGCTTTGGACATCACTTACAAACGTCCGAAGAAGACAGAAGCATCCGTTTCTGCCTCCCTCTTAGGTGCCAGTGCTTACCTTGGATTGGCTACAAAAAAGTTTACTTGGACCAATGGTGTGCGCTATAAGACCAATCGTTACCTCCTTGGATCACTCCAAACAGAGGGAGAATACCGTCCATCGTTCCTTGATTACCAGACCTATTTATCATGGCAGCCGAACAAACGATGGCAGATTGACTTCATTGGGAATATCTCTGACAATCATTATAACTTCAAACCAGAGGACAGAGAGACCAACTTCGGTACGCTACAGAACGTAAAGAAGTTCAAAGTTTACTTCGATGGACAGGAGAAAGACCTCTTCCGAACCTTCTTCGGATCGCTTGCTATCACCCGACATCTCACTCCCCGAACTGACATTTCACTGCTTGCTTCAGCGTTCACAACCCGTGAGCAGGAGCGTTATGACATTCAAGGACAGTATTGGCTCACACAGACTGAGACATCAGAGAACCTTGGTGTAGGAACATATATGCAACATTCACGAGACTATCTCAATGCAAACGTGAAGAGCTTGAAGCTCATGATGCAGCACAGAGCAGGCAAACACAAGATTGAAGGTGCGTTGACATATAAGTTGGAGAAGATTACTGAGAACTCGGCAGAGTACGAATACCGTGATTCAGCAGGCTATAACATACCACATACGGGGAAGGATCTGAAGATGATCTACGCCCTTCGTGCACGTAACGAACTGAATGCTAAACGCTTCGAGACGTATCTTCAGGACACATGGAACTTCCAGACACGTGATTCTATACCCACTCTCTTCACACTGAACTACGGTGTTCGCTTCTCACATTGGAGCTTTAACGGCGAGAGTCTGGTATCTCCACGTGCAGCACTGACCATCACTCCGGGCTGGAATCGTAACCTGAGCTTCCGCATTGCAGGTGGGCTTTACTATCAAGCTCCGTTCTATAAGGAGTTGAGAGACACCTCTTTGATAAACGGAATCACCTATGCTACACTCAATCAGAAGATAAAAGCGCAGCGATCTATCCATGCCATAGCCTCTATGTCATACCGTTTCCAGATACTCGGGCGTCCGTTTAAGTTCACTGCCGAGGCTTATTACAAAGCCATGTCACGCCTTGTCCCCTATTCAGTGGACAATGTGAAGGTCACTTACTACGGCGATCAGAATGCTACAGGTCATGCTGCCGGACTCGATTTGAAGCTCTTTGGCGAGTTTGTCCCTGGTGCTGACTCATGGTTAACATTAAGTTTCATGAACACAAGGATGAAGTTGAACGGCAAGAGTATCCCTCTTCCAACCGACCAACGATATGCGTTGAACCTCTACTTCACCGACTATTTCCCTGGAACAACACGTTGGCGGATGTCTCTGAAGCTTGCTTATGCCGACGGATTACCATTCTCTGCACCGCACAAGGAGCTGGAAGCAAACCCATTCCGTGCTCCAGCATACAAAAGAGCAGACATTGGTATGAGTTACAGACTGCTGGATAATAGTGACGGAAGCCGTAACACAATCTTCAAAAACATATGGTTGGGCATTGATTGTCTGAACCTTTTCGGAATCAATAACGTCAATTCATATTACTGGGTGACCGACATTGCAGGACAACAATATGCCGTTCCGAACTATCTTACAGGCAGACAGCTCAACGGTAGGGTTACTATCGATTTCTAAAACATACCCTATTAAAAGGTAGCGACTCCATCGTCAACTATCTAAAAACATAAGCAGAGAAAATGAGATGTATGTGTTTTACATATCGTTTTCTCTGCTTTTCTTTTGCGTTCGGCAGTACTTCATGTTGCTTTTGTGCGTGTATAACCATATTATCTAAGCGTGATAAAGTATTATCTAAGCGTGATAATTAATTATCTAAGTCTGATAATAGTTTATCACACTTAGATAATCTGAAAATATACACACCTAATGAATACAAAACAAGGGCATAAAGAAGACACAAAACGGCATGGACCAGAACAAAAGAGCATGTATAAATGCAGAAAAGAATACACCTTAAACGAGCGTTATGCCCACTTCCTTGCTTCAACACATGCTTAAATGCCATTCGGAAGCTATTCATAAGGAGCAAGAATATGGGTAAAAACAAATTAAATCAGGTATATACGCTGGCTTTTATACCATCAGAACACAAAGCTGATCAGACTGTTATACCTTCTCTTATACCATCCAAAACAAATCAAGCTGCAGTAGATTCACTGCAGCTTGATTGTGTTTTCGTTCAATTAAGTTTTACATGTCAGAAAGGGAAAGACATGCTTCCACCATCCAACACCGCATTACTCCTCATAGACTGTAGGGTCATTGACACCCGCGTCAGCAAATGCTTCCTTACGTTCCACACATGTTCCGCACTTGCCACAATGGACATCAGAGCCCTTATAGCAGCTCCATGTCTTGCTATAATCAATCCCTAAAGCAGCACCACGACGCACAATATCAGCCTTTGTGATATTCGTATAAGGAGCTTCAACCCGTACATTGACAAACGTACCAGCCTCTGTTGCACCATTCATAGCACTGATAAACTCCGGTCGACAGTCTGGATAAATAACGTGATCACCACCATGATTGGCAATATACACCCTCTTCAGCTCATGACTTTCCGCTATGCCCGTTGCTATCGCCAGCATGATTCCGTTTCGGAAAGGTACCACCGTCGACTTCATATTCTCCTCTTCGTAATGTCCTTCGGGGATTGCTGCAGCACCATCCAGCAACGAACTCTTGAAATACTGATGCATAAAAGAGAGCGGAATGGTGATATGTGGAATGCCCAACTTATGACAATGATACTCAGCAAAGGGCAATTCCTTTGCTCCATGGTTCTGTCCGTAATCAAAAGAGATGGCTAAGGCTATCGTTGAAGCCTTGTCATAAAGCAACGTTATGGAATCGAGTCCACCACTAACGATAATAACTGAATCCTTCATTTCAATCCTATTAAAATTCCTAACACTACACCCGATAACAAAGAAGACCAGGCGTCACCTTGTCAAGTGTAGCTTATTTTAGTACAAAATTACAAAAAAGACAGTATAACACTTCCCTAATCCGCTAAAAATTAGTATTTTTGCGGTAAGATAATTATTACATAATAAATAATAAACAAGACATGAAAATTAACGATTTCAACTTCGCTGGACACAAGGCTATCGTCCGCGTAGACTTCAATGTGCCATTGGATGAGAATGGTAACGTAACCGATGATACCCGTATCCGTGGTGCATTGCCAACTCTTAAGAAGATTCTTGCTGACGGTGGTGCGCTCATTATGATGAGTCACATGGGCAAGCCAAAGGGTAAAGTGAAGCCAGAGCTCTCACTCAGCCAGATTGTTAAGAACGTAAGCAAGGCTCTTGGCGTTGACGTAAAGTTTGCTAAAGACGCAGGAAATGCTGAAGCTGAGGCTGCAGCCTTGAAGGGTGGAGAGGCTCTTTTGCTTGAGAATCTTCGCTATTATCCTGAGGAAGAGGGTAAGCCAGTTGGTGTTGAGAAGGGCACACCAGAGTATGATGCTGCAAAGAAAGAGATGAAAGAGCGTCAGAAAGAGTTCGCTAAGAAGCTCGCTTCATACGCTGATGTATATGTAAATGACGCTTTCGGTACTGCACACCGTAAGCATGCTTCTACTGCAGTGATAGCTGATTACTTCGATGCAGACCACAAGATGCTCGGTTATCTTATGGAAAAGGAAGTTACAGCCATTGAGAATGTGTTGAAGAATGCTAAACATCCATTCACAGCTATCATCGGTGGATCAAAGGTTAGTTCAAAGCTTGGTGTTATTAAGAACCTCCTTGACAAGGTTGATAACCTCATCATCGGTGGTGGTATGGGCTATACTTTCATCAAAGCACAGGGTGGTAAGATCGGTAAGTCACTCCATGAGGATGACTTGATGCCTGAGGCATTGAACGTAATTGCTGCTGCTAAGGAGAAGGGTGTAAACCTTTCACTGTCTGTTGCTACTGTTTGTGGTAAGGATTTCTCAAACGATACAGAGCGTAAAGTATTCCCAATTGATCAGATTCCTGATGAATGGGAAGGTATGGACGCATCTGAAGAGAGCATCGAAGCATGGAAGAAGATCATCATGGACTCTAAGACAATCCTTTGGAATGGTCCTGTTGGTGTCTTCGAGTTCGAGAACTTCGCAAAGGGTACTGGCGAAATCGCTAAGGCTGTAGCACAGGCTACACAGGAGAATGGTGCTTACTCACTCGTTGGTGGTGGTGACTCTGTTGCTGCTGTCAATAAGTTCGGTCTTGCTGATAAGGTTTCTTACGTTTCAACTGGTGGTGGTGCAATGCTCGAAGCCATTGAAGGTAAGGTTCTTCCAGGCGTAGCTGCTATTGAGAAGTAACATTAAAGAAGGAGAATTAATCCTCTCATCATAACGGAAAAGCCGCTACTTCATCACGAGGCAGCGGCTCTTTTTATTCTTATAAAAGCATAAATCAATCTGTCTTTACCTTACTTGAATCCCTCCTTCTATCCCTACTGTGAAAGTAAGTCCAGCTTGTTAACAAAAGAAATATTTATTCAACAGGCAAGAATGGATTATATATTAGGACCGATTTATAATACGCTCTGAAAAGAAAACATTCCTCATTTTACATTAGATATTCATAAAGTAGCTACAAGTTTAAATCTTTAAGGTATAACAAAGGAAAGATAATAAGATTCCAACAGCTTAATACCAAGTTCTATTCTATTATGGAGAAAGGAAAAAACATAAGAACAATGGATAAGTGGACATTGTTTAATAAGACAAATAAGAGTAAACTATTTGTTCTCATAAACAGTTTTGCAGTAATACTTCTGCTAACAAGTTTCTTTGCAGAGAAGATATTCCCTAGCTTGAAAGATACTGAAATCTTCATGAAAGGTATATGGGAAATAGGGCTATGGGTGGCACTTATTATCATGTTCCTAATAGAACTCTATGTTTTAATAAGGGATTTATGCACTGAAGAAGAACGGTTGTTGCATATGGTAGCTTGGCTAAGATTCTGTATAATGACAGCTATATATAGCGGTTTTGCCTATTGGAATATCGACAACTTATGGTAATATAGATAACTTCCTAACATTAATCAGAAGTTATTTCTCTTGATAATAGGACGCAGGTCTATTTAGTTTAATATGTTCTGTAGCATATATCTTCTTCGTTTCTTTGCAGAAATGAACAACTTCAGTAGAGCTTATGAGGAGCAATATTAGATTTGCTGTCACTACTGTCATGTGATATACCTATTAAAACATACTTATTATCAGCATATTACACGATATGTTAAAAGTGACAGCAAAGTAAATTAAAACATTGTTGACCATTTAGCTGGTTATCAGATATAATTTAAGGCTGAACTCCTCGCATGGAATTCAGCCTTTTTGGTAGTCTTTCTACACATCAGAAGATGCCCTTTTACGTTGTAAAAAGCTGTCTTCTACAATGCAAAAGGGCATCTATTAAATTTGAAAGGAGATTCTGTTTTACAATAAGAACTTATTAAGTCCTTTTTCCCCTATTGTGACTGACCATGCAGAACAGTCTCAACCGTCAGCTTACTTAGTAGGCATGAGGAATCTATCTCCCGTCTGCTTAACAAGCTGTTGCTTGAAATAATTGCTGTAACCAGGACGTTTAACACGTTCGCCAAGCCCCGTCTTCGTACGAAGGAACTGACCGTCTTTCTCTGGTTTGACAGTCATATCATTGAATTTCACAATGAGATAGGTTGCCAACTGACGCCAACGAGCTATCATCTCATCACTCTTCTCAACAGAATAGTCGTTAAGATACTTCACTGCAGCCGCCTTGTCAGAGTTATAAAGCGACAAAGCCTTCACTTCAACACCCTTTTGTGCTGCGAAATAAGAGTTCTCTAAAGAGTCACGAACCTCCTTTAAGGCTGGGAAAAGCTGTGAATAACGTGGATAAACCATGTTACTTACCCAGTTGCAAACCCAGAAAGCATTCTTATCAGAGAAGGTAACGGCGTCAGCACCAGGTGTATTGAAGCACTCAGCACGAACAGTATTGCTACAATAGATAGGAACGTAAGCAACCATATTCCCATCATCATTGCCAAACCACAGTATACCACCGATCTCACGAGGCAACCATGAACGCAATTGGGCTACATAAGAGAAGCCTGTCTGCTGTGTTGAAGTTGGTCGTTCATTGAAGTATTTCTTTCCATCCACCTCATATTGCAGTGGTGTTGGACGATAAGGACAATCCCAGATACCCTGTGCAATGTCATTATCGAGTGCTAAAGCTGTTCCCTCATAGTGGTCGCGCATGCAGTTTTCCATGATGGCTACATCCAGTTTCTTGTCAGGTTGAATCCACAAAGGCATGTCTTCAGCCTTCGGATCCTTGCCAAGTGCCCATGGCAACCAATGTGACATGTCCTTGAAATGATTGAAGAAGCTCCATACACGAGCATCACACCAACGCCGACCACCAAAGGTTGGCTCAGCATATGCCATCTTCCAGTTGAAATCCTTATCCTTTCCGGTGAACCAACCCTTTGAACGTGCAAAGCTGATGCAGTTCTTTGACGTTATGACTTCAGTATTATAGGTTGAGAACTGACCGATACGGCTCTGGTTAGCATGGCCAGAAATCATACCATCAGGTATACGAACGGCAACCCAAACCACCTTTTGTTTCTTGTCGCCACCGCATCCTTGCATCTCAAGCAACCATACTTCATTAGGGTCAGCAATAGTAAAAGTCTCGCCTTCAGAGTTATATCCATAGGTCTCGACCAATGAGGTCATTACCTTAATAGCCTCACGTGCAGTCTTACTACGCTGCAATCCGAGGTACATCAGTGAACCATAGTCAATCGTTCCGGTCTTATCAACCATCTCTTCCCTACCCCCGTATGTTGTTTCACCAATGCTTACCTGATACTCATTGATGTTTCCAATGACGTTATAGGTCACTGGTGCTTCAGGGATAAAGCCATGACTCTCATGCGTATCATAATCAATAATCTCCCGACGGTCACCTTTTGCATGCGTTCCGGCAGGATAATGACACAGATTTGTAAACAAACCGTAGTCATCAGCATTGTAAGTAACGAGGACTGAACCGTCCTTTGTTGCTCCTTTTGTCGCAATGAAGTTCGTACATGCACTGGCATACGACATCAATGACAGGAAAAACAGTGTGATAAATGTTTTCTTCATAATCTTGATTTTAACGTTAATACTTTATCTTTGTTACAAATTCTCGACGATTGTCACGGTTGTCTACGGCTGAAACCTTCAGTGTTCGCTCCTTACCAGTGCGCAGAACAGGTGTCTCAGTGAGGTCGCAGAAGAATACTTCCTTGTTCTTTCCGAACTCAAGAAGAATAAATTCTCCATCTACAGAAGCCTGATAAGCTTTCAATCCACTGCCCGAATCGGTTATTTTAAAGAACAGATGGCGTGGATCAAGGTTCATCTTTGTAATCAAAGGTGCCGTCTCATCAGATGTGAGGAAGTAGATATCTGACAGCTCACGGAAGCGTCCTTTGACCCAACCATTGGTATAAATGCCGCCACAATAGGCTGACGGACCACCTCCTGCAGCACTATTTCGGGCTGCAATGTAAAGCTTTTCGGGATTACGGATACCATCTTTTGCCTTGATGTTTATCTCTGCATAATTGAACAAAGGATAGGGAGCTTTCGAGAAACTATAGCCCATAGAGAGCGCATTGCCCATTGGAACAGTACGCATCAGCAACCATCCGTCCTTAGCAAGAAGCCCTTTCTGAATGTTCAATCGCACACCATCAGCATTGATACGATTATCTTTCTTACAATAAAGAGGAACTCCTCCCTCTGGTTTTGCCACAGATGGTATTGCTTGTGGCTCACCATGGACTGTGAATTCCTTCACTGTCTGATTGCCAAAGGCATCACTAACCACATAACGAAGGTGATAATCACGTTGCTGATTAAAGTTAATGATACCTCTGTCAGCACCAGCCCGAAGGATGGGAAGCGTGTTTCCGGGTTCAATAAATGACTTCATAAACCATATTTTCGTATGAAGAAAATGGTCATAGTCGCCCCATGAGTTCACCATACGGTTACAACTGACAGGGATATTGTTCACATCTGAAGCAAAAACGAGCTTTCCGTCGCAGTAAAGGCGGGTGTAACGCACACCATAATTATTATAAACCGAATCCATATGGTCATTGGCTCTTATGCCAAAGCCCACCTTTCCCCATGCTTGGAACCGTCCCTTATCAAACGTAAAGATACGAGAATCAGGGGAATGTTGGAACACTCCCTCTCCAGGTTGTGGGTAAGACTTAAAAGAATAGACTGCTGGTGCTGTCTTATCCTTGATAAAAGACTTGAGAAAATTGAGTGGATCACAAAGATTATTGCTCTTTGTTTTGTGCATTTCTAAGTGGATATGTGGTCCTTTGGATGCTCCGGTATTACCACTTAAGGCTATAAACTGACCCTTCGCAACAGGGAATTCACCCGGTCGGAAGTGTATTTCGGCTGCAAACTGATGATGTGCATACTGCCATTTCTTCACAGCTGCTTCTATCTGTGGTGCGAAACGATTCAAGTGAAAGTAATAACTGGTATAGCCATTGGGGTGTGTTACCATCAAAGCATGCCCATAACCGAACTTCTCAACGATAGCTCCTGAAACATAACCATCGGCAATTGAATAGACTCCGAGGTTCACTTCACGCTCTGTTTTCACGTCTATTCCACCGTGAAAATGGTTCGGACGAGGTTCACCAAAGTTACCTGCAAGCTGTACAGGGACATGGACTGGAGACCCAAAGGACAATGCTGATAAAAGAAAACCTAAGAAAAAATTCATTAACTTATTATCAAACTCACTATTATATCATTTATATTAGAGATGTGCATGGCATAGATAATACTCTGTCAGGTAGTCTTCAAAGTTCTATACCAAAGGATTTCCATCCATATAAGCACGTCGTTTACCTTCAGAATCAGGCTTTACGACAATCGTGCCGACGTACCATTCCGTCATAGGAAGCTCTTCTTTCAGGGGCATTATAGAACTCACAACACCATTCTCTATCGTCACAACTCCTTGTTCTGTTCGCCCTTCAGGAGCAAGAACAACGTTAGCAGCAATCCTCCTCATCATCATGGATGGTTTGGAATACCCCTCTCACGCATGGCATCCGATGGTGTTCTCGTTGGTGGAGCAGCGTCTGGAATAGGTGGTGCAGGCGTCGGAGTGACTGGTGCTCCACCTATCGTACGAATTGGATCTTGGTTATTCACAGAGTCATTGGACGTTGTTGACTCCCCTTTACGTACATGCATACGCACAAGATGGATGTTCCTCAATACCAAAAGCTTGAAGGTTGTGGTGGGTTGTTGGCCTTTTAGCATCAGGAAATAGCCCCGAATGTGTTTTATTCTGAGAGAGTCACCACTATCAATGGTCAGTGTCTGATGTGAATCCGACGATATTTGTTGATATTGAGTATTGATACTATCATTCGCATAGGTGACAGATAGCACAACAACAGCATTACGCATACCCTCCTGAACGATAAACTGTGAATCGAAACTGAGCACAAGACGGTCGCCTTTATGGTAAGCAGTATCTGCCTTTATGTCGAAGACTTCACGGTCAACTGAAGCATAAGGCGATAAGATCAGTGTACGATTACCACGCCAAACATCCGTTGTATCACCCTTAGAGGTTATATCTCCGTATTGAGAAAGCTCACTTTCAGACGCTCCTTGTGCCCTTGCCTCATTCTCAAGACGCTTTGCAAGGTCCTCATAGATGTCATGTAACTTATCAGTATGCCGCATATAATAAAGGAGAGAGGTGTCAAACTTCTCTTCAGACACGTCATACTTCTTCATTACTGCTAACTTAAAAGCCTTCTGCCTAACGTCAGAAAAGCCAGTCTGATTGACCATTGCCATCGACAAATGGTAGTCATAAAGCATGTCTTCCATCTCAGATGGCTGAATAATATCTGATGGGATAGATGGTTTACAGCCAACAAATAACATTAAAACTGTAAACAGACAGCTAAGAGTAATGAACTTTATGCAGTTACTTTTCATTTGTTTTCTCAATCAACCTTTGCCTCTTTAACGGGTGTCCAACCATTAAAATCCTTGCGGAAAGCAAGTAATATGGCAAATACACCTACTGAAATACAAGAGTCAGCGAAGTTAAATACGGGTGAAAAGAATATAAACGACTCTCCACCCCATAATGGAAACCAATCGGGAAAGGTACCATGAAACAGTGGAAAATAGAACATATCAACAACCTTTCCCATCATCATAGGAGCATAACCTTCGCCCCATGAGACCAATGTAGAGGGTGTTGCACCCGGTAAATAATAAGGTGTCGATGCCGTAAAGATCTGACCGTAAATCAAGGAATCAAAGATATTACCAGCAGCACCAGCACATATCATTGACAAAACAATGATATATCCCATACGCGCTCCACGTTTGATACGGTCAGATATGTACCATATAAGGAAGCCAACGGCAACAATTCGGAAGATACTCAAGAAGAGTTTACTGCCGAGTTCCATTCCCCATGCCATTCCATTGTTCTCTACAAACTCTATCTGAAACCAATCAAAGACATGGATTGCCTCCCCTAAATTCATGTGAAGCTTGACAGTCACCTTGATGATCTGGTCTATTATCAACAGCAGAACAATCAATGATGCGGCTGTCAAGCTCTTCTTTTTATTGCTATACATTAATGGTTTTTGTTTGCTTCTTTGGATGCAACACTTAGTGTTGCATGTGGAACGATGCGCAGACGCTCCTTTGGAATGAGCTCACCTGTGATGCGATCGATGCCATATGTCTTGTTATTGATGCGCACAAGAGCTGCCTGCAATGCCTGAATAAACTTCTGTTGACGTTGTGCCATTTGGACTAATTCCTCCTTTGTTTGGTTAGAACTGCCCTCTTCCAACGCCTTATACGTAGGTGATGTATCGTCTACATCATTCGTATTCTTGTTCATCAGAACCTTCATTGTCTCCTCATAATCCGACTTAGCTACGGCTAATTTATCATTTACTATCGAGCGAAACTCCTCGAGTTCCTCATCGGTATAACGCTTTTTTGCTTCCATAAGTTAAATTGAATTAGGTTATTTAAAGTTTTTATAGCTCTTATGTAAAGAGTGGATCGACTCTTGTTAAGAGTCAATCTCCCTATTCTTGTTTATATTTATATCTTCTTTATATCGATATGAAGCTTGAATTCATCGAACTCAACCTCAGCTCCTGCATTCTCAGCAAGCATGATTTCATCCGCAAGAACTTGTGTCTTAATCAGTTCACCGAATGATTCTACTGCATCTTGAGCCTCCTTGCGTGGTTCGATAGTTACCGAAATACGGTCCGTTATCTCCAAACCAGTCTCCTTACGGAGGTTCTGTATACGGTTAATGAGCTCACGTGCCATACCTTCACGACGTAGTTCATCCGTTAGTTCCACCTCAAGTGCAACCGTTAAGTTACCTTCGTTGCTTACCAACCAGCCTGGAATATCTTCTGAAATGATGTCTACATCAGCTGCTTCAACAGTGATTGGCTGTCCATCAAGCTCGAAGTTGAATACTCCAGAAGTCTCTAATGCTGCAATTTCATCCTGTGTCAGAGCATCCATACGTGCTGCAACCTGCTTCATGAGTTTACCAAACTTCTTACCCATGACGCGGAAATTACACTTCACCTTCTTCACTAAGAGACCTTGACCTTCAACAAATGTAAGGTCTTTAACGTTCACTTCGTGTTTGATAAGGTCGGATACAGCTTCTATATGCTTCTTTTGTGTAGCATCAACTGCAGGAATCATGATCTGAGCTAATGGCTGGCGAACCTTGATATTCACCTTACGACGGAGTGCAAGCACCATAGACGTGATGCGTTGTGCCATTTCCATGCGTGCTTCAAGGTCGCTATCGATAACTGATTCATCAGCTATTGGCCAACGATCAAGGTGAATACTCTCCTTCGAACCCCCCAGATCCTGATACAACTGGTCAGCATAGAAAGGTGCAAACGGTGCCAAGAGGCGTGCAACAGTCATCAGACAAGTATACAATGTGTCATAAGCACTCTTCTTATCAGCGCTCATCTCCTTACCCCAGAAGCGTTTACGGTTCAGACGAACATACCAGTTACTGAGGTCATTGTTAACGAAAGCATCAATAAGACGTCCTGCACGTGTTGGGTCAAAGTCCTCTAATTCAGCTGTAACACCCTTGATAAGAGAGTTGAGTTTAGAGATGATCCAGCGGTCAATCTCGGGTGCATCAGCCTTAATAGGTTCACATTTAGCTGCATCGTAACCATCAACATTGGCATAAAGTGCGAAGAAGCTATACGTATTATATAATGTACCGAAGAACTTACGACGACATTCATCAACCCCTTCTGGGTCGAACTTCAAGTTATCCCATGGCTCACTGTTCGTCATCATATAGAAACGTACAGGGTCAGCACCGTACTTATGCAGCATCTCAAATGGGTCTGTAACATTGCCGACGTGCTTACTCATCTTGTTACCCTTGGCATCCAGCACAAGACCAGATGATATAACGTTCTTGAAAGCAACGGAGTCGAACACCATTGTAGCAATGGCATGGAGTGTAAAGAACCAACCACGTGTCTGGTCAACACCCTCATTGATGAAGTCAGCAGGGAAGAATGCTGGTGGAACAGCTACCCCTTTATAGGAAGAATGTACGAGCTGATCACGATATTCTGCCTCTGTCAGCCCCGTCTTCTTCAGTCCTTCAGCATTGATTTCACCCTCAAAAGGATAGTGAAGATGTGCATATGGCATAGAACCACTATCAAATCATAAGGTCGGCTTCACGATGCATTGGCTTACCTTCTTCGTTTACAAGGACGATATCATCAACGTAAGGACGGTGCAAATCAATCTTGTCATAGTTCTCCTGACTGAAGTCGCCAACCACGAAACCTGCCTCCTTCAGTGGGTTCTTATCCATCACACCAGCGGCAACAGCCTTCTCAATCTCTGCATAGAGCTCCTCTACAGAACCAATACATTTCTCACCACGGTTCTCATCTCGCCATATAGGCAATGGTGTTCCCCAGAAGCGTGAACGGCTAAGATTCCAGTCATTAAGGTTCTCAAGCCAGTTACCAAAGCGTCCTGTACCTGTTGATTCAGGCTGCCAACGAATCGTTTTATTGAGTTCAACCATCCGTTCCTTCTTCTCTGTATCCTTGATAAACCAACTATCGAGTGGATAATAGAGTATAGGCTTGTCCGTACGCCAACAGTGTGGATAGTTATGTACGTGCTTCTGAATGTTGAAAGCAGAACCTTCCTGCTTCATTTCCATACAGATGATGATGTTCAGGTCCTCTGCTTTCTCTGAAGCTTTCTTATCCCATACACCATCAGGGTTGAACTTTGGATCATAAGAATTCTTCACATAGTCACCTGCATGATGACCATATGCCTTCTCATCAACACACGCCTTGACGAAATTCTTGTCGAGTTCGTCTATTGGATAGTACTTACCTTGCAGGTCAACCATCGGACGTGTTTCGCCTTTCTTTGATATAAGATAGAGTGCAGGGATGTTAGCATCCTTGGCAACCTTGGCATCATCGGCACCAAACGTTGGTGCAATGTGCACGATACCCGTACCATCTTCAGTCGTTACATAGTCACCAAGGATAATACGGAAGGCTTCGCTCTCCATCTCAACGAACTTATCACGTCCGTCTTCACCTGTGAATACTTTCTCTGGATGAGCCTGTGCATAGTCATTTACAAACTTTGGAGCAAACTCTCCAGCCTTTTCAACAGGCTTGATCCAAGGCATGAGCTGCTGATAATGCAGTCCTTCAAGCTCTGTACCCATCACTTTGCCTACGACACGATAAGGAACATACTTGTCACCACGCTCATAAGCAGGCAGCTCACCACCGTCTGTTATCTCACCTTCTGGCTTCAGATAGGCTAAAACGCGGCTTGAAGCGATAACGATAGTCAGTTTCTCAGCATCATAAGGGTTATATGTCTCAACAACATCATACTCAATCTTCGGACCGACACACAATGCTACGTTTGAAGGAAGAGTCCAAGGTGTTGTGGTCCATGCCACGAAACAAGGTTTACCCCATGTCTCCTTAGGCAACTTTGCCTTCTCTGCCAGCGTCTTCCAGTCGGCAGATGGGATAGCAAACTGTGCTGTTACGGTTGTATCCTTCACATCACGATAGCAGCCAGGCTGGTTCAATTCATGGCTTGACAGTCCTGTTCCAGCACCTGGAGAGTAAGGTTGAATGGTGTACCCTTTGTAAAGCATCCCTTTATTATAGAGCTGTTTCAAGAGCCACCATAGTGTTTCGATGTACTTATTATCGTAAGTAATGTATGGGTGCTCCATGTCTACGAAGTAACCCATCTCCTCTGTCAACTGTTTCCACTCTGCAGTGAACTTCATTACGTTCTCTCTGCACTTGTGATTGTAGTCCTCTGTGGAGATATACTTATCTGAATTATGGTTGTCGATATCCTTCTTTGTGATACCCAACTCCTTCTCTACGCCCAGTTCGACAGGCAATCCGTGCGTATCCCAACCCGCCTTACGGTGAACCTGGAACCCTTGCATGGTCTTGTAGCGGTTGAAAGTATCTTTAATAGAGCGTGCCAGAACGTGGTGAATACCAGGGTGTCCGTTGGCAGAAGGAGGTCCTTCAAAGAAGATGAACTGTGGTTCACCCTCTCGCTCGTCAATACTCTTGTGGAAGATATCATTCTTCTCCCACTCTTTCAACACTTCTTGATTTGTGCTTACAAGGTCAAGTCCCTTGTGTTCGGCGAATTTCTTAGCCATTTTTCTATCTTATTTTGCTGATTTTCTAAATGTATGCAAAGATACAAATAACTACTGAAACTACCAAACTTTTTGGTTGTATGAAAGATAAAGGCGCCCGTTTAAGATAATGTAACATAGTA
>ERZ773024.357-NODE-357-length-17065-cov-6.910288_pt1 | contig 17065 bp, 11 predicted proteins | sample MGYA00511667_ERZ773024 | MGnify/ENA primary metagenome ERZ773024 (study PRJEB29015, sample SAMEA2738117) | human oral metagenome | biome: human oral; feature: human-associated habitat; material: saliva | place: China | collected 2258 ... | reverse complement strand
GCGCCCACAGGCGGGTGCGTTCGAGCGCCTCCTCCTGGTAGCCGCGGGAGTTGTAGAGGGTGGTCAGCTCGTCAAAGGCGAACATGACGTCGGCACCAATCTGGTGCTGAACCTGCATGGACACCTCAGGAGTGAAGCGGTGAATCGAGCCGTCAATATGCGACTTGAAGTTCACGCCGTCGTCGTCAATGTGGGCGAGGCGCTCTTTACCCTTCGCCACGTCGTCGTCACCGAGGGGACGGCCGTCGGCACCCTTAGCGTCCGCGACGGTACCCATATCGATAACCTTCTTAAAGCCGGAGCCCAGGCTCATGACCTGGAAACCGCCGGAGTCGGTGAAGGTGGGGCCGTCCCAGTTCATGAACGCACCCAGGCCGCCTGCCGCGTCGAGGATTTCGGGGCCGGGCTGCAGGTACAGGTGGTAGGCGTTGGAGAGCAGAGCCTGAGCGCCAAGCTCCTTCATGGATTCGGGTAGGACCGCCTTGACGGTTGCCTTGGTGCCCACGGGGGTGAAGGCGGGAGTCTGGATCTGTCCGTGCGGGGTGGTGATGACACCGGTGCGTCCGCGGAACTGTCCGCCGTTGGCTTCTACACGTTCAGCGCTGGGGGAGGCGGTGTCCGCCAGGCGGCTGGTGAGGGTGAAGCCAAAGTCCTCGGTGGGGAAAGAATTATCTAGAACGCTCATTCTTCTCTCGATTGTTTGCTTTCCGTCTGAATGTCTACACCCTAGCCTACCGGAAAACCCCGCCTCTCTTGCCGGAGGCGGGGTTCACGAGAATTTAGCTGAGGGCAGCTGGGTTTAGCTCGCCTTAGCCGGCGAAGTCGCCGAGCATATCCACGGTCGGCACGAAGAAGAGGGTGCCGGTCACCGCGGTGCTGAAATCCAGCAGGCGGTCGTAGTTGGCGCCATCCACTCCCAAGAACATGTTCTTCAGCATCTTCTGAACGGTCGAGAAGGTGCTGGCGTAGCAGATGAAGTAGGTGCCCAGCTCGTTGTTACCCACGGTGCCGAAGGGCATGTTGTCGCGAATAACCTTGAAGTCGTCACCAATATTGGCGATAGCGGAGTGCGAGTTGGCGGGCTTCTCGTCCTCGCTCATCTCGATGTCGTCGTGCTTGGAGCGGCCAATGACCTTCTCCTGCTCGGAGACGGGCAGGGCGTTCCACGCGGTCATGTCGTGGATGTACTTCTGTACGAACTGGTAGCTACCGCCCCTGTACATGGGGTCGCTGTCACCGATGATGCCGAAGTATTCGCGTGCCGCGGGGGTCTGCGGGTTCTCGGTGCCATCCACAAAACCGATGATGGAGCGGCCGTCCCAGTAGCGGAAGCCGTGCACCTCATCCAGTACCTCAGCAATATCGCGCAGAGCCGCGGTAATAGCGGACGCCATATCGTAGGCGACGGACGGCTGGGTCGCACGGATGTGGAAGTGCAGATCGCCGGGAGTGGACACCGCGGTGTGCTTAGGGCCCCTAATCTCCTCGAACTCCACGAGCTCCTGCGGCAGTGGCTTGGGCAGATCCAGGGTCAGCCACGCGCTGTGGCTGATACCCAGTACAACGCTGGCGTTCTCGGGCGAGTAGCGGTTCGCGGCGGTGTGGTTGAGGTTAATGACGAGCCCGCAGAGGTTCTGGAACCCCTCAACGAGCGCATCCTGGCTGAGGCCTTCCTTGAACTTCCACACCATGAAAATGGTGTTAGCGTTCGGGCTGGCAGTGACCTGTTGTGATTCTGAAGCAAGCATAAAATTCACCGTACGCCCGTGCGTACGCCCCCGCAATGAATCCAGCCCTAACCTTCTGCACTGAACGGAGAAGATTAGGGCTGGGAATATAAAAGCCGTGCTTTAGAAGCCGTGGGAGGCGAGGTCACGGGCATGCGCCAGACGCGCCGCCGTCTCAAAAATAGTCCACGCCTGCACCTGAGCGGACAGCTCCACCGGCGCGCCGGGCTTCACAACCTTGCTCATCGGCTCAGTGAACCGCGGGGAGAACTGCACGAGCGCCTTACCGCGAATCTCATTCGGGTCAATGCCGTACTCATTCATCGGTAGGTCGGGGTCAAACTCGCGGCGGCCCTCCCACAGGGCGCGTGCGGTCGAGTACACCAGAGTCGAGGCGAGCGCTCGCGCCTCGTCACTGAGCAGCGGCGAGGATGCCGCCATGCCCAGGTAGCGCACGAGAATGCCGGTGAACAGGCCGCCGTCGCCGTCACCGTGAGAGATGAGGATGCGGCGGCGAGCACCGGAGAGGAACTCCACCTCTTCGGTCATGTGCTTGACGATGCCGACGATGAGGCGCTCGGCGCGTTCTGCGGGGTCCATCTCGCAGGGCACACCGGAGGCCGCCAAGCTCAGCAGAGCACCCAGGGCGGTTCCCTGGTTGTAGGTGAATTCGCTGCGCTCGTACTCGTTGCCGCGCACGTTCACGCCGTCAATATAGAGCGAACGTTCTGCATCCCAGAGGGTTTTGTTCATCCAATCCATGAGCGCGGCGGCAGTTTTCGGGTCGCCCGCACGCGCATACGCCAGAGCAGTCGGCGCGGTTGCCGCAGCATTCACAAAATCACGCTTGGACTTGCGCCAACTCATGCCACCCACCGGGGAGAAACCCTTCGCCAGCTGCTCGAAGAGGGCCACGCCAGCATCCTGGGCGGCAACATCATTAGCGCCGGTCAGCTCAATGCAGAAGGAATTCATGCGACCCACCGCGAGGGTCAGCCACGCCATATCGTCAAAGTAGTCGTTCGCGAAGCGGCCGTAATTACGCACGTTAATGCCGCGCAATAGTGCGCGGGCGCGGTGCAGCTCCTCCTGGGCGGCAGCAATATTGCCCTCGCGCAGGTGACGCTGACCGGCATCAATCACGCAGTCCAGCAGGTGCGCCTGCCACCAGTAGTGCCAAGCGCTCAGACGCTGGCTTAGCGGGCGCGGGTCGGGAACCTGCACCGAACCGATGAGGGCGCCGGGAACACCGAGGATGCGGTGCACGAAGGTGTCGGTGACGCTGTCGGCTGCGGCAGAGGCGTGCGAGGAGGTGCGCTGGGCGTACTCGCTCATCGACTCCAGAGACTGCGCGTTGTGGGAAGACGGCTGGGAATTCATGGACCCTCTGTAGTAGCGGTGAAGTATTACGTCTGAAATTATCCCACTTTTTGCCCTCTGAACGCCCGGATGCTGTGGGCGGGCTCTCGGGTGTGATCCCTTTTCGAGAGCCCGCCGAGAAGATGCACCGCAGGGAACGGGGTGAACGCCACTCAAAAACCGGTTAGGAGGCGGCAGTCAGCGAACGCCCGCTGTACAGATCCACTTGCTCGCCGGTGATGGGGTGCTCAAAGTGCAGGCTGTACGCCAGCAGCTGTAGCGGGTACTCCGGGCGGTCTGGCGCGTCGGGCAGCACCTGCGGGTAGAGCACGTCGCCCAGAATGGGGGAGCTGAGCATATTCAGGTGCGCCCGCAGCTGGTGCGTTTTGCCGGTGTGAGGCGCCAAATCATAGAGCGCCCATTCTCTATTCGGTTCCGCGCGCCAACCCTCAACCGCCTGCGCACTCGGAGTGAAAGTCCGCAGAATCTTCACGGTCGTCAGCGTATTCGGCTCCACACCCTGCGCCGCGCACTCTTGCTCAGAAAGCTGCTGAACCTGCAGCTGATCGCGAATCTTCTGAATATGCGAACGCACCTGCAGCCCCTCCGCACTCAACGCCTGCTCGGCGGCGGCAGCATCGGCGGGAACCGGCGCCACGGCGCGGTAGGTCTTTGACACCTGACGGTGCTGAAACATCATCTGGAAGGGGCGGCGCGCATCCACCGTCTTAGCAAAAAGCAGCACGCCCGCGGTTGGGCGATCCAGGCGGTGAATCGGAATCAGTAGGGGGTTCTGTTCACGCACCCGCAGCTTGGTCAGCGCGGTCTGCGCAATATAGGAACCGCGCGGGGTGGTCGGCAGAAAATGCGGCTTATCAATCGCCAGCACGTGCTCATCCTCGTAGAGCACCGGCATGTCGGAGGGTAGTTGCGGCTCGTTGGCAAGCTCACGGAAGTACCAGATGCGCTCACCCGGCATGTAGGGGCTATCGCCGGTCAGAATCGTGCCGTCGTCCAGGCGCACCTCACCGGTATTAAAGCGGGCGTGAATAATCTGCGGGTCGTTCGGGTAGAAGCGCGCAATCAGGTAATCCGCAATGGTCGCCGGAGCCGTATTGTTCGGGGTGGTGTTGTTCGGTGCGGTGTTGCTCGGGGCGAGCTCGGTGGGGAGCTCCTCCACGAGCGGCAGGATCAACTGAATCGGGTCGATACCGTTCTTCTGAGCCAGCGGAGGGGTCAGCAGACGGCGATGCGTGCGGCGTGCAGGCTTTGCCTGATAGACGGGCTGTATTCCCTGCTGTGTATTGGGCTGAGAGCTGGACTGTGAGCTGGGTTGTGAGCGTGCGGTGTTCTGTGCGGGCATGGCTCTACTCTACCTTTTGGGAGGGACTGATTCGGCGACGACCCGGGTGCGCCAGACTGAGCAGCATGCGGGTGGAAATATTACCGTGGGCTTGGGCGTGGGGTTGCGGAAGACAGTTTTGTCTGACACTCATGAATGTTTGTGTGAATACGTGGAACAGAAAACGAAAACTTCACAAATTTTTGAAATTATTGGACATTTAATTTAAAAAAACTGCATTAATTTTACAAAAACTATCGATTGAGTGCGGTATTTTCGAAAATGCTGTCAAATCAGAAACTAATAACCCTCAATTTAGCCCCCGTGGTTTTTCTAAGTATAAAAGATGTAAAGCAATTAAAGACCTGATAATCTGGGCATCCTACGTCATAAACACCTTAATAAGGCTGGAAACCGCCTTAAAGCGGTACGATTAAGACACAGAAGTTCGATATTTCGAACGAAGGGGTCGAAATGGGACAGAAACAGCGCAAGGATGCAGAGGTTAAAGGAACACCCTCAAATACAGCGGTGCAATCGGACAATTCCAAAGCACCGGAAAATGCGAGAGGAGAGGTTATGGAACATTCACAAAAGAATGCGGAGCCTCGCACCGGTGCCCTGCGCATGGAGCCGCACGAACGCGAAGAGCAAATTCTGAAAATCGCTGCAGAACATTTCGCTCGCCGCGGCGTGCTCGGAGCCTCCATGAGCGCTATCGCCCGCGATGCAGGCATTACCCGCGCCCTGCTCTACCACTACTTCCCCGGCAAGGACTCCCTGGCGGCAGCTGTCACCCGACGCGAAGCCAACGCAGTCCTTGAGGCTCTCGGCGAGCACCACGAAAACCCCGAGGAAGCACTCCGCAGGGAGTTGCGCACCTATTTCCTCGTCGTAGCCGGTGTCCCCACCCCCGGTGGGGAGGACTTCCCGAATAATCCCACCGACTACCTCGAATGGATGCTTGAACGCACCGGCATGCCGATTAATGACCGCACCCGCGTCATCCTCGGAGGCTGGTTGCAGCTCGTCGACTACTTCGCCATGCACGTCGTGCAGCTCAACCCCCGCGATCAGCGCACCGTTCGTTCCCGCGGGCTCGGGCTTGAAGAAGCCATCGACCTGTGCCTGGGTGCCGTTGACACCCTCACCGGCGGCTACTAGCCGCCTCAAGAGGTGACAGGTCTACACAGGACTTCCCGCTCCGATGTTTGGTTATGTGCTCCACGGCAAAGATGACGTGGACATCCGGGCGGTTATTCCTCCGCTACGCCGCTTGCGACGTGGTGGACTCCGGGAACACCACCCGGTTCGTGAGTAGGGAAACATAATGCCCCGTACCCCCTTCCGTGAGGGTGCGGGGCATTGTGATGCTCAAGTTGAGGTTGAAGAAATAATTTAATCTGAGGCTAAGCTTGAGGTTCTGCCCAGTCTAAATGGAACGGCGCAGTCTAAATGGAACGGCGCAGCGATAAGCCGCGAACCGTCGCATAGAACCCCTGCGCCTGCAGTGCCGCACGTAGCGCCTCCACCGGATGCTCCATAACCTCGCCATCGGATGCGCCCAATGTGGATGCGCTCACCGTGTGGGTGCCCAAAAGCTCCACATCGTTGACCTTCTCCACCGAAATCTTCTCCGCACCTCCGGCGGACACCAGGCGCGTCAGGGCGGGGGCCGCCGCCTCCAGAAGTACCGGGTCGGTGGTGAAAACCAGCAGGGTCTTCGCGCCACGCTCCACATAGAGCACCGGTGCGCCGTCCACCAGCACCACGCAGGCGCCCGCCTTGCGTGCCGGGCGGTGCTTTACGGTGCCCTCGCCCTCGTGCGCAAAGGAGGGAATCGCGGGCCAGCTCAGCGCCGCACCGTACGGGTTCGCTGGGTCGGTCGCCGCCAACAGGGTCACCGTGAACGTGCCGTACACCCGCTCCGTATCGGTACGCTGCGGGGTGTAGGCGCTCGCACCAAAACCCTGTGTCGCACCAAAACCCTGTGGACCTGCGGGAACACTGAGGCTATCGGCGGTAGAACGCAGCAGGTCCACCGTCGCGGGGGCGGCGAACTGCGCCGCGCCCAAACCCTCAATAAAGTAGCCGCGACGCACCAGCGCACGATCCTCAGCCGCCGAATAAATCCGGTACAGCTGCGAGAACCCGCCGGCAGAATCCTCTACCTGCAGGCACCCGCGAGTCAGTACACCGTAGCGGTCCAGCAGCAGGTCGGCGCGTGCGAGCGCCGTAACCGTCGCCTCCACCGGCTCCTGCAGCAGTGTGTCCACGCGCGAGAAGCGACCGCTATCTTGCGGGGCAACGGCGGGAGCGGCGCCATGGAACCCGCCGCGCAGGGAATTGTTGCGGAGGGAACGTAGACCACGCCCGGCGGCAGGCGCAGAGTAGCCGCTGGAACTATAGCTATCAGCGCCGTAACCGCCCGCCAAGCCGTTACCCATGGAGGCGCGCGCCGCCGCAATACGACCCGCACCGCGGCGACCCACCCGCGACAGACGCGCAGGGGCCGCCGGAGTCGGATGTGCACTGCGGACGCCGGCAAGCATCGCCCGAACCGGCGCGAAACTATCGTTCGTCACCGCACCAGCCCATACCAGGCGCCACAGCGCCGCCGAAACCTCCGCCGCATCCGGGAAAGTCACCACCTGACCGGCTGGTGCCGCCGCGCTCATCAGCTGCGCCACCCGCTCACGCAGCGCCGGCACGAACAGGCCGCCGTGAGCCAGCGCCTCATAGATGGCGTGCTCCAGCGTGCCCGGAGCCTGCAGTGCCTCCCAAAGCTCCGGGTTCTCCGCGCGCAACAGCTGCTCCGGGTAGTCCTCACCCAGGGTCAGCGAGGAACTCTCGCTCAAGTGCAGGCGAATCCAGCCGTCAGACTTCTGCGCGCTACCGCCGCCGAGCTGCCCGGCGCCGGTGAAGAACACCCTGCCGCTTGCCATCAGCTCGTCCAGCATGTGCGGCTGGTAGCCGGGCACGCGTGCCGGAAGAATCAGCGTCTCCAGCGCGGAAGCCGGTACGCGCACACCCGCCAGCTGGTCGATGGCGGTGAGCAGATCCTCCGTGGCGGAGGCGGAATCTTGTCCCGTATGTTCTGCGCCGTGCTCAGCTAACGGGTTGGGTGCCGCTGTGCTGAGGGGTGCCACCCTCTCACCTACCACCGTGGCGGTGCGGCGGGAGGGCATGAACGCACCGTAGGCGCTCGCCTCCGGCAGGGTCTGCGCAACCCGCACAGATAAAGAACGAACGTTCTGCCACGAGGGTAGGAATACGCCATAGACCTGCGCCGATACCGGCTCAATCTCCTCACGCAACGCCGCCAAAGAGCGAGCACGAATTGTGCGCAAAACCTGCGCATCCACCCACTCAATACCGGCAGACCCCAAAGCACGTAACACCTCGGGCAGGAACTCGCCGGAGCTCAGGCGGCGCTGCTGCTGAAGACGCTGCAACACCGGAGTCAGCACGCCCACACCCACCGGGGTCAGGCGCGAAAAATGCTCCGCCGCCTGCTGCGCCGTGAAGGGAATATGGGTGCGCGCATAGCGAGAAACCAGATCCTCCAAAGGCTCCGCGACCGGCTCCAAAAGAGTAGTGGGAAGCGCCGCGGCGGGCATAATGCCCAGCCCATCGCGCAGGCGCGCGGCATCCTCAACCACCGCATAGTACAGCTGCGGCTCGGCGGAACCATCGGCAGCTCCCATGAACGAGAACGCGCGGCGCGAGCGCACCAGCTCCTCCGCCAGGGCACGCGCCTGATCCGTGCTGGCGTGCGCACTGTACTCCTCGCCGTAATCTTCGGAATCTTCATGCTCAATGCCGGGTGCCGCCGCCTGCAAGCTGTCAGCCCGCAAACGCAGGCTCAATTCCTGCGCGCTCAACGGGCCCAGCTGACGCAACAAATCCGCCACGCCCTCCACACCGCAGGCGCGGTAACGCTCACCCGTGCGCTGCAGACGCTGCTGAGTCTGCACCAGAACCGCCGGGTCCAGTAGCTCGCGCAGACCGCTCGACCCCAGCAACTCAGCCAGCAGAGCCGGGTCCAGTGACAGCGCGGCGGCGCGGCGTTCGGCGGCGGGCGCATCGCCGTCATAGAGGTGCTCGGCAACGTACTCAAAGAGCAGGGTGCGCGCAAAAGGCGAAGGGTCGTTCGTCTCAACCTCCAGCATGGACACCGCCCGAGACTGCAACGAACGGTGCACCTGAACCAGCGCCGGAACATCGTACACATCCTGCAGACACTCGCGTGCCGTCTCCAAAAGCACCGGAAAATCAGGGTACTTACGCGCCACACCCAGCAGCTGCGCCGCACGCTGACGCTGCTGCCACAGCGGGGTGCGCTTACCCGGATCACGGCGCGGCAACAGCAGGGCACGCGCCGCATTCTCACGGAACCGAGACGCAAAAAGCGCCGAATCGCCCACGCGTTCGGTGACAATCGCCTCCAGCTCGTCCGGGTCGAAAAGGAACAGGTCAGCGCCGGGCGGCACATCCTCCACGGCGGGCAGGCGCAGAATCAAGCCGTCATCGCTCGCCATGATGGAGGCGTCCACCCCGTACTGCTCCTCAATGCGGGCGCGCACCGCCAGCGCCCAGGGCGCGTGCACCCCGTAGCCGAGCGGCGAGTGCAGGACCACGCGCCAGTCGCCCAGTTCGTCGCGGTGCCGCTCTACAATCATGCGGGTGTCGGAGGGGACCGCTCCGGTGGATTCGCGCTGCTCACGCAGGTAGGCGAGCAGGTTATCGACCGCCCAGGTGTCCAGTCCGAGCTGTTCGAGCTGCTGGCGGGCTGCGGCGCTATCGGTGGCGTCCAGGCTGGAGAGGGCGCGCGTGAACGCACCCGTCTGCACGCCCAGGGCGTAGGGGCGGCCCATGCGGTCGCCGTGCCAGAAGGGCAGGCGCGCGGGCTGACCGGGTGCTGGGGAGACCCGCACCGCGTCGTGCGTAATTTCTTCGATGCGCCAACTGCTCGCGCCGAGGGTGATGACCTCGCCGGCGCGGGATTCGTACACCATTTCCTCGTCGAGCTCACCCACACGCTTGGGGCCGCGCTCCTCATCGCCGCTGACCAGGTAGACGGGGAAGAGCCCGCGGTCGGGAATCGTGCCGCCGCTGGTGACGGCGAGGCGCTGCGCACCCGGGCGACCCTCAATGCTGCCGGAGGGTGCCTGTTCGGTGGGGGTGCGATCCCAGATGATGCGCGGGCGCAATTCAGCGAATTCATCGGAGGGGTAGCGTCCGGCGAGCATTTCGAGTACGGAGTCGAAGAGGGCGCGCGGCAGTTCGGTGTAGGGTGCGCTGCGGCGTAGCGCCTCGTACCAGGAATCCACGCTGATGGGGCCCAACGCGCAGGCGGCGACGGTCTGCTGCGCGAGTACATCCAGGGGGTTGGTGGGGATGGCAAGCGGCTCGAGGGTTCCGCTGCGCATTCCGGCGAGGGTGACGGTTGCGCCGAGCAGGTCGCCGCGGTGCTTGGGGTAGAAGAATCCGCGCGAAATTTCGCCCACGCGGTGTCCGGCGCGGCCCACGCGCTGAAGTGCGGAAGCAACCGAGGGAGGGGCAGCCACCTGGATTACGAGGTCCACGTGACCCATGTCGATACCCAGCTCCAGGGAGCTGGTGGCGACCACGCAGCGCAGGGTTCCGCCCTTGAGCGCCTCCTCGATGAGGGTGCGCTGTTCCTTGGACACGGAGCCGTGGTGCGCGCGGGCGAGCGGCGGCACCTCGGTGATGTCGCAGATGCCTGCCGCGTAGTCTTCTGGGTCTATTCCCTGCTTTGTGAGGAAGCGGCGCAGGTGAATATCGTTGAGTGCCGCGGTGAGCTTTTCCGCTAGTCCACGCGAGTTAACGAAAACAATTGTAGAACGGTTGTTCTCGATATGGTCGACGATGCGCTCCTGCACGCGCGGCCAGATAGAGGTCTCGGGGCGCTCGCTATCGGGGGTGTCTCGCAGCGCCTTTTCGTGCAGTGCCCCTTCTCGCAATGCCTCTTCCGAGATGATGAGCGTATTTTTGGGCGCGGCGGTATCGCCCTGTCGTGCCGGGTTTGCTTGCGCGGTTTCTTGCCCGGGGAACACGCCAATGGCATCTTCCAGTGTGTAGGGTGCGCTTGCCGGGATGTCTACGGTACTAGAGATAGGCTGTGCCGCACCCTGCGGCGAGCCGGCAGAAGCGGAGTGTGCAGTCCCGCCGCCTGGCACCTCCGAGGGTGCATATTCTGAGGGCGCGTAGAGTCCCTGCCCGTAGTCGTTGGCGCCTCCGAGTGCCGCCATGTCGGGTACGGGCACGCTCAGGCGTAGGTCCCATTCTTTGGCGACCGGACGGCTCATGATGGTTACCGGCTGAATGCCGCCGAGGAAGCGGGCGACCGCCTCCGGGTTTTCGACGGTTGCGGAGAGCCCAATGCGCTGCGCGGGCTTCTCGAGGAGCGCGTCGAGGCGTTCGAGGGAGACTGCCAGGTGCGCGCCGCGTTTGGTGGCGGCGAGGTTATGGATCTCGTCCACGATCACGGTGGTGACGCCCGCGAGGGTGTTGCGGGCGGCGCTGGTGAGCATGAGGTAGAGGGATTCGGGGGTGGTGATGAGAATGTCGGGCGGGTTGCTGATGAGTTGGCGGCGTTCGCGTGCGGGGGTGTCGCCGCTGCGCACGCCCACGCTGATGTTCGGTTCGCCCGTGTTGTTTCCGATCAGGCGCGTGATTCCGGTCAGCGGTGCGCGCAGGTTGCGTTCGACGTCGGCGCCGAGTGCTTTGAGGGGTGAGATGTAGAGAATGCGCGTGCCGCCTGCGGTTCCGGCTTCGTGTTCGCGGTGCAGGGCGTCGAGTGCCCAGAGGAAGGCGGCGAGGGTTTTGCCGGAGCCGGTGGGGGCGATGATGAGGGTGTTGTTGCCGTTGCGGATGCTCTCCCAGGCGCCTTCTTGGGCGGCGGTGGGTGCGCTGAAGGTGGTGCGGAACCAGTCGCGTACGGGGGCGGAGAAGTGGGAGAGTGCGTCGGTCATGTATCTATTATGGCGGGGTTTATGGTGTGCGCCTCTTGAATTGTTGGGGGTTGGGGGAGGAAGATGTGCTTGACAGTGTCTCTACAGAGTATGTAATGTTTTACCCGTAAAGTAATCGACTGAGAAACAACCCAAAGGAGCCTCACCATGACCCGCCTGACCGAAGAACAGCTCATCAGCCTCTTCCATGAGCCGCGCACCGTCTCCTCCTTCACCGAGGAACCCGTCACCGACGAGCAACTGCGCCGCATCCAGGAGCTGACCTTCTACGGTCCCACCGCCTTCAACAACCAGCCCCTGCGCATCACCTGGGTCAAGAGCCCCGAGGCACGCGAGCGCCTCGTCGCACACCTGGTAGACGGCAACAAGGCTAAGACCCAGGCGGCACCGATGACCGCAATCCTCTCCGCAGACACAAACTGGGTAGAGCACGCCGACACCTTCAACCCCAACGCTGCCGGCTTCATCAAGGGCTTCTACACCACCGAGGAGCTTGCCACCCCCGCCGCTGAGCTGAGCGCTCACCTGCAGGCAGGCTACTTCATCACCGCAATCCGCGCCCTCGGCCTGGACGCTGGCCCCATGACCGGCGCAGACTTCACCGGCATCAAGAAGGAATTCTTCGCGGACAACGCAGAGATCCCCTTCCTGATCGTCAATATCGGCCACGGCGAGGCTCCCGCATACCCGCGCGGTGCACGCTTCAGCCACGATGAGGTTGCTCGCTCCCTCTAAGAGCGCGCGCCTACGGTATGACTAAAGCTAAACCCTAGATTTAGGCTTATAGATAGTTCAAGGGCGGTTCCCCACCACGGGGAACCGCCCTTGAACTTATATGTGCACAAGAGGTGCCAGAGTATTCACCTCTGGGTATTCACATCTGCAACGCCGCGTTAGCGGGCACCGAACTGACCCACCGACAGCTGCGGAACAGACGAGGAGCAAGCGGCCGTATCCAACGGAACGATCACGCCACCGGAACCGGAGGGAAGACCCACCAGGAAGCCCTGAACCGGTCGGCTACCGCAATCGTCACCGAAGCGTGCCGGGTACACCGAACGCAGTACCGCGGTGGTGCTATCGCCGGGGTTGAGGGTCACACCCGCAGGGTTCATATACTCACCGGAGGTGGAAGCCTCACGGCCAACCCAAGTTCCCGAAGGACCCGCATGCACCACACGCGGGTAGCCGCGCAGGGTGCAGGAAGAATTCGAAGAGTTCTGGAAGTACAGGGTGTAGTTTCGGGCGCCGGGGGAGCCTTCTCCCACAGCAACCGAAATGTTCAGGTCATCCAGATTGCACTGGGTCGGGCCCTCAGCAACAGTGTTGCTGGAGGAATTAGAGGACTTCTCCGAGGAACCCGAGGAGTTCGAAGAATTGGAAGAATTCGACGAGCTCGAAGAACCTGAAGAGTTCGACGAGTCACCCGAAGAGTTAGAACCGGACTGTGAAGACGAGTTTGAGCTCTTTTGTGAATCCTGCTGAGAATCTGCAGAGTCGTCTGACTTGTTCTGCTCGGAACCCTCGTGGGAGGACCCAGAAGAATGAGAGTCAGAGTTCTGCTTCGACTCGTGAGTCTCGGTGTGGGAAGAAGACTCGGAGTGATCAGAGGAAGAGCCGTGGTTCTCCGCCTCGGGGGAGTTCACCACGGTAATGGAGCCCGGAGTCACCGAAGGGGTAGCCCCGTCAGAAGCTACTCGAATCGTGCCGGGCTTGACCGAAGCCGAAGCACTCGGCTGCGCCGAGGTGCCTTCAGCTTCCTGACCGGCCTGGGACGCGCCGCATCCACTGAGCGCGAGCACGCAGCAGAGGAGGGTGGTTGATGCGAGTACCTGAGCCGATTTAAACATGATTACATCGCCGCCTGCATTTGGATTTCTGCTCCGTCCATACCGGGGGCGTACTCGACCTGGCAGCACAGGCGGGAGTACTCGTTGGCGACATCGTCGACCATGTCGAGCAGATCCTGCTCAGCTTCGGTACGTTCACCGGAAGCTTCGAAGTGCTCGGGGTCGATGAAGCCGTGGCAGGTAGCGCAGGATGCGTTACCACCGCAGGTTGCGAGGACTGGCACACCGTTAGCCTGGAGGGTTTCCAGGAGGGTGTGGTGGTCTTCCCACTGAATGTCGTAGTTTTCGCCTGCTTCGTCAGTGACCTTAATCGTTACGCCCATGCGTTCTCCTTCTTCTGTAGTGATGCGTTTCTATTGTAGAGGTAGGGGCTGTTATTCACCGTACTTTGTGGTGCATCCCCAACCCTACCGTCACGCATATCACGGGAACGCATATTAATTTTTATGCTGAATAGCATGTCTGTATTGCCCTCAGTCTACCCCGTATTGCCCTGACAATGCGGGATATCAGCGCCAACGAATACTGCCCCCAGATGCAAAGACATGCTGGGGGCAGTATAAAGAACCGGCACGCAGGGGCGCTTTAACGGTGACGAAGACCTACTCGGATTCCTTCTCCGCAGTCTTCTCGGCGTCCTGCTTTTCTGCGCTGTGGTTATCGGAATTCTGGACCCTTCCTCCGGGACCGCGCACAATACCGCGTACGCTATCGCGCGGATCGGCGTAGCGCAGGTCGATACCGAAGGTATTGCGGATCTGGCGTGCCGAGTTCAGGTGCCAACGCTGCGAATCTGAGGGGGTCACGGAGGTGACCGCCTTCTGACCCGGAGCCAGCTTCTCGTGGCGAATGTCGTAGTGCTTACCGCCCATGGTGATGGTGAAGCCGTGCTCCTGCAGTAGCTGAACGAATGCGTCCACATCGTGCGGAATCTTGCGGCCGCGCTGCCTCTTCGTACCGCTCATCCTCGGCTGCGATTCGAAGGGGTTGCGGCTGGGCGCGGTGCCGCGGCTAATACGGATTACCTGCTGGTCGGAGTGCGAGAACTCCACCTGGTAGCCGTTGAGTGAGTACACGGTGCGGCTACTGCCGGGAATTGGGCGGCGGTCCTCAGCCTCATCCAGGATGCGGGCAATGTACTCACCGGTCAGGCCGAGCGCCTTCAGCTGTGCCTGAGCATCGGGGGAGAGCTGGTAGCCTCCCGCCAGAGCCTGCAGCGGGCGCAGCGCGAGCACTTCAGCGGTCAGGGGGTTGAGCACCACCTGGTAGCCTTCCTCTTCATGCGTGTAGAGGGTGACTTCGCGGCCGTAACGGTTCTCCTGCGCGCTTTCTTGAACCACTGTGCTTGCGGGGGATTCGATGATGTCCAGCAGCAGTTCGTAGGTGAGCCCGTGGCGCATCATGTAATCCATGACGCCGGGGAGCACACCGTAGATGCGGCGGCGCGGCGGCACGTCACCGTAGAATTCCTTCTCGATGCGCGCGGCAATACGCTGGTTCTCCAGCGGCACCTCGGTCAGCGGAATGAGGCGTTGGTTGGAGGGGCGAATCTTGGCGCGTGCGGCGGCGGGCTTGGGCGCCTGACGGTACGCGTCCACGAGTGCCTGCTGCTGCTCCACGAATTCCTGGGCAATGAGCGGCAGGAGGGTGAAGTAGAGCTCTGCCGCTTCGGGCTTGAGCGCGCCGTTCTCATCGACCAGGGACGCGCCGTCCTTGGAGAGCAAATCCCACGGCTTATCGCTTGCAGCGCTCTCTTCGGAGCCCTGATTATCCCGGTAGCTATAGGCGGCGAGGGAGGCAAGCTCCTGCAGGCGAACGTACACCTCAAGAGGAATGGTGATCTGCTTAGCGGACATTATTTTCCTCCTCGGTGGTGTTTTCTGCCTGGGCTGCCTTATCTTCTGCCTGCTTCGCCAGGGTGTTGCTGAGCTCCTCGAGCTGCACCTTGCGCAGGTTCTCCGCGTGCAGAACATGGAAATCCGGGGTCTTTGCCAGGGCAAGAACGGTCCGCTCATCGGGCGAAACGGCAATCTCCAGGCCCTGCGCCGCGTAGATACGCGTCCAGCCTTCAGCCATGCGCACGCTCTCGGGGTTGCTCAGCGCCTGAAGCATCAGATCGAAAACGAACGGCGGGTTCTTCTTCAGGAAGGTGCGGGCGCGCTCGCTGAATTCGAGTTCCAGGGCGTTGAGCGAGGTGTATTCGCCCTGAGCCAGGGATGCCTGTGCCGCCTCGTTGTAGTCGGCGTCGTATTCGTCAATGACGGTAATAATTTCTGCGGAGGCAGTGTTTACGTCCACTCGGTAGTCGTCGTGCGTGAAGCGAATGGTCCAGTCGTTGATACGTTCCGCTTCGCCTTCGCGCAGGATGGTGCGCACGAGCTCTTCGCTAATGTTTTCGCGTTCGAGGCGGGCGCGCAGGCTCGGGCGCAGTCGGTAGCTGCGTTCGCGGTCCTCGGTGGTAATGGTGCGAGGTGCGGCGGCTACCGGTTCTACTGCCGACTGAGTAGCGGGTGTGCTCGGGGTAGGCGCGGCAGGCTTCGGCGCACCTGGTTTCGGCGCGGCAGGCTTCGGGGCTGCAGCCGTCGGTGCGGCCTGGCTGAGTACGGGCAACTCTTCAGCTGGTGCCTGCTCGCTAGATACTGCCGTATGGGTAGCTTCTGCGGCTTCGACAGCCTGTTGGCGGGCACGCAGACCCTCCAGGTACTCTTCGATGCGCGGCGGTCGGTAGGTGAGCGTGGACTTGCGGAACATGCCGGGGGAGGGAGCACCGGGAGTAGGTGCTACCGGCTTCGGCGCAGCGGGCTTGGGTACTGCAGGTTTCGGTGCAGCGGGAGCAACCGTGGCCGGCGTCGGAACCGTCTCTTCTGTAGTCGCCTCTGCGGGTGCCTCCACGGGCGCTTCTTCCGGCGCACTGGGAGCCGGGGTAGGAGCCGGGGCGGGTGCCTGCGCCGCGCGGGCGGCAAAGAGTGCGGGGGAGGGCGTGGGCTTCGGGGCCGCAGGCTTGGGCGCAACAGAAGCGTTCACTTCCGTGCCCTCAACTACTGCAGGTTCGGCGGGGCTAGTTTCAACCTCAGCCGTAGGCTCTACAGTATTTTCAGCTGACGGCTCTTGCAGCTCGCCCTGTTCCTTATCAATAGGCTCTTCCTCACCGCGACGCAGGGCTGCAACGAGTTCCTGACGTGAGGTATAAGGGATGATTTCCTCGGGTGAGTCGATATATCGGGGGAAATTCTCGTAGAGAATCTTTGCCGCGGCCTCAAAGAGCTTCTCCGCGGTGGTGCTGGCGGCGGGTGCGCAGGGGCAGAGGATCTCCTGGCGCTGCGCGTCGTAGAGGGACCAGTGGGCGCATCGTTCGGTGGGCGGGAAGTAGTCGAGTGTTCCCAGATCGGCTATATCGATGAGTGCACCTATCAGGGACTGCGGAATGGATAGCTGTGCCATAGTGCTCCTTCGCGTTGTCTGCTCTCCAGCCTATGTGTGGAGGGTCCTCTTTCCATCCTAGGCGTTTTTTGGCGGGTGTGCCCCGGAGCACGTCATCTGGGAGCGTAAATCTGTGGATTCACAGGTTGAGGCGCACTTTTGGTGCAGTTTTTGGGTGCGGATGCGGCAGCGGCTGGTGGAGCATCATTGCTGCACCTCTATATAGGTATCTCTATGTGCTGCGGTTTCTGCTCGCCGCGCCGTCTGCCGTGAATGTGTGGTGCCTTGTGCTGTACCCGGCGCTTTCGGTGGGGCACTTTTTGAGCGCATTTCTGGGGATACAAAAAATCCCCGGTTCCGAAGAACCGG
>ERZ773024.350-NODE-350-length-17230-cov-3.333159_pt1 | contig 17230 bp, 14 predicted proteins | sample MGYA00511667_ERZ773024 | MGnify/ENA primary metagenome ERZ773024 (study PRJEB29015, sample SAMEA2738117) | human oral metagenome | biome: human oral; feature: human-associated habitat; material: saliva | place: China | collected 2258 ... | reverse complement strand
TAAGCCAAAAGAACAAAGCTGAGCAGGCTACAATCGATTAGCCTCCAGAGTATAAATAGAAAAAGAAAACATACTAGATAGATCCTTTCCTATGAAAAGAAAAATCGTTTTTACCATTATCTCTTTTGTTGCAATTGCCGCACTTTCTCTTTCGTGCTGCGCTAAGAAAGAGAGCAAAGCGACCCTCGATGGGTTGTGGTTTGTGCAGGTTCTTAATGATAATCCCATAGAACACTCCGATGGGAAAAAGGAGATGACCCTCTCGTTTGATACCAAATCAATGCGCTTTGGAGGCATGGGGATTTGCAATAGCTATGGAGGGGACTTCCAGATGACACCCGAAGGTGCTTTTACGGTCTCCAATATTATATCTACACGCGTTGGCTGTGAGGGGATGGCTTTAGAGACAAGTCTCTTTAGAACGCTGGAGAAATCTGCCAAGATAAAGGTCAAAGGCGATAAGGCGGAGCTGTACGATGCCGCAGGAAAGTTGATTGTGGTATTGCAACGTCAAGCTGAGAAGTAGGTCTTAGTAAGAGTAGATAAAACTATAAAGGCAATGAATATCCGTATTTCCGTACGTCCTTTTTGGGTTGTGATGGTGCTGCTTATGATCTCTTCTATGGGGGCACAGGCGCAGCAAGGTAAGCGTCTTTTCTCCCTTAAGGAGATTACAAATTGGCATTTTTCTCCCAGAGGAGCCGGGGAGTCTTTCCGCTCGATGGAGGATGGTCGCTACTACACGACACTCAACGATGCCCACACCGCCATTGTGCAGTATGAGTTTGCTACGGGGCGTGAGGTAGGCACTCTTTTCGATCTTTCGCAGCTAGCGTCGCGTACCATTAGCAAGAATGGCGACTTTAAGACTCCTGAGAAAATTGACGATTATCAGATATCTCCTTGTGGTCATCATATCTTGATTATGACGGAAAGGGAGCGGATTTATCGCCGTTCGTCTCGCTCTACGACTTATCACTACGACGTGCGTCGTAAGCAATTTGAGCCCCTCAGCTCCGGCAAGCTGATGATCCCCACCTTCAGCCCTGATGGACGTATGGTCGCTTTTGTGCGAGATAATAACATCTTTATTCGCAAGTTCGACTACAACAGCGAGGTGCAAGTAACAACCGATGGCAAGCGCAATGAAGTAATCAACGGGGCTACCGATTGGGTCTACGAGGAGGAACTCTATTGCACGAAATTGCTCACATGGAGCCAAGATGGTGGCTATTTGGCATTCGTTCGCTTCGATGAGTCGGAGGTGCCGGCTTATAGCATGCCTATCTATGGGAATGGCCTTTACCCGGGAGAGTACACCTACAAATACCCCAAGGCCGGAGAGAAAAATTCGGCCATATCGCTACATGTCTACAATGTGGATCAGAAGGTAGTGCGCCCCGTGTCTCTCCCCATTGACAAGGAGAGCTACATCCCTCGTATTGAGTTTACGCCTATAAACAATGCTTTGGCTGTGTGCACCCTCAATCGCCATCAAAATGACTTCCGACTTTTCTTGGTAGACCCTGCAACACTTATTGCCAAGCAGACCTTGCGAGACACCGATGAGGCATACGTGAAAATCGAGTGGGTGAATAGCCTTGCGATTGACGCCAAGGGCTTTACTATGGTGAGCGAGGCGGATGGCTATGCACACCTCTATCGCTATAGCACCACAGGCGAGCGGGTTCGCCAATTGACAAAGGGCAAATGGGATATTATTACCCTTTATGGTGTGGATAAGGAAGGGAATGCTTACTATCAAGCTGCCGATGAGACCCCTATTCGTCGCCGTATCCTAAAGGTTTCGCCTGCGGGTGAGACCAAGGTCCTTGCGGGCGAGGCTGGTATTAACCAAGCGACTTTTAGTCAAGACTTCTCCTACTTCCTCAATGTGTATAGCAGTAGCTCTGTAGCACCTCAGTACACAATCCGCTCTAGTAAAGACGGCAAGATACAGCGCACGCTCGAAGACAACAAAGACCTTACGGCTCGACTTGCGAAATATAATTACCTGCCAAAGGAATTTATCCAACTTGAGATTGGAAAGGGAATTACCCTAAATGGTTGGATGCAGAAGCCTGTGAATTTCGATCCCAATAAGAAGTATCCTCTCCTGATGGTGCAGTATAGCGGACCCGACTCGCAAGAAGTGCTTGATAAGTTTGAGATAGATTGGGAGTTTGCCCTTGCACAAGAGGGCTACATTGTAGCCTGTGTAGATGGTAGAGGTACCGGGGCTAGAGGGCGAGAATGGCGCAAGTGCACCTATCTGAATTTGGGTATTCTAGAGAGCGACGACCAGATAGCGGCTGCCAAGGCTTTCGGCAAATATAGTTACATCGATGCCTCACGTATCGGTATTTGGGGCTGGAGTTTTGGTGGCTATATGACCCTCCTTTCTCTTTGCCGTGGTGAGGGTACCTTTAAGGCCGGGGTAGCTATTGCCCCTGTAACAGACTGGCGTTTCTACGACTCTATATACACAGAGCGTTACCTACGTACTCCACAAGAAAATCCCGAAGGCTATCGCAAGGGAGCTCCTCTCGCATTGGCGGATCGCTTAAAGGGCAATCTGCTCATCATCCATGGTAGTGCAGACGACAATGTTCACCTCCAAAATACGATGGATTTTACCGAGAGGTTGGTGCAGAGCGACGTGCCTTTTGAGATGGCAGTGTACACCGATCGAGATCATGGCATCTATGGCGGTAATACTCGCTACCACCTTTTCTCTCGGATTGTTAGCTACCTCAAGAAAAACTTATAAGGAAGAGGCTCAATCCGAAAGGCTCAACTTGTACCCGAACTATGTCTAGCAACTTTGTCAAGAAGCCTGAGTGGCTCCGCATCAAACTGGGAGGCTCCATCACGTATGGGGAGACGCGTAAGGTGATCGAAGGGCATTGCCTGCACACCATTTGCAGTAGCGGTCGGTGTCCCAATCAAGGGGAGTGCTGGAGCCGAGGTACGGCAACCTTTATGATTGGCGGGAACATTTGTACGCGTAGTTGTCGCTTTTGCAATACCCTCTCGGGGCATCCACTCCCTCTCGACCCTAACGAACCTCGTGCTGTGGCAGAGAGCGTACGCGCCATGGGTTTGAAGCATGCCGTAATTACAAGTGTGGATCGCGATGACCTGCCCGATGGCGGAGCGCATCATTGGCAAGAGACGATACTTGCGATACGAGAGCTTAATCCGAATGTGACTTGTGAGGTACTTATCCCCGATTTTCGAGGGGATTTATCCATGGTCGATCTTGTGATTGCTGCTCGCCCCAACATTATTTCCCATAATTTGGAGACGGTAAAACGTTTGACTCCTCTCGTGCGCAGTGTGGCTACCTACGAGCGCAGTTTGTCAGTTCTGAAGCATATTGCTGAGCAGGGCATCCCTGCAAAAACGGGCATTATGCTAGGGCTGGGGGAGACCGAAGAAGAGATCTTGGAGACGATGGACGATGCCCTTAGCGTAGGTGTTAGCATCCTCACCATAGGACAGTATTTACGCCCGAGTCGCAAAAATATTCCCGTGGAGGCATATATTGAGCCAGCGCAGTTCGACCACCTTCGGGAGGTTGGTCTCCAAAAGGGATTTACCCATGTGGTTAGTGGTCCTTTGGTGCGCTCTTCGTACCACGCTGAGGAGCAAGTCAATCGCACTTCGCCCACGGATACCCCGCACGAACACTGATACTTTCCCACCCTTAGGCAGATAAGAGAATTATGGCATCCCTACCTCACGAGCGGCATCTGCTCATAGACAAAGGCAACAGCTACGCAAAAGTGGCTGTGGTAGACGATGGCGTTTTTTCTCCTGAGGTGGCATTTGTGGAGCAACTTACCCCCGAGACCTTAGCTCCTTTGTGCCGAGTTGCCCCCGGAGGGCGACTCTTTACCGTCTATTCATCCGTGGGGGAACCTCAACTATTTGCTCCTGCCTATCTGCAAGAGCAGTCATACTATTTCTTGCAAATCGATGCCGAGACAGAGTCTCCTCTCCGTGCTCTTCATTACGAAAGGGCGCAGCTTGGAGCCGATCGTCTTGCTCTGGCCGTTGGAGCCTTGGCTTTTACCGAGAAGGATACAGACGTGCTTGTTATAGATATTGGCACAGCTATTACCTACGAATGGGTCTCTAGTACAGGAGAGTACCTCGGAGGCAATATCTCTCCCGGCCCTCGCACTCGGAGTCGTGCGCTACATATGGCAACGGCTCTCCTACCCGAGGTGGAGCTTACGTCCGATGCTCCCGAGATGGGAAGCAATACACATGATGCTATTTTGGGAGGAATCGCTTGGGGGATTGTCTACGAAATTGAGGGATACATTCGCCATCTTCAGTCCAAAAAACCTCGTCTAAAGGTAATTTTGACGGGTGGATACGCTACATATTTTGCCGATAAAGTAAAAAATGTGACCTTTGTAGTGCCCGACCTTGTTTTGAGGGGGCTTGATAGATTATTAGAGTACAATGCACAGAACCATAAGTAACACCTTCCGTTGGATGTCAGCCCTCTTAGTGCTGGCTCTCACTTTCGCCCGTCCTCATGGGTTGGGGGCACAGAGCAATAGTACGGAGTCTCCCTATTCTCGCTTTGGCATCGGAGAGTTGTCTCAGAAGACAGCCGGAGTATCACGAGGTATGGGTAATGTCGGTATTGCCTTACGCTCCGATCGCTTTGTCAATCCTAAGAATCCGGCCTCCTATGCAGTGGTGGATAGTCAAACTTTTATCTTCGACTTTAGTGCCAATGCAGGTGCTTCGTGGTTCGTTGAGGGGAATAACAAAGATGCTCGCCTCTTGGGCAACTTTGAGTATGCAACCTTGCTTTTCCCTGTCGCTCCCTGGATGTCTGTAAGTGCGGGGATTATGCCCTTTTCTACCGTTGGGTATCGCTTTGGAGCCTCCCAATCAATTGATGGGGCAACCAATAGGCAGTATACAACGCTCTATCAGGGGAACGGTAATATTTCGGAGGCCTATTTGGGGATCGCTTTCGACCTCACTAAGAACTTTTCTTTTGGTCTGAACGGTTCGTATCTCTTTGGTTCGCTTACGAATCGACGTACCGTAGATTTTAATTCTTCCACAGCCTACAATCCTACAAATATCGAGATACTTTCATTGCACGGCTTTAAGCTAGATGCCGGAGTGCAGTACGGGTTTGCTCTCTCTAAAGAGCACTCGCTAACGCTTGGGCTTACCTATTCGCCCTCTTTGCCGCTTGCCAGTAGTTTTGTACATCGCAAGCTGCTCTCTTCCGGCACCTCGTCTACAACGTATGAGTCGGATACCATCACTGCCAAGAACGCTTACCATACGCCCAATGCTTTTGGGCTAGGGCTTGCTTACCAGTGGAGCAGTAAACTATTGCTTGCTGCCGATGTCCAATATAATATGTGGCAAAAAGCCCTCACGGGGCACCCGAATTATCGGGCTCGTGACCAATGGCAAATAGGTTTGGGCGCAACCTATACCCCCAGTGAGATAGCACGTTCTGTTTGGCAGAGAATGGAGTATCGATTCGGTCTCTCTGCGGAGAATAGCTACATCACCTTGCCGAGTGATCAAGTCTACAAAGGCTATATGAAGGGAGGAATTTCATTTGGTTTGGGGATCCCGATGGTGGACAGACGCTCTTGGCTAGATCTGACCTTCGATTATAATCACCTCTTCCCCCAACAAACAAGTTGGGTACACGAAAACTATTTCAGCATTACCTTGGGATTACGTTTCAATGAAGGTTGGTTCCGCAAAATACGTCTCGACTAAAAACTCTACAACTATATCTACCAATCCATTTTACAAGACGAAATAAATAGTAAACAAGCAACACTATGAAAGGACTAAAGTGTATTATCTTTTCGGCTACGCTACTTGCCTCTTCGCTTGTAGCTTTGGCACAAACCGGGATAGCCTCCGGTACTCCATATGGCTCGGGGCAAGACAGTATCCGCTGCCGCGAAAATATCAGCCTTTTCTCTACTTACGTAAAGAGTGAGAGCTATACGGATGCGTATGAATTTTGGAAGAAAGCCTATGCAGAGTGCCCCGGCTCTTCAAAGAATATATACATCTCCGGAGTAAAGATTCTCAATTGGCAAATACAACAGGAGACAGACCCTGCAAAGCGCGCTGCAAAGCTCGAAGAGTTGATGAAACTCTACGACGATAGAGCAAAGTACTTTGGTGACGATCCTCGTTATGGCTTGGATTGGATCACCGCTAGCAAGGTTACGGATTACCTCCAGATTGTTCCCAAAGAAAAAGTGGACTACGACAAAATCTATGGCTGGACAAAGCCCGTTATAGAGAAGATTGGAGGGGATACGGATGCCAAGGTGGTGTACTTCAATGTCTACTCTTCGCTCAACAAGGCTATTGGCAACGAGGCTTGGCACCAGCAGTATATCAACGACTACATGAGTGGTAATGATATCATGGAAAAAGCCGTGGAAGCTGCTGAGGCAACGGGTGATACGGTACGCATCGAATATGTACGAAGCCTCAAAGGTCAGCTTGATATGCTCTTTGTACAGAGTGGGCTTGCCAAGTGCGATATGCTGGTAAAGATCTATGGTAAAGACCTAGAAGCCAACAAAGAAAACATCGCTTTCTTGCAAGCAATGCTTGATATGTTTCGCAATGCCGATTGCGAAAAAGATCCTCTTTACTTCAAAGCGAGTAAGTATCTCTTTGCCATCAAACCAACAGCTGCCTCAGCTCTTGGGTTGGCTAAGGAGGCTATGAGTGCGAATAAGAACGCCGAAGCTACCGAATTCCTCAATAAAGCAATCTCACTTACAAGTGACAAGAACATAAAAGCGAGCTGCTACTACACGCTGGCTGTGATGAGCATGAATGCGCGTCAGTACTCGCAGAGCCGTGCTTATTGCCAGAAAGCAATGGCCGAGAACCCCTCCATGGGTAGCCCTCTTATCCTCATCGCCAAGATGTATGCTGCAACGGCGAGCAGTATCTTCCCCGGAGATGCCCTCAAGCAACGCTGTGTATTCTATCTCGTATTGGATAAGCTAGAGCGCGCTCGCTCCATAGACTCACGTGTAGCCGGCGAAGCTGCTTCTCTCATTGCGCAGTATCGCCGTCACCTCCCCAGCTCGTCGGACGTTTTCATGCACCCCGAGCTAGACAAGGGTAAGAGCTTCTATGTCGGTGGTTGGATTGGCGAAAGCACAACCATCCGCTAACCATTATCATTCATGCCCCAAGGGGGGAGAGGATTCTTTCCCCGGGGCGTGAATCAATTTTTTTGACGTCGTTTCCCTTAGAGTCGTGCCAACCGCCCCTCATCTACAGGTCAAGCGTTCTCATCTTTGGGTGCTGAGCGTCTTGGCTTTTTTGTTTCTCCCCCTGCTCTATGGTTGTGGAGGCGATGGTACTACGCAGGTGGTAAAGCACGAGTTTAGTCTCGACTCTATCTACAGCATGTATACCGATAGCGTAGATGTACTTATCTCAGACTCGGGGAAAACTCAGTACCGCATGGTGGCCTTGGAGTGGTATATCTATGAGAAGCGGGAGCGCCCTTGCTGGGTTTTTCCAAAGGGGTTTTATGCCGAGAAGTTCGACGATAAGAAGAATAAACTCGCACAAGTAAAGTGCGATACAGCCTACTACTATATGAACGAAGAGCTGTGGGATTTTATCGGACACGTCTTGGTGGTCAATCTCTCGGGCGAGCGTTTTACCACTCGCCACCTTTATTGGGATAAGAATCAGGGAAAAGTCTTTTCGCAAGACACTGTACGGATCGAAGGGCTGGGGCGTTCGCTGATGGGGAGCCACTTTGAGGCATCCCAAAACTTTCAGCAGTATACGTTCTACAACAACGTCGGACAGATGGATGTAACAGAAGAAAATTCGGAAGAATGATACTCCTTACTACCTCTTTACCCCCCTTATCGTTGCTCTCTGTGTTGGGGGTGATTGCCCTGCTTATCCTCTCTGCCTTTTTCTCGGGGATGGAGATCGCCTACCTCACGAGTGACCGCCTTAGGGTAGAGGTCGACCTCTCAAAGGGAGGGGTGGTCTCGAAGGCTCTCAAGATGCTTTTCCGCAATCCCGACCGCTATGTTACGACCGTACTCGTGGGCAATAACATTGTGCTCGTAATGTATGGTCTACTGATGTCGCTTATCTTAGACCCCTATTTGGAGCAATTCATCCACTCCGGGTGGCTTCTTGTCTTGGTCGATTCTCTCATATCTACCCTCGTTATCATTGTGTTTGGGGAGTATCTCCCTAAGTCTCAATTTAAGCGGAACCCGAATAGTGCAATGCGGCATTTTTCGTTGCTTTCTGCCTTTTTTTATTTTCTTCTTCTGCCTATTACCCTCTTCTGCTCGGTATTGTCGCGAGGCTTTCTCCGGCTTATGGGAGTGCGAGGGAACCAAGCTGTGGTACATCGCCACCTAACGACAATTGACCTGGATCACTACCTGAGTGATACTCTCCTGCACGACGACGATCAGGGGACGCTCAATACGGAGGTCAAGATTATTCAGAATGCAATTGGCTTCTCCGACGTGCGAGCACGAGACTGTATGGTGCCGCGTAGTGAGGTGGTGGCCTGCGATCTTGCTACTCCTCTAGAGACTTTAAGGGGGATCTTTGTCTCCACGGGGCTATCCAAAATAATCGTCTACGATGGAAGCATAGACAATGTGGTTGGCTATATTCACTCTTCAGAGATGTTTCGAGGGGATGATTGGCAGCAGCGCATGAAGCAGGCTCTTTTTGTGCCCGAGAGCGTCTTTGGGCATAAGTTGATGAAGCAATTGATGCAGCGGAAGCAGTCCGTGGCTATTGTGGTAGATGAGCTGGGCGGAATGGCGGGTATCGTAACGATGGAAGACCTCGTGGAGGAGATCTTTGGGGATATAGAGGACGAGCACGACAAGAAACAGCTAATTATCCGTCAGATAGACGATAGCAACTATATCTTTTCGGCGCGTTGTGAGATTGACCTTATCAACGAAGAATACCACCTCAACCTGCCCGAGAGCGACGAATATAACACGCTGGCAGGGCTTATCCTTGCCCATCATGGAGACATCCCCAAGACTCGTGAGGTTGTAGAGATCGGAAAGCTACGCTTTACCATATTGCGTTCTAGTTCTACACGCATTGAGCTGGTCAAGCTGACGCTCCTCGACTAGTAGCCTGCCTCTCTCTCCCTCCTCTAAGGGAACATTGAGGGGCGAGTCTTTCTAATTCTTTTGGCTGATTTTTTAGGATTATTGCCTGAGATACAGCGGAATAGAGGCTCCCTGCCGAGAATGGGCTTCGAGAGACCGGTGAAATAAAAAGAAGGGCTGACTCCCATCGTTGGAGCCAGCCTTTTTTATTATTCTATCCGGAGTTTATTGAGCACTCATGGGTGCTCTCCGGAGTACTGGGTGATAAGAGAAAGAAATGTCGCTGAAAATGCCTCTTTGTTTTGCGTGATTTTCCGAGGATTCTTGCCCTGATTTCTCGGAGTTTTAGGCCTATTTCGAAACGAATTTCACGCTCTATTCCCCAGAGAAACTTTTGAGAAAAAGGAGGGCAACGTGCTTAACGGCTAATTTTGTTGATGCGATTGTAGAATACTACGCCGTCTTCTCCTTCAGTTGCCTTTATCTCCACATCCATAGAGCCAATGGGGTTGTCCTTGTCTTTAGGGTAGAAGAAGGCCCTGCAGCATTCGTAGATGTCGTCGTAATCCTCTAGGGTATTGGTCTCTATCTCGACGTCAAGTTTGTAGCGAGAGATAACCTCGGGCGGATAGATGGATAAGGGGCCGTTTTTCTCCAATTGCGCTATAAAATTAGGGGTGCCATAAGCCTCTGCGATCTTCTGTAAAGAAGCCTTGTCTACAGATTTCTGTAGGTTTTCATGCGTGTACATGATGTAAAAATTCACGATAAAGTCTGAGTCGTCTAGCGACAAAGGTCGCCGGTATTTCTTAAACTTCCCATCTCTTGAGAGCGCGAGAATGAAGTAATTCTCCCCATCTGTTTCCCGGGAGAAAGCCTCCAGAGAGAGATATACGGTTGTATTGGTGATTCCTTTGATATATACGCTGGTCAATTGAAAGTGATTGTCAAGGGATGAGTCTAAGATGCTCGGGGTGATCACCTCTTTATTGAACAGCGTCTTTCCGCTTTTCGAGATAGTGACCAAGAGTTTGCTGTCAACCTGATTGAGCTTGGTCTTGATGTCAGTCTCTTGCACAATGACGTGCCAATCGCTATACGTACTATCAACCACCGTCTTCAGTCTCTTGTGGTTTGCCTCCGATCTCTGCAATGTAGTCTGCTCTACCTCCCTCTCCGCAGTTTTCTTGTCCTCTTTCTTATAACTGAGAAGAAGTGCTGTACTCAAAATGGAGAGTGAGAAGAGCATGAACGCTCGCGTCTTAGAGTAGTATTTCATAATCCCGCCTGCTGACTTGAATTTTCGATGGTATGAACTTTCTTCGTTATAGTTCCTCGTACAAATGTATTAAAACGAATTGAGATGGGGATGGTTTGGGTCCGATGGCACATCTCCTGAGTCTTGTGCCTGCAATTGGATCGTGTCTCTTGGGTCCTCAATAAAGATTGATCTTGTCTCTATTCGAAGTTGATGCGCCTGTTTTTTGCTTATCTAAGCGTTGCACTTACAACTGGAAAATACAGTCCCTTTAAGTTTAAGTGGGATTTGTTGGAATCGAAACAATGTAGTACCTTTGTAGCTGATATGCGGATAGCTATGCGCCTAGCTCTCCCATCTTGTTTAGACAGCCCCTTCTCATTCTTTGGTGGGATTAGGAGGCGAGATAGGCAGACGATGGGCAGGTGAAGCCCCGCAAAAATAGAATAAGTAAGATAATATAAGAGCAATGAAAAAAGGTCTTCACCCCGAAAACTACCGTCCCGTAGTATTCAAAGACATGTCTAACGAAGAGGTGTTTATCACCAAGTCTACCATCCAAGCTAAGGAAACGATTGAAATTGATGGCGTAGAGTATCCTCTCGTAAAGGTCGAAATTTCAAATACTTCGCATCCTTTCTTCACCGGTAAGGCTAAGCTTGTCGATACCGCCGGTCGCGTAGACAAGTTCATGAACCGCTACGGCAATCGTAAGAAGAAATAATACCTTTTGAGGGAGATGTCTTCGATCTCTCCCTTCAAATAAAAAGATTTATATACTCCTCCTTTCGGCCTTTTTCTTCCATTTGTGGAGGGAATGGTTGATGCGAGGAGTCTCTTTGCAGAGAAGAATTGGAGGGTGTGGAAAAGCAATCTCTGGTTCTTTTTGTCGTCGCTTTGTGGCAGAGAGGGTATACGAAAAGTATTGATTCGGTCGTTATAAGGATTGGGGTAGCTCCGCTCTCAAAGTCGACGAGAGGGAAGGCTCCGATAGATGTAATGATAAAAGGTCTAAGCAACAATTGTCGCACAAAATCGTCTCTATGTTGGAGGTTGTCTCGTTTAGAACGAGAGGATACACTCCAAAGTTGATAGAGAACTTGTAGATAATATATTTGGATCTATGAAACGAATTCAGAAAATCATTCTAGGGGCTATGGGCGTTGCTCTCCTGAGCGCGTCAGTATCCGCAGGTGTTTACTCTCTAATGGAACGTCGCTCGGAGCGTAGAATGGCTTCGACAGAGGTAGACGGAGGGGCTTTTCGCAATGCCACTATGGGCTTCGATATGACCCGTAGTGTGGGTAATGCACCCGATCTTGTACCGGCAGCAGAGGCTTCGGTGCATTCTGTAGTACATATCAAAGTAGAGGGTGAGCAGCAGATCGATCAGAGCTATATGGATCCTTTCGAGTTTTTCTTCGGAGGGGGGAGTGGTAGTTTCGATCGCCCAAGCTCGCGTCCCGTTGTAGGCTATGGTTCCGGAGTAATTATCAGTACCGATGGGTACATCATTACCAATAATCACGTTATTGATAATGCCAATAAGATCTCCGTTACCCTCAACGATAATCGTACCCTCAGTGCCAAACTTATAGGTAGCGACCCGGCTGGCGATATCGCCCTTATCAAGGTGGATGCAGAAGATCTCCCTACCATTCCTTTTGGTAATAGCGATGCGCTCAAAGTTGGAGAGTGGGTTTTGGCCGTAGGTAACCCCTTTAATTTGACCAGTACCGTTACAGCCGGGATTGTAAGTGCTAAGGCTCGCTCCACAGCTTCGGAGGGTGGAAGCAAGATCGGTGGATTTATTCAGACCGATGCTGCCGTAAATCCCGGTAATAGTGGAGGTGCTCTCGTAAACGCAGCCGGCGAATTGGTAGGCATCAATACGATGATTTATTCTCAAACGGGCAACTACGCAGGTTACTCGTTTGCCGTCCCCATCAATAGTGCTGCCAAGGTAGTGGCCGACATCAAAAAGTTTGGTTCTGTACAGCGTGCTGTACTAGGGATCGGAGGCACTGATGTTACGAGCGAAATCAAAGAAAAACTAGGGCTCAAGGTAAATGAAGGTGTAGTTGTAACCACCTTTGCTGAGCGCAGTGGAGCTTTCTCTGCAGGGATGGAAGAGCATGACGTGATTACTGCTGTAGATGGTAAGCCCGTTAAGAATATGGCACAGCTCCAAGATCTCATCAGCATTCGTCGCCCCGGAGATAAGGTAGAAGTAACCGTTAATCGCAAGGGTAGCACCAAAATGCTAAAGGTCACACTCAAAAACGAAGAGGGTGGGGAGCAGATCATCCACAACGATCCTAAGGTGATGCTGGGTGCTCAGCTAAAGGCTCTAACCAATGAACAAAAGCGTGCGTATGGCGTTTCTTATGGTGTAGCCGTGGCCAAAGTGGGTGATGGTAAATTCAAAGAAGCAGGTATCAAGGAAGGGTTTATCATCCTTTCTGTCAACAATAAACCGGTACGCTCCGTAGAGGAGGCTCGTAGAGCCATCACTCAGGTGCAGCAATCCCGCAGAGGAGATGGTAGCCTACTCCTAAAGGGATTCTACCCCAATGGGCGTACAAAGTATTATGTTATAGACCTATTGTAAAAGGGCTGTGGCTCTTGCCTCGTAAGGGGCGGATAGGTGCCGTAACAGCAAGGTAGGGTATTGCCAAAGCTATCTAGAGAATAGCTTTCCGAAGCCTCCCTCGCAGAGAAGAACTAGGAGCAAGACTGGTGGTAGAGGCTCTCCAAAGAAGTAGCACGCCTCTGCATGGGATAGTTGCTACCACAAGACTTGTCTTCTTTCGCTAACCTCATCTCTCCAAGCGATGGATGGTGAGAAGCGTAGAGAGAATAGAAGAATGTATTATATATGAGACAACTAAAGATTACCAAGTCCATTACCAATCGTGAGAGCGCGTCTCTCGATAAATATCTGCAAGAGATTGGTAGAGAAGAGCTTATTGATGTGGATGAAGAGGTGCGCCTTGCACAGGAGATTCGCCGAGGCAATCGCCGTGCACAAGACAAACTCACACGTGCCAATTTGCGATTCGTAGTGTCGGTGGCGAAGCAGTATCAGAACCAAGGTCTGAGCCTCCCCGACCTCATAGACGAAGGTAATTTAGGCCTTATCAAAGCTGCCGAGAAGTTTGACGAAACCCGCGGTTTTAAGTTTATCTCTTATGCTGTGTGGTGGATCCGTCAATCCATCTTGCAAGCATTGGCAGAGCAGTCTCGTATTGTACGTCTCCCTCTCAATCAGGTAGGTGCCCAGGCTAAGATCAAGAAGGCCATCGAGCAGTTTGAGCAAGAAAACGAGCGACGTCCCTCTATTGCGGAACTCGCTATTATCCTTGATCAAAGCGAAGAGAAGGTAGCTGTTACGCTTAAGTCATTCAGTAAGCATGTCTCTATAGATGCCCCCTTTGTGGATGGCGAGGACAATAGTCTCTTGGATGTACTCGTAAACGAAGATGCTCCCAGCACAGACCGCTCTTTGATGCGCGACTCGCTCAATACAGAGATTGATCGAGTGCTCTCTACACTTTCTGAGCGTGAGGCTGAGATTATAAAGCTCTTCTTCGGGATTGGTCCTAATCCGGAGATGACGCTCGAGGAGATTGGCGATAAGTTCGGACTTACTCGCGAGAGAGTTCGCCAGATTAAGGAAAAGGCAATTCGTAAGTTGCGTGCAGGAAATAAGTGCGATCAGCTCAAGAGTTTTCTCTGCTAAGCGTTACCAATTACTCCGAATACAAAAAAGGGCTGAGGGTTTCTCCCCAGCTTTTTTTGTTCCTCTCCTAGTCTCTTCGCTAAAGAACCGACTAGTGGTTACCTGTTATGTCTATTTACGGCATAGTCACCTGACAAAAGATCTTTGGGAAATAACTTAAGATACTTAGGGTATACCCTAAGTCAAGGAAAATCTAAAGATAAAAAGACACTAGAACTTCAGCTTTTGGCATTTAAAAACTATACTTAAATAGTTTGCCCTCGTCTCCAGTGTCATTCAATCTCAGACAAATCTCATTCTCCTCAATCTTATACGGTGTGCCGTCTGCTTCCTTTGGGATGTCTGAATCAATCAAAGATACTATATACTGTAATCCGTATTGCTTACAGAGCTCTTTAACCTTATAAAGTAGTCTCACCTTGATCCTATCATCCAACCCCTCAAGGATACCATCATGATATACAAACCTGAAGAAAGACTTATGTGAATTGACTGTTAAAAGGGATAAATCAAAAGCCATACATAGAAGCTTTTTGTATGAAGTCCCCTCTGCTTCGGATGTACTTGAAGACTTTGAATTCAAGTAATCAGCTTCATATTCCACATTACCATATTTATTCTGTTTAATTGATATGATAGCATTTGTTCCTATAATTTCAGTAATAATCCTGTTGAACTCTTGGTTGATATTGGCATGTTTCCGCTCTTCGATAGCTTCTTTGATCCTCATAATTGAGCTTTCCAACTCTTTTTCTAGCTCCTTAATCTTAGAATCAATCTCTATCGAACGATCAATAGCCTTTATCTTCTCTTGAATTATTAGAATCTCAGCTCCGACTTCCGTTAACTGTTTCTGATATTCTTTGAACTTAGTATAAGAGTCGGCCTCTATTGATAGATATAGCAATTTGCTTTTCTTGTCTTCAAGTTCTCTTATTTCGGTATCTATTTCATCGGACTCTATTCTTAACCTTTCAAGTTCTTCCTTTAGATATATCCCGCGTTCTTTGGAAATTGCAAGGTTGAATTTTTCCAACTCTTCGAACTTCTTCTTTAGAATCTCAGGGAAGTATAGTTCTGTCTCCTCATATAGCTCAATCAGCTTTTTCACATTCACAGGTGATGTGCTTTTTTGCAAAGACTTCTCTGCTTTTGCAATTTCGTATTTTACACTGTATCTTCTCGAAGCCAAAGCCTGAATGCGAGCATTGAGGTTTTCTATCACTTCTGTTGTTATTTCCTTATCCTTTGTGTAGAAGTTAAACTTTTCTATGGAGTTTTGAGCTATATTTTTCTCATGTTTTTTCACATCCAACATCCCCAAAAGTTTGTCCTTGTCTTCTACATTGATATTCGCTTCACGTTTCAGTGTTTCTACAGTATCCCTTTTATTTTGAATCTCCTCCTCAATAAATAGTTTCTTCCTTATTAACTCCCCGTCAAAACCCAACAACTCAAATACAAAAGGCTTCCATTCTTTGTCATGCCCTTTTTTGAACTTGCTCAATTGAAATACATCTGAATAGTCTTGTTGAGTACGGAGGAAATAAGCCAAAGATTTCCTGTATGACCAATTTCTTGCTACATCGAAAGCAAGATATTCATTCAACCTTTCTTTGGCCTTTTTGAAAGGTAAATTTTCCTCTGTCCAATCCTCTGGAGGTAAAAAACCTTGCAGAGTGCTAGAGCTCAATCGAAAGGAGACCTTTGTTGACGCTGCTACACTGCGCTTGATTACCAAATAAGAACCGTTGTTTAGTAAAATCTCAGCGTAGTATACTTGTTTCTTTAGCCCTTCTTTTGCAAGAAAATCCCTAGACCTTCCCAATAATAGAAAATCTATTACATGTATCAATAATGTCTTGCCCAAACCATGGGTTCCTTTTCTATTTGTAGAGTTCTTGACTGTTGCCAATACCACATTGAATGACTCGTTGAATTCTATATTCGTGAATTGCTCATTTGCAAAGATTTTTACTAATTTCATATAGCTGCTACACAAACAAGTGAATCGGATTCTTGATTATAGTATACTCGCCCCTGCAAGTAAAGTAAAGACAATGCTAACTCAAATGTATCTCCCAAACGATTGTTAACGTGAGCACATACTGACTCCTTTAGATCGTCAAACTTCACAATACCTCTACACCTGACCTCTTGCATTATAAGGCCAGACACATATAATACTGAGAATTTAATTTCTGTATGCTTATTAGGACTCAACATCTCTTTCTACTCTTTCTTGCCAATGTCACAACCGCAGTACATATAATGCAATAGCATTCTCACTAGTTTTTTATTTCCTTTCAATTCATCCTTATACACATGTGTTACCTTTTTACAGATATCCTCTATTATCTCTTGAAACGAAGGATAGTCGTTGCGGTTTATCGAAATCTGTGCTCGAAGTTCATCAATAATATCGTCGTAAACTTCACGAATCTCTACATTGATTGGATCTTTTAAAAAAGATTCTATGTTTCCAAAATTCTCAAAGTTCGGTTTAATTGATCCATTGAAATATTCACTACTAAGATCGTTTATCTTATTCTTTCTTTCGAGATCAATCTTAATAAAGTCCTCCTCTGAGGAGGTGCCCGAGGATGAGGATTTTATAGTATAACTTATTGCCAAAACTACCTCTTTGATATCTTCTTCATCAAATTCAAGAGGCATTAGAAGCCTGTTTAATTTTGTAACACTTGCCACGTTGGGATATTGTTGTAGATAGTCCTGAATCTGTTCTTCTGCTATCAGGCTCGTCTCAACCGTTGTCTCAGCCTTTATATCTTCTTCTGTCGTATTGTTACCTGATCGTTTTCTATTAGTGAATAGCAAGTAGTAGTCGATCTCTCCTTTTTCTTTTAGTTTAATCACCTTAGGGATCTCTTTCTGAACAATCTTTTTGAACTCCCTATCAGAACAACTTGCATTTTCCTTACTTGTATGCTTTGTTTGAATGATAAATTTACCCATCCAAGGGTGTTGTTTGTCAGGGTAATTGTTCGCAGTGCCATTAAACTTTCCATCTTTGCCACCATCAGACCCTTTGGAAAACGATATAAC
>ERZ773024.341-NODE-341-length-17535-cov-8.422426_pt1 | contig 17535 bp, 7 predicted proteins | sample MGYA00511667_ERZ773024 | MGnify/ENA primary metagenome ERZ773024 (study PRJEB29015, sample SAMEA2738117) | human oral metagenome | biome: human oral; feature: human-associated habitat; material: saliva | place: China | collected 2258 ... | reverse complement strand
CAAGAAGAAGAGGAGTGCTAAAATCATACTCGCTCCTACAAATCCAAATTCCTCAATAACGATCGAAAAGACGAAATCTGTGTGGGCTTCTGGCAAATAACCACGCTTTTCGATGGAATTTCCTAATCCAAGTCCAAACCAGCCACCATTCACCATGGCATAGTAGGAATTTGCAAGCTGATGTCCTGCGCCTGCCAAGTCATTAAAAGGATTAAAGAAGGCACTGAAACGTTTAGCAACGTAGCCAAACACTGGAATTTGAGAAAACTTTTCAACCCCGACAAAGCGAATGACAGACAAGACTAGAATCGAACCACCTGCCAAAAGAGCTAGGAAAGTTGAAAACCAACGGTAGGCAATCCCACTGACTGTATACATAATCAGTGATACCATCACCAAGATAGTCGCATTTCCCAAATCTGGGAAAATTCCCAAACTACCTATCAGAACCAACAAAACAAAACGCCAGTCATTAAAAGCACGAGGCAGCCATTGATTTTGGGTCAAGACTTGAAAATCATAGACCGCTATCTCATCTTGTTGCTTTGAAAATCGATGGGCTAGGTACCAAATAATAATAATCTTTAGGTACTCTGCGGGTTGAATCGTCACTGGCCCTACAGAAATCCAACCATAGGCACCATTGATTGGGGTACCAATTAACCGCGCCAAAGCCAAGAGAATCATCTCCACAAACATAACGATAAAAATCAAGCGTTCATTTCTTAAAAAACCAAGTTTCAGTTTATAAATTAAGGCAATCAAAATCAAACTGATTATCCAAAACATTCCTTGGTTCCGAGCTAACTGAAGAGCGCTTTTCCCCTCTTGGATCAGGGTAGCACTCGTCGTTGAGTAAACGACGATTAGACCCAAAATCGATAAAAGGAGGTAAGGAATCAAAATGGAATAGTTCAATAGGTGCCTTTTACTAATTTTCATATGTCACCACTCTAATAGGAACAGAGAAATCTGTTCCCAATTCCGTTTTATTTTCTAGTTTTGATTGCTATTATACCATTTTTTCAGAAAGAAAAAAACTCTTATACTTAAGATAAAAGATTTTCTCATAAGATAAAGAACTTGAGATGCTAAATCTCAAGTTCTTTCTTAGGTTGAATCAATCACTGATTGAAAGAATATCTGAATTATTCTTCGTCTTTTCTTTTCTTACGAGCGATTAATCCGAATCCACTCAAGACTCCTAGAAGTCCAAGCGCTGCTAAGCTAGAGTTTGCTTCTGTACCTGTATTTGGAAGTTCGCGTTGACCATCCATATACTGTGGTGTAGCAGGTTCTGCTGGTTGTTCTGGTGTCACTGGAACTGGATTTGGTGCAGGACTAGGTTCTGGTTGTGGAGCTGGCTGAGGAGCTGGAGCTGGTTGTGGAGTCGGAGCTGGTTGTGGAGTCGGAGCTGGTTGTGGAGTCGGTTCAGGTTTTGGCTCTGGCTTAGACTCTTCAGGAATCTTCAACTCAGGAATTTCCACTTTAGGAGCTTCATTTGGTTTTGCAACCTCTTCAACTACTTCACGGTAGTAATAGTTTACGACCTTACCACCAACTGGAACAATTCCGTCCTTATCTTCAGGAACTTTTACTAGCTCATAAGAAGTTGTTCTTGTGATTACATTTCCATTTTCAACAACTTTTTCAACCTTACTTGGAATCACTTTCGCTTCAGAAGTGTAGTTTGAGCCAATATCTTTTTGACCTTGTTCAATCGTATCAGCCAGTTTTTCAGTAGTTCCTTCTTTATAGTAATTAACTGTTACAGGAGCTTGTTTCATTACAACGTCTTCTTTAACAACTTCTCTATAGAAGTAATTAACTACTTTACCACCAACAGGTACTTTACCTTCCTTATCAGTTGGTTCAGATACCAATTCATAAGATGTTGTTTTAGTGATAACTCTATCTTCAAGGTCTTGAACTTCTACTTTATCTGGAATAGATTTCGCTTCAGTTGTATAGTTTGAGCCAATATCTTTTTGACCTTGTTCAATACTATCTGCTAACTTATCAGTTGTACCTTCTTTGTAATAATTTACAGTTACAGGAGCTTGTTTCTTAACAACATCTTCTTTCACAACTTCACGGTAATAGTAATTCACTACTTTACCACCAACTGGAACAACACCATCCTTATCGTCTGGTACTTTAACCAATTCATACGTTGTTGTAGTGGTTACAGTTTTATCATCAAACTCTTTTGTTTCAACTTTTGGTTTGATAGTTGCAGGTTCAGAAGTATAGTTAGAACCAATATCTTTTTGACCTTGTTCAATCGTATCAGCCAGTTTTTCAGTAGTACCTTCTTTATAGTAATTAACTGTTACTGGAGCTTGTTTTGCTACCTCAGTCACTTTTTCAACTGCACGGTAGTAATAGTTTACCGTAGTGCCACCTTCTGCAATCTTACCGTTTGCATTGTCTGGTGTAGCTACTAACTCATAAGTAGTTACTGTTGTAACGGTCTTTTCTGGTAAGTCTTGAACCTCAGTTTTAGACGGAATTTCTTTAGATTGAGTTCTATAGTCAGACTTAACTGGTAAGTCTACTTGGTTTTCACTTGGTGCTAAAGAAGTTGTTGTATTTTCTAGATAGTAGTTAACGTTTAGAGGGGCTTTTTTCTCGCGGTAGTAGTGAGTTACTGTAGAATTTCCGTCAGCTACAACCTTATAAGCGCGAATTGGTGTAATTAATTCACGTTTGTTGTAGGTTGTTTCGTTGTGACTTGAAGTTTCTGTTGCAGAAATAAACTCGATACCACTATCGGGTTGAGCTTTGTAATACCCACCTTCAGGAATTGCTTCGACATTATTATCTGACTCCCCTTGGAAAAACTTATATTCTGGTGTAGTTTCTACAGAAGTGATTGTTATAGAACCATCGTCATTAACTTTGACTGTACCTTTCTTAAGAAGTTCGGTAGCAACCTCTTTAGTTGTACCTGTATCTTCTAGGTTCTCTAAAATTTGTTCCCTTGTAACTTGGCCTTCAATATGGTTAATTGTTGTTTTAGTTAATGAAATTGAACCATCCTCATCTACAGTATATGACTTCTCAATAGTGGTGGTGTTTAAGGTAGTATCTCCCCTAAACTCTTGTTTTTCAATATTTTTAAAGGTTAACGTTTTAATAATGTTACCTAAATTTCGGTTAGGTAAAAGTAAATCATCCAGATCACCAACAGTTGATTTAGGACTATAAAGCGCATAAGTATTCGCAAGATTACCGCTATTCACCCAAACTACATCAGCTCCAAGAGCTTTTAGTTTAGCAGGAAGTTCTTCAAAATAAGCATCTACTCTAGCTTTTACTTCTGCCACTTTTTGCGCTTCTTCTGGAGTATTAGCTTGTTTTTTAGCAAATTCCAATAAATCAAACAAATAACGGTAGCTCTTATTGTTTTTAAGCGCTTCTGCTGCTGTCGGAGTTTGTAAACTAGAATCTTCTTTTCTAGGACTTAGTTGGAAATACGGATTGTCATCATAAATGAAATCATCAGTAGCAAATCCAAATACAGCGGAATTTGTTGCTATAGTTTCTGTTACATCATCACCGGTCTTAAATCTACCATCTGCTCCGAGTTTTGTAATAGACACACCTTGATCAAAAGAACTTTGAATAGTATACGTAGGAGAATCAAATTTGTCTGAATCTTCAACATTACGAGTATCAGGAGTTAATTCAAAAGTTGGACTCTTAAATTTTTTAATAGTCTTAACAGTTGTAGAGTTACCCACTGCATAAGTATCTTTATCTAATACAAGAATAGAGTCACCTTCTTGAAGAGTTACATTTGCTTTCGTGAAGTCTTTAGCGTTTGCAAGACCTGCTTTCCATTTAGAAACAGCATCTTCATCGCTTGATACCCCGTCAGTTTCTACGAACTTACCGTAGTGACCGTCAGAAGTTTCTTCGACAAGATAAACTTTACCTGTCGTTTTTGTATAATCAATTTCCCCTAGTTTGTTGTGCATTCCTTCTGGGGACACACTTGCTTCAATATCATTGAACTGAGTCTTACTATACTTAGCTTTATCTGCACCCTCAACTTCAGAACGTGTACGTTCATAAACTTTACCGTTTGCTTCAAGAGTATCTTGTTTCCCTGTTTCCTCAGAAACGGTGATACCGCTCTTATCAGCAGTTGATTCACGGTAGTCTTTACCGTCTGTGTCAGCTGCAAGTCCTTTCTTGTCGTAAGGAGTTGTAATTGTTCCTGAACCCGTTGCTACTGTTTCAGTCTTGAGAAGTGACTTGTCTTCTTCCAACTTGTAGTTTACAGTAGTCTCAGATGTCACTGTCACAGTATCAGCACCGTCAGCGTCACCTTTATTTTCATTTGCTTTAGTTGGTTCTGCTACACCTTTATTCAAAACAGCATCAAATTTAGCAACTTTACTAGTATCAGTATCATCTGTAAATGTATTTGTATTTGCAGAAGTTGTCTTATCGACACTATCTACCAATGCAACCTCACTTCCACCTGTACCATTTACAACATCTGCCGAAACTGATTGTGTTGTTGTAACTAAACCAACACCTAGTGCAAGAAGTGTTGCACCGATTAATTTTGAATCAGTTCTACCATTCTTATACTTACGGAAAGAAAAAATTTCACGCTTGTTGTCTCTAAACATTCTTTACCTCACAATATTAAAATTAAATATAATCCTTCTACTTCTTTCGGAAAGACAAAGGCTTTACTACTATATTGTAGCTAATAAATTCTGAGATACTTAACCTAAAATCAAGTATTGGTATAATTCTAACACAGCGTCTTTAGTATAGCAAGAATAAAACCTTGAAGATTTAAAGTATCCACCCTTTCGATAATCTAATAGTATAGATTTCAATTCTTTAGGTGTCTGAAATACTCTAGTATTTTCACATTTACTTGCATAAAATTTATGTGCTAAATCTACATCAGAAAGCAAACAAACTAAACCAAATGAAGATGCTTCAACAGCAGCATTTGCAAAACATTCGCTCATAGAACAAGAGATATAACCCTCATGATTCTCATAAGGAACATTTTCAACAAATCCTTTAAACTGAACATTTTCAGGTAAATCTTCTTCAGTATAACCTACAGGTAAATTTCCATAAATCGTCAATTTACTATCAGGTAACTCCCTAAACGCCTTAATCGCCCACTCACAACGTTTCAAAAAAGTCATGTTACCTACAATACACCAATCTGTTACAGAAGTGTACTCTTTTTCTATACCCTCTTTTACATAAATCGGAGGCAAGAACCGTACCAAATTAGATCCTAATCGCTCTTCCAAAACGGGGCTTGCAACTAAATTTTGACACCAGTTTTGTAAGACAAACTTCATTTGAGGGTCTAAAATATTGTAATGAGTATATGCAAACAAGGTACGACCTGTGTTTTGGAAGAACTTCCTCAATTGAAGAGGATATTCATTAACCATATCGATGATAAAGCGATCTTCGACTGTAGAATTGTTAGCTAGATAGAGACTGACTAACTGCCATTGGGTATAGGTTTCACCACTTCTTAGATTTTGATAAGAATGGTAATTTTCACTCACATCCCCTTTGAGTAATTCTCCTTTACTATCATAAAGAGTGAATAACTTTTCTTGATGAGAATATCGATACAATAGTTGAGAGGTATAACATTCGATACTTCCATCTTGATAGCGAATAAGACCAACATACCCTTCATTTGTAGACTCAACTCTAACGATACCCTTTAGCTCTTCTACAAATTCTTTTTTTACACTGGGTTTCTGTCTAGCTAGATCTGACTGATCATAAATGACATGGTAAAAATTTTCAAATCCAAGATTTTCAAGGGTTTCAACAAAATTTGGTACAAAATTCTCTAAATTTGTTAAAACAAGTTCCTGTTCTACCTCTAAACTTTTAAAGATTTCCTGACGTGCTAATTGACTTCTTTCAAAACCATAAGAACTTACAGGAACTGCTTCTTTAATTGTAAATACTTTAACCATGGTTTATTTTAATACATCCTCCAATCTTAAACCACGACTTCTTGCTAGTCTCGCACGAAAAGTCATGCCACGTTTGTAACGTTCTGATAAACGATAGTAGGTTGTTACTATATTCAAAACTGAAGCATTCTCCTTTGTAACTATTCTAGACCACAAATGCCAATCTTCAAACCCATCACACTTAGCATCATAGCCTCCTGCCTCATCATAGGCAGAGCGTTTAAAAACGACAGTTGAATGATTAAAGACATTTTGATAAGCAAGCTCTAACCATAATTTTTCCCCTGATAAGTGATGGGATGGATTCCGTTTGATTTTATCTGTTATAGCATCTTCTTCTGCGACGACTCTAGCTCCAATAAGGTCCAATTGAGGATTTTTCTCTAACTCTTGCAAGAGAAAATCTAAGTGCCAAGGCATCCATACATCATCTGCATCTTGTCTGGCTACATAAGCTGTTTGAGACAGTCTGACTCCACGATTTAAAGTTTCTGAAATCCCTTTATGACTTTCCCTGATATACTGTACTCGTTCGTCTACTAGATAAGGTTTACATACTTCCTCTGTATTATCTGTCGAGCCATCATCCACAATTAGCAGTCGAAAGGCTTGATGGGTTTGATTTAAAACAGAATCAATCGTTTGACTAATGGTTTCAGCTCCATTATAGACAGGCATGACAATATCAACAGGTGTGTCCGATTGAGATACATTTTGATAGGGCACACCTCGCTTTGCAAAAACATTTGATTCATGAGTTGTTAAAAAGGTCCGATACCCATGAACCGATACACCCTCTATATCTTTGACCAATAAAAGCGAAGTTGAGTAAAAACCATGTACCTCAACGAACTCATACTCCTCTAGCAAAAGATAAATTTCTTCTTCAAAGCAAAATCTAGTTTCTTTCAATTTATCTTGATAGGGATTCAAAGGTACTCTAGGATGGGGATAGTAGTAATCAATCTTCTGTTCATCTAAAACTTTAGCAGTCAATTTTTGAGTAAGTTCCAAATCTTCCTGATAAAGGAGAGAGCCTAAAAATTGCCCCAAAAAAACGCTTATTTTCTTACCATTTTTAGCCCTATGAAAATGACTTGGTTCAAGATGAAGCTTTAGAAAAAACTGCTTCTCCGTTGGGAAAAGGATACAGTCCTCAAATACCGTGTAATGTCTATTTGACAAAGACATAACCTCTCTTAAGGTAAAGTTTGTATACGGAATACCCCTCTCAAAATTTTGTGTATAGCGATTGAGAGGTACAATGGAAGTACTACCATCATCAAAGGTGTACAAACTCATTGTGCTAGGATTAAAGATACTAAGAGCCACGGGATTATCTAAACTTGCTAGATAGAGATTGCGAATTGACTTGTCTTTCAAAACCTCCTGAATATCATTCAAGACTGTCTTTCCTTCTAAAACAATGACTTCCTTACAAAATTCTGCCATCCGTTCAGCATAAAAAATCTGTCTCGCATCATTTGACATCTTTAGATAAATCCCGATAAAATCTTCTGAAACAGTCTGAACAACTTCCTTTGCGACTAAAACTTGAAATGGGGAAGAACAAAAAATGATATTTTCCACATTTACCTCCTCATAAAATCCTTACAAACTCTTACTTAGCATCTTGCTTTTGCGCAATCATCTCTTGCCACCAAGCTTCATGTTCTTGATACCAATGGATAACTTCTTTTAATCCCTTATCAAAATCCACGTAGAGAGGTGTAAAACCTAATTCAGTATACAATTTACTAGCATCAATTCCATAACGAAGGTCGTGTCCTGGTCTATCTGCTATATACTTAAAATCTTCCTGAGATTTTCCTAACTGCAACAAGATTTTCTGTAAAACTTCGATATTCGTACGCTCATTATTTACCCCAATCAAGTAGGTCTCACCAATCACGCCCTTATCAATAATGGTGTCGATAGCTCGACAATGGTCTTTCACATGAATCCAGTCACGAATGTTAAGCCCTGCTCCATATAGAACTGCCTGCTGACCAGTTAAAAGATTGGTGATTTGTCTTGGGATAAATTTTTCAGGATTTTGATAGGGGCCATAATTGTTTGAGCAGTTAGAAATTGTAGCCCTGACTCCAAAAGAACGAACCCAGGCTTTTACCAATAAATCCGCAGAGGCCTTTGTAGCGGCATAGGGAGAACTTGGATTATACTGCGTTTTTTCAGTAAATTTATCCTTACTTTCTAATGGAAAGTCCCCATAAACCTCATCTGTTGAAATATGGTGGAAACGGATATCATACTTTCTAGCTAACTCTAAAAGATTGTGCGTCCCGATGATATTACTTTTCACAAAAACAGACGTATCGTGCAAAGACTTATCATTAAAAGATTCTGCTGCAAAATGAACAATCAAATCAACTCGTTCATCAATGTGTTTACTTAATTCCAAGTCATTTGCAATATCAAGTTTATGGAAACCTACTCTGTCATCCAGTAAATCTTCGATGGTTTTCAACGAAGAGGCGTAAGTCAAATGATCCAAAATCGTAATCTGAATATCCTTATAAGTCTCTTTTAGGTATCGAACAAAATTTGAACCAATGAAACCAGCTCCACCAGTCACAACGATATTTTTATATTTCATTTATTTTTCCTTTAACACATTTCACTCAAAGCCAGTACGGTCAACACGTACAACTTCCCAGTCTCTTGTATCTGCAATTTGTTTTCCATTTTGTTCAAGTAAAGTGTTAAAATCAGGAACAAACACTTTTACAAAAGGCTTTGTTAATCTTAAAATATAGCCTACCCAGTAACAATAGGTCGAATTGGGACAAATGAAATATTTGTTGCAGCTATACAGCTGTAAAAAGTTGTCTTGAATATCCTGCTCCTCAACTATAATCGGGTTTTCAAAATGATACTGAGAATGTAAAAAAGGTACCAATTCTTTCTGACACCAGGCAACATCGTCTGAAGTAATTCGGATGGTTAACTGTTGAAATTTATCTCCTTCAATTGCTGCTATCTTCTCTAAACAAGAAGCAATATACAACTGAGAATTATAACCGTAATTTTTTCTATTTCGTTCATTGAGAAAATCCGTTCTTCTAATGGCAATGGTCACATTTTTCTCTTCAAATCGAGCAGAAGCTGCTACTACTGGCTCAATCAAATACTCTCTACAAAAAGAGTCCAATTCTTCTGAAGAATAGTCAACACCTGCCTCTTGAAAATAACCAAAATCTTCTAATTCGATACCATTTGCTTTTGAAAATAAGACAGCGGTTTTTGGAAAAAAGGTTTGGGCAAACTGAAAATATCCTGTTCGTAAGACATAACTTTCCTCATAGCCCATCATCCGATCTCTATGCGCTTGTAGTAGAAGATAGAGCAAATTTCCTAGTTGAAAACCTCTATTATTTTCGTAAATTTTCAAGATTAGAATCTCCTTTTTGCTTTGTAAAGTATTGTCCCAAAGTAGAAGCGTCAGGATTTTTTAATAAATTCTTTATTTGTCTACCTGTAAAAATTTCAGAATTATCGATACCCAATTTCACTCCATCAATCCTATTTAAATTCGATACTAGATGACGAGCCAAATCATTTATTGCTGTTACTTGATAGCACATCTCATCAGGATAAATATCAGAAATTGGCTCTAAATCCCTCAACAGTTCATCAGGCATAGGCTCTACTAAAGACCACAACTGCTCAGTTACTTTTTTATAATATTTTTCTAACTCAGGCTTGTCCAAAACAATATCATTTGAAATATAAGTCCATTGTCTAGAGAGTAAATCGTTGATAAAGCCCTTTTTCAGCATTTTTCCATATAAGGTGTCCATAATATAAATTGTATTGCAATTTTTGTGAGCTTCAATCACGCTATTATAAATCTTTTGATGAATAGCGCTATATCTGGTACCACTATCAAATACAGACTTCGTAGACACTAAAATCATGTGACCTGTCTGAATGTTTTTTAGGACATTTACTAATTTCTCTATTTCCGAATCATCATTTTTCAAACCTAAATTAGTTAATAATTTTTCTGACGACGGAGCGGTACAAATCACCACATCATAAAAACCTTTCAAAGCGTCTTCAATATTATTTCTATTGAAACAACTTAAATCAATATCAGATTGCTTCCTTAATGTATCAAATAAAACTTTCCCAACTGCACCTGTTGAACCTATTAAGGCAACTTTCTTCTTGCTTGATTCAATTATTTCAAGAACTTCTTTAAAAGTTTTAGCAGCTTGGTCTTTTTCAGAAATGATTGGTTTTAAAAGAGAATCCCACAACAAATGAGCATCTTTGTCTAGTGGTGTAATTCCTAGATAATTTTTATGTGGATCATAATAATCAGCGACCAGATAATTCAATATCCCATTGTTAACTAACGACTGTGCACCATTAGCAACTCCGCCAGGGACAAAAACAGCCCTACCAGGTTTGACATCTATCACATCTACAGATTTGTAAGTTGGAGAATCTATTCGTAGATCGATAAAAATCATTTTGAAAGTCCCATAGGCTACTGTCATCAATTTTTCATAACCCTGACAATGCATCCCTCTGATAACCCCCTGCTTTGAAACAGACACATTGTTTTGAAGTTTATAATGAAAGAATGACTCTGGCACCCCATTTGCAAGCAAATCTTTCTTTCGCCAATTCTCTAAAAAATAGCCACGCTCATCATGATGAAGAGGACTTTCAAACACCAACAAACCTTGAATCTGTACTGAAATAGTTCTATCTATATCCATCTTTTCCCCTCTGTATTCATACCTAAAACGATTAATCCAGCTAAACTAAAGTCATTTTCATTATGTTTCTTAAATTATACCACTATATGGGGTCTCTAGCTAGATGAAGGTCATTCTTTTTAAAAATCAATATCTAAAATTATATATTTTTGTTAGGATGAAGAAAAAACCAAAAAAGAAAGGACTAAATTTGTCCTTTCTAGAGATTAACTTTTCTTCAACCCACTACAGTTGACAAAGAGCCGATTTGTTCAGCGATGACCTTTTCAGCAAGGTTCATGGCGTGGTCAGATACACGAGTATAGTGGGAAATGATGTCGATAAAGTTGACCCCAGCTTGTGTTGAACACTCGCCCTTGTTGAGGCGTTTGATGTGGGTCTTTCTGAGAACACGTTCCATATTGTTGATTTCTTTATGGCGTTCAATCAGACTTTGAGCTTTTTCAATATCATTGTTTTCTACACTATCAAGGGCATCCTTGATAAAGCCAGTGGTTTTTTGATAGATATCAGCTAGTTCTTGCAAAGCAGCTTCAGAGAACTCAACATTTTTACGTTGAAGATAGTCGGTCAGATTGATTAGGGCTTCTGCGTGGTCCCCAATCCGTTCCAAATCACGGGATGAATCCAGAATGTTGGTGAGCACTTCACTTTCTTTCTGGCTAAGGGCCTCACTTGAAAGAGTAATCAGGTAACGAGTCAATTTTTCATCAATGGTATTGATGGCTTCTTCTGTCTTGTGGCCTTTTTCAGCAACCTTTTCATTAAGGTCAATGATGTAGTTGTATGAAAGGTCAAAGGCTTTAGAAGCATAATTTCCTAAGTGAAGGAGTTCTTTTTTCGCATTTCCGAGAGCGATTGATGGAGCTTGTTTAATCAAATGCTCATCAAGATAAAGTGGCTCGTACTTGACAACTTCATCTTCACCAGGGATGAGCTTGGTTACAAAGTAGGCCAAGGCTCCGATGAATGGAAATTGTACAATGGTGTTACTTACGTTAAAGGCACCGTGAGAGAAGGCAATGGTCATCTCAGGTGAGAGGTGAAGGAGTGCCTGAAAGTACTCAATCATAGACGTAAATGGGCCTAATAAGATTAAGCAAAGAATGGTTCCTAAAACGTTAAAGGTGACGTGGGTTGCAGCAACGCGTTTCGCAGAGACATTGGCTCCAGCTGCCGCGATGATAACGGTTAGGGTTGTCCCGATATTATCCCCGAAGAGAACTGGTAGCGAACCTTTAAGGTCAAGGAATCCACCTGCATAGAGACCTTGCAAAATCCCGATTGTCGCAGAAGAAGCTTGTATGAGGACGGTAATCACTGCACCGGCAAAAACTCCCAACACAGGATTTTGTCCCAAGGTTACCATGTATTCCTTAAATTGTGGTAAATCTTTAAGAGGGCTCATACCGGCACTGATGAGGTTTAGAGCATAGAAGATTCCCCCTACACCAAACAGGATGCGCCCGATATTGTTTGCGGTTCTGTTTTTTGTAAAAAATAGGAACATGGTTCCAAGGAAAATCAGGGGTAAAGCATACTCACCAAGCTTGAAACCGATGATAAAGGAAGTAACGGTGGTTCCGATGTTGGCTCCCATGATAATTCCGATAGCCTGTCTAAGAGTGAGAAGACTAGCGCTGACCAGTCCAACCGTGATAACTGTAACCCCTGTACTTGACTGAATCAGGGCAGTCACGACAATCCCGACTAGAACACCTAAAAAGGGATTGCTGGTGTACTTGTCAATGTAAAAACGAAGGCGATCTCCAGCAGCTTGTTGCAAACCGTCTCCCATGGTCTTGATACTATATAAGAATAGTCCCAGACCACCTAAAAAGTGAAATAAAATTTCCTGCCAATTAATGGACATTTCTTTTTCCTCCGAAAAATAATAACGGAATTTCTCCTATTCTATTTTAAAGGATAAAAGTAAATCTAACAAGTGTTAAGCTAAGATTTTAGAAAGAAAATTCGTTAGAATGGGCCTTAATTATATTAATTTTACCAATTTCTAACCTAGATATAGGTATTTCCTTTTATATATTGACATTTAAAAGAAATATTTTAAAATGAGGGAGGAATTATCTTGGTCCCTGTGATTGGGATAAAAATTTTATAAAGAAAGTTAAGCGCTTTCTTTTGTGTAGCAAAATCAATCTTTTAGGAGGAGAAAATGAAGAATCCATTTTTTGAAAGACGTTGTCGTTACAGTATTCGTAAGTTATCAGTAGGAGCCTGCTCGCTAATGATTGGTGCTGTTTTATTTGCTGGTCCAGCCTTGGCTGAAGAAACTGCAGTTCCTGAAAATAGCGGAGCCCATACAGAGCTTGTTTCAGGAGAGAGTGAGCATCCAACTAATGAAGCTGACAAGCAGCATGAAGGAGAACATGCTAGAGAAAATAAGCCAGAAAAGGCAGAAGGAGTAGCGACAGCATCTGAAACTGCTTCGCCAGCAAGCAATGAAGCTGCAACTACTGAAACTGCAGAGGCAGTAAGCGCAGCTAAACCAGAGGAAAAAGCAAGTGAGGTGGCTGCGGAAACACCATCTGCAGAAGCAAAACCTAAGTCTGACAAGGAAACAGAAGCAAAGCCTGAAGGAACTAGCCAAGGGGATGAGTCTAAGCCAGCAGCAGAAGCTAATAAGACTGAAAAAGAAGTCCAGCCAGATGTCCCTAAAAATACAGAAAAAACATTAAAACCAAAGGAAATCAAATTTAATTCTTGGGAGGATTTGTTGAAATGGGAACCGGGTGCGCGTGAGGATGATCCCATCAATCGTTCCTCAGTTGAACTAGCTAAGCGCCATAGAGGTCAGTTGGTGAATGAAAAAGCAAGTAGAAGAGCCAAGGTTCAGGCGCTAGCAAATACCAACTCAAAGGCTAAAGACCACGCTTCTGTTGGTGGAGAAGAATTCAAGGCCTACGCCTTTGACTACTGGCAATACTTGGATTCAATGGTCTTCTGGGAAGGTCTAGTCCCAACTCCAGATGTCATTGATGCAGGACATCGTAACGGAGTTCCCGTTTATGGAACACTTTTCTTCAACTGGTCCAACAGTATTGCCGACCAAGAGAAATTTGTTGCTGCTTTGAAACAAGATGAGGATGGAACCTTCCCTATTGCACGAAAACTTGTCGACCTTGCTAAGTACTATGGTTTTGATGGGTATTTTATCAACCAAGAAACAACAGGTGACTTAGTAACGCCACTTGGTGAAAAAATGCGTCAATTCATGCTCTATACAAAAGAATATGCGGCAAAAGTCAACCATCCAATCAAGTATGCTTGGTACGATGCCATGACCTATAAATATGGTCGTTATCACGAAGACGGTCTAGGTGATTACAACTACCAGTTCATGCAAAAAGAAGGTGACAAGGTCCCTGCGGATCAATTCTTTGCTAATTTCAACTGGAATAAGGAAAAGAATGACCACTCTGTAGAAATGGCAAAATGGCTGGAACGTAGCCAATACGATGTCTTTGCAGGATTGGAATTGCAACAAGGTGGTTCTTATAAGACAAAAGTTAAATGGGATGCCCTCTTAGATGAAAAAGGCAAGTTACGTTTGTCACTTGGACTCTTTGCACCAGATACAATTACCAGTCTAGGAAAAACAGGTGAAGACTACCACAAAAACGAAGATATCTTCTTCACAGGTTACCAAGGAGATCCGACAGCTCAAAAACCAGCGGACAAAGAGTGGTATGGGATTGCTAATTTAGTTGCAGACCGCACACCAGCAGTAGGCCGGACCTTCACTACCTCCTTTAATACAGGCCATGGTAGAAAGTGGTTTGTAGACGGAAAGGTTTCTAAGGATTCTGAGTGGAACTACCGTTCGGTTTCAGGTATCTTGCCAACATGGCGCTGGTGGCAGACTTCAACAGGGGAGAAACTTCGTGCAGAATATGATTTTACAGATGCCTACAATGGCGGAAATTCCCTTAAATTCTCAGGTAATATAGCTGGTAAGACGGACCAGGATGTGAATTTGTATTCTACTAAGTTAGAAGTAACTGAGAAAACCAAACTTCGTGTTGCCCACAAGGGAGGAAAAGGGTCGAAAGTTTATATGGCCTTCTCTACAACTCCAGACTACAAATTCGATGATGCAGATGCATGGAAAGAGCTAACCCTTTCTGACAACTGGACAAATGAAGAATTTGATCTCAGCTCACTAGCAGGTAAAACCATCTATGCAGTCAAACTCTTCTTCGAGCATGAAGGAGCTGTAAAAGATTATCAGTTTAACCTAGGTCAATTAACAATTTCAGACAATCACCAAGCACCACAAGCGCCTACAGGCCTTTCTGTGGTGAAACAATCTCTTAAAAATGCCCAAGAAGCTGAAGCAGTGGTCCAGTTTGCGGGTAATCAAGATGCGGATTTCTATGAAGTCTACGAAAAAGATGGGGATAACTGGCGTTTGTTGACAGGTTCATCTGCTTCAACCATCTACTTGCCAAAAGTTAGCCGCTCTGCTAATGCGACTGGTACGACGCAAGAATTGAAAGTCGTTGCAGTTGGTAAAAATGGCCTTCGTTCAGAAGCTGCGACGACATCCTTTAACTGGGGCATGACTGTTCAGGATACGACTCTCCCAAGACCTTTGGCTGAAAATATTGTTCCAGGGGCAACGGTTATCGGTAGCACTTTCCCGAATACCGAAGGTGGAGAAGGTATTGAAGGTATGTTGAACGGTACCATTACCAGTCTTTCAGACAAGTGGTCTTCAGGACAATTGAGCGGTAGTGTCGATATTCGTTTGACTCAGCCACGTACAGTTGTCAGATGGGTGATGGATCATGCGGGAGCTGGTGGTGAGTCTGTTAACGATGGTCTGATGAACACCAAGGATTTTGATCTTTACTATAAGGATACAGATGGCGAGTGGAAACTAGCTAAGGAAGTCCGTGGTAATAAAGCGCACGTTACGGATATCACTCTTGACAAACCAATTACTGCCCAAGACTGGCGTTTGCATGTCATTACATCTGATAATGGAACACCTTGGAAGGCCATTCGTATCTACAACTGGAAGATGTACGAAGCCTTGGACACAGAAAGTCAAAATATTCCAATGGCTAAGGTAGCTGCCCGTTCACTTGGAAACCACCAAGTTCAACTAGGCTTCTCTGATGTTCCGGCAGGCGCAACCATCACCGTTTACGACAAGGCTGATTCACAAACACCAATTGCAACCTTGAAGACTGAAACTGGTGGTGACTTGGCAACAGCTCCATTGGGCTTTGATAAGCAACCAACTCTCCTCTACTATCGTACCCAACTACCTGGCAAAGAAATCAGTAACACCTTGGCTGTAGCGATTCCACAGGATGAGAGAAAAATTGCTGCAGTTAGCCTTGAAAAAGGACCTAAAAAGACAGTTTATAAAGAAGGAGAAAAACTGGACCTCAGAGGCGGAACACTCCGTGTTCAATACGAAGGGGGACAAGTCGACGAGCTGATTAACCTTACTCACTCAGGTGTGACGGTATCTGGATACGACGCTCATCAAAAAGGGGAACAAAACCTAACACTGCAATACCTTGGTTTACCAGTGTCAGGTGATCTGAAAGTCCAAGTGACAGGACAGGATGAAGGAAAACCAAAAGAAGTAGCGGGCTTGTATATTACTAAGAAACCAAAAACAGACTATCTAGTAGGGGATCAACTGGAACACTCTGAAGGTCGCTTTGGTGTTCTCTATGATGACGAGACAGAAGAGACTCACAGCTTTACTGATGAAGGTGTTGAAATCACGGGATACGATGCTCAGAAGACTGGACGCCAGACCTTGACCCTGCATTACAAGGGGCACACAGCTGAGTTTGATGTCTTGGTTTCTCCAAAGGCTGCAGTTAATGATGAATACCTTAAACAAGAAATCACTGCTGCCCAAGGCCGTCAGTCAACCCTTGCCTATACCTTCTCAAGTGAGGACAAACAAGCTGTACTAGTAGAGAAACTCAATGCAGCTAAAGCTGTTGCAGAAAACCATGATGCCAGTCAAGAAGAAGTCAACAAAGCCTTGAATGAATTGAAACAAGCTGGAGCGGACTTGGATGGAAATCAACGTTATCAAACTGCTAGAGAAGAATTGGAAGGTTTGCTTGAATCTGTCCGTGAAAAAGATTCTCAAGCTGAGTTGATTGCCCAAGCAGAAGCTTTATTGTCTTCACAAACGCCAACTCCACAAGCTTTTGCGGACATGAAAGAAATGCTGAATAAGAAACTAGCTTTCACAGAAGAAAGCCATCATGTTGGTAGCATGGATCTAAGTGAAGTAACCCCAACAGTTGATGTCCTCCCTGAACTAGTTGTTGAAACTGAAAAAACAGCCTATGAACGTCAAGAGCTACCAAATGCGAACCTTCTTAAAGGTCAACGTCAATTTGTCCAAAAAGGAGAAGAAGGGCAGATTCGTCGTCTAGTAGAAGTAGATGCTCAAGGCAATCGTATCCTTCGTACAACAGAAATTCTCAAGGAAGCTGTTCCAGAGATTACCGAAGTAGGTACAAAAGTTCTATCGAGCAATCAACCAGCAGGAGGAGTTAAAGATTTAGTTCTGGAAACTCCGAAACTAGAAGTTGAAGAAATTGCAGTATCCTTTGAACGTCAAGAACGTCCAAACTCAGAGCTTCTCAAAGGACAACGCCAGCTAGTTCAAGCAGGTGTGGAAGGTCAAGTTCATCACTTTGTAGAAGTAGATATCCAAGGCAAACGCACTCTACGTTCGACTGAGGTAGTCAAGGAAGCAATCCCAGAAATCACCGAAGTTGGAACAA
>ERZ773024.340-NODE-340-length-17551-cov-2.891175_pt1 | contig 17551 bp, 17 predicted proteins | sample MGYA00511667_ERZ773024 | MGnify/ENA primary metagenome ERZ773024 (study PRJEB29015, sample SAMEA2738117) | human oral metagenome | biome: human oral; feature: human-associated habitat; material: saliva | place: China | collected 2258 ... | reverse complement strand
AGGGAGGTAAAAAATAATATTTATATGGCGGGTATAAATGAAGTTGATGGCTATGATCCAGTGCAAGAGAAGTGTATGGAGCCCAAAAATTATACACATCCTTCTAGTACCCCTAAGTTAATTAGTTTTCTTATTAAAATTAGTGATAAAATAACTCGGGAAAGTGGAATATATCCAGAAAAAGAATCAGAAGAGATAGAAAATTAGCTCTGACTTCTCAGAGCTGAGATTTCACGTGTAATTTCCTTGATTGTATCAATTTGACAACTCCTGAAATATTGAGGCTGTCAAGTGAACCGGTTCTCCCAGTCCTCGGTGACCGTGTGCGCATCGAAAACCTGTCCCAGAGGCGGGGCCAGTGGGGAAATCGTGCTCGTGCACCAGCGGCACGGAACGCAGCACTGACCCGTTCTACAAATGGAGTGCCAGTGAACGGGTATAAACCGCTTCGAGTTCAGACGTGCGGCAGTACCGGCCACAGTGGTGAAAGATACGCACGTCTTATGTGGTTCATATTCAGGGGGTGAAGGGTTCGCCTATAGGGGCGAGAAAGCGAAGTGGGGTTCGTGTATTGGGCAGCAATGCAGCTTAAACACCCAATACGCGAACCCCAGAATCGAGTAGATCCTCTACATGGGAGCCAGGCCGTGGAGGGCAGGCTACTTGGCCCACACGACGAGCTCATCGAGCGGTTTGCGCGGTTTCGGGTCGATCTCGCGTGAGCGGTAGCCGAAGGTCGCGGCAACGGATACGCCGTAATCCTCGGGGTCGAGGAGCCCTTCCTCGGTGAGGAGCTGGGTGACCGCATCGTAGTCCATGCCTTCAACAGGGCAGGAGTCGATGCCGAGCATTGCTGCGCCCGTGAGCATATTCGCCAGCGCAATATAAGTGTTCTTCCTAGTCCACTCGAAAAGGGCACGCTCGTCGTCGGCGATTTTCATATCGTGAATCTGGAACTTTTTGTACATGCCCATTGCCATCTGCATCTGGTCTTCGGGAAGGTTGCGCTTCGCGAGCGTCTGCAGCAGGAAATCGGAATCGTAGCGGGCGTTCTTCTTCGCCACAATAATCACCACGTGGCTGGCGTCATCGAGCGTGTTTGCCATACCCCAGGCAATAGGCTTGAGCTTTTCGCGCAGCTCTTTATTCTGTATCACCAGGAATTTCCACGGCTCGGAACCAACCGAGCTGGGGGAGAGGCGCCCAAACTCAAGGATTGTGTTGAAGTCTTCGTCGCTGATTGTACGCGCGGGGTCGTAGGAGCGGGTAGAAACGCGGCGCTTGAAAATTTCAATTGCTTGTTCACGGGTGAGAATCATGGTTTTCCTTTTCTGTGCTGGGTTTCTATGACGGAATTTAGTATATCGAGCAGGGATGCGCCTCCCGCCGGTTTTTTCGCACAGCGTGATTGACTGCGTTGCCCAAAGCGTGCTTTAGATGCGCTCCTACGGCTAACAACATATCGTTTGGACAAACCGCCGCTGATCTTCAGCTGGTTTTTCGGGTGAAAGAGCCCGGTGAGCGGCCTGCACAATCAGAGAGGCTGGAACTGCATCATATGTTTTCCCCTGGGACTCGACGGTTCGGCACTGTTCACCGTGGCACACATCGTCGCAGGTGCTGCTTCCCTGTATCCCACCCACTAGATCTTCCAGGGGTACACCCATAATCCAGATACGATTGGATTCCTCAGGATGAGTCAAGAATTCTTCTTCACTCATTGTACGGATTTCCAGATGAGGCTGAATACCCTGAGGCAAGAGCTCAGCTTCCAATACCTGTAAAGCCTTGCGCAGCTCCTCACCTGTTGTACCGCACCGTGAGCAGGTTTGTTTTTCGGCATTGACAAGGTGCTGCCAGATAATAGGTAAAGTTTTCATCAGGGACTACCTTTCCTTTTGAAACTATAATCTATTTGGTTGTGATGAGATGGGGCGTGGGCACACCAGTGTTTACGCCACTTTTACGGTGTATTCCAGGGCCTTGTGCGGTCGCAGAGTCGTTGAGACGTATCCGTTGGCGGGGGTGCGCACATAGTCGAGGTAATCCTGCATGGACGGGCTGAACCCCTCAACATCGTCTACGGCAATCACGGCGCGGTCGGCAAGATGCGGCTCCAACAGCTGAAAGACGGGATGCACCAGGTCAGGCCACCCGTCGAGAAGCACAAAATCGGGGCTGAAATCCAGGTCTTGCAGGGTCTTTAGCGCATCGCCTTCGCGCAGCTCGATATAGTCCGCAAGCCCCGCCCGCTCAAAATTTTTCCGCGCGGCCTCAGCCTTATGAGGCACGTATTCGCAGGTGATTACGCGGCCGCCATTGCGTTTTGCGGCGGCGGCAAGATACAGCGTCGAGATGCCGTAGGATGTACCGAACTCAACGATATTCCGCGCGCCGCTCGCCAGCGCCTGCATATACAGAAACTCTCCCTGCTGCGGGGTTATGGGGATGTATTTATCGGCGTAGAAGTCCTCATCTTCAGTCTTCCAATCGATCCCCTTACCTAAAAGCTGGTGGATTTTCGGCAGAAAATGCAGGAACATGCGTTTGCCCTGCTTGAGCGTGGCGTCGTAGAGGTCATAGAGTGTGTCTTCGACCGGTGGGTCGTTGAGGAATGTGAACATTTGCGGGGTTAGTCTGGGCATGTGAATCTCCTGGGTGCTTCGCTGCGCAGCATATCTTCGCGCCGCAGTTTTTCAGGCGTTTCTCTGAAGGATAGCGCGGGTATCTGGATTCTTTTATCATGCCAGCGTCAGCAGGGGGAGTACAAGGGATTTGCGCGAAGACGCACAGAAGCCGAAGCTCGCCGCCGCAAACCGGGCTACCGCTCAAATCGGGTGAGGCGCATCGAATTGAGCACCACAAACACCGAACTGAACGCCATGGCCGCGCCCGCAATCATCGGGTTCAGCAGCCCAGCCGCTGCGACCGGCACCGCGATAGTGTTGTATGCGAACGCCCAGAACAGATTCGACTTAATGGTGCGCAAAGTCGCCCGCGAAAGCCTCAGTGACGTGGGGATCGCGCGCATATCCGAGCGCATCAGCACAATATCCGCCGCCTGCACCGCAACATCCGTACCCGAGCCCATCGCCACGCCCAGGTCCGCACGGGCTAGGGCAGGCGCATCATTCACGCCGTCACCAACCATCGCCACCCGGTAGCCTTCATCCTGAAGCTGCGCGATAACCTCAGATTTACGTTCGGGCGTGACCCCCGCAAAGACGTTCTCAGGATTAATCCCCACGCTGGATGCGATAGCCTGGGCAACCTCGGGGGCGTCGCCGGTCAGCAGTACGGGTTCTAAGCCCAGTTCGTGAAGCTCGGCGATAGCCTGCGCCGACTCGGGTTTGGGGGAGTCTGCCAGTGCGATGAGCCCGACAGGCAAGGGGTCTTTCGTGCCGATCGCGCGAGCCACAGCCACGGTGGTCAGCCCTTCCGAACGCGCTTGCTCAAGCATCTGATGCTGCTTCTCGGTGAGGGGAACGCCCGCCTGCAGCAGGTATTCGGGGGTGCCCACCAGCACCAGGCGGTGGTGGGGCTCCCCGTCGGTATCGGCGGGCACAAGCTCACCGCGCACGCCTCCGGGCACGCCCTCAAAACCCTCGACGGACCCCAGAAATGCCCCATAGTTTTCTGTTGCAAAACGCGCAATAGCGCGGGCTATTGGATGCTCACTCAGCGCCTCCACGGCTGCGGCATCGCTCAGAATAGATACAGAACGTTCGCTCTTTGAAGAGGCGTTGTCGTCTGTGACTTCGGTGAAATCGTCGAAGGTTCCAAAGCGTGCCACGCGCATTGTGCCCTCGGTGACGGTTCCGGTTTTATCCAGCACGATGCGGTTCACCGCATACGTAGTTTCCAGCACCTGCGCGTTGCGAATCAGTATGCCCAGCTGCGAGCCGCGCCCGGTACCCGCCAGCAGCGCCGTAGGGGTCGCCAGACCGAGCGCGCACGGGCAGGCGATCACCAGCACCGAAACCGCCGCGTTGAACGCACGCGGCACATCGTGCGATACAGCCAGCCACCCGATGAGGGTCAGGAGCGAAATCACCAGAATCGTTGGCACGAAAATCGCAGAAACACGGTCGGCAAGGCGCGCGATGGGTGCCTTCGTTTCCTGGGCGGCGGCAACCAGCTCACCCATTTTCGCGAGCGTCGTCTCAGACCCCACACGGGTTGCGCGCACCGTCAGCGACCCTGAGGTGTTCAGGGTTGCGCCGGTGACCGCATCGCCCACCGAAACCTCGACGGGCACCGATTCGCCGGTCAGCAGGGAGGCGTCCACGGCGGAAGACCCTGCAATAACCGTGCCGTCAGTGGCGATTTTTTCACCCGGGCGCACCAGAAATTCGTCTCCCGGAAGGAGATCCTCGACCGGAATCTGCACCTCGCGCGTGGTTCCCCGCTTGTCGGTGCGAAGCAGGGTCGCGGTGCGTGCTCCCAGGCTCAGCAGGGTGCGCAGAGCCTCGGAAGAGCGGGTTCGTGTGCGGTGCTCAACTGCCCGCCCGATCAGCAGGAATAAAGTCACCATCGACGCCGAATCAAAATACAGTGGCGCATGGTGACCGCTCAAGAACATGTCGAGAATGCCCCCCTGCATGGGGTGAACATGCTCGGTCAGCCCGGGGTTCATGAACAGCTGCGCGAGTGAATACAGGTAGGCGACAATCACGCCGAGAGAAACCAGCGTGTCCATCGTGCTGCTGAAGTGGCGTGCGTTCGTGAGAGCGGCGCGGTGAAACGGCTCGGCGCTATAGACTGCAACCGGCAGTGTGATAAGCGCAAGCACCCAGCCCCAGTGCGGGAACTGGAATGTGGGGAACATTGACATCAAGAAAATCGGCACACTCAACAACAACGCCACAACGATGCGCCATCCCAAGCCCCCACTGCGCGCGTTGGTCGTCTCTTCGGACTCTGCATCGCGAACCTCGGTTTTGAGCGATGCCGTATACCCGGCGTTATTGACCGTTTCAATGATCTGCTCATCGGTAATATCGGCGGGAACGATCACGCGCGCAGACTCCAGCGGCAGGTTCACGGCGGGATCAACCCCCGGAATTTTGCGGAGTTTACGTTCCACGCGACCCACGCAGGATGCGCACGTCATGCCCTGAACATCCAGGTGGATAATGCGCGTCTGCCCGCCATTAGCCGAGGAATCGAAAAGAGAATGGTCGTTCTCAGCTGTGGTGGATGCTGTTTGAGTTGAGTTACCCATGATCTTCGCCTCTGTTCTCACTGCTCACGATGCTGTGCTGTCTTCGGGTTTTGCCTGCTGCGGATGCGCCTGCCGCAGGCCGCCCTGATCTATACTTCGCCTTCGTCCGGCAGTCCATCGGCACGGTTGCTGCGCGGTCGCTGCCCGGTTAGTTTCGAGCCTCGATCGTTCACCCCGCGAACCCGCGTGACGGCGGCACGCCTGAATGTGCGGCGTTGAGCGAGGGCGTCGTATGCGGTGCCGTGCACACCGGGATGCAGATTATCGCCGGTGCCGTCTGCGGGGGTATTCGCCGCATGATCCTGTGAGGAATGTATACGCGATGCGCCCCGCCGTTTCAGCCCGCGCTGATCCTCGCGCGCCGTATAGGGGGTGGAGTCGCGCACCCACGTATCCAGCAGATCGGAGTCGAGCCCCATCTGCCGTGCCACGCGGGAAATCGCCTCGGTCAGGTGAATGTTCTCGGTGCCTACGAGTGCGCGCACTGCCCCGACCGCCATTGCCTGGTACTGCGGAGAATACGCCATGATTAGACGGCGGGAGTGAAGCCAGCTTCAACGATGGCGTCCGCTACGGCTTGTGCGTTGAGGGTGCCTTCGTGCTCGATGGTGACGGTCGAAACGCCGTCTTTGACCACGTCTACGTTCACGCCGGTGACGCCCGGAACTTCGCCGACTTCTTCACTCACGCTCATAGCGCAGTGGTTGCAGGTGAGGCCGGTTGCTTTGACGGTGGTGATTGCCATGATGTTTCCTTCCAGAATTTTTGGAATTACAAAACTTGTGGATGCGCCGCCCGCGTGTCAGCTGCGCATCATGCGGGATATGGCGGCGGTTGCCTCTTTGATTTTCTCATCAACGATCGTCGCATCACCTGTACGTTCGGATTCAATCGCGGCGTTGGTGACGCAATGCCCCATATGTTCTTCGAGCAGGTTGAGTGAGACTGCGTGAAGCGCTTTGGAAACCGCCGCGACCTGAGTAAGCACATCAATACAGTACTTGTCTTCCTCGACCATGCGAGCGATACCGCGCACTTGCCCTTCGATGCGGCGCAGGCGCTTCAAATGCGCCTCCTTGTTTGGGGTATACCCGTGTGGTTGTGCTGAGGAATCACGCTTTGTCATATCTTTAGCCTATACCCCCCAGGGGTATATGTGCAACATTGTTTCGCCGTCTGTAAATCTGCCCCCTCGCGTCGTAAATCGTACACTTTCCTGCATGTCGTACGCTTTAACCCTACGAATATGCAGCAAAGTGTACGACTTAGTGAGCGCAAAGCAAAAGGACGCCCGGTCGATACCGAGCGTCCCTACCAGCATGAGAGCTTTACACCCTTACATCCCTTGCGCCTGGATGGCGGTGATCGCCACCGTGTTGATGATGTCCTCCACGGTGGTGCCGCGGGAAAGGTCGTTCACAGGCTTGCGCAGACCCTGCAGCACGGGGCCAACGGCGGGTGCACCCGAAGACTGCTGCACAGCCTTGTAGGTGTTGTTGCCGGTGTTCAGGTCGGGGAAGATGAACACGGTCGCCTGGCCCGCCACCTGGCTGCCGGGCAGCTTAGTCGAAGCGATCGACATGTTCGAGGCCGCATCGTACTGAATCGGACCCTCCACCGCGAAATCCGGGTTAGAGGCGCGCACAATCTCGGTTGCCTCACGCACCACATCCACGTCCGCACCAGAACCGGAAGTACCGGTCGAGTACGACAGCATAGCCACCTTCGGATCAACCCCGAACTGGCGCGCAGTCTCGGCGGAAGCCTTCGCAATATCCGCCAGCTGCTCGGCGTTCGGGTTCGGGTTCACGGCACAGTCGCCGTACACCAGCACGCGGTCTTCCATGAGCATCAGGAACACCGAAGACACAATCTTGGTGCCCGGGCGGGTCTTAATGAACTCCAGCGAGGGACGAATCGTGTTCGCGGTCGTGTTGATAGCGCCCGAGACCATGCCATCCGCAAGACCCTTGTAAACCAGCATCGTACCGAAATACGAGGGATCGCTCATGCGTTCACGCGCGGCCTCAATGGTCATGCCCTTGTGGGCGCGCAGTTCGGCGTAGGTTGCTGCGAAGTCTTCACTGTACTCGTTGTTCTCAATGTCGATAATACGGATTGAGGCGGGCAGGTTAATGCCCTCAGACTGACAGATCTCCGTAATCTTATTGGGGTTGCCCAACAGAATCAGGTCACAGAAATCGCGGCGCGCAATCATCTCGGCGGCACGCAGAATACGCACATCGTACCCCTCAGGCAGAACCACGGAACGGCGGTTCGCGCGGGCGGTCTCAATCAGGTTGTGCAGGAACCGCAGCGGAGTCATCGAGGCCGGGCGCTCAAGCTCAAGGCGCGACAGCAGCTCTTCCTGGTTCACGTATTCATCCCAGCCGCCGAATGCGCTCGCAAGTTTGCGAGCCTGACCGTTGATCACGCTGCCGTGCACGCGGGAAACAGCGCGCGCCGACTTGAAGGTGTCACGCTCGGTAAATAGCACCGGGAAGGGGGCGTTATCGAGCAGGCTGCCCACGGCGGTGTGCTTCCCGGGGAGCTCGTTGAGCCCGCCGGTGAGCAGCATGCCCGAAGGTGCCGGGAACGTGGGCGAAAGCGCGGATGCGAGGGTCGCGGCCACAACATCGGCGCGGTCGCCGGGAACGATCACAAAGTCGCCGTCGGCAAATTGGTTGAGGAAGTTTGAGACGGTCATTGCGGCGATCTTGACTTCGCTAATATCGCGGTCAAGGTCTTCCTTCTTCAGGTGCGAGCCGTCAAGTTTGAGGGCTTCAACAACTTCCGCGATGGTGGGCTTACCCAGTTCGGCGATCTCGGGCAGAACGTAGACGGGGAACTTGTGCTCGCCCAGCTTGACGTTCTTCTCAATGCTCTCACGCAGCTCGGGGTCGGCGCGGTTGACGATAATCGAGAACAGATCAACCTTGGCCGCCTTAAGCTCGGAGCGGGCCACCTCCACAGCGTTGGTTGCCTCTTCAAGGGATGCATCGTTTGCACCCACAATAGCGATTACGGGCAGACCCAAATCGCGGGAAACCTGGGCGTTGAGGTCGAATTCGACAGCGAGCGCGTTCTGTGCGGTCAGGTATATGCCGTCCACGACCACAACATCGCTGTGGGCGGCAATTTCTTCGTAGGCGGAAACCGCGCGGGCCGAAATTTCTTCGGTGTTGCCTTCCGCGATGAACTCTAGCGCCTCGGTGAGGGAGACGCCGCCGCCTACCTGTTTGTCGGAGAGGTTGAAGTGCTCCTTCATGAGGCGAATCATGGGGTCGTCGTTGGCGGTTTCGCCCTTAAAGATGGGGCGGAAGAAACCTACCCGGTCGGCGCGTTTTACGAGGGAGTCGGCGAGGCCTAGGGCGATCAGGGATTTGCCTGAATCCTGGGTCATCGCCGAGAGATAGATGCCGGTGGTCATAGTGCTCCTTTGGCGTTGAACGTTCGGCGGGGGCGGCCCGTCTATGGGGTGTGGGCGACTCTCGTCGAGTTTGTGTTGTCTTTTCCATTCTAAGGATGCTTCCGGGGTGTGGCACACATTATATGTTGTGGTGTGTGGTATTTCATGGGATGTTGTGGGTGTGGGTTGTGTTCGTGGCTGGGTTCGGGGCCTACGGCAGGGGGTGTTGTTCCCGCACGGGGTGCTGCCGGGGGTGTTCCTATCTTCTGGGTTCGCACTACCATGGGAGTATGTTGTTTGCTTTTTCTGTAGCCCCCACTGTTAGTGACCCTGACGGGTCGGTTCACCGTGCTGTCGCCGATGCGGTGGCGATTGTGCGCGCATCCGGGCTGCCGCATCAGACCGGGCCCATGTTCACCACGATTGAGGGGGAGTGGGATGAGTGCATGGATGTTATTAGGCGCGCCACGGAGGCGGTGGGCAAGTACGGCCCGCGCGTTTCGCTGGTGATTAAGGCGGATATCCGCCCCGGCCATGACCACGGGGAGATTGAGGGGAAGGTACAGCGGCTTAATGCCGCCATAGAGCAGTTGGATTCGGGGAAGTAACCACTCTGCGAGGGTTCGGCGCAGCTGCTTCTTTGGGGCCTGTGAGCCTCTATATCGGCCAGTGACACGACGCGAAGGGCACCTAGAAGTTGCACCCCGCCACTCCGTGAGATTCACACGGCTATTGCGGGGTCTCGTATCTAGGTTCCTCGCTGGCTACCTACCCGGCTGCTGCCTGAACCTAGCGTAGGCTTATGTGCATGGCGAAAAAGAAAAACTGCAGCGCTGCCTCGCGTCGTGCCGAGCATCCGAACAAAACAGGTGCGGTTGCCGGTGTGTACCCCATTTCGACCGGTGAGGCTGAGCTGGTGCCCGATGGCTACCACGCTGATGGTTGGCTTCTGCTCATCAACGGTGTGCAGTCTTCGCATGTGATAGTGGGGCAGCCGCGCATGCTCGATTTTGAGTACATGCGCTGGATTGCTGCGGTTCTCGACTCGCATATTCAGACTCATCTTAATCCCGACAAGCTGCGTATCACCCATCTGGGTGGTGGTGCGTGTTCTCTGGCGCGCTACTGCGCGGACGTGTACCCGAACTCACGCAATACCGTGGTGGAGCTTGATGCCAAGCTGGCCGAATATGTGCGTGACTGGTTCGATATTCCTAAGTCGCCGCGCGTAAAAATTCGGGTGGGCGATGCGGGCACCGTCACTCGCTCGTTCGCGCCGGCATCGCGCGATGTGGTTATTCGCGACGTGTTCGCGGTAGATAAAACCCCGGCGGAACTCACAAGCGTAGATTTCGTGCGGGAGGTTGATCATTCCCTGGCGCCCGGTGGGCTGTATATTCTCAACTGCGGGGATGGCCCCTCACTGGATGGTGCGCGTGCTGAGGTGGCTGCCCTGTTTGAGGTGTTTGAGCAGGTGTGCCTGGTGGCTGATGCTGCGATGCTCAAGGGCAGGCGGCGGGGCAATATTATTATTGCCGCATCGCACAGTCCGCTGCCAGCGGCAGGCTCAGCTGAGGCGGCGGCTATCTCGCGAACGCTCATGGGCGGCGGTGTGCCGGCGCAGTACCGGGATTCGGCACAAACCCGGCAGTTTGCCCGCCTGTAGCTTCTACTGATAGGGCATCGGCCGCTTACGGCCACATAAAATAGAACGCACGCTCTACTATGGAGGTTTCGCCCTGAGCCATCCTGCGCTTATGAGGCGCCTGCCGCAAGGGTTGCTGGTGGGGATGGGGTCGTGCCGAATCTGGGGGTATCCCGCATCCCGAAATCACCTGCCTGCCCGGTTCGCGCTGCGGCGCCTCGCGCTAAGATTGAACCCATGCGATACACCTACCTTGGACCCTCAGGCACCTTCACCGAATCCGCCCTGCTTTCCGTGCCCGGCGCGGTCGGTGCCGAACGCATTCCCGCCACCAGCGTGCCTAATGCGCTCGAACGTCTTCGCAGTGGCGACGTGGATGCCGCCATGGTGCCCATTGAGAACTCGGTCGAAGGCGGGGTGAGCGCTACTCTTGATGCGATTGCGGCTTCCGAGGGAATGCGCATTATCCGCGAGGTTCTGGTGCCCATCAGGTTCGTGCTGGTCGCGGCGCGTTCACTCGCTCTGGAAGATATTAAAACCGTTTCAACCCACTCGCACGCCTGGGCCCAGGTGCGGCAATGGGCAGATGAGACTATCCCCACCGCCGAGTACCTGCCCGGTTCCTCCACCGCGGCAGCAGCCGTGGGTTTGCTTGACCCTTCCTGCGCGTATGATGCCGCGATTTGTTCGCCCGTGCTTTTGGCAACCCACCCCGACCTGCATGTGCTTGCCGAGGACATCGGCGATAACAAAAACGCCGTCACCCGGTTTGTGCTTATCAGCAGTACCGCGGATATTCCAGAGCCTACCGGTGCCGATAAGACGACGCTCACGATCCCTCTGCCCGAAAATCGAGAGGGCACTCCCGAAAACCGTTCGGGTGCGCTCTTGGAACTGCTCGAACAGTTCGCTTCGCGCGGCGTGAACCTCTCACGCATCGAATCGCGCCCCACCGGCAGGCAGATGGGATCCTATATGTTCAGCGTGGACGCAGACGGGCATATTTATGAGGCTCGAATGCGCGATGCCCTGCGCGGCCTGCACCGCATAGCGCCCGGCATTAAATACCTGGGATCGTACCCGCGTGCCGACCGGCAGCCCACCGTTGCGCCGCGCATCCACTCCGAGAATTCGTTCGATGCTGCCCACGCCTGGGTGGAATCGCTTTTCCCGGGTGGGCGACCGGCGCATCTGAAACGCTGAACCGCCCCCACGACCGTATAAAAAGAGCCTTTATGCGGCTGGGGGCGACTGGGTACTATTGATATGTGATTGATATTAACCTCCTCCGCGAAAACCCCGAGATTTTCCGCGCCTCCCAGCGAGCACGCGGCAAAGACGAAGCCCACGTAGACCGTATTCTTGAGGCGGATGCCGCACGCCGCGCCTCGATCGGCACCTACGAGAACCTGCGCGCCGAACAGAACGCCTTCGGTAAACAGGTGGCGAAGGCACCCAAGGAAGAGAAACCCGCCCTCGTAGCGCAGGCGAAAGAACTCGCCGCCCGAGTCGCAGAGGCAAAAGCGGAATCTGAGGCGAAAACCGCCGAATACGAAGAGCTGCTAAGCTCCATCGAAAACCTGATTATCGACGGCGTACCCACCGGCGGCGAAGACGACTTCGTGGTGCTCAAAGAAGTCGGCACCCCCCGCGATTTCGCCGCAGAAGGTTTTGAACCGCGCGACCACCTGGAAATAGGCGAACTCATCGGCGGCATCGATATGGCACGTGGCGCCAAGGTCTCCGGCTCGCGCTTTTACTTCCTCAAAGGGCAGGTTGCCCGTCTGGAACAGGCGCTCATGTGGATGGCGCTCGATCTGGCAACAGCCAACGGCTTCACCATGATGACAACCCCCACCCTCGTGCGCCCCGAAATTATGAACGGAACCGGGTTTAACGTCAAGCACGACGACGAAATATACCGCCTCGAACGTGATGACCTGTACCTGGTCGGCACCTCGGAGGTGGCGCTTGCGGGCTACCATATGGACGAAATACTCGACCTTAGCGACGGACCCAAAAAATACCTGGGATGGTCATCCTGCTATCGCCGCGAAGCCGGTGCCGCAGGTAAAGACACCCGCGGTATCATTCGCGTGCACCAGTTCAACAAGGCCGAAATGTTCGTCTACTGCCAGGTGGAGCAGGCGGAAGAAATACACGAGCAGATGCGCGCCCTCGAAGAGGAAATGCTGCAAAAATGCGGCCTTGCGTATCGCGTGATCGACACAGCTGCCGGGGATCTGGGCACCTCTGCCGCACGCAAATTCGACTGTGAGGCGTGGGTTCCCACCCAGGGCACCTACCGCGAGCTGACCTCGACCTCGAACTGCACCACCTACCAGGCACGCCGCCTGAACATACGCGAACGCACCGCAGATACCGTGGACGATGCGGGCAATGTGCGCAAGGGCCGCACCCGCGCGGTCGCAACCCTCAACGGTACCCTGGCGACTACCCGTTGGGTTGTGGCGATTCTGGAGACCCACCAGCAGCCCGACGGCTCGGTGCGTATTCCTGAGGCGCTGCGCCCGTATATGGGCGGTGCTGAGGTTATTCCTGTGGTGTAAAAAACGGGTGCTTCGCCGAGTTGCTAAGCCTGCCGTTTCATCGTGTGGGAACCCATCAGCAGCCCAAGAGCGGTGTGTTAACATGGGGATATTACTGAAATGGAAAGCTACATATTTTATGTATGTAGCGGAGAGGCTCGGCGGCTTGCAACGACCGAACCTCCCCTTGCGAGTTGATACTATTTCAGGTTGCGGATAACAACCTTGAGAGCATCAAGAGCATGCAAAAACAGCCTGAGCTGATCCATCGGTAAGGATGAGACTTACCAGGATTGCTTGGGCTGTTTCCATGAGTTCGAAGAACATCATGGCTCTACTCACCTCCCCTCTGCCCCAAGAGTCGACCGCAGGGATTTACTGAAATGGATGTGCTGCGGCGCACCCCGGGAAGAGGGCAGTACTAACTTTACCGTACAGTGTTATTTCAGCTTCTAGTGTGCGTTTAGGTTCCTAAAAAGCGTTACTCTTAAAGTATGCCCATTTCGCGTTCTAAACTTATTGGCGCATCAGCCTTGGCTGCAACAACGGCTGCGCTGGTGGCGCGTGCCCGTTCACATGCGCAGAAAATTGTGGCCCCGCTTGGTATCTGGCGAACAATCCCCACCGGCGATATGCGTCGTGTGGGCGTGGTGTACAACCCAAGTAAAGGCGGGGCTACCGCCGCTGTTGGCATTATTGAACGCACCATTAGAGCGAACGGCTGGCCCGCACCTATTACCCGCACTACCCGCATTGACGAGCCCGGTGGGGAAGCCACCCGTGAGGTACTGGCTGAAGGCGCGGATACCGTGATCGCCGTTGGCGGGGACGGGACGGTTCGTGCCGTAGCCACGGCGTTACAGGGGTCGCAGGCGACTCTTGGTATTGGGCACCGGTAACTTGCTCGCCCGCAACCTGTACCTGCCGGTGGGTGATGTCGCCTCCTGCGTTAATATTGCGCTTAACGGGGTGCAGCAGCCGGTAGATGCTATTAGGATGGTGACCGACCCCGGCAGCGACGAAAAAACCGAACATACGTTCTTTGTTATGAGTGGTGCCGGGTTTGACGCGCTGGTGATGAACGATACCACTGAGGAGCTTAAAGCTCGTATTGGGTGGCTCGCCTATGTGCGCACGGGGCTGCGGCATATGATGGGACATTCGCATATGGTGCGGCTAAAAATGGATGATGAGCCAGTGATTGAAACCCGCGTGCGGTCGGTACTGATCGCTAACTGCGGACGGCTTCAGGGTGGGCTGCAGCTGACCGATATGACCGATTTGGACGACGGTAACCTTGAGGTGATTGTGGCGTCCCCGCGCACGGTACTGGAATGGGGGCTGCTCACCGCAAAGGTTATGCGCCGTACCCTGCTGGGGGCACCGCGTGTAGAAATGCCGATGATCCGCCATTTTGTGGGGCACAAGGTTGAGCTTGAGATGCTGGACGAGCCTCAGCCTGTGGAGGTTGACGGCGACCCGGCCCCGTCCGCGTCGCATATATGCGCGCATATTATTCCTGCCGCTATTCACGTTAATATTCACCCGGATGCGCACCGGCTGACATAACTTACTCACTCGTTGGGGGTAGGGTTTGCTATTCGAGATGCGGGTTAGTTTGGTAATTTGTGGCAACAGCAGTACCCGGCGGTTTACATGATAGCTCCTAGAAATATATGGGCGGAGGTCAAAAAATCTCTGTATACGCCTGCCTTGCCATGAGAAAACCGATAATTGCAGCTATCCATAGTATGGCTCCATCGGCGTTACGGGTTGCTAAGCTAACAAAATGGTCAAGCTTAGGTGTGATCCATGATGAAGCAAGACGGCGTATTACCAAGAGGGTAACAGCAGGGATGAACATTATGAGGCAATAACCCATCAGCACTATGAGCTTAGTGATAATAGTGGAATCCCAGGTGTTAAGCATGCTGATGGCGGCAAGGTAAGGGAGCATAGTTGCAGCTTCGAGAACCCCAGCGAGAAGCGCGATAAAGATTGCTGCGCGCGGATTGGTGACTTTTTCGAGACGGGTGCGCCATTTTATTTCGCTGGCGCGGCTGTCAGGGCTGGGTGAGAGGACACCGTATGCGAAGAGAGTAGCCCCCAGAATCAGCTGAATCCAGTAGCGGCTTTGGGATGAAAAGATAGGATGGTTCCAAGTGATAGCTTCTACACCAAGTAGAAGAAGGGTGCCGAGTGCCGTGTAGAACAGCCCTAACGTGAAGCAATAAAGGGCTAGTGTGCGTACCTGAAATCGTGGTTGCGCCAGAAAAATAAGCGTATAACTAGTGTTCCTGTGCTAAGGGAATCAAGAAGAGCCAAACTGAGAAGTGTCATGAAAAACAAAGAGCAACCTCCTAGGAGCGAAGTGATGGTTTTAGTATGACTGTATTATTAAAATTAGCATACAGTTTAGACGGAAGACGTAAGATAGACATGTGCCGAAAAATGTTGATCATCAGCAACGTCGAGATGACATTGCGCAAGCTACCTTTGAACTCATTGCTCGTAATGGTCTGATGAACGCCAGCGTTCGAGCTGTCGCCAACTATTCTGGGTATTCAGCTGGATCAATCCGACACTATTTCCCTGTGCATGATGAGCTTCTGCGTTACGTCTCAAGCTACCTGACGCGACAAATCGGAAATCGTATTTCAGCTATTGCACAAGATAAAAAACTTACGGTACGGCAGCGTGTGGAGCAAGCCTGCGAACAGCTTCTTCCGCTTGATACTATGCGTAAACGAGAGATCGTTGCATATGCGGAGTTAGGCCGTCTTGAACGTGCCCGACCAACAGGTCGCCTAGAGGAAGGGCAAGAAATCGCTAAGGTCTGTGAGGCTTCGCTCGATGCTTTGGACGTGCATCGCGTCCTTGATAAAGTACGTCGCGCACAACTGGCACGTCGGTTACATTGGGTGCTTGACGGATTGGCTGCGCAAGAAATTATCTATCCTAGTTACATGAACCCTGCGGATATTCAGGAAGAATTGCGCCAAACTCTTGACGATATCGAGCGTGAGATTGCTGATTTGATACCACAAAAATAATTTGGAAGTCTAACAGGGGAGCACACGCAGAAGAGCGTCAATGTCACGTTCGCGTTGTAGGATGCGTTGCTGGGCATCAACGATGTCAGTGGTAGCAACGTAGAAGAGCTGATGATCACCCACCATAAAGTCCGCAGTGTAGGTGGAGTAGCCTTCAAGGCGCCGGGCGAGTTCAGCGCGCGGCAGCTTGTCCGCGTTCACGAAAAATGCTCTTGAGAGTGCGATACTTTGCAGGTTGTGATGCGTCAGCCGAGGCCATCGAGTGTCCCTAAATGGAAAAAATAGCGGATTTTTCCATTTACAGGCCTTTGCGCGGGGGTATATTGGAAGAAACAGCCGTTTTTTCCAATATGCTGTGTAAAGAGTGCTCTCCGCTCCAGCTTCGGAAGGGCGGTGCGCGGCTCGTCAGATCTGAGTCATTTACCGGCGAAACTTTCACCGTTGCCTGGCAAGGCGCACACGGTAAGCTGGTGTACATGAAGATTGCTACCTGGAACGTGAACTCCATTCGCGCCCGCGCCGACCGCATCGAGGACTGGCTCGATAAAACCGAAGTCGATGTGCTCGCCCTACAGGAAACCAAAACCAAGGACGAAACCTTCCCCTTCGAGCTCTTTGAATTCCTGGGGTACGAGGTGGCGCATTACGGGCTGAACCAGTGGAATGGGGTAGCAATCGCATCCCGCGTGGGGCTCGACAGCGTCGAACGCACCTTCCCGAACCAGCCCGCCTTCGGAAAACCCGGAGACCCCGCCGAAATTGAGGCGCGAGCCATCGGCGCCACCTGCAACGGCGTGCGCATCTGGAGCCTATACGTGCCGAATGGGCGCGGGCTCACCGACCCTCATATGGCGTACAAAATGGAGTGGATGCGCCAGCTGCGCACCAACGTCAACGGCTGGCTGCACGCCGACCCCGCCGCACAGTTTGCGCTCGTCGGCGACTGGAATGTGGCGCCCGAAGATACCGACGTGTGGGATATCGACTTTTTCCGTGAGAACGACCTCACCCACGTTTCCGCCCCCGAACGCGAGGCATTCTATGCCCTGCTCAATGATGAAGGGCTCGTCGATCCGGTGCGCCCCTACACCCAGGGCGAGTACACCTACTGGGACTACCAGGCCGGGCGGTTCTCGAAGAATGAGGGGATGCGCATCGACTTTCAGCTGTGCTCCCCGGCGCTCGCCGCCCGTGTGGAAAACGCCTGGATCGATAGGGAAGAGCGCGAGGGGGACGGCGCGAGCGACCATACCCCCGTAGTGATTGAGCTCGCTGACTAGCAGCTCAGCGTGTGATGTGAGGAGATAGTATGGGCCGGAATCTTACCCCTGAACCGGTGGCGACGGGCAGCGCAGAAACCCGAATCGGTCAGCTTCGCTGGCGTGAATACGGTGGTCCCCGTGAAGCCGCAGGCGAGAGGACCCTGCTGTTTGTGCACGGGCTGCTGACGAATTCGGATGTCTGGGGCGAAGTGGTGCAGAATCTCTCCCAAGATTTTCGGTGCATAACCCTCGATATTCCCTTGGGGAGTCACACTATTCCCGCCCGAGAAGATGCAGCCCTCACCGTTGCCGAGCTGGCGCAGGCCGTGAACGAAGCGGCAGAACAGCTATGCCCACACGGGTTTACCCTCATTGGCAGCGATACCGGCGGGGTAGTTTCTCAGCTGGC
>ERZ773024.337-NODE-337-length-17605-cov-3.779658_pt1 | contig 17605 bp, 17 predicted proteins | sample MGYA00511667_ERZ773024 | MGnify/ENA primary metagenome ERZ773024 (study PRJEB29015, sample SAMEA2738117) | human oral metagenome | biome: human oral; feature: human-associated habitat; material: saliva | place: China | collected 2258 ... | reverse complement strand
AACGTTGGGGTTCTTCTTGATGATGTTGTCCGCTGCCGCGTTCGTGAACGACAGCACAGTGATGTCCGAGGGGTTGACCCCACACAGGGTGAGCTGGTTGATACGAGCAAGGATCACCGTGCTCTTACCAGCGCCCGCTCCTGCCTGCGTGATCGACAGAGGCTCAGTCGAGCACACAGCGGCCTTTTGCTGAGGTGAGAGCTGGCCCTGGATTGGAGTGGTTGCCATCGACTGAGGCGCACGTTCCAGTTCGTCACGGTGAGATCCAAGCTCGTGCAAGGTCTCGTTCATCAGCAGGTTCATGTTTTGCTTCATCAGACGCGATGCGGTCTGAGGGTCACAGAGCGTGTTGATGGCCGTGTAGACTTCGCGGTAAGCAGGCAGTGGGACACTGTACTGCTCCATGTAGCGAAGTTGGTAGACCATTTGAGCCAACTGATCGTCGTTGTAGGTGCGCGTCTTGGGTACAAGAGCGGCAACAACGTCTCGGATGTCCTCAGCGATACCATTGCTGGTCCAACGCTCGGCGCTGTGAGTAATGTTCTCGTAGACGCTGTAATCAGCGTAGAACTGATTCAGAGTGTCACGGAACTCGTTCTGACGCGAAGGGTCGATACCCATAGCGTAGCAAATGGCGTCCCATGGCAGGTCGATGGAATCTTCGACGGGAGCATAGCTCCAGTCAACAATGGCCCACGCCTGTTCTTGAATATTCATGAGAGCAGAGAGGCTACGGAAGTTGGACGCCGACATGTTGAGCAGAGTGGCACGAGTGCGGTAGTCATCATCTACGCTCAGGACGAGTGAATCGACAGACTCATTGTCCAAGGTCATGATGTCCTCGTCGCTTGCCTCGATGAACTCGGGGTCATCGATGTCACAAGAGGCGAGATCCTGGTCGCACAGAGCGTCCATCTGAGCCTCCAGGCCGTCAACGTCTTCGACCTTTACGGGCGGAACGACGTAGAGCATCGTGCGGTATGAAACAGCAAGATCCTTGACCATTTCTCGTCCGCTGCGATCCTCGCGCATAACAAGGCCCTGCACATGGCAGGATGCGTAGAGATCGAAATCGTCGGTATCGTTTGTCAAGCGCACGGAGAATGCGTTCGCCTCAGAGGGGACGGGAACCTTCATGTAGCCGTATCCCTGCTCATAGGCGCGCCGAACGACAGTGCCGATAGGGATAATGTGGCTGGTGACGTTGTTCGAGGTGCGACGTTCCTTATAGCGAATGTCGGTGCTTCCCATCGTTGCACGGCTCAGACCCATAGGGTAGAAACCGGGGACAACGGAAGAGTTCAGCACGCCTTGCTTCTTGCCCTGGCCGGTCAGAGACGAGGAAAAGAACTTAGGGGTGACAGCCTTGATGGTACGGGCTTTACCTGCCTCAGCAACGGTATTGATTTGAGCGGCAGCGGTATCAATGCTTTCTAAGAGGATGGGCATGAAAGCCTTCCTTTCTGAATATAAATAAGTGTATGAATAAGCCATCAATCGGCCAGTGATGGTACTGACCGATCGATGGTGTGGGTTGTCTCAAAGGTTATGCGATCGTGTAACCGACGATGGTGAGATCGGTGTCCTCGTCAGGATTGACAAGGGTTCCTACGTCGGACAAATCGCTTAGCGGCTGGGTGTAGAGACATCCCTTATCATCGGTGTAGATGATCTGGAGAGATTCAAGGTCTTTGTTGACTTGCGGCTTATGGCCGGTGGACAGATCGTAGAGTGCCAATGCAGCGTCAATCTGCTTCTTCCACGCCGGGGCCAGCGTGGTGTTAATCAGAACCGAGAGATCGTTCTTGGTGCGAACACCCTCTAACATGTCTGGTGTCGTGCGAAGGTACCTGGCTGCGCGACGACGGCTGGTGCTTGTGATGTGTGGGCCGTCAGCTTCATCCTCATGAAGCCAGAACCACCCATTATCGAGGGCGTACATCGGTGCGCCGGTTCGAGCGTCGGAGAGGTGAAGGTCCATAAGGGGCTTCAACCACGGGAAGGCTTGATCGAGGTCATCCCATACTTGGATTGGGTCAGGCTCAATCTTTGTAATGCCGATATAGTGGTAGTAGACCTCACCTGTGACGCTCACACGGTTATTACGAATGCCGTAGTGGGCGACGATGGTTGTCTTGGTTCCGTCTGTCTCAGTGAGGGTGCGCTGAGCGGTGCGCATAGTAGACATGGTTGTTCTCCTAATGAATAAGTTGTCTATGAATAGGTGGTTCGCCCACGAGGGGTAAATTCACGTGGGCGAACCGTATGCGCTCTGTTAGTTCGCTGCCTGAGCAAGCAGCATGTCTTCGATCAGAGCGCGGATGGCGCGGATGGCCGGGCGTGCGCCCTGGTCAACGAGCCATGTCTCATCAACCAATTGAGCAATGGTGTCATCGTCAATTGGATCAAAGCTCAGGTCTGGCCTCTCGGCACAGATACGCTTTACTTGGCGATCATATTCATCGCGCAAGATTTGTGCGTAGTCGTCGGCCCCAAGCGGCATGAACGCGATGAGATCGTCGAAGCGTCCCAGCAGCTCTGCATCAAAACTCTTTTGGAGTTCTTTGGTCAAAGACTGCTTGCTCACGGAGTGCTTATGATCCCCAAAGCCCATCTGGGAACCAGAGAGCTTCTGCCTGCCCGCATTAGTCGTTGCAATGACAATGCAGCGTGACAGATCAACGGCTGGGCCGTTTGCCATCTGAATCTCGCCGGTATCCAGAGCAGAGAGGAAAAGTCGCTGCACGGACATATCGGCTTTCTCAAATTCATCGAGAACGATCACGCGGTAGGGGTTCGATGCCAAGGTATCGAAAGGTCGTTCCTTGGCGCTGTCCGAACCGACGTAGCCGGTTGGGGAGCCGATGATGCGATTGATCGATGCGGAGTCGTGGTATTCAGCCATGTTGAGGATGATGGGCTTTTGTCCAGTCACCATAGATGAGATAATCGTGGCTGTTTCCGACTTGCCGACCCCGGATGCCCCGGCGAAAAGCCATGAGGTGGGGCGAGTGCTCGGGAAGACGTTCAACTCGCGTCTACGCAAAGCGTCGACGATGCGAGGGAGAACCTCTTCTTGACCCCTGAGCCTGGATAGCTCTGTTTGGAGAGCTGTCACATCAAGGTGGGGTGGCTGGGATTGTCCCGTGACAAGAAGCATGGCGATTGTGTTCAGTCGCTTAGCCGTCAACGGAATATGAGTAATCTGTTGGAGCATCTGTGCGCTCGTCGTGTTCCCAGAAGCGAGAGCTTCCTGGATCGCTCCGTGGTGACTGATGACGGAGTGGCTCAGTGCTCGGTCGAGAAGCGTAATCGCCGTATCAGGGCGGTGTCCCGTGCTCATGAGACGATCGGCTGTCATGACGATTTCATCAAGGACGTCGGGGGCGACTGTGACCTTATTCTGATAGTGGTTGAGCATACCGGGCAGAACAATGTCAAGAATGTCACGGGTTTGCTCACGGGTGAGTTCATCGACGATGACGGATGAGAAACGGCGCTTGAACGCCGGGTCGTCATCGAGTTTCTTCGCTTCACCCATGGTCGTTGCTGCGATCACGCGGATGTACCCTCGGGCCATAGCTGGTTTGAGGATCTGTGCGATCTTGGCATAGGTCGTATTGTTGCTGTCTGCGATGAGGTGAATCTCATCAATGAACAGCAATGCATCGTTGTTTGCATCCTGTGCAAACTTGATGATTTCGGTGATGCGGTTTTCCAGATCACCGACAACGCCTGCGCCTGCAACAAGAGTTGCGATCGGTAGCTCGTAGATCGTCGTGTTTGCAAGCTGCGGAGGCACAGAAGCTTCTTTATTAGCGATGCGCCTGGCAATCTCTTCAACGATCGCTGTCTTGCCAACCCCTGCTGGGCCAACGAGTAGAGCGTTCGGCTTGCGAGAGGACGAGATGATGCTCATGGTCTGGGTGACGATCTCATCACGGAAAAGAGCAGGTGTGGCGTTCTTGTACGTCTCGTTGTAGTTAATGAGCATATCGTTAATGTCAGAGCCGCCTGTGAGGGTGGGGCTGAGCAAGGCTGACAAGGGGATACTTGGTCCTGAAGAGCCAGAGCCGCCACCACTGATGTCTGTGGGCGTAAAGTTTGACAGGCCCATAGGGGCCTCCTTCCGTGTAAATATATAAGAAATGAATAGGCCCTTCCTTCCCCGGGTGATTAGCCCAGAGAAGGAAGGGGTGAGCAGATTGGTGTGGCTTAAATCAGTTGGTCATACCAAGGATTCGAGACCCCGTACTCGGATCGATCTTTTCCATCGAACGGACAAAGCTCATGGCGCTGTTGCGCAATGATGAGTAGTACCCAGAAGGAACGGAGATCGGAACGTAGTAGAGATTTTCTGGGACATCGATATGGTATGACCCAGGCCACCACTCAAAGTCAGTGATCACCAGGTTCAAACGACGCCTCAGAGTGGGGTGCTCATTGATGAAAGTGTAAATCTGCTGGTAGTCAGTTCCACCGGAAACCTTCGGCACAGCCGCGAATTGCTTCCACACCTGGTTCACCGAGCGGTCTTTGATTCGAAGACGCACAGGGGTGGACATGATGTGTGAGAAGCTTGTGAAGTACAGATCAACGCCCATTTTCTTTGCAAAAGTGATGAGCATTTTGATCGTATCTTCGTAATTTTCGGTGGAGATCGAGCCTGACGTATCCAGATAAATGTGGATGTCAGGTAGGTATTTGCGTGAAATGACCTTACCCGGCTTGTTCGGGTCATTGGGCTGACGCCTGTTGGCTCGAACGAAGCTTGTCGTCACATTGCGAATCGAGTTCAACGATTGGTTGACCTTGGACATACGAGTGAGCACGCGCATGACAGACTTGTAGATGTCAACAGGGCGTGTCGGGCGCTTGTGGAATACCACGCGACCGCTGCGACCCTTTTGTTGGTGCGTGTTAGACAAGCTGTTTGCAGCTTGGGCCGACGCCTTTTGCTGCGCACGGGCGAGAGCCGTGAGCTTGCTCAGCTGTCCGGGGGTCACGAGCTTCACAGGCGCGTGGAGCGACTTGTTGATCATTTCCCACTCGTTAATGATCTTGCGCATAGATGCTCGCGCATGAGCCTCCACGTTGACGAGAACCAGGGTTCGAGGCAGGGCTATTTCAGCGATGCTGAATGGGAGAACGCCACATGTCTGGGGCGCGCCTGCCTGGGGAGCGTTGTTGTGAGTCCATGTCATGAGCGCCCACATGAGCACACGTGCAAACGTGTACTCATCGAGTGCCTGGGAATCATCTGCCCGTAAGATGAGCGATTCGGTCAGATCGGTGAGCGTGAGCGCATCGAACTGCTGGAACATCCGCATATTAGCAGCGCTGATGTTGGATGCAATCTTGGCAAGTTCGCCTTGCAGCCATGCCTTGAACGCATCGAACTCGGCGTTTGTGCGGAACCAGAACCCCACGGTGTGCGGGTGGAAAGTCCAACCCAAGGACACCAGGAGAAGGTCTGTTCCGGCGTTTCCTGCAAGTACGTCTTTTACAGCCGGGATCACGTCGGATTGCGTGGTGTACAGAGCTTTGCTCGGGTCAGGGAGCTTGCACGTGGCAGCAGCTTGTGTGATGAAGGCTTCATCAATAGGGGAAGATGCTGATGGGATCCACCTGGTGAGAGCCTGCTCAAAGAGAATGTTCATCACTTCTTGGGCAACGGGGTCCAGAACCTCACCAACAGATCGAAGGAGAAGCTCATTCGCGCCGTCACGGTCGATCGGTTGATTATTCACAACCACAGCGACCGTTTGGTTTGCGTTCAGTGGCTCAAAGAGCGTGTGGGTCACCATAGCGTCGAGCAAAGACATAGGGTCGCAATCTCCTGTGAAAGCGGGGATTGCCGTGTATGGGTCAAGATGGCCTGGCTTTTGTCCAATGAGGCTAACGGGGATCGTAGCCATTGATGCCCCTTTCTATGAATATATCGGGTATGTGTCGTATTCGGTGCAACTGTCGGAGAACAAGGCAGTTACACCGAATACGATCGGTGTGCACAAAAGACTCAGTCGCCCAGACCCATAGCAACGAGAGTGGGCGTGATGGCCTGCGCAAAGCCAGTGTTCAGCCCAGTGAAAACTCGGCAGTTATGGGAGTTGAGCGCGCCGGACGACCACAAGGTGATGAGATCATTCAGGTGGTTCTTTTCCAGACGGCTCAAGCGGTCGTTCAGGGCCTGAATGATCACGGTGTTGTCATCGCGCTCGTAGAGAGCAAAGACGAGGCATCCTGATGCGTCGTTATCGGTCATGGTTGAAATGACCTGAGTAACGTCGTCGATGCTCGTGGTGGCAGCGGCCTTCAAGGTATCGTAGATACGCGGCTTGACCACGCGCTGAGCGTTGGTCTGGGTCGTGCCCTTGCTCAGTTCTTCGCTGATCACACCCATTAGGAGCGTGGTGAAAGACGTGTGTCCGGTCAAACCTTCGATGGTCTCCTGGAGATAGGAGACATGTCGTCCATCGCGAGTGGTTGCAGCGGTTGCCATGAAGCTCATGAGCTTTTCGGTGGATAGAGCAGTGAGATAACGCGAGACACCATCAATGGTACGAGGGGTGGCGAAAGGCCGGATTTCCTCAGATCCATCGAAGAGGTCAAAGACGGAAACAGTGGCGTTTTCGTCGTCGTCATCGGATCCTTCAACAGCCTGCTGATCATCGACGTTCTTGACAAAGATCGTTTCCGGGTGCTTTTCCAGAACCATCTTGACCCACGGGTGCAAGTTGTCCCCAAGAACATCAATCAAGGTGTGAGCATCAGGCTCAACGTTGATGATGGCGAAGCGCGACACAGATGCATCATCAAGAGCGGTGACGTTACCCTTGTCGTTGCCTGCAACGATGATGCGAAGGTTCTTCGGCAGAGCCTTGTCACCGATACGTCGCAATGTCACGAGGGTCAAGGTACCCGAGGTGACATCAGAGGTCGTACGGTTGATTTCATCCAAGAACAAAATTGGCTGTTCATTGGGGTTGTTCTCGGCGTAGTGGATTGCCTGGCTGATGACGGAGTGGGGGAAGAACTTCTGCGACCATTCGCCGGTAGATTCATTGAGAACAAGGCGTGCACCTGTGAGGTCAGCCTTGTCAGCCAGCAAGTTACACGGAAGGGTGAAGCATGTGGTGTTCGTTCGGCGGGCAACGTCTTCGACGAAGGATGACTTGCCGATACCGGGTTCGCCCATGAGGGCGGGAACCAAACCTGCTTCAAGCAACAAAATAGTGTTGTCAACGAGATTCTCGTCAAACTTCATGGTGGGTACCTCCTGAATAAAAAGGAATTGAATAGAGAACCAGGCAGCGCCGTCAGGCTGTCTGGTTCTGTCGAATAGATCTCGGGCCGTACTTTGTACGGCTTGCTTATGGAAAACTCACGTGTGCAGTCTGCACAAAACCCTGGTTTTCCAGTAGAATAATAGTAATAATTCAACGCATATCACGAAAGGATGCACAATGAGGGGAACGTATCATATCGCTGGTGGATTGGCGATGCTCGGACTAGGCCGAGCCTGCGTTACCGTAGGTGAGCGCATGGGTCAATCTCAGGCGATGATCGAGTCTGGTGAACCCTCATGGATGAGCAATGCGTTGGATACGGTGAGTGGGGTAGTGCAGCTCGGGAGCACGTGGATTCATCAGATGTTTATTCCCTCTGATGATCAATGGTTGACAAGCGTAGCCATCGGGCTACCACTGTTTATCATTGGAACGGTGCTCCCTGACATTGATCTACCTCATTCATTAGCGGGTCGTTTCATGCCCTGGGGGACGCTGTGGCGCTCGCCTGAGTCACGCGCGGATGCAACCTCACCTTTGAACCATAGAGGGTGGACACACACGCTCTGGTTGCTTCTTGGTGTCGGTGCAGCGACAGCGTGGGTGTGGCCTGGTTTTATCTGGCTGCTCGCGGGCATGATCACTCATGATCTACTCGATGCTGGGAGCATGGCCGGGTGGATCTGGTACTATCCACTTTTTCCATCCACATGGAAAGTGATTGAGCGAGGTGAGACGCGTATTGTTGTGTCTACTCGTGGCCGAAGCATCATGGGTAACCTTTTGCAGTATCAGCAGAGCAAACCATGGTTGGAACCCATGTACGTTGCGCTGCTGATCATTGGGGCCGGGCTTGCAACGTGGTACACGTGGTGAGCTTGGGTGAATGCGAAACCGTTGCAAGCGGTGTTAGTCATTAAGAACTAGCGCTTACTTGCAACGGTTTCGTTTATCCAACCCTTAATCATTGACAACCTCTAACCATGCAATGGCCGAAGGTATGATTGTGCACAAGGTCAAGCCGTTTTTGCCGCTGATTGCCGTAATGTTGATTGGTGTATTCTCACTAAGTGCCTGTGCAAATCTGCTGAGTTCCCGGTTGACACTTTCCCAGAATCGCGGTTGAGTGCGAATGACACGATTGTTACCCTTGATGCCTATCTCAATATGGCATGTGTGATACCTGAGTATGTCTTCATCCTCAGAGGGGTTTTTACCGATGAGTTGCGGATCATCGTACTTAAGCGTGTAGGGGAAGCCGTAGTCCTCGTCGTAGCCCAGCCGCTCAGCGAGAACCTGTTCAGCGTTTTCAAGGGTTTCGGCTTCGATGGTGACAGCCGCAACGTAAGAATTTAAAGGTTTGGTCATTAGTGTTCCTTTCGTTTGTCACACGAACGGAGTTGTGATACTATTTGCGTATCAACTCCTTTCGGATTGATTTCCTTGTTTGGGTTCGTTCATGCCGATTACCCCGGTACCATTTGGGATTTCTGGTACCGGGGTTTCCTTTTACGTAAGTTGATTAGGCGATTTCTTCCATCTTGTCTCGAATACCGCACATGAGTGCGGCGAGGCCCTCGGCTCCGCTTGCACTTCGATCACAAGTGATGTTTCGAAGGCCGCATGTGGTAGATAGTGCAACACTGCTCCCAAGGGAGCGAACGTCGTGGAGCACTTCTACATAATCTTCATCGCTAAAAACGTCGATGTACACGTCATCCAACCCAGGGATCAGTAGGAGAAGATGACCTGCGTCTCGCACTTGCTCGTCAAAACTGAGACCGTCATTGTATGATTCAAATGTTTCGCACATCTCGTCGATCTCGTTGATGACTTCGGGACGAGTGATCGCAAGGTCTTTGAGCACGTCAAGCATAGTGGCTTGAGTCGCTTTCATGAAGCTCTTCGGGTAAGGCTTGGTCTCATGGATAGAGAGAATGCGCGCGGGATTTTTGCCTCGCATACGCTCGCCTTGGAGAACCGGCTCGCTGTAAATGACAGCTTCGGCTAGTGTTGGTGCTTCAATGGTGTAGCTGCTGGTTTCGTCAATTCCTAACTTTGAGTTGTATCGTTCGACAACAACGATGTACGTCTTATTGGGTCGCTGTGAGAGTAGCATGGGATGTCCTTTCTGTGTGTTAAACGCGCGTGCGATAGGGGTTATGAACGACACGGACACGGTTCTCGGGGAGCTGTTCGGTGAGGTATTCCTTCATCTCCTCGTTCGTGAGCCTTCCGCCCCATGCATCAATCCAGCCGTCTTGGGTGCGCATATGCTCAACCCCGTCAACGGTGATGACGGTGCCAAATGAGGCAAACAGTGGGGTATCCTCGGTGAAAATAATCGGATAGCATGATGTGATGCCGTCTACGTCGATGACGTATTCGCGCGGGGTCTTGGTCATTGTGGGCCTCTTTTCGTAGGTATCGGTGGGATTATTCGCCCGCTTCTCGCGTGAGCACTACACGAGACGCAAGGTTCAGAAGCAAAGGCATACCCTCGCGGGTCTCGTCGTGCTTTGAACGATGGTCGAGATAGTGGGTTAATACGTCGTAGACCAACCACGTCGCCGCTGTCTCGTCAATGACAATAGTGTTCATGGCAAGAGATTTGTCAGGAGACACGTCGATGGAATCTGGACTCAGACGAAGCTGATTGAGCTTATCGTAGATGTATTGCGCATAAGCCCATTCGTAACGGGAATGGTCATTATCGAAGCGTTCAGGGGTGCGTCCAAAGAAGCGGCAGCGTTGAATGAGCATGAGCAAAACAACGTTGTACCACTCGTGTTGTGGTCGAGTGTTGTCGTCAAGGTTTGCAGCGCGAGCGACCACCGGCTTGGCGTTAGCTGGTTCAGCGACACTTCGCCAGATTTGATCCCATAATTCGGTATCAACGGTAGACGAGACGGGCACAGGAGTGGGATTACGAGTGTACGTCACAAAGTGGTTGCTTTGTAGGATCTCCCACCATCCATGCGGGCCTTTGAGAACAGCTTTGTTTGCCGCAATCGATAGCTCAGGAAACGATGAGGGGAGAGGCAACACCAGGTGATAACCTTTGCCCGATAGTGAAGTTTCAGCATAGAGAGCGCCGATAGCAAGAAGGCGATCGCGCTCTTCGGGTGGGCATGTTTTCTCAATATCGAGAACGATGCATCCTTGTGAAGGTGCGTCGATGAACATGGCACAGTTCGCTGCTGTTGGCAGTCCGTTTGTCAGCTCATCGAGAGTAACGAGAACACGCTCATCGCGTGCCCATGCGCCACGAACAGGCTCGGGGTGGGTACACCCGTTGCAACCATCCAGCAGATGGCGGATGTCAATGGGCATTTTTGACGTGGGGTTCGATACGGTCCAAATCGGCATCGGGCCGAGAACCTTGGTGATGATTTCATTGGTGTAAAAGTGCGGAAAGGCTAACCGTGGATCAAAAGAGACCGTCATATGGAGATCCTTTCGTGGTATTAGGTATAAAACGAGACGGACGCTGCATCCACTGATGCGTTCAGTGCGGTGACAACGTCCGTCTCGTTTATGGGTCAGGGGTTATTGGCTACTGTCAGTCAATAGACCACGGGGAAGAAGCCGCTTCCTCAGCAGGAGCAGCCGGGGCAGCAGGTGCGGTGAAAGCCGAACCAGACTGCTGCTGAGCAATCGCGTTCAGGATCTGAAGAGCCTGCGGGTTCAGAGCCTGGAGCGCCTGGGGATCAAGCGCTGCAATCTGAGCGGCAGGAGCAGGTGCAACGGGCTGGGTGACAGGCGCGGGCATCGCCAAGCCAGAGGCTGCGTCAACCACGGTGTTCTGAGGTGCTACCTGCGGAACAGCAGGAACGGCAGGTGCAACGGGTGCAACCGGAGCCGCGACCTGAGCAGGAGCAGCGGTTTCAGGCTCGTTTGCGACAACGCCGCTGTGAGCGACGATGGGGCCAGAGAGGGTAATACCCAAAGCCGCAAGAGCGGTGTTATTGACCGAGGACGATCCGGTGTACCAGCGAGGCTCTTCATTGAAGATGATCGCCTGGATACCAATACCCTTGTTGACTCGCTTGGTGTCATAGACGTTGAGGACAACGGTGACCAGCTGATCACGCTCAGGTTCGGTAGGCAGTGAGGTCGGCGAGGCCGGGATCTCGTCATCGGTGATCTGGCGTGCAGTACCATCGACAGTCTTGAGCAGAACCGGGAGAACGGTTCCCTTGTTGTCGATGTTCCAGCGACGACCAAGCTCGGGCTTATTCTCGGTCTCGAACATGCGCTCCCAGACGTAGTATTCTTCGGGGGTCATCTGACCACTCGGATCCTGGGGAACGACCTCAGCGTGATGGAGCGCAAGACGGGTGATCGGCTTGTTGACATCAAGAGGTTCGGACTTGGTACGTGCTCGGTTGAGCTTTTCGATGTCGGCAGGTCCCAAGAGGGAACGAACGCGAGCATACTCGATCTGGCCTCGGAGAATGATGGTTGCTCCGGGACGGATCTGAGATGCGGAAATTTGACGTGGAGTGTGAGCCATAATAGTGGCCTCCTTTTCATATGTTATGTGTGGGTACGGATATGGATTATCTTGTGTTACCAGTATAATCCAGCTCCCTTTCTTCCGGTATGTGTATACTAATATGTGGTGGAATTTCATATACGCTTTGGGAAGAAAGGAAGGCGACGATGCTAGGTGGACAAGAGAAGAAAACAGACAAAGACTTTGAGGACAACCCTAATAGCATTTTTGCACTATTAGGGGCTATCGGTTCATGTGTCTTTGTTGCCTCGATGATGCTGTGGGGTTATTTCGCACCCCACTATGCATCAACGTCCTCACCTCACGGGAGCGAGGTGAGGCACCAGGTTTCTTCTGGGTCACCCTCGGGACGCGACAGCGCCCCCGGAAATGGACAGACGGTGGTCACACCGTCGAAACAACCTAGTTCTGCTCCGTCACATGAGAACGCACATGTGACGAAGACAGAACCAACTCCGTCTCCTTCTGCTGCGCCCACGCCGGGCCAGCAGGTGTATGTTGTGCAAGACGGAGAAACTCTGTCGAGTATCTCCGCTGCAACAGGAGTGAGCGTTGACCGTCTTGCCGAGGCTAATGGTATTCGTAACGTTCACCTCATTTATCGAGGCTCGGCTCTCGTGATTCCTCAGCCATAAACACTTTGGACCACGCGATCAGCACCTGGCGAGAAGCCGGGTGCTGATTGCTATTTACAGGGCATCATCGGTTGCATTGGTGAGGTTATCGATAGCTTGAAGCCGTTTAGCGATGATCTGCTCGTGACCGATTCCAGAACCATCGAGTTGGAACACGTGAGCGTCCGGGTGATCGAGCAGATCATCGGGTAGATACGTTTGTTCCACCACGTGGTGGGGGTAGTCGTGCGGATACTTGTATCCCACGCCGTTGCCGTAGAGCGTGTCTGCGCCTTTGTAATGAGCATCAGCCAAGTGCCTCGGCACAGGCAGGGAGCCTGTGTATCTCACAAGGTCGATGGCTCGGTCAATAGCTGCGTATGTCGCGTTTGACTTAGGAGCGGTTGCGACAGCGAGGGCTGCCTCAGCAAGCGGGATACGCGCTTCTGGCATACCGATCAGTGCAACGCATTGTTGCGTGGCGACAGCCAGAGGGAGCACAGAGGGATCGGCAAGACCTACGTCCTCAGCTGCGTGGATGACGATGCGTCGTGCGATGAAGCGCGGGTCTTCGCCGCCCTCAATGAGTCTGGCGAGCCAATAGAGCGTTGCATCGGGGTCGGATCCCCTCATAGACTTAATGAAGGCCGAGATGACGTTATAGTGCTGGTCTCCATCGCGGTCATAGCGTTGGATCGCGTGAGGTGCCAAAGAGGTGAGCATGTCCAGCGTTGCGGGCTTGTCACCTCGGGCTGTATCGAGGGCTTCAAGCAGGGTGAGGGCCTGTCGAGCATCACCTGATGTGTTCATAGCGATGACGCGGAGAACGTCATCTGGGATGTCAACGCCCGGTGTGCAGCGAGGAAGTCCATCTGGATGACTTATTGCTCGTTGTAAAATTGCGTAGATATCATCGTTGGTTAAAGTGCCCAGCGAAACGATGGCACAACGGGAAAGCAATGCGCTGTTGACCGAGAAGCTCGGATTCTCCGTTGTTGCACCTACGAGACGAATAGTGCCGTCTTCTACGCTTGGTAGCAAGACATCCTGCTGCGATTTGGAGAAGCGGTGGATCTCGTCAATGAAGACAACAGTAGGCGTTTTGTCTGCTTGTAGATGGGTCTGCGCTGTGGTAAGCGTTTTACGGATATCGGCAACTTTGGCAGAGGTTGCTGATAGTTCGACGAAATGGATCCCTTGTGTACGAGCCATAATGCGAGCGATTGTGGTTTTCCCACTCGCTGGCGGAGCGTACATGATGAGGCTGAGGGGCGGAGCCAATGGGTCGAGCATGTGGCGGATCAGAGAACCCTCGCCTACAACGTCGTCTTGACCAATAACCTCATCAAAGGTTGTGGGTCTTACACGTACGGCGAGTGGCTCAGGTGGGTGAGTCATGAGTATCACCTTTCAGTCGGTGTTGCTGCGCACGGCCCATATGAGAGATATAGGCCGTGGCAGCGGTATGGTTAATCATCGTTCGATACGATGTCATCGACAGTTTTCTCCACGGCGTCGATGAGAGACTGCTGTAATTGTTCCTTCTTTCCAAGAGCTGTTGGCAGTTTCTCGTCAATAGTTTTGCGTGTGAGAATCTGGTAGATGGTCACCGGATGCTTTTGCCCCACTCGATGCAAACGCTTGTTCGTTTGCATGTAGTGTTCCAATGATGAGGGGAGCGTGTACCAGATCAAGGTATGCCCGCCGTCTTGAAGGTTGAGACCGTGCCCAGCGGATGCTGGGTGGATGAGCATGACGGGGATCTCTCCCCGGTTCCATGCCTCATACATGTCACGGGTGCCATCAAAGACGCGAGTATCATAGCCATGAGCACTGAGGTACGCCCAGATGATGTCTCGATCGCACGTGAAGTAGTACGCCACCAAGACGGGACTTGTTTGCTGGGTGATGACATCGAGCAAGGCAAAGAGCTTTGCGCTGTGAACAATCGCGTATTGCCGTCCGTTATAGGCGGTGAGCGATTGCGATGCAGCTGGAAGCATGGACACGTCCAAATGGATGCCGAACTCATCTAGCTCTTCCTCGGTTTCCATGTCCTCGTTTTCATCGAGGTAAATGGTCCCAGAGGCAAGTTGAACGAGTTTTGTTCTCAGCACTGCTTTATTGGTTGCCGAGACGGAACTCAGCGTCGGATCATCGTTGGGATCAACGCCTGAGACCTGAGCGATGTCAAGGACGAGGGTGCGAGCCAAAGTCTTGTACGCTTCGCGCGCGTCGGCATCCATGTCAACCATAAGATTGTGAATCTTCATGGGCGGAATGGGCTTACGTGCCACGGTCGGCGCACTCATCACTAGATGGTCAATGCGAGAGTAGATCGCCTCCTTTGCACCAGGGCGCGGCCTCCAATCAACCGGAGTCCCGTTGGCAAGTCGTTTGTTGGATTGGAAGTACGTCTCACGGTATGCAGTCAGCGATGATCCAAGGGATGCCCCTTGGTCAAGCAGATAGACCTGTGACCACAGGTCTTCCAAGCTGTTGGGCGCTGGTGTACCTGACAGAAGGATCATGCGGGAGATCTGACCACGGGCAGCACGTACAGCCTTGAATCGCTGAGAGGATGCCGACTTGAAGCCCTGAGACTCGTCAATGATGACGGTCGGGAAGGGCCACCTGGGTGTCGGTATCTTCTTACGATCGCGTGGATCAAGGGGCGGTAGCCATGTGACGAGATCGTAGATAAGCTCCTGGTTGATGAACCAGAGCGTTGGCAGTGTCGACGGATCGAGAAGCTCAGCGTAACGACTAAGTCGTTGTTCGCGGGAGAGCTTGCGATCCTTTTCGTCGACGATCAACGATCGAGCACGAACGTTGACACCCCATTTCTCGATCTCAGAGATCCATGAGAGCCTGGCGATCTTAATCGGCGCAATGATCAGGACATGGCCCGCTGGTTGGATCTTTGACAACGCATGGAGCGTTGCCAGTGACTTGCCACCCGACATATCCAGGAAGACGCCCGCATAGGGTCTCGTCTGGATGAACTGGGAAGCGGCTGCTTGCTGGTCCATCAGCACAGGGAATCCCATATGAGACCCTCCTTTCTGTCTGTGTTGTGCGTCAGATACCCACCACCGGAGGCTTGACCAATGGTGGATGTTCACACAGAGTCATATGTTTCTGTGTGGCTAGGTATCGCCTCGTTTGCTTTTGCTTTTTGTAGGATTGAGCGGCTGCGTAAGTCTGCGCGGCCCATTGAAGAGCCATGCACGTCCTGACCCATTCGAGGGTGTAGTGCTCACCTGGGGTATTTTCAGGATCGATGATGTCACACATGTCTTCTGGGTAGCTATAAGGATCGGGATAGAAGGGGATGTCGAGCAATTGCTCAAAAGGGTGGCGAGAGTCTTCAAATGAAACATCTTCACGAATGGTGTTCATTATGCGATTGATATGCTCATTGTTGTATGGATATTTATTGTCGATGTACCATCCTTTGATGAGATTTTCAACGTCCTTGAAGAAAGCATCGGTGTCGATAGCCGTAATGGCTGCGTCCTTTGCTTGCTTTTTCATATCGAGTTTTTCAGCCCAATAATCAATGTTGAGTTCTTTAGTGTTACAGAAACCAGGTAGCATATCCTCGTCGCCATAGCGACGAAGTGTGAAAGTACGCATCCAATTACCGTAGATGGTGACGGCCCCTAGACCAGTAATGATGTCAAAGTGACAATAGGGAGACCCAATAGGATCATTAGGCCAATAGCAACGCAGATGGCGATATGGCCCGTGATCATGGCGGATTTTCATGACGCATTGGGATAGTCTGAGCGTTATATAGTCTTTGTCGGCTTGCGTGATGCGTGGTTCGTAGTAGACCATGACATCCCCCCCCCTTTCTCTGTGCGCTCTTTGCGGTTTGTTAGTCCTGAGTATCGGGAGCGATCGCCTTGATGAAGTCTGGTCGGAACCCGGTCCAGAATGATGCGTCCATGTAGATGGATGCCTTGATGTCGTTCACCAATCGATGGTTCTTGACGAGAACGACTGGTGCAGCCTGTGCGCCGAGCGTCTGGGTGACGAACTCATATGCAGTCTTGTAGCGCTGATCCGTCAGGCGGATCTCTTCGTTCTCAAGGTTCATCTCGTGGAAACCGATGTTGTTCTTACGTAGTAGTCGCTTGGTCTGGTCGCACTGGACACACCTGGACTTGGTGAAAACGATGACATCATGATCGATGGTGGCATCGAGCAAGTCATTGTTTGCGAGACTGGTGGTATCAGTCATAGGTTGTCTCTCCTTACGTTGTTCTTATGTTGATTGGTTATTGAGCTCTAGCAGCTCGTTGATAATGTTGTCGACCTCTTGCCTGGAATAGGCCGTGTACACACGTGCGCCACTGCGGCGCATATGCGTGATGACACGGATCTGTTGGCGTCGTAGTGAGCCGTTGTCGCTCTTCGTTTCAACGAAACAGGTGGTGGCTGGGGTGACAATGATCTGATCAGGGACACCCCGTATACCGGGGGAGGTGAACTTCGCAGTCCACCACCCCCGGCGTCGACATTCATCGACAAGGTAGCCCTCAACGTAGTGTTCAGGGCGTCCCATTGGCGATGACTTCCTGCTTATGCGTTGCGTGCCAACGGATACGGGCTCGGTCTGACCGGAGAGGATCCGACATGGTGCCACACGAGCACTTGGCTCGACCTGTGACGTTCGTCTGATCATCTGGGCCGACCTCTGGGAAGATCCGATCACCCCACTTGGTGAACGGCTTCCCCTCTGCGATGAGGGTGTGCCCTCGTACACGTACTTGCTTCGGCATCGTTGTACTCCCTTCTGTTGTTTTCCTGGTGTCACTCTTGTTCTGGGATCGTATTCATCCAGTTTGATGCATACGCATCACAGAACATCTGGGCGTAGGTGTCCAGATCTAGTTGCTCAATGAGAGCGCGGCGCTGATCCTCGTTCAGACACATGAGATCCTCATTGAGGACCATCATGTGCCAGGTCGGTTCGATGCCGGTGATCTTGCGGACAGAAATGTCCCGATCAACCGGAGCCTGTTGAATGCCGAGCTGGTGCGCAGTCATTGCATCTGGCGCATAGCCGTTAGCGATCATGATCGCGTTGGCGGTTGCGTCAGTGCGCACAACAGGTGCATCGCCGCGCTTCTTGCGCGACTGGGCCACTGTGGCGTTGACTTTCCATGCACCGG